>Ga0209343_10010229_pt1 | contig 10689 bp, 7 predicted proteins | sample RifCSPlowO2_02_FD_184026 | JGI IMG/M metagenome (GOLD analysis project Ga0209343, IMG submission 184026) | Groundwater microbial communities from Rifle, Colorado - Rifle CSP2_plank lowO2_0.2 (SPAdes) (version 2) | ecosystem: Environmental > Aquatic > Deep subsurface > Groundwater | place: Rifle...
GATGCGCTTCGAGGCGGAGTCGCGGGAAGCGCTGGAGCGTATCCAGGGCGAATTCCGGCGCACCATCCTGCAAGTCAAGGCCGATGCCGTGTTGCCTTACTAATTAATCTTCTTTAATACTGACTGCTGTTGGCGCTGCTCCGGATTAAAAACCATCGCTTTTGTTTGTTCCGCCGGTAACGAAGCACTACACTAGCGTCTTTCCAACCCAAGCCAGCGCGAATTTGAACATTTTGATTGTCCGTGTGTCATCCTTGGGCGACGTGGTGCACAACATGCCGGTCGTAACGGATATCCTGCGCCATTGCCCTGATGCCAATATCGACTGGGTGGTCGAAGAGGCATACACCGACCTGGTACGTTTGAACCGCGGCGTGCGCAAGGTCATTCCATTCGCGCTAAGGCGTTGGCGCAAAACGCTTTTGTCGGCCGGAACGCGGGCCGAGATGCGGGCGTTTTACCGTGCACTGCGCGCTGAAACTTATGACGTCGTGCTCGATACGCAAGGCTTGCTCAAAACCGGCTTGGTGATGGGGTTGGCGCGCATGGCAAACGGCGGTAAGCGCGTCGGCCTGGCGAATTCGACCGAAGGCTCAGGTTACGAAGCGGTATCGCGGATATTCCATACGAAAAGCGTGCCGGTCGGCCGCCGCACCCACGCTGTATTGCGCGGCAGGCTGGTGGCTGCCACCGCTCTTGGCAATATGAATACGACCGACAGTCCGGCAGATTTCGGTCTGCGTGCGCCTGCATTGCCGGAGGTGCCGCACTGGTTGCCGGATCGGCCTTATGCGGTATTTTTCCATGCGACTGCGCGTGCGGCCAAGCAGTGGTCCGCAGCCAATTGGGTACAGATCGCGCAAAGTCTGACAGCGCGCGGCATGCCTGTGTTGCTGGCGTGGGGCAGCGAAGCGGAAAAGCAGGCAGCGGATCAACTCGCGGCACGCATGCCGGATGCACGGGTCTTGCCGAAACTATCGATGATGGAAGCAGTCACTCTCGCGCAACGTGCTGCGCTTGCGATCGGTGTCGATACCGGCTTGACGCATATCGCGGCCGCCTACAACCGGCCGACCGTCGAACTGTACTGCGATTCGCCGCGCTGGAAGACACAGGGCGACTGGTCGTCCAATATCATCAATCTCGGCGATACCGGCACACCGCCGATGGTGGCCGAGGTACAGGCTGCGATTGCGAGCTTGTTGGGCCCGGTCAGCGATCAACCGTCATAATGCGCCCCATGAGTCGAATAATCACTGAAATTATCCGTCTTGCAAATGTGCCGGCATGGCCGATGCAGCGAACCGGATTCGCCGGCGCCTGATGCGTACGCTCTATTCAATGGCTTGGTGGCTGGCGATGCCGGTAGTATTGGCAAGGCTTTGGTGGCGCGGGCGTAGGGAGCCGGGATATCGCCAGCATATCGCCGAACGGTTCGGCTTTTACCGCGATGTCGCCAAACAGCCAAGGATCTGGATCCACGCCGTTTCGGTTGGCGAGACGCGCGCAGCGGAGCCGCTTGTCGACGCGCTGCTTGTACATTATCCCTCGCACACAATCTTATTGACACACATGACGCCAACCGGCCGGGCGACCGGTCAGGCGCTGTTTGGCAAGCACGCATCGCGCGTGCTGCAATGCTATCTGCCTTATGACACCGGCTGGATGGCGGCACGCTTCCTCAGGCATTTTTTACCGAGCGTCTGCGTATTGATGGAAACCGAAGTATGGCCCAACCTGATCGCACAGTGCGTCAGGCGCCATGTGCCGATCGCGCTGGTCAACGCGCGCTTGTCGGAGCGCTCGCTGGCCAAGGCTGAGCGCCTGTCAGGATTGATGCATGAGGCGGCTTCAGGTATCGCTTGCGTCGCGGCGCAAACCGAATCGGATGCGGTGCGATTCCGCCAACTCGGCGTGCGCGATGTGCAGGTCACCGGCAGCATCAAATTCGATGTGACGCCGCCCGCAGCCATGTTGGCGAATGGCGCCGCAATGCGCGTGCAATTCGGCGTGCGTCCGATTTTGCTGTGCGCCAGCACGCGCGAAGGCGAAGAGGCATTGATCCTCGACGCGATGAAACGGGTATCGCTGAAAGATGTGCTGGTCGTGATCGTGCCGCGTCACCCGCAACGCTTCGATGAAGTCGCGTGCTTGATCGCATCGCAAGGTTTTGCGGTGATGCGCCGCTCCGCTGCCGGAACTGATGCCGTTGCATCCGATGTCAGGGTTTTTCTGGGTGATACGATGGGAGAAATGTTTGCCTATTATGCGGCGTGCGATGCCGCGTTCATCGGCGGCAGCCTGCTTCCGCTGGGAGGACAGAATCTGATTGAAGCCTGCGCGCTCGGAAAGCCGGTGCTGATCGGCCCGCATACCTTCAACTTCGGCCCGATCACCGAAGATGCCATTGCGTCCGGTGCTGCGTTGCGTGTGCCCGACGCAATGGCAATGCTGAACAATGGGATGTGCCTGCTGCAATCGGATGAGGTGCGTACCAAGATGAGCACGCAGGCCAGGGCGTTTGCGCAACAACATCGAGGTGCCACCATGCGCACCGTTTCATTGCTTCAAGCACTGGTCAGATAGATACCTGATTTTCGGCTCGTCAAGCAGTGCACAAGGCGCTGAGATGCAAATCCACAGTCTGTTTGCCCACCCGCAAAAGATTGAACGCGGTGGTGTCGAGCAGCCACAGCTGGATCAGTCCATCCGCCATCGCCCACAGCCCCAATGCCATGACGCGCGCAGGCACGCTTGGCTCCAGCAGCCCGCGTTTGATGGCGATTTTCAGCCGGCTCTCGGTTCGTGCCACCCAATGGTAATAGTTTGCAAGATGCCGGTCCCGTACGCCGAGCAGTTCATCGACGTACTCGACTTTATGTGTCGCAATTTCAAACACACGGCGTGCTCGCGGATCGGTTGCGGCAAGGCGAAACGCGCTCAGCAGCCAGGTTCGCACATCGTCAATCGGGTCCGGGCTGTCGCGCTCTTCCGCGGATTGCGCCGCTAATTCAAGAGGCATGACCGCCCGTTCCATCATCGCATTGAAGAGGGCGGATTTGTCGTCGAAATGCCAATAGATCGCGCCGCGCGTGACGCCCGCCGCCGTGGCGATGTGCTGCAATGTGGTGCGTGATACGCCCTGCTTTTCGAACAGCAATTCCGCTGCATCAAGAATGCTGTCGCGCGTGGCAAGTGCCTCCTGTTTGGTCCTGCGGCCCATCTTGAACGCTCCGGTAATGGCAAGGCAGAGATACATACATCCGTGATAGTATATCCGGCATTCGCTCACGGCTGCCGTTGATCTTGCCCCGTGCTGCCATTTATTCGATGCACCCGTGACCCACGCCGTCATCCCAATAATTCCTGAAGGATTTCCATAGTGATGCGCAATGATTTTCTCGTTCAATTTTCCGGACTGCGCGCGCTTCTCGGCGTGCTGACATTGGTGACCCTGCTGTCGGCTTGCGGCGCAAAGAATGGAGCACCGACTTCCGGCGCCGGCGGCAAGCCGCCGCCGGAAGTCGGGGTAGTGACGACGGAACTGCAGCCGGTTGCGATTCAGACCGAATTGCCCGGTCGGGTCGAGCCGGTACGCATCGCGCAGGTGCGGGCCAGGGTCAACGGCTTGGTGCTTAAGCGCCTGTTCCGCGAAGGCAGCGAGGTCAAGGCAGGCCAGGCATTATTTCAAATTGATCCGGCTTCGTATCAGGCGGCGCTGGACAGCGCCCAGGCCGCATTGGCCAAGGCGCAGGCAAATCTGACGCAGGCGTCGGCGCAAGCGGAGCGCTATAAACCGCTGGTCGAGGCTAACGCGGTCAGCAAGCAGGAATACCTCAACGTGGTCGCCGCTCAGAAGCAGGCCGAGGCGGATGTCACGTCCGGCAAGGCCGCGGTGCAGACGGCCCGGATCAATCTCGGCTATACCAATGTGACCGCGCCGATTGCCGGGCACATCGGCCGTGCGTTGGTGACGGAAGGCGCGCTGGTCAGTCAAGGCGAGGCGACGCATCTCGCCACCATCCAGCAGACCAATACCGTGTATGTCAACTTCACGCAATCCGCCGGCGAAGTGCTGCGGCTGCGCAGGGATTCCGCGAACAGGCTGGCCAGCACCAAGGGTGAAAAAAACGTGCCGGTCCATGTCATTTTCGAAGACGGCAGTGAACTGGCGCGCAGCGGCAAGCTGTTGTTCTCCGATTTGAGCGTCGATCCGACTTCCGGCCAGGTCACGTTGCGTGCCGAAGTACCCAATCCGGACGGGTTCCTGCTGCCTGGACAGTACGTGCGGGTGCGCTTGTCGCAAACCGAGGTGCCCAACGGCATCCTGCTGCCGCAGCAGGCGGTGAAACGTACCGGTCAGGGCGATTCGGTCATCGTGGTCGAAGCCGATGGCAAGCCGACGCCGCGTCCGGTCAAGGTCGGTTCGGCGCAGGGCAATCAATGGATCGTGCTGGATGGATTGAAGGCGGGTGAGCAGGTGGTTGTCGACGGCTTCCAGAAAATGGCGGCGCCCGGTGCGCCGGTCAAGCCGGTGCCCTGGAAGAAAGATGCGGCAGCGCCAGCAGCGGCTGGCCCTGCAGCCGCCGGCAAATAACCACAGGAGTTTTCAATGGCACGTTTTTTCATCGATCGCCCGGTTTTCGCATGGGTGATTGCGCTCTTCATCCTGGTGATGGGTGCGGTGGCGATTACCCAGTTGCCGGTTGCGCAGTATCCGCCGGTTGCGCCGCCGTCAATTGTCGTCACCGCCGCTTATCCGGGCGCGTCCGCGCAAACGCTGGAAGACAGTGTGATCAGCGTGATCGAGCGCGAAATGAACGGCTCGCCGGGCTTGATCTACATGGAATCGATCAGCCAGGCCAACGGCACCGGCCAGATCACGCTCAGCTTTGAGACCGGCACCAATGCCGACCTGGCGCAGGTGGACGTACAGAACCGTCTGGGGCGCGCGACGCCGCGGCTGCCGCAGGCGGTGGTCCAGCAGGGTGTGCGCGTCGACAAGGCGCGCTCGAACTTCCTGCTGTTCACCATCCTTTCATCCGATGACCTCGCGCTGGACCCGGTTGCGCTGGGCGACTACGCGTCGCGCACGGTGCTGCCGGAAATTCAGCGTTTGCCCGGGGTAGGCCAGGCGCAGTTGTTCGGCACCGAGCGCGCAATGCGCATCTGGATCGATCCGGCCAAGCTGGTCGGGTTCAGGATGTCGGCGACCGACGTCAACAATGCGATTCGCTCCCAGAACGCGCAAGTGTCCTCCGGAACCATCGGCGATCTGCCCAACGTGCCGGGGCAATCGATGTCGGCAACGGTGATCGTGCCGGGCCAGCTCAGCACGATCGAGCAGTTCGGCAATATCGTGCTGCGCGCCAATCCTGACGGCTCGACGGTGCGTCTCAAGGATGTGGCACGCATTGAATTGGGTGGTCAGAATTATGCGACTTCCGCGCGTCTGAACGGCAATCCTTCCACCGGCATCGGCGTGCAACTGTCGCCGACCGGCAATGCGCTGGCTACCGCGGCGGCGGTACGCAAGCGCATGACCGAACTGGCGCGCTATTTTCCGCCTGGCGTGAAGTGGGATATCCCATTCGACAGCTCGCGCTTCGTCGATATCTCGATCAAGCAGGTGGTGTTTACGCTGCTTGAGGCGGTGGCGCTGGTGTTCCTGGTGATGTTCCTGTTCCTGCAGAATTTCCGCTATACGATCATTCCCACCATCGTCGTGCCGGTGGCCCTGATGGGCACGCTTGCAGTGCTGCTTGCGCTGGGATTTTCGATCAACGTGCTGACCATGTTCGGCATGGTGCTGGTGATCGGTATCGTGGTCGACGATGCGATCGTCGTCGTGGAAAACGTCGAGCGCATCATGAGCGAGGAAGGCCTGCCGCCGCTGCAAGCCACGTGCAAGGCGATGGGGCAAATCTCGGGCGCCATCATCGGCGTGACCGTGGTGTTGATTTCCGTGTTCGTGCCGCTGGCGTTTTTTGCCGGTGCGGTGGGCAACATCTATCGCCAGTTTTCAGTGGTGATGGTGGCTTCCATCTCGTTCTCCGCCTTCATGGCGCTATCGTTGACGCCGGCATTGTGCGCCCATCTTCTCAAGCCCGTGGAAGCCGGGCACCATCACGCCAAGAGCGGTTTCTTCGGCTGGTTCAATCGCGGTTTTTCGCGTACCGCCAAAGGTTATGAAGGCATGGTGGCGCGCATGCTGCAAGGTACCGGACGTTACCTGATCGTGTTCGTGGCAATCGTCGCGGTCGTGGGCTTGCTGTTTACGCGCATGCCTGCGTCGTTCCTGCCCAATGAAGATCAAGGCTACATCATTGCCAACATCCAGCTGCCGCCGGGCGCGACGCTGGAGCGCACTTCCGAAGCGGTGAAGCGGGTGGAAGAATACCTGCTCAAGCAGCCGGAAGTAAAAAGCATGGTCGGCGTGCTCGGCTTCAGCTTTTCGGGCAGCGGCCAGAACGCGGCGCTGGCATTCGTGACGCTCAAGGATTGGGATGAGCGCAAGGGCGCGGAGCACACGGCGCAAGCGCTTGCGGGCCGCGCCACCGGCGCCTTGCAAGGCGTGCGGGATGCGTTCATCTTCGCGGTCAGTCCGCCGCCGATTCCGGAACTCGGCAGAGGCACCGGCTTCTCGTTCCGCTTGCAGGATAGGGGTGGCAATGGCCGTGAAGCGCTGCTGGCCGCGCGCGGCCAGTTGCTGGGACTCGCATCGCAGAGCAAGATACTGACCGGAGTGCGTCCCGAAGGCCTGGAAGATGCGCCACAGCTACAGCTCGACATCGATCGCGACAAGGCCAATGCGTTGGGCGTGTCGTTCGATGCGATCAATGCGGCGATTTCCACCGCATTGGGTTCCGCTTACATCAACGACTTCCCCAATGCCGGACGTCTGCAGCGCGTGATCGTGCAGGCTGATGCGCCGGCACGGATGCAGCCCGACGATTTACTTAAACTGAATGCACTCAACACCAAAGGGCAGCCGGTGCCGCTTGCCGCGTTCGCCAACACTCGCTGGGTCGTCGGCCCGATGCAAACGGTGCGTTACAACGGCTACCCGACGATGCGACTCTCCGGCGACGCAGCACCCGGCCGCAGCACCGGCGACGCGCTGACCGAGATGGAGCGTCTGGCTGGACAATTGCCGGCCGGATTCGCGTTCGAATGGACCGGCCAGTCGCGCGAAGAAAAACTATCCGGGTCCTCCGTATACATTTTGCTCGGCTTTGCGCTGCTGGCCGTGTTCCTGGCGCTGGCCGCGCTGTATGAGAGCTGGACGATTCCGGTTGCGGTACTGCTGGGTGTGCCGCTGGGTGTGCTCGGCGCAGTGATCGCTGCCGACTTGAGGGGCTTCCCCAACGATGTCTACTTCAAGGTCGGCCTGATCACCATCATCGGACTCGGCGCCAAGAATGCGGTGCTGATCATCGAGTTTGCAAAGAATCTCCAGGCGCAGGGCAAGGGCCTGGTTGAAGCCACGCTGGCCGCCTGCCACCTGCGTTTCAGGCCGATTCTGATGACTTCGATGGCATTCATTCTCGGCGTGCTGCCGCTGGCGATTGCGACCGGCGCCGGTTCGGCAAGCCAGCGCGCGATCGGCACCGGCGTGATGGGCGGCATGGTTGCCGCCACCGCGCTCGGCGTGTTCTTTGTGCCGATATTTTTCGTGGTGGTGCGCCGCGTGTTCAAAGGGAGCGAGCGCCAGCGCAAGCTGGATGCGCATGAAGACGACAAAGGCGACTTGGCGGCGACGGAGGTCAAGCAATGAACGCGCGTGTTGATTATTTAAGAATGCCGGGCGCGCTCGCTCCATTGGTGATGTCCTTGCTTTTGGCAGGCTGCGTTTCCATGGCGCCACCCTATCAACGTCCTGCGGCACCGGTAGCGGAGGTTTTTCCCGGAACGACCGCAACCGGCGCCACAAGTACCGCGGCCGCCGATCTCGAATGGCAGCAATTTTTCGGCGATGCGCGCCTGAAGCAATTGATCGAACTGGCACTGCGGAACAACCGCGATCTCAGAGTGGCGGTGCTCAATATCGAGCAGGCCAGGGCACAGTATCAGATCCGCCGCGCCGATCAATTGCCGACGGTTGGCGCCGGTATTAGCGCATCGCGCCAACCCGATCGGCAGAACGTGTCGGGAAGCCTGTACACCGCCGGCTTGTCGGTCACCGCGTTCGAGCTGGATTTCTTCGGCCGCGTCCGGAGTCTGAGCGACGCCGCGCTGGGCCAGTATCTCGCTACCGAAGAGGCGCGCAAGAGTGCGCAGATCAGTCTGATCGCGTCGGTGGCCAATATCTATCTCGGCTTGCTGGCCGATGAAGAGTTGCTGTCGCTGACGCGCCAGACGTTCAAGGCGCGCGAAGAATCGCTCGGTCTGACCAAACTGAAGTTCGACAACGGCGTTGTGTCGGAACTGGATTTCCGCCAGGCGCAATCGCTGCTGGAAGGGGCACGCGCCACCTTGGCGCAGCAAATGCGGCAGCGCGCGATCAATGAAAATGCGTTGATATTATTGGTCGGCCAACCGTTGCCGGCAAGCCTGTCGGCAGGAACCACGCTGGCGTCCACCGTGCTGGGTCCGGAGCTTCCTGCCGGTCTGCCGTCGGATCTGCTCGTGAATCGACCGGATATCCGTCAGGCCGAACAGCAGTTGATCGCTGCCAATGCCAACATTGGCGCCGCGCGCGCCGCGTTTTTCCCAAGGATTTCGCTCACTGGAAGCGCAGGCGTTGCCAGTACCGAATTGTCGGGCCTGTTCAATGGCGGTACCTTTGCGTGGAGTTTCGCGCCGCAAATCTTGCTGCCGATCTTCGATGCCGGCCGCAATCGCGCCAACCTCGGTGTGGCACAGGCGACCCGCAGTATCGCGGTGGCGCAGTATGAAAAAGCGGTGCAGACGGCATTCAGGGAAGTGTCCGATGCGCTGGCCGGGCACGCGACTTACGGCGAGCAATTGCGCGCGCAGCAAGCGCAGGCCGAGGCGGAAGCGGCAAGATTCAAGCTGTCCGATCTGCGTTACCAAAACGGCGTGGCCAGCTACCTGGATCTGCTCGATGCCCAGCGCTCGCTGTTCACGGTGCAGCAGGCGACGGTCCAGACCCGTTTGGCACAGTTGCAAAACCAGGTCACGCTGTACAAGGTGCTGGGCGGGGGTTGGAAGGAACCGGTTTCTTCCGGACCTGCGAAAGACTGAGAAAGCATAGTGCGGTCTTCGAGCGTGTGCCACACACGCTCGAATCGGGACGGAACAGGTCTAGTGCTTCAGCATCCCGTTCAATTCCACTACATCTTCTTCCTTCAGCACGCCGGCGGCTGATTGCAGGCGTAATCCGTTGACCAGCGTGTCATACCGCGCCTTCGCCAAATCCCGGCGCGTCACAAACAATTGCTGCTGTGCATTCAGGACATCGATATTGATCCGTACGCCGACCTGGTAGCCGAGGCGGTTCGATTCCAGTGCGGATTGGCTGGATACCTCGGCGGCTTCCAGCGCGCGGACCTGCGCCAGGCCGCTGTTGACGCCCAGATAGGATTGGCGTGCGCCTTGCACGGCGGTGCGGCGCGCGGTTTCGAGATCGGCACGGGCCTTCTCTTCCAGTGCGACTGCCTCACGCACCCTGCTGGTGACTGCGAAGCCGGAAAACAACGGGATATTCCATTGCACGCCGATCGCGTTTGAATCGGAAACACTGCCGGTCGGCGTGGTCAGCGTGGCGCCTCTTTGATTATTGTGGCTGCGGCTTGCCACCAGATCGACGGTAGGCATGTGTCCCGCGCGATTCTTGCTGATCTCACGTTGTGCTATTTCCCGTGCAACCTGTTGCCCGATCACGCCATAATTCTGGCGCTCCGCGCTTTCGACCCACTGATCGATCTGAGCGGGTTGCGGTCCGTTCAGTTTCAGCCCGGGACGCAGGGTCGCCAGTTCGCCGACCGGCTTGCCTACAATTTGTTCCAGTGCGGTGCGCTTGATCTGGAGATCGCTTTCCGCGGCAAACTCCTGCGCAACTGAAAGGTCGAATCGGGCTTGCGCTTCATGCGAGTCGGTAATCGTTGCCGTGCCGACTTCGAAATTACGCTTGGCCGATGCGAGCTGTTCGGTAATGGCGGTCTTTTGCGCCTGCACCGACGCAAGCGTATCCTGCGCCGCCAGCACATCGAAATACGCCTGTGAAACGCGCACGATCAGGTCTTGCTGCGCTTGCGCGAACTGCGCCTCGCTTGCCGCCACCGACAGTTTTCCTTGCTGATACTGTTGCCAGTTCGCCCAGCGAAACAGCGGCTGCGACAGCGATACGGTATAGCCGTTGGAGCGTCCATCGCGCGATATGCCCACACCGGAGGAAACGGCTTCTGAATCGGTTCTGCTATAGCTGCCGCCCACGCCGATGACCGGCAGCAATCCGGCGCGCCCTTGCGTGATTTTTTCGGACCCTGCCGCAAGCGTTGCGCGCGCGCTGGCATACACCGCATCATTGGCAAGCGCTTCCTTGTAGACCTGCAGCAGGTCGATCGCATGTGCGTTGAGAGACAGGAAGGCGCTGGCGATTAATGTGGCGATAACGGTGTTGCGCATTGCATTCTCCGGTGGAATCGGTCAAATAAAATTACTGAGCTTTTAGAAAATAAATGACAGCATCATGAATTGATGCATTCGACCCCCACCCTACAACCC
>Ga0209343_10010230_pt1 | contig 10689 bp, 6 predicted proteins | sample RifCSPlowO2_02_FD_184026 | JGI IMG/M metagenome (GOLD analysis project Ga0209343, IMG submission 184026) | Groundwater microbial communities from Rifle, Colorado - Rifle CSP2_plank lowO2_0.2 (SPAdes) (version 2) | ecosystem: Environmental > Aquatic > Deep subsurface > Groundwater | place: Rifle...
TGTTAGCCCCAAGTAGTAATGTCCGGTTTCTCCCAAATAGAAATGTCCGCTGGTGATTAAACTCACGCCTGTTAAAAACAGCGGCGGATATTTTTAAGATGGACAACCTCATGAGTCAAAAAGAAGTGAAACGGGCACAGGTATTGGATTTGCTGATAGAGGGCAAAATCAGCCAGCAGGACGCGTCGAAAAGGCTGGGTGTCACGACCCGCCAGGTGCGCCGCCTGACCAGGCGTTATCAGGCGGCCGGGCTGGCCGGATTGGTCAGCAAGAAGCGCGGCAGGGCTTCGAGCCGGCGATTGGATGAGGCCACCCTCGCGCACGCCATCGAACTCATCGGCACACATTACAGCGACTTCGGGCCGACGCTGGCTTGCGAGAAACTGTCCGAACTGCATGACGTGCGACTGTCTGTCGAGAGCACTCGCCAGTTGATGATTAAAGCTGGGCACTGGCGCCCCAGAAAAGGCGGCACGGTGTGCGCTCATCCGATGCGCGAACGTCGCGCCCGGTTCGGCGAAATGATCCAGATCGACGGCAGCCCCCACGACTGGTTTGAAGGGCGCGGCGAGTATTGCACGCTGCTGGTATTCATCGACGATGCCACCGGGCGACTGACGCAGTTGCGTTTCGCGCCGACCGAAACCACGCTGGGCTACATGAGCGTGTTGCACGATCATATCCTGACGTATGGGGTGCCGGTAGCGCTGTACAGCGATAAACACAGCATCTTCCGCATCAATGCCAAAGATGCCGACCCGGAGGCGGAAACGCAATTCTCGCGGGCGGCCCGTGAGCTGGGAATCGAATGCATCCACGCACACAGCCCGCAAGCCAAAGGGCGCGTGGAACGCGCCAACCAGACTTTACAGGACAGACTGGTCAAGGAAATGCGACTGGCCGGCATCAACAACATGATTGAGGCCAACGCCTGGCTGCCGGGTTATATCGAGCAATACAACCGGCGCTTTGCGGTGGAACCCAAAGACGCGTCAGACGCGCATCTGGCCTACTGCGGCACACCGGAAACCTTGCTGCGCACCCTGTCGGTTCAGGTGACGAAAACGCTTTCAAAAAACCTGTCTTGCCAGCATCAAAACCAGTTGCTGCAAGTCGCCACTACCGGTACAGGTCTAGGCTTGCGGGGAGCCCGTGTCACGATCCACGAGCACTTTGACGGAAGCCGGGAGTTGCTCTGGAAGAAGCGCAAACTGACATATGGCGTGATGAGTAAACCGCAACGACAGTCCGCTGTGGCAGACGGAAAATCGGTCAATGCGCAAGTCGATAAAGCGATGGCGCGGCGCACCACGGGCCACAAACCCGCTGCCGATCATCCGTGGAGAAAAATGTCCGTCGGCAAATCCGCCCACGACGGACAGCGCGCTACACCGTAGCAAAAGGAAAACAGGAAAAGCGGACATTTCTACTTTGCAGAAAACCGGACATTTCTATTTAGCGTTGACAATAGGCCGAGCGGCATATATGTCTATCTTTCCCTTCGTGTTAGCATCCGCCGACAATAAAAACATGCTGACAGGGAACACGAATGCACTGGATTGCCCCCTCCGAACGAGACACCGCCACCGATACCCTTGAAAAGCGCCTGTGGAATGCCGCCGATCAGTTTCGCGCCAATTCCGGGCTGACGGCGGCACAGTATTCCGCGCCGGTGCTGGGCCTGATTTTTCTGCTGTTTGCCGAGACGCGCTTCGCCAAGCGCCATGCCGAACTGCTTCCCTCGCCCGCAAGCGACTCCTCCCCTGACAAGGGGAGGCCGGGAGGGGTTTCGCGTCGAGCGAGCAACCGCGCCGACGAACCCGCCGCCTACCATGCCGAAGGCGTGATCTTCCTGCCGCTAGCGGCGCGTTTCGATCATCTGCTGAATCTGCCGGAAGGCGCGAACGTCGGGCAGGCGATCAACGACGCGATGGCGGAAATCGAGAAGCACAATCCGCAACTGGCGGGCGTGTTGCCGCGCACCTTTCAGATTTTCACCAGCACCTTGCTCAAGGAACTGCTGAAGAAAGTCTCCGAGATTCCCGTCAGCCTCGACTACGATGCCTTCGGCCGAATCTACGAATATTTCCTCGGCGAATTCGCCCGCACCGAAGGCCAGAAGGGCGGCGAGTTCTACACGCCCAGCTCCATCGTGCGCCTGCTGGTCGAAGTGATCGAGCCGTTCCACGGGCGCATCCTCGACCCCGCCTGCGGCTCCGGCGGCATGTTCGTGCAGAGCGCGCGCTTTGTGTCCGAGCACCAGAAGAATGCCGCCGACGAACTGTTCATCCACGGCGTGGAAAAGACCGACGACACCGGACGCCTGGCGCGCATGAACCTCGCCATCCACGGCCTCGAAGGCGACATCCGCCACGGCGGACACATCAACAGCTACTACGACGACCCGCACGAAGCCGTCGGCAAATTCGACTTTGTCCTCGCCAATCCCCCGTTCAACGTCAACGCCGTGGACAAAGACAGGCTGTCCTCGGACGTGGGCGCAGGTCGCCGTTTTCCCTTCGGCGTGCCGCGCACCGACAACGCCAACATGCTGTGGATACAACTGTTCTATTCCAGCCTGAATGCTCAAGGCCGTGCCGGATTCGTCATGGCGAATTCCGCCTCTGACGCGCGCAGCAGCGAACAGGAAATCCGCAAGCAATTGATCGAAGCCAGCGCCGTGGACGTGATGGTCGCCGTCGGCCCCAACATGTTCTACACCGTCACGCTGCCCTGCACACTGTGGTTCCTGGATAAAGGTAAAGCTAAACACTCCTCCCCTGACAAGGGGAGGCCGGGAGGGGTTTCGCGCGCCAACACCATCCTCTTCATAGATGCCCGCCACCTCTACCGCCAGATCGACCGCGCCCACCGTGATTGGGCGGATGCGCAGATCGGCTTCATTGCCAACATCGTGCGCCTGTATCGCGGCGAAGCACCGGACTACACCCTGGGCGGCAACGAAGCCAAGGTCAAACTCACCGAAATCTTCACTCCCTCTCCCCTCGTGGGAGAGGGCGGGGGAGAGGGGGTAATCCAATATCGCGACATCCCCGGCCTGTGCAAAGCCGCGACCCTCACCGAAATCGAAGCACAAGGCTGGAGCCTCAACGCCGGTCGCTATGTCGGCGTGGCCGCTGGCGAGGAAGTCAGCGACGAAGACTTCAAGGAAAAGCTGGAAACGCTGAACGAGGAGCTGGAAGTGCTGAATACCCAAGCGAGGGAGCTGGAGCAGAGCATTGCCCAGAATGTGGTGGAGATTCTGGAAGCGTGAGCATGCAGATGGCAACGCTTGAATCAATCTGCACTCGCGTATCGAGTGGAGGAACTCCATCGCGTAAGCGGCCAGAATATTTCACGTCAGGTACGTCCGGTCATCTTTGGGTCAAATCAAAAGAATTATTGGATTGCTCCATTGAGGATACGGAAGAGAAAATTACCGATGAAGGGCTGAGTAATTCGTCGGCAAAGTTCTACCCAAAAAATACGGTTCTGGTTGCAATGTATGGTGCAAACGTTGGGCAGCTTGGCTGGTTACGGCGACCTGCAACCGTTAACCAAGCGATCTGTGGGCTAGTCTTTGATGAGGAAAAAGCTGATTGGCGTTACGCCTTTTACAGTCTTTTGCTAAATCGTGGTGACCTTACTGTTCAGGCACAAGGTGCGGCTCAGCAAAATTTGAATCAGGATTTGATTCGACAGTTTGCGCTTTCGCTTCCACCGCTACCCGTCCAACGCCGCATCGCAGGCATCCTTTCCGCCTACGACGAACTGATCGAAAACAACCAGCGGCGCATCCGCATCCTGGAAGAGATGGCGCGCAGCCTCTACCGCGAATGGTTCGTCCACTTCCGCTACCCCGGACACGAAACCGTCCCGCTCGTTGATTCCCCGCTTGGGCGGATTCCGCAGGGATGGGAGATCGGTGCGATTGGCGATTTCATTCAGTTCAAATCGGGCTTCGCATTCAAGAGCGGCTCATTCACTGCTGATGGCGAGCATCGCTTGGTCACTATCAAGAATGTGCAGGATGGGTCGTTCAACCCAGAGTCGGATAGCCTAATGGGCGAGCTACCAGATAAATTGCCACCACATTGCATACTGAATGACGGTGACATTCTTTTGTCCCTGACCGGAAATGTGGGGAGAGTGTGCCTTGTTTACGATGGGCCGTTTTATCTCAATCAACGTGTAGCCAAACTCGTACCTAACGATGCCAAGAATTGGGCGATGACTTATTGCATGTTCCGCGACCCGGAAATGCGTGTGAAATTGGAACTGCTTTCCAACGGTGTTGCCCAGCAAAATCTCAGTCCTGTGCTTGCCGCCAAGATGGAATTTGTGCAACCGCCGAAAGTGCTGTGCGACCGTTTTTCTGACTTGGCAGAGCCAATGATTCAAAGTGTTGTTCAGCTTTACACGTCAAACAAAAATCTCCGCCGCACTCGCGACTTATTGCTGCCGCGACTGTTGTCTGGGCAGGTGATTGTCGCTGCTATGGAATCCGAACTCAGTGAGGTATCCACATGACAAAAGAAATCAAACCGATTCTTGTACTAGAGCTTGGCGAAAAAGGCGGTCATTTTGAATTTGAGCAACCATCCGAGGTGCAGCAGTGGCTTGTGAGTGAGATTGATAAATGGCAGTGGATGCACCCAATCCCTCAAGTCAGAAATGTACTGGAAACATTCCGAAAAGTTCAGAATGAGTCCAATCAATACGTTCAGCAATGGATTCAATCTCAAAATAAACCAGATGCAGGCCTAGACCAACTGGACTCTCTGAAGAGCTCACTTGAGTCAGGAATAAATCGTCAATCATTGTGGCTTAGCTCGTCACCAACGGGTGCATTTTTGTTGCAGCTTAGCCAAGATCAGGCACGCGGCCCGCTTGTTGCTGCGGGAGCATACCTGGCGTTAGGCGGCTCATTCTCGCCGACAAGTGAGGCAGCGCATCCCAAACTCTTTGAGGGTGCCATTGAAGGGTTTTTGTATAAGCGGGAAATCGACTGGACTGCCACCGCGCACCGTGAAGCACTGGAAAAGCTTAAACAGGAGTATTCCCAAAACCTGGCAGATCAGAAGCGAAAAAACATTTCGATCGAAAAGAAAAATACTGAATTAAACACGCAGTTTCATGAAGTACTAAATGGTAATGTCATCTCATTAGAAAATCTGCATAAGAGCCAAGCTGAAGAATTCAAGAAGCTCATCGAAACGCATGAAGCCAACCTCAAGGCAATTGAAAATGCCTACGACCAAAAGTTGGCATTATGGAAGCCTGTCGAATATTGGGAGGCGCGTGGTCGCTCGCATAATGCTAAGACAACAAAATTTGCTATCGCTTCAGGGGTGACGGGGGTTGTTATCTTGATTGCGCTTGGTTGGTTGGCTTATGAGATTTTCATTGATGTGCCAGTTGGCGAAAAACCGCAGGTATGGCAGGTTGGCGTTTTCTCCGTTGCGGCATTCTTTGGTATTTGGCTTGAGAGAATCCTGGTGCGTCTGTTCGTTAGCAACATTCACCTTGCGACCGATGCCGAAGAGCGTGTGACCATGTTGCAGACTTATCTTTCCATCATCCGCGAAGGTTCCGAGTTTGCACCGGAAGACAAGAAGCTGATTCTTGAGCGACTATTTCATCCAGCTGCGGATGGATTGGTCAAGGATGATGGTGCTCCACCATCCCCTTTGGAAATATTGAGCCGAAGGTAGTGTGGGTTTTATATATGTATAAAACGTACTATGTTTGCAACATGTTGATATTATTTAGATTCTTATTTAAGTTGAAAACGTCCAAATGAAAAACTGGTTGAATCGTGCTCTTGCTTTATTGGTGGGTAGCTTGGAGCCTCCTCGGCATGAGCTGAATGAGTTGGATTGGAAAGCCGCGCTGTCTGCTGATAAGAAACGCTTGGCAGAGCATCTGTCCGCCTTGTCCAACTATCCCGGTGGTGGATTCCTGGTCTATGGCGTGGATAATTCCGGCACTCCCGTTGGTATTGCTGATGCTGAAATCGAAGTGGTCATCAATCAATTGGCAAATCTGGGAAGAAGCGCTGTCGAGCCTCCGTTGGCCTTGGATCATGCGGTAGAAAATTATGGGGACGCTCGCCTGCTTTTTGTACATGTGCCCGAGTCACCAGTTAAGCCGGTGCACATACGAGGCAAGGGATTGGAGCATGCGTTTATCCGCTCAGGAGGTACAACGCGGTCGGCTTCTCGGCAGGAAATTGGCACTCTCATGTTGCATAGCAGAACGCCACGTTGGGAGGAGCTTCGCGCTTCAGTGCTGCTGGATGAAGATACGCTGCTTGAAAAACTTTCTGTTGATCCAATTCTTGCCATGTTGCAACGACCGGTTCCTTCTTCTCGGGAAGATATGCTGGCTTGGATGGTGGCAGAGGGTTTTATTACCCGCGAACCTGCAAGCGGCGGTTACATCACTAACCTTGGAGCCATCACTACGGCACGAAAGCTGAGTGATTTTCCAGACATCAGTCGCAAGGCTGTCAGGGTGATCGTTTACAACGGCACCAACGAAGCCAACATGAAGTTGGAACAGGAAGGCACGAAAGGTTATGCCATCAGTTTTCAAAGGCTGCTGCAATTTGTTATGTCGCAGTTGCCGCAAAGCGAAATTATTGAACAGGCGTTGCGTGTAAAGCGCACTGTCTATCCAGAAACAGCCTTACGCGAAATTATTGCCAATGCACTAATACATCAGGACTTTTCTGTTACGGGTGCGGGGCCGTTAGTTGAGATATTCGATGATCGGATTGAAATCTCAAACCCTGGCGGACTGCTTCCTTCCAAACAACTTGATCGATTGATAGGCACGCAACCTGAATCACGCAATGAGCATTTGGCACGTGCATTTCGCCGGTTCAGAATCTGTGAGGAACAGGGGTCTGGACTATTGAAGGCTGGTTTGGAGGTGGAGTTGTATGGACTTCCACCAATAAAGTTCGAGGCTGGTTCCAACCATTTCAAGGTTATATTGCTCTCGCCAAGAACATTTGCGCAAATGACACCGAGCGAACGGCTGGATGCTTGTTATCAGCATGCAGTGCTTAAATACTTGTCTGGCGGCGCGATGACAAACAAGTCATTGCGCGAGCGCCTCAAGATGCCAGAGAAACAACGTTCAATGGTTTCGACGCTAATACAGGAAGCGCTTGATCGCAAGCTCATTAAAGCAGCCGACCCGGAAAATAAATCCAGGAAGTTTTCTGAGTATGTGCCGATCTGGGCATAAACCACCTTTGATGCCATGAACGCGCACACTTACACCGAAGATATGCTTGTCGAGCAACCCGCCATCCAGCTCTTCGCCGAGCTGGGCTGGGAGACGCTATCCGCTTCGGATGAGGTGATGGGCGCGAGTGGCACACTTGGGCGCGAGACGAAATCCGAGGTGGTGCTGGCCGTGCGTTTGCGCAATGCGCTGGTGCGGTTGAATCCATCCCTGCCGCCCAAAGCAATTTCCGCCGCCGTGGATGAGTTGTCGCGCGACCGTTCCGCGATGTTGCCAACCGCTGCCAACCGCGAGCTTTGGGCGTTGATGCGCGATGGAGTGAAAGTGTCCGTGCCTGATCTGGTAAGGGGCGGGCAGAAGGACGAGCGGGTGCGGGTGGTGGATTGGGATGATCCCGCCGCCAACGATTTCCTGCTGGTGAGCCAGATGACTATCGTCGGCCAGCTCTATACTTGCCGCCCGGATTTGATCGGTTTCGTGAATGGCCTGCCGTGGGTGGTGATCGAGCTGAAGAAGCCGGGTGTGCCCGCCAGGCAGGCGTTCGATGGCAACCTCACCAGTTACAAGCACGCGCAGAACGGCGTTCCGGCGCTGTTCTGGTCGAATGCTTTGCTCATTGCTTCCAACGGGACGGATAGCCGCGTCGGCTCGCTGACCGCCGATTGGGAACGGTTCTTCGAGTGGAAGCGCATCGAGAGCGAGGACGAGCCGCGCCGTGTATCGCTGGAGGTGATGCTGCGCGGGCTGTGCGAACCTTCGCGCCTGCTCGATATGGCGGAAAATTACACGCTGTTCTCCGAGCACAAGAGCGGGCTGACCAAGATCATCGGGCAGAACCATCAGCTCATCGGCGTGAACAACGCCATTCGCGCCATGCTCAAGGCGCGCGAGGAAGGCCACGGGCGCGGCGGCGTGTTCTGGCAGACGCAGGGTTCCGGCAAGAGTTTTTCGATGGTGTTCTTCGCGCAGAAGGTGCTGCGCAAGATTCCGGGGAACTGGACGTTCGTGGTTGTCACCGACCGGGTGGAGCTGGACGAACAGATTGCCAAGACCTTCGCGGCCTGTGGCGCGGTGAGTGATGCGACCGCCTGCCACGCGCAAAGTGGGGCGCAATTGCGCGAACTGCTTTCCGGCAACAACCGCTATGTGTTCACGCTGATCCACAAGTTTCAGCCAGACACTTCCTCAACTGCAAACCCCTCCCATCCTCCCCTTGTCAGGGGAGGAGCAATGCCGGTGCTGTGCGACCGGCGCGACGTGATCGTGCTGACCGACGAGGCGCACCGCAGTCAGTACGACACGCTGGCGCTGAACATGCGCGCGGCACTGCCGAATGCGATGTTCGTCGCCTTCACCGGCACGCCGCTGATCGCGGGCGAGGAGCGCACGCGCGAGGTGTTTGGCGACTACGTTTCCATCTACGACTTCCAGCAATCCGTCGAGGATGGCGCGACCGTGCCACTGTTCTACGAGAACCGCACACCGGAATTGCATCTCGACAATCCCGACCTGAACGACGACATCTATGAATTGATCGAGAACGCCGATCTCTCCGATGAAGCCGAGAAGAAGCTGGAGCGCGAGCTGGGACGGCAGTATCACCTGATTACCCGTGACGACCGGCTGGATACGGTGGCGCAGGACATCGTGAAGCATTTTCTCGGGCGCGGATTCCAGGGCAAGGCGATGGTGGTGTCCATCGACAAGGCGACCGCGCTACGCATGTATGACAAGGTGCGCAAATACTGGCCTGCGGACGACAAGACCGATATGGCGGTGGTGGTGTCGGCGGGGCAGAACGAGATCGAGCAGATGGCGAAGCTGGGCATCGACATCGTGCCGCACCGCAAGCGCATCAACGACGAAAAGCTGGACGAGAAATTCAAAGACCCAAACGATCCGCTGCGCTTGGTGTTTGTCTGCGCGATGTGGCTGACGGGCTTCGACGCGCCGAATTGTTCGACGGTGTATCTCGACAAGCCGATGCGCAACCACACGCTGATGCAGACCATCGCCCGCGCCAACCGTGTGTATCCCGGCAAGCACAGCGGCCTGATCGTGGACTATGCCAATGTGTTCGCTTCGCTGGAAAAAGCGCTGGCAATTTACGGCCAGGGTAGCGGCGGCGAAATGCCGGTACGCGACAAGAAGGCATTGGCGGATGAGCTGCGCTATGCGGTAAATGACGCGAATGTGTATTGCCTGGAACATGGCATTGCGCTGGCGGAAATCGAGAACATGCCGACGGCCAACTTTGCTCATGCAGGGGCGATTCAAGCCGCTGCTGATCGCCTGATGGCGCCGGAAACAATCAAGCGCGATTTTCTCGCGCTGGAGGCGCTGGTCAGCAGCTTGTATCGCGCGGTGAAGCCCGACCCGGTGGCGATTGAGTTTTCGCAGCGTTGCGGTTGTCTGGCCGCGATTGCCGAGTGCATCCGCACCGTGAGCGACCCACCAGATATTTCGCACATCATGCAGGGCATTCAGGATTTACTGGATGAATCCATTGCTGCCGAGCCCTTCAAGATTCGCCAAAAGACATCGGAATATGGGCAGATTGATTTATCGAAGATCAATTTCGAGGCATTGCGCAAACGATTTGAAACAAAGAAGCCGAGTAATACGGATGTCGAACGGCTTAAGGCGGCGGTACGCGCACAACTGGAACGCATGGTGCGCCTCAACCCGACTCGCGCCGACTACCTAGCGAAGTTCCAGGATCTCATCGAAGGCTACAACTCCGGCAGCCGCAACATCGAAGAGATATTCAGGGAGTTGCTGGCGCTATCAACCATCCTGACGGAGGAGCAGACCCGCCATGTGCGTGAGCATCTATCCGAAGAAGAACTGACCATCTTCGACATCCTGACCCGGCCTGCGCCGGATCTGACCACCGAAGAACGCGAAGAGGTGAAGAAAATTGCACACCATTTACTGGAGAAATTGCATAAGTTGCTGGTGCTGGGATGGCGGCAAAAGGTATCTACCCGCGCCCGCATAAAAATAGAAATCGAAAATGCGCTGGATGAGGGCTTGCCGCGCGCCTACTCCAAAGACCTGTATGAGGCTAAATGCTCGGCAGTGTTTGAGCATGTCTACCAGAGCTATCAAGGTGAAGGGCAGAGTGTCTATGCTGCGTGATCGGATAGTATTTTGAGTGTCTGGTTAGGGTCGCAAGCCATCCATCACCTTCGCTATTTGCTTGCCTGAAAGCGGAACGAAAGTAGAAGGGGAGATAACGCTACACTCATCCACCCACCCGCAACACCAGCCCCTTCAAATAAGTCCCCTCCGGAAAGCTGAGCAGCACCGGATGATCGGCGCCGGCGGGATGCCGGAATTATTTCTTCTGGATCAGTTCGATCTTGTATCCGTCCGGATCTTCGACAAACGCGATCACCGTGCTGCCGTGCTTCATCGGCCCGGCTTCGC
>Ga0209343_10010237_pt1 | contig 10684 bp, 10 predicted proteins | sample RifCSPlowO2_02_FD_184026 | JGI IMG/M metagenome (GOLD analysis project Ga0209343, IMG submission 184026) | Groundwater microbial communities from Rifle, Colorado - Rifle CSP2_plank lowO2_0.2 (SPAdes) (version 2) | ecosystem: Environmental > Aquatic > Deep subsurface > Groundwater | place...
CTGACCGGCCTGCCGGTGATTGTCGCAGACGATCCTTTGACCTGCGTGGCGCGTGGTGGCGGCCGCTATCTGGAAATGATGGATGAGTACGGCACGGACATATTGACGGTTGAATAGGCACGGCCGGATCAAATGGCGGCGCGCCTTCGCGGCGCGGATGAAACACAGGGAATTACCGGGGGGTTGAGCCATTAAGACACTGTATCTAAGAGGACCATCGGCAACTGCGCGCATTGTCGTCGCGGTCGTGGTGTCTGTTTCCGTGATGGTGGCGGACCATCGCTACGGCCATCTGGAGTCGCTGCGATCCGCTCTGAGCACGCTGGTCTATCCGCTGCAGTACCTGGTAAATCTCCCCGCTGTGGCACTGCACCGCATGTCCGATTCGCTGCTAACGCGCGAATCCCTGATCCGGGAAAACACCAGACTCAAAGAGGAGCAGCTCATGCAGGGCTCGCGATTGCAGCGCTTCGCGGTCCTGGAGCAGGAAAACGAGCGGCTGCGGGAACTGCTTGAGTCATCCATGCAACGCCGTGAGCGCGTGTTGGTGGCGGAATTACTGGCCGTGGAGCTGGAGCCATTCCGGCGGCAGGTAGTCATCAACAAGGGTCAACGCGATGGCGCGTTTTACGGCCAGCCGGTCGTGGACGTTGGTGGAGTGGTGGGGCAGATCGTGCATGTGGGTCCATTTTCCAGCACGGTATTGTTAATCACCGACCCCAGCCATGCTCTGCCGGTGCAGCTCAATCGCAACGGCCTGCGTGCCATTGCCGTAGGTACCGGGCGGGACGGGGTTTTGCTGCTGGAGCATCTGCCGAGCAACGCCGATATCCAGCGCGGCGATCTGGTGGTTTCGTCCGGACTCGGTCGCCGCTTCCCAAGTGGTTATCCGGTGGGCGTGGTTGAAGACATTCGCATGGAACCTTCGGAACCTTTTGCCAAGGTGACGGTAAAACCCAGTGCGCGGCCCGGACAAAGTCGCGAGGTTCTGCTGGTGTGGCCGTTTGATACCGCCGGCGATTCAACCCTGGGCCTCGCGGACCTGGCGGCGAACCCGTGAGCCGGGCGATTCGATCCGGTGTTTCACAGCACCCGGCTACAGGGCGCTGGATCATTGCGGCCAGTTTTGTAGTAGCGTTTCTGCTGACTGCCATGCCGTTACCGGCCTGGGCGCTGACCTGGCGCCCGGAATGGGTTGCGCTGGTGCTGATGTATTGGTGCATGGCCCTGCCGGATCGCGTCGGCGTCGGAATTGCCTGGTTGCTGGGCCTGATGCTCGACGTGCAGCAGGGCACGGTATTGGGACAACATGCCCTCGGACTGGCGCTCGTAGCCTACGTCACCCTGCAATCCCATCAGCGCGTGCGCGTTTTCCCGTTGAAACAGCAGGCACTGGTCGTGTGCGCCTACCTGCTGCTGTTTGAGTTTGTCACCCTTTGGATCCGGGGCATGATGGGTACGCCGCCGCATCATTGGAGTTTCTGGATGCCCGCGTTTACCAGCATGGTGCTCTGGCCGTGGCTGTTTATCATTCTCCGCGACCTGCGGCGCACGCACCACGTTACCTGAATCCTGAAGTTTTCCAGGCTCCCAGGTCCGGGATGCAATCCAGGCTCAAGTTCAGAAATCCGGGAACGGAATTTAACCTCGTTCGCGGGCGCGTGTTTTTTTGCGCGATTATCATGTTGCTGCTGGTCCTCAGTTTGCTGGCCCGTGTGTCCTATTTGCAGGTGGTCATGCACGAGCATTTCACTACCCTGTCGCAGCACAATCGCGTAAAGATAGTCCCGATCCCCCCGATTCGCGGCCGTATTTTCAGCAGTGACGGCGTGTTGCTGGCGGAGAACCGGCCATCGTTCAACCTGGAGATCGTGCCCGAGCAGGTCGCCAACATTACCGCCACCATCCAGCAATTATCGGCTCTGATCACCATCAGCAGTGGCGACGTAACCCGTTTTATTGAACAGGCAGGGAAGCTGCGGCGCTACGAGAATGTGCCACTGCGTTTCAACCTGACCGAGGAGGAGGTGGCGCGGATTTCCATCGATCGGCACCGGCTGCCCGGCGTGGAAGTAGTGCCGAGACTGGATCGCTTTTATCCCCGCGGCCCGGATGTGGCCCACGCCGTGGGCTACGTCGGCATGATCGATGAGGAGGAACTGGAGCGACTGGACCGGTCTGATTACACCGGCACCGTGCACACCGGCAAACTGGGCGCGGAAAAGGCGTTTGAGAAATTGCTGCATGGACACGTTGGATTCCAACAGGTGGAGGTGAATGCCCAGGGGCGGGTGGTGCGGGTATTGGATCGCACCGCGCCAATGCCGGGTCGAAATGTGTACCTGACACTCGATGTGTCCCTGCAAGACGTCGCAGTGACGGCGCTGGCCGGGCGGCGTGGGGCGATTGTGGCAATGGATCCTCGGACCGGCGGAATCCTGGCCATGGTCAGTTCCCCCGGGTATGACCCGAACCTGTTCGTAAACGGGATCAGCGTTGTGGATTACACCGCGTTGCTCAACTCCAAGGCGACCCCGCTGCTGAATCGTGCCTTGCAGGGAAAATATCCGCTGGGGTCGACGGTAAAGCCGTTTCTGGCGCTGGCGGCGCTGCATTTTGCCGTGCGCGCGGTGCCGGACCAGACCTGGTGCCCGGGTTGGTATGCGCTCAAGGGCAGTTCCCATCAGTATCGGGACTGGAAGAAGGGCGGTCATGGGCACGTTGACCTGACCCAGGCGGTGGCCCAGTCCTGCGATGTCTTTTTTTATGCCCTGGCGCAGGACCTGGGTATTGACCGGTTGCACGATGCCCTCGATCGGTTCGGGTTCGGCCGCTTGACGGGAATCGACATCGGCGGCGAGAGCAAGGGTTTGGTGCCGTCCCGCGCCTGGAAGCAGCGGCAGTTGCAGCAACCCTGGTATCCCGGAGAAACGCTGATCATGGGGATCGGCCAGGGCTACATCCAGGCCACGCCGGCGCAGCTGGCATTGGCTACGGCGCAGCTGGCAAGCAGGGGACGCACTCCAAAGCCGCACTTGCTGGCGGAGGCGCGCGATGTGCTCACCGGCAAGACGGTATTGCGCAATGGAGGCACGGATGCGCCGGCACAATCCGATGTGTCCGACGACCATTGGCAGGAAGTCGTGCGAGCAATGCGCGAAGTCATGCACGGACCGTTCGGCACCGCGCGCCGATCCACCCAGGGGGCCACCTATGAGTCCGCCGGCAAAACCGGCACGGCCCAGGTGGTGGGTATGGCGCAAAATGAAACCTATCGGGCGGAGGATCTCCCGGAAGAGTTCCGGGATCATGCACTATTCATCGCCTTCGCCCCATTGGACGCACCCCGCATCGCCCTGGCGATCATTGTTGAGAATGGCGGAAGTGGCTCAGGTACGGCAGCGCCGATAGCCCGCCGATTGTTCGATCATTTTCTCGGTGCCCCCGCAATGGCCGAGCCTGCGCCCGGATGAGAGATCAGACGCTGGCGGAGCGGTTGCACCTGGATATGCCGTTGGTGATGGGGTTGACCCTGTTGTGCCTGATGGGCCTGGTTACGCTCTACAGTGCCGGCGGCCAGGAAATTGCAGTGGTCATGCGCCAGGCAATGCGCATGGTGCTGGCATTTGGGCTCATGTTTCTCATTGCCCAGTGTCCTCCGGGCCAGCTGGCGCGGTGGTCGGTCCCGCTTTATGCGCTGGGCCTGTTGCTGTTGCTGCTGGTTTTGATGATGGGAGAGATCGGCAAGGGGGCGCAACGTTGGCTGGATCTGGGGCTGGTCCGCTTCCAGCCCTCCGAGCTGATGAAACTGGCGGTGCCGATGGTCGTTGCCTGGCTGCTGTCGGAGCGCGACCTGCCACCTTCCATGCCCAGGATTTTCGTCGCGGGCATTTTGATCCTGGTGCCGGTCTTCATGATCGCAAAGCAGCCTGACCTTGGCACAGCGGTGCTGATCGCGGCAGCAGGATTCTCAGTTCTGTTCGTGGGTGGCATAGGCTGGCGCCTGATAGGCGCCACGTCATTGCTGGGCGCGGCATCCGCCCCGGCGCTGTGGTACATGCTGCACGACTACCAGCGCCGGCGTGTGCACATGTTCCTCGATCCCGAGCAGGATCCGCTCGGGTCGGGATATCATATTATCCAGTCCAAGATTGCCATCGGCTCAGGCGGAATCTACGGCAAGGGCTGGCTGAACGGTACCCAGTCGCATCTGGATTTTCTGCCGGAAAGATCCACGGATTTTATTTTCGCAGTGTACTGCGAGGAGTTTGGCCTGATGGGAGTGTTTCTCCTGGTCACCATATATGCCCTGATCATCGCCCGCGGCCTGTATCTGGCGCTGTACTCCCAGCAGGTTTACGGCCGCCTGCTTGGTTCCGGTATTGTGCTGACCTTTTTCGTGTACATGTTTGTCAACATGGGCATGGTTCTGGGTCAGTTACCGGTGGTCGGTATCCCCCTGCCGCTAATCAGTCATGGAGGCACGTCGATGGTGACGCTGTTGGCAGGGTTCGGCATGCTGATGTCGGTGCACTACCACCGTCGCCTGCTGTCAGGGAAGGTGGGCTGATGCGCGCGTTGCTTGCCTGCCTGTTGTTGTCTGCGTGCGCACAGGCTCCGGCGACCGATGCGATAATGAAGCGCGCTGATGTACAGCAGTTCATTGCTGAAGTGGCGCAGCGGCACGCGATCCCGCCAGGTGAAATCAGCGCCATTCTTTCTCAGGCCCGGCTTTCAAATCAGATTATTGCGGCCATCTCACGCGCGGCCGAGGCGTTGCCCTGGCACCGCTATCGGCAGATATTCCTGCAACCGGACCGGGTAAAGGGTGGCGTACAATTCTGGCGCGAAAATTCGGCGGCACTGGAGCGTGCCAGCAGCGCCTATGGTGTGCCGGTGGAGATACTGGTGGCCATCATCGGCGTTGAGACGCGCTACGGGAGGAACGCAGGTGGATACCGGGTGCTGGATGCGCTTGTCACACTGGCGTTCGACTACCCGCAGCGCGCCGCCTTCTTCCGCGGGGAACTGGAACACTTCCTGTTGTTGACGCGGGAACAGAAATTGGAGCCGCTGACGTTGAAGGGTTCCTATGCCGGGGCCATGGGCACGCCGCAATTCATCCCCAGCAGCTTTCGCCGCTTTGCCGTGGACTTCGACGCTGACGGTCGCATCGACATCTGGAACAGCAATGCGGATGCCATCGGCAGTGTCGCCAATTACTTCAGGGAGCATGGCTGGCAGAGCGGCGGCCTGGTGGCGCTGCCGCTGGCGGCAGAAGTTGCGCCGGATGCATCACTGCTCGCGGACGATCTGGAGCCGGGACTGACGCCCGCGATTTTGGCACAGAGTGGGATAGTTTCCCCGCTGCCGATCCCCGCCGACAGCAAGGTCAAGCTGCTGGCATTGGAAATGGAGTCCAGCCGGGAGCATTGGCTTGGATTCTGGAATTTTTATGTCATAACCCGCTACAACCACTCGGTGCATTACGGCATGGCGGTGTATCAACTGTCCCAGGACATCGTCGCCGCCCATGAAGCGGAAGTCGCCCCGGCGCCTGCCGGCAAGTCCGATGGTTAAGCACTTTTCCCGGCTGTCATTGGGGTTATCGATCCTGGTGCTGGGCAGCGCCTGCTCGCTGGTGATGGAGCGCGACGGCGGCCCGCGCCCGGGCAGCGTAAAAACCGCCCAAGTCCCGGACGCGGTGCCGAAATTCGAACCGCGCAGCAAGTATGGCAACCCGGAGTCCTATGTAGTCAACGGCAAGCGTTACTTCGTCATGAATGACGGCTCCGGATATGTGGAGAAGGGCATTGCCTCCTGGTACGGGGAACAGTTCCATGGCCGCCGCACTTCCAGCGGTGAGACTTACGACATGTACGCCATGACCGCGGCACACAAGACTTTGCCGCTGCCCACATTTGTGCAGGTGAAAAACCTGAAAAATGCGAAGCAGGTAATCCTGCGGGTCAATGATCGCGGCCCGTTCCATGGCAATCGCATCATCGACCTGTCATACACGGCGGCGGCCAAGCTGGATATACTTGCGGCCGGCACAGGGCTGGTGGAAGTTCGCGCACTTGCCCCCGGCGGCGACGTGGCGCGTCCGGTGACGACTCCGATCCCGGATTCCAGCGGTACCGGTGCGGGAGCCGGCTCTTTTTACATTCAGGTCGGGGCGTTCTCCAGTCGCGCCAACGCCGAAGCGCTCCGCAGCAGGCTCAGTGCGCCCGGGGCATTTCTTGTGTCGATTTCTGAGGCCCTGATCGATGGCAGGATCCTGTATCGCGTGCGCATCGGCCCCGTCGATGACATAGAGATTGCGGACAGCATTGTCGCCAATCTGATGACACTGGGCATAAACGAGCATTCGATTGTGACGGATTGAGAGTGGAGGCATGTGAATGGCAATGTTGCACCGGATCAGAACAATGAAAGTTTGGGCTGCTGCAGCTGCGGCCCTGCTGCACGTCAGCAGTGTGCAGTCCGGGCCCGCGGCGCAATTGGTCGTTCCGGCGCCGCCGGCCGTGGCCGCGTCGGCCTACCTGGTCCAGGACTTTGAAAGCGGACAGATACTGGTGGAACAGAATATCGACGCGCGGGTAGAACCAGCCAGCCTGACCAAGATGATGACCACCTATGTGGTGGAAAGCGAAATGGCCACGGGCAGGATTAAACCAGAAGACCTGGTGCGGATCAGCGAGAAGGCCTGGCGCATGGAAGGTTCGAAGATGTTCGTGGAGGTCAACAAGGAGGTTTCGGTCCAGGACCTGATGCGGGGCGTCATCATCCAGTCCGGGAACGACGCCAGCGTGGCGCTGGCGGAGCACGTGGCCGGAAGCGAAGAGGTGTTTGCGGCGATGATGAATGAACACGCCAAGCGCCTCGGCATGAACGGCAGTAACTTCAAGAACAGCACCGGCTGGCCGGAACCGGATCACTACACCACGGCCCGGGATCTGGCCACGTTGGGCATGGCACTGATCCGGGACTTTCCCGCCGCCTACAAGCTCCACAGTGAAAAGGAATTTGTTTTCAACGACATCACTCAGAGGAATCGCAACGAATTGCTGTGGACTGACGGAACCATTGACGGGATAAAAACCGGGCACACGGAAACCGCCGGCTATTGTCTCGTGGCGTCCGCGCTGCGCGACGGCATGCGCCTGGTGTCGGTGGTCATGGGCACGTCCGGCTCGAATGCCCGTGCCAACGCTACTTCGGCTTTACTGAACTATGCGTTTCGCTTTTACGAAAGCCATACCATCGCTGCGGGACAACAACCGTTGGCACAGGGCAAGGTATGGAAGGGCGTCAGCGACATTGTCACCGCAGGCTTGCTTCAGGACCTGAAGCTTGCGATACCGCGCGGCAGTCTGGCCCAACTCGAGAAGAAACCGGTACTTGAGTCGCGCATTGTGGCGCCCGTGCAGAAGGATGCAGCCATTGGCACCTTCAGTGTAAGTCTGAACGGCAAGGGTATTGCCTCCCGGCCGCTGGTGGCACTGCAGGCCGTGGAATCCGCAGGGCTTTTCGGCAGAATTGCAGACGACGTCCGGCTCATGTTCGAGTAACCCGCAGCCGGCGCCGTTCACGATGGAAACAGTCTGGCTAAATGGAAAGTTTCTGCCGGCCGCCGAGGCCACCGTGCCGGTGCTGGACCGGGGTTTTATCTTCGGCGACGGTGTCTACGAGGTCGTGCCGGTTTTCGGCAGTCATATCCTGAGGTTCGAAGAGCACCTGCGGCGCCTGGGCCAGAGCCTGGCTGCGATCTACATGCAGTCTCCGCACAGCGATACCGAGTGGGGCGCCATCATCGACGGCCTGCTGGAGCGGAATCCCTGCGGCCGGGATCGGTCAGTGTATCTGCATGTGACGCGCGGTGTGGCGCCGCGCGAGCATGTGATCCGCGCGCCATTGACGCCAACTGTATTCGGCATGTGCACGCCGATACCCGAGCGCAACTACGACACCGGACTGAGCGTCATAACGCACGCGGACATTCGCTGGCAGTACTGCGACATCAAGGCCATCAGCCTCCTGCCCGGTGTGCTGCTGCGCGAGCGGGCACGGCGCGCGGATGGCTCCACCGAGGCCGTCCTGCTGCGTGATGGCGTGGTCACCGAAGGCGCCGCCAGCAATGTGTTCGTCGTCAGCGCCGGTGCGGTGCGCACGCCGGCCAAGAGCAACCATCTTCTGCCCGGGGTGACCCGGGACCTGGTGGTTGAATTGCTGCGCGGCGCGGACATGAGTTGCAGCGAAGGACCGATCAGTGAAGCGGAGTTGCGTACCGCGGATGAGATCTGGATCACCAGTTCGACCATGGGCATCGCCCCGGTAACGCGGCTGGACGGGAAGCCGGTCGGCGACGGCAGGCCGGGCCGCATATGGCAGACGGCGGACCGCGTCTACCAGGAGTACAAACTCAAGGTGAGCGCGAACACAGCCCCCGGGCCGGGCCTGAACCGGTCGGCGCGCTGACCACACTCTTCCACCCATGCGGATTTACAAGGAATTCCGGCTCGAGGCGGCGCATCTGCTGCCCAATGTACCCGCGGGACACAAGTGCCGGCGGCTGCATGGGCATTCATTTTCCATCGCTGTCCATGTCCAGGGCGTGGCGGACGCGCAATCCGGGTGGATAATGGATTTCGCCGACATATCGGCGGCATTCAATCCGTTGTTCGAGCAGCTGGATCATCGATATCTGAACGAGCTCCCCGGGCTCGAGAACCCCACCAGCGAAGTCCTGGCGCGCTGGATTTGGGTGCGGCTGAAACCGGTGTTGCCGGCGCTGGCCGCCATCCACGTCGGTGAGACCTGTAACAGCGGCTGCCAATACGAGGGCGAGCTGGATCCGGGATGAAAAAAAGATACCCGGCGTGACCGGGGTAACCATAACGAACTGGAGCAAGGCGATGAAAGAGATAGCGATTGCAGAATTACTGGGGGACGGGATTGGACCGGAATTGCGGGAATCACTCTATGCGGTCATGGATGTGATGCCGCAGAAATTCAAGCTGATTCCGTTTGACCTCTCGGTGGAGAATCGCGAGTCCGGGGATCGGGACCTGTTCAAAAAGGTCGGTGCAGCCATGAATGAGCACAAACTGGCGATTAAGTATCCCACGGTGACGCGCACGTCCAGTCCGAACGGCATCATCCGCAGGATGTGCAACTTCAGCGTCATCCTGCGCCCCGTAATCTCCATCAAGGGCATCAAGTCCAACTTTACCGAACAGGTATTTCTGAACATCGTCCGCGTTGCGACCGGCGGCACCTATGATGACCCCGGCCGCATGATCGGCAAGGATGCAGCGGTTTCAATCCGCATCGTGGAACGTGACCCGTGCCGTCAGGCCGCCCGCTATGCGTTTGAATTTGCGCGCAAGAAAAAATTGAATGTTACGTCCTCATCGAAGCACACGATCCAGCGCGCAACAGACGGCCTGTTCGAAGCGGTGGTGGTGGAGGTTCACAAATCCTTTCCGGACATCAAACACAGGGTGGAATTGTTCGATGCGCTGCTGGCCAAGATCATACTGAAGCCGGAGGACTATCAGGTGGTGCTGGTTTTGAATGAGTACGGTGATTTCCTCTCAGACATGGCCAGCGGGCTGATCGGCAGCATCGGCACCGGGGCCAGTGGAAATTTCAGCTTCACCGAAGATGACAAGGTCGACATTGCCATGTTTGATCCCGCCGGCGGCACGGCGCCGGATATCGCCGGCAAGAACAAGTGTAATCCCACGGCAATACTGCTGGCCTTCGGCATGTTGCTGGATCACATCAACCGCTATGACCTTGGCCACGAATTGCGGCTGGCAATGCTGTCCGCCATTGCTGCCGGGGAATGCACCGGTGATATCGGCGGCAAGCTCGGTACGCGGGAGTTCACCCAGGTCGTCATCGATCGGCTGAAGGGCAAGCTCTGAGTGCAATAGTTTTGCAGCAACCTGTCAGGATTTGATGCCGGTGCCGCGCTCCAGCAGGGTTAATGCATAGCCGCCGAGTGCGATGACGAATAAGGTAATGATCGCGAAAGCGGCGCCCAGGTGCGTGTGGGAAGTGCCCAACAGGCCATAGCGGAAGGCGTCCACCATGTAGACGATGGGATTCGCATAGGAGACGGCCTTCCAGAACGGCGGTAACAGATCGATGGAGTAAAAAACGCCACCCAGGTAGATGAGCGGCGTGAGCAAAAATGTGGGGATGATGGAAATGTCGTCGAATTTCTTCGCGTAGATGGCGTTGACCATGCCGCCCAGCGAAAACAGAACCGTGGTGAGCAGTAGTATGGCGATGATCGTCAGGACGCTGCTGACGCGCAAATGCGTGAAACACATCGCAATGGCCGTGACCACGACGCCCACTGCAAGTCCGCGCAACACGCCGCCGGTGATATAGCCGGCCAGGATCACCCAGTTGGGGATTGGCGCCACCAGCATCTCCTCGACGTGGTGCTGGAATTTGGCGCCGAAGAAGGATGACACGACGTTCGCATACGCGTTGTTCATCACCGACATCATTATCAGACCGGGCGCGATGAAATCGATATAGCTGAATCCGTCCATCTGGCCGACGCGCGTGCCGATCAGGTTGCCGAAAATGACAAAGTACAGCGCCATGCTCACGGCGGGCGGCAGAATTGTCTGCGGCCAGATGCGCACAAAACGGTTCACCT
>Ga0209343_10010238_pt1 | contig 10683 bp, 8 predicted proteins | sample RifCSPlowO2_02_FD_184026 | JGI IMG/M metagenome (GOLD analysis project Ga0209343, IMG submission 184026) | Groundwater microbial communities from Rifle, Colorado - Rifle CSP2_plank lowO2_0.2 (SPAdes) (version 2) | ecosystem: Environmental > Aquatic > Deep subsurface > Groundwater | place: Rifle...
GGACATCAGCGACAAGGCCTTCCTTATTATCAAGCCCTCTGTGCAGAGGGTCGCTTATAAAGAGATGCGCTGTCCCCTTGTGCGCTGTGCTTACAGGCGAAGATGCCTTTGCTATCTTTTCCAGCGCATTTGCAAGCGCAGCAGGATTTCTTGTGAATTCAGCAGAAGATGCATCTGCAAGATACTCCCTCTGCCTTGATACAGCCATTGCAATGATTCTGGAAAGGAGCGGCGCAAGCAGTGCAAATAAGACAATAATAAGGAGTATCACGGGGTGCATTCCTTTGCTCCTTGAACTCCGTCTTGTCCTTATGCCGCCGTATTTCCATGCCCTTACAGCCCAGTCAGACAGAAGGACGATAGTCCCAACAAGCACTGTAACAACTGTCATCAGCAGTATATCCTGATTCTTTATATGCCCCATCTCATGCGCGATAACTGCCTGAAGCTCCTCCCTGTTCATTGTTTCCAAAAGCCCTTCAGTCACGCCAACTACAGCATGGCGGGGGTCTCTGCCTGTTGCAAAGGCGTTCGGCGCAGGGTCTGCAATAACATATATCTTTGGCATGGGAAGTCCTGATGCCAGGGCCATCTCTGTTACAACATTGTGAAGCTTTTTATGCAAGGGATTTTCAAACTGTATAGGCTGTGCCCTCAAAGAGAAAAGCACAACGCTGTCGCCGTAAAAATATGCAACAAATCCATTCACGCTTGCAAGGGAAAGGGCAATCATTGTGGCAACAGGAAGGCCTGTGGTCTCCAGCGTTCCAAAGGTATAGCTGTCTATTGCAAGGCCCAGAATTGCAAGGATAATAAAAAAGGCTGCTATCAGAACGACAGTCAGCCTGCGGTTTCTTTTTTGCTGGGAGTATAAGTCGGTCATAGTTAATAACCCCGCCCACAGGGCGGGGTTTATTTGCTCAGCCCTCTTCCTTTAATAAGCTCTGGAGTTAAAGGCACAGGAGTTGCCCCTGTAATATCCCACAGCATTACTAAGCCGTCATAGCTTCCTGAAGCAATGACCTTGCCATCGGGTTTCCACGAAACAGAACGGACAGAGCCTCTATGGCCTTTAAGCGCCTTTATTGTATTTCCTGTATTAGCGTCCCATATTATAACCGTGTTATCATCGCTGCCTGAGGCAATGTGCCTGCCATCCTGGCTCCAAGCAACCGCATTTACATGGTCGGAATGTCCTTCAAGGGTCTTTATCTTTGCCCCTTTTTCAGCATCCCAGATGACTACCGTATTATCATAGCTCCCTGAGGAGATTTTCTTGCCGTCAGGGCTCCATGCAACAGAAGTGACAAAATTTGAGTGCCCCTCAAGAATCTTTATCTTTATTCCTTTTTCCGCATCCCATATTATGACAGCATTATCATAGCTGCCTGAGGCAAGAAACCTGCTGTCAGGGTTCCACGCAACTGAACTTACAGAAACCGAATGGCCTGCAAGTGTCCTTATCGTTTCCCCTGTTACAGCATCACGAATAATAACCAAGTCATCATCCCCTCCTGATGCTATTCGTTTTCCGTCAGGGCTCCATGCAACCGACAAAATATAGTTGTCCGATTGAGCTGCAAGTGTCATTATCTGCTTTCCTTTTGCTGCATCCCAGAGTATCACTGTATTATCATAGCCTCCTGACAATAGCGTCTTACTGTCAGGGCTCCACGCAATTGAGGTGATATAGTCGGAATGGCCTTCAAGTGCATTTATCTGTTTCCTCATTGCAGTATCCCAGAGGATTACAACCTTCTCCGTCCCTCCAGAGGCAAGCCTTTTGCCGTCAGGGCTCCACACAACTGAAAAAATGTAGGTTATGTGTTGTTCTTTAATCGCCTTTTCACCAAGTCGTGATGATGGGGCTTCTCCACCCGCAGCTACCCTTACCCCTGTAACTGTAACGCCTGTTAGCTCTAAGACAATTATTAGAATATATATCAAGGTTTTTTTCATAGCCTTCCCATCTCCATCTAAATTGGTAAAGCAAATGAACGGAATGCTCGCCGCATTCCCGCCCTATCCCTACTTCTTTAAACTCAAATCTACCTTCGGAACCTCCTTTGCAGCAGCCTCGGTCTGGAAATATTCACCCTCTTTGAATCCGAAGATTGCGGCAATAATATTGGACGGGAAAACCCCTTGTTTGATATTGAACTGGGCAACGATATCATTGTAGAACTGGCGGGCAAAGCCGACGCGGTTTTCTGTTGATGTAAGCTCTTCCTGAAATTGGAGGATGTTTTGATTGCTCTTTAAATCAGGGTAGTTTTCCACAAGTGCAAATAGCTTGCTAAGGGCCTGTGTCAGCATATTCTCTGCCTCGCCCTTTCCTGCAACAGTCGTAGCGCCAACCGCCCTTGCCCTTGCCTCAATTACCTTTGAAAGGGTTTCTTTTTCAAACTCCATTGCGCCTTTCACTGTGTTTACAAGATTTGGAATAAGGTCGTGCCTTCTTTTAAGCTGAACATCTATCTGCTGCCATGCATTCTGCACCTGGTTTTTCAGGGTTACAAGGCTGTTATACATGACAACAATCCAGATGGTGAGGATGACAAGGGCGCCTAAAATAATCCATCCAAACATAATTCGCTACCTCCTGTTCTATTTAAAAAAAACTTCCTTCTTATAAACAATAGGCTCTTCGTCCTTTAACATGCCTCCATCTAATACCTCTCCTATAAATAGCGTATGGTCGCCGGTGTCGTGATGGGATATCACCTTGCAGTCCAGCCAGGCTATAACATCCTTGAGTATTGGCGAGCCGGTAATTTTTGTGTCATATATTACATCCCTGAATTTATCAACATTTCTTCCTGTTGTAAGACCGAAATGTTTGCCTGTCTTAATTTCTTCTGCTCCAAGTATATTCACTGCGAATACCCCTCCGGCCTTTATAAGGTCGTGAGAATATCTTGTCTTCCCCACAGCAACTGTGACAAGCGGCGGGACAAAGGATGCCCTTGCAACCCAGGCAGCTGTCATTGCATTTATCTTATTATTGTGCTTTGTGCTTATGACATACACGCCGTGCGTTATCCTGTGCAGCGCCTCGGATATTTCCTTCTTAACAGCCATATCTAAAAGAGGCTAAAGTCAAGGTTGAGGTTGAGTAAAATTCTTAACCTTAACCTCAGCCTCAAGCTATCACTTTGAATGTCTGTCTGCCACCTTGCTTGCGCCGTAGGCATTAGGTTTGGTAACTGCTGCGTATCCTGAGCCGGTTACCATGCCGACCACTTCCCTGATAATATCCTTTGTGTCGCCGATATCACCGACATCGAGGTGAATTTCGACCGGGAGTCTTGCAAAACCATTCTCAGACAGCTTATTCTTTAAAAGGGCGGCCATTTCAAGACTGAGGGAAGTTTCGTAAAAAATCCGCTGGCGCAGGTTTTCAAGCTTCCTGTGGCGGATTTTCTTGTAATAATAGCGGCCGCCGTGTCCTATCCTGTGTATAATTATTGCGCTTATAAAGGTAGTTTCTGTTGATAGAAATGAATCCGTCCCGATGATAATGCTGTAGCGATAGTTCGTATCTTCTTCTATGTATTTAACCAGGTTGCTGAATACATCTTCAAAGGAAAGATTCCCGAATGTAGGGCTGAAGAACTCCTGTCTTCTTGGTTTGACATGTTGTTCAGGCTCCATAGTGCAGAATTCTACAATAATTTAATATAAAAAGGAAGAAAAAGTTAATAAGCCCCGCCCACAGGACGGGGCATACGGCGGGCTGTGGCAGTTGATGCAATATCTACTGTTTTTGTTTATGTATCAGCACACCCTTTACAGGCGCTCCCTTTGGCTGCTTGTGGCATCTGAGACAGTCTGCGAATGTAAATGAGACCTTGCCATGGCAATGTCCGCAGAACCTGCCGCGCGCAATGTCAGCCATAGTTATACGGTTTCCGCCCAAGTCATTCTCGAATATATCAGGATGGCATGTAGAACATTGGATCCATGAAGAGTGTATCTTGTGGTCAAATATTACATTGTTTACTGTTGGACTCACTGTTTCAAAGAGTATCCGGTTATCCCTTACAATGTCTTGAGAGTCCTTTGTCAGCGAGCCCAGCGGGTTAAAGACCTTATTTTCCTTAAGTGCAAGCCAGTCAATAAAACCAAATCTGTCTATGGGAATCTTGCCGCCATGCAGTTTTTCAGGATGCCATTCTGCGCCAAGTCGCTCTGCTACTTCCTTAATCTTCTTATGGTCTGCCATGGCAATATCGTACAGCTTTTCTGCGTCTGGTTTGCCTGCGTTGTGGCATGTATCGCAGTTTTCCCTGGCATCAAAGGCAATTTTGCCGTTATGGCAGACACCGCATTGTTTACCCTCCATGATAAGGTCATAAGAAATATCATTAGCGCCTTTTTTCATTATAAATATATCCTGATGGCACACCTTGCACTGGAACCATATCCTATGAAGCCAGTGCGGGAAAATAACAGGCGTAAGGTTTTTTGTCTCCAGACGCACAAGATGGTCTTTAATAACTATATTGCCTAAAAATTTCCCATATTTGTCCCATTTCGTAAGTTCAGCTACCCTTTCTTTTTCCTTCTGTACCTCCATGCTCAGGATGGTCTCCACTTCACCGAGGGGTTTTTCATCGTTATGCCAGTGTTTGTACATTGAGGCCATCGCATTGGCAATATTTAGGAGGTGCATTTTTCTCTCGTATGGAGTGCCGGGAAACATTGCATCTGCCACCAGCAATCTTACCTCACCGGGTATAATGTCCTTATTTTTTTTGACAAGCTCAGCCTGCTGGATAAACAGGTTCCTCATGTAGTTTGAAATAAACTCTTTGCGGAATGCGCTTTCTTCAGCAAAACCAACCGATGAAATGCTGAATAATAAGAACATGCAGACAGATATGTATGGAATAATATAAAGCAGACAACATTTCTTTAACTTCACAATCTGACCTCCTTTGTCATGGAAAGCCATACCTCTAAACCAGCCCACCAAAATATTTGGTGTTGGCCGTAAAATAGCGATTAAAGACCTCGCTATTTTACAAACCGGCGATTTGGCTGTCATACTTCGTTATCGGCACATTTTTTCTCCTCACCGTATTGATAAACATACGGCTCGTCGCAAAAATGGCCTCTGCCTCGTCTATCAGCCAACTTGCCGGTTTACCCAAAAATCAATGTCTATTTTTGGGTGTTGGGATAAAGGTATATTAATTCATAATATGCCATATAATCAAGCATTTCTTCAATTTCTTTAATTGTTAATTAAGCCCTGTTAATATCCTGCTATTTTCTGGCGATAATTAATCTTCATCCCATCTGTTTCAATAGTAATTGCGCCTTGTGTATCAGTCCTGAGAAGCGGTATATTCAAATCCCGGTATCTCCGCAGTATCTCAGGATGTGGAAATCCAAAGGGGTTAAGATAGCCGAGGGATATTACAGCAACCATCGGATTAACCTCTTTCAAGAATTCTGCGGTGGAAGAGGTCCTGCTTCCATGATGGGGAACCTTCAATACCGCGGCCTTAATCGCATCACCTTTCTTTATCAGCCTGGTTTCAGCAATATCTTCAATATCCCCTGTAAAAAGGAATCCCACATTTTTGTAAGTCAATTTGAGGACAACAGAATCATTGTTCCAGCCAACCCGCTTATCATGCCGTGGATTAAGGAATTCCACCTTAACGCCGTTTATATCCAGCGGAGGTGTTGACTCATCTACAGCAGAGCGGCTTATATTATTTTCGTAAATAGTCCTGATTAGCTCCTTGTAGGAAATATCTTCTCCAATATCGCCGTTCCACAGGAATTCCTTTACATTAAACCTCTCTGCTATAAACCTCAGCCCTTTCATATGGTCTGCCTGGGGATGGCTCAGGGCAATATAATCAACATTCTCAATTTTGTTTTTCCATAGAAATGGCGCAATAATCCTCTCCCCCACATCAAAGTCATCGCTGTAAAACCCGCCGCCGTCTATAAGCATCCTCTTGCCGTAGGGGAATTCCACCAGAGCCGAATCCCCCTGCCCAACGCTTATAAATGTGACCTTGAGGTTTGGATTGTAATTTAAACGATAATGCCAGAAAAGGTAATTGCTTCCCAGTGTAAGCATCACGAGAGGAAGGGCATATCTGAATATCCTATCCCTTTTATATTCCACAACGCAGATGAGCAGAAGATAGAACAGGACAGATTCCAGTATTGTCGGCGTTGTTGTAAAGAGTGATGAATAAGGGAGTTTGGCAAAAAACTCCACAATCCATACAGAGACCTTTATGAAAATATCAGAAAGTTTAAGGCATATCTCAGCAAGAGGTGTGTTGAAAAATGAGATCACGCTGGAGATTAGAGCAATTGGCACTGCCATAAAACCCATGAGCGGGATGATGATAAGGTTTGCCAGGATTCCAATGAGAGAGACCCTGTGGAAATGATAGGCAACAAAAGGGGCTGTGCCAATAGACGCAGCAACAGATACAGCGAGGGGATTAAGGAAATAATTTTTAAAACAGCGGAGTGTAAACTGTAAACTGCGGGAGGGGGTGGAAACAAGGGCATCCTCGTTGTTGTCTTTCCAGAATAATTGAAGTTTTGGCACAAGATATATAATGGCAAGGACAGATGCAAATGACAGCTGGAATGAGATATCGTAGATAGCAAGCGGCGATAGAATAAGTATTGCAAAAGCAGCAGCTGCGAGCGTATTATAAAACCCTTTTTCTCTATCAATCAGAATTGCGATAATAAAGACAAGCACCATTATTACCGCCCTTTGGGTTGAGACCGGATATCCAGCAATGGCTCCGTAAAAGAGGACTGGTATTATGCTTGAGACAGCAGCGAGTTTTTTAATATTAAAGGCGAGCATAAACCTTTCTGAGAGGCTGAACAACTGAAGGCCTATCCAGTATGAAACAAACGCAATAATGCCTATGTGGAGGCCTGATATGGCAAGGATATGCGCAGTGCCTGTACTGACAAAACGCTCTCTTATCTCCCTCGTAATCTCGCCTTTTTCGCCAAGGAGAAGCGCCTTGATTATTCCTGAATTTTCTGCGCCTGCCCTGTCAATAAAATCCATGAGCTTTGTCCTTACATCTTCTATCCCTGCCCTTATTGTGTATCTTTCCTCATCTGCAAGCACAGCAATCCATCGTTCATTTTCAACATAACCCGTGGCAAAAATACCCTGTCTTGCCAGAGTCCCAGCATAATCAAATTCACCTGGATTGCCAAAGTTTCTCGGTGTCCTGAGTTTGGCAATAAATCTTATTCTATCGCCGTATTTAACATTTACTGACGGACTTCTAAGTGTAATAAGAATCTTCCCGGAAACAGGGATAATCTTATTTTTAGCAACGTTCTTTTCTGCGTCCACATAAAGCCTTGTTTTATCGGGAAACCTCTCTGGTGCGCTGTATAAAACACCTTCAACGGCTATGCCTAAGGGATTGTCTTCTTTGACAGCCGCTCCAGCAATATTCTCAATGACATTTCTTATGTGATTATTGGGAAGAGGGGGTTCTGCCTTCTGGGTGGAAAGTATTGCGCCGAGGAGAAAGAAGATAATACAGATAAATATAAGATTGTATCTCCACTTCCGGAGGATGCCGAAAGTAAGAAAAAGCATTGAAGCTATAAGAACAGAGAAGGACAGCCCGCCTGCCAGCCATCCGTAGGAAGCAATGATTATGCCGAGGATGAAAAAGATAATGGGTAGGACAAGGGGGTGTTTCTCGTTAACATCTGAAAAATATTGAAGTGGTTTATGCATTACCAGCCGTTAATGTTTTTTTTATATCCTCTGCAAGGCTTATAGTGATTCCCGAAACCCTTGCAATATCTTCTATGGATGCTTGTTTTATCCTTTCGAGGCTGCCGAAATGTTTCAGGAGCATATCCCTTCTTTTTTTACCTATGCCTGAAACCTCTTCCAATACTGATTTAATCTTCCCTCTGAGTTTTTTATGATAGCGTATGGCAAATCTGTGAACCTCGTCTCTTATCTCCCTTATAAAAAGGTCTGCACCAGAGCCTTCCTTTAGTATAACGGGGGCCTTAACATTTGGGCGATAGACCTTTTCTCCTTGTTCTTTCTGCACCTTGTCCCCTGCCCCTTGTCCCTTTTCTTTTGCAATGGCAGCTATATCAATATCATTTATTCCTAACTCTCCCATAACCGTTAGCGCAATATTCAGTTGTCCTTTTCCGCCGTCCATAAGGATTAAATCAGGCAGACCCAATTCCTTGTCAGCTTTTCTGTATCGCCTGAACATGACCTCCTTCAACATGCCGTAGTCATCCGGCTCTTTGATGGTTTTTATTTTATAGAGGCGGTATTTCTCCTTGTTGGGTTTTGCGTCCTCAAATGTCACCATAGCGCCGACAGCGAGCTTGCCGCCTATGTTGGATATATCAAACGCCTCTATTATCTTCGGGATCTTTCTTAACCTCAGCCTTTTTTGAAGCCCCTCCATGAGTGTCTGTTTCCCTTCTGCGGCCTCTGCCCTCCTTCTTATTGCCTCCTGCGCATTCGCCTCTGCCATCTTAAGCAACTTAAACCTCTCCCCTTTTGCCGGGAAATACAACCTTACCCTCCTCCCTTTCTTCTCAGAAAGGAGGCCTTCAATGATTTCCGCATCTTCCAGGGGGAGGGAGATGACTATTTCATCGGGTATAAACCTTTCACCGCTGTAATACTGGGTAAGGAAGGAAGAGAGTGCCTCATCCACCGGAAACTCCTGGTTGATAAAAAAGAAATCCCGCGCACCCGCAAGTCTTCCGTCCCTTATAAATAGGGACTGCACAAGAAGGACATCATCTGATGCGATGTGCGCAAATATGTCGCGGTCAATCTTCTTCTGTGATACGACCTTCTGCTCTTCCAGTGTGGCCTCTATCGCCGTAATCTGGTCCCTCAGTTTTGCAGCCCTTTCAAATTCATGAGAATCAGACGCTGTGAGCATATTTGCCTTTAGTGCGTAAAGGAGCTCCTTATTCCTTCCTTCCAGAAACAGGATTGTTTTATCCACCAGCTCTTTATACGCTGCCTCTGAAATAAAGTTTACACACGGCGCAGAGCATATCCCAAGCTGATAATCAAGGCACGGCCTTACCCTGTTTCTGAATTCCGACGGGCTGCATGTGCACAGGGGAAAGAGGCGTCTTGTAAATTTTACAGTCTCCCGCGCCTTTTGCGCGGATGCATAAGGGCCGAAATACTTGTCCCCGCAGACCCCCCGCTTAAAACATGCGGGGGCAGGCTTAAGCGGGGAACGGCCGCCCTCTTTTCCCTGCTTACTGCCTGCAGGGACAGGTTTTATCTGCCTTGTTATGAGAATCCTCGGATATTTCTCTGACAGGGTAATCTTTATGCTCACATAAGTTTTATCGTCCTTTAAACGGATATTATATCGGGGTTTATATTTTTTAAGGAGGGTATCTTCAAGGATGAGGGCCTCTTTTTCATTAGTGGTTATAAGGTATTCTATATCAGAGACTTTCGAGGCAAGAAACTTTACCGTGTATCTTGTATCTGTCGTGTCCCGAAAATAGGAGCGGACCCTGCTTCTGATATTCTTTGCCTTACCGATATATAAAACCTCGCCCTTGCTCCCCTTCAGCAGATATACGCCGGGGTATTGAGGTAGTCCCTTGATGGATTCAATCAGGGGCAGGTTTTTTAATCTCTCCTCTATAATCATACTAAAAATTTATCACTTTCTTTCCCATGTTGCAAACCCCGAAAAACAAAAAGCCCAAACCTGAATTGGTTTGGGCTTTTAAGGATTGCCATTAGCTTTTTCTGTCTATTTTGCCCTTTCCAGATACTTACCTTCTGTCGTATCAACCCGTATTTTTTCGCCAATACCAATAAACGCCGGAACATTTACAATAAGACCTGTCTCAAGGGTTGCGGGCTTAAGTGTATTTGTGACTGTTGCGCCCTTGAGGTTAGGCGCTGTTTCCACAACCTTAAGCTCTACGACCTGAGGAGGCTCTATGCCCACGGGTTTGCCTTCATAAAAATCAACAATGAATTTTATATTGGGGATGAGGTAATAGACATTATCGCCAAGTTCTTCTGCGGATAGCGAAACCTGCTCATAATTTTCCGTATTCATGAAGAAGTAATCTGTGGTGCTGTTATAAAGATATTCCATCTCGTGCTGTTCAAGATGGGCCTTTTCCAGCTTGTCCTCAGAACGGAAACGGTTTTCAGTAGCAGAGCCTGTTTTGAGGTTCTTCATCTTTGTCTGGACCATGCCGCGCCAATTGCCAGGTGTTATGTGCTGGACGCTCACCACCCTGTACGGTTCTCCATTGTAAAGTATAGTCATCCCTACCCTAAGCTGTGTTGCTGCAATCATTTTTATAAAACCCCTTTCATATTTTTTAAAATTAAAGAACCCTGCCGCAGATGACAGGGTCTCTCATGATAAAATAATTTACCCTTTGTATAAATGATTACATAACCAGCCTGATATTGTCAAGCTGTGTATATCTTTGGTAATGTATTATTTCTTGTGTCAGAAGCAAGAAAGGGGTATCTCCATGGTAACCACTACCATTAAAAGGAGGATACCCCATGACTCAGAGAGCCACAATAGAGAATTATGCACAGGCAGTAAGGATAGTCAAGGAAATGAATATTGACTATCACCGGTGGAAAGAGAACGATTGGAAGGAAGA
>Ga0209343_10010239_pt1 | contig 10683 bp, 9 predicted proteins | sample RifCSPlowO2_02_FD_184026 | JGI IMG/M metagenome (GOLD analysis project Ga0209343, IMG submission 184026) | Groundwater microbial communities from Rifle, Colorado - Rifle CSP2_plank lowO2_0.2 (SPAdes) (version 2) | ecosystem: Environmental > Aquatic > Deep subsurface > Groundwater | place: Rifle...
GATTTCCTGCCTGACTTTTTGCTCAATATACAAATTAGATTTGGCACCAGCGAAATTTGTTTCGTTTATATGTAAATAATCCCCATCGTAATTATTGAGTCTACCAGCGAAATTTATTTTTTCTACGGCTTCCTGCGAGGCTGGATCCTTGAATGATAAAAGTATGTTTTTGTTTTGCAAAGAAGTGACAATCTGGTCAAGTACTTTTGGCCAAGTTGATTTAGGAGCAGTAAAGGTCTTGGTCATCATGTCTTGCATCAAAACGCCAATTATGCCTTTTCTATTACCCTTATCAAAACCTGTGGGTTGATCAGCAAATAGTTCGAGTTCGTAGATGATTTGTGGACAAGCACAAACCTCTAGATGTTCGGTTGTAAATTGCTCACCAAATGCTTCCAGAGGTCCTAGAACATTTATCATGTCCATAACAAACTGAGTATCAATCGCAATTATTCCATCTATTTCTTTTCTGTCAGTCGTATTTTCATAAAGCTCCTGAAACTGCTTCATTGAGACTAAAAAATCTGGCGAGAGATTTGAGTCTCGTATATTAAGCGAAAAAACTCCTGGTAAATATTTTACAATTGGTTCCGGAGCTGCAACTCTTTTGAGAAGAGTACCGTCAAGTTGATAAATATCACTGGATCCTTCAGATTCCATGATACCTTTGTTAACTCTGAAAATGGCATAAGCCGTAATAAACCCCCCCGTGGGCCTGAGCTCTTTATCATTCTGGAAAAGAATGAGGTATTTTTTTTCTTCCTCTTGTCCCATTATTTGGGGTAAAACTTCTATTAATGGCTTTGCGTCTACAATCAAAGATTCAATATTTTCTAGTGCTAACTTTGCGCTGTCTATCTTTGTCCCCGGTTTCCCCGGTAAAAAATTGGGGTAGCGCCATGATGCAATTTTATTGACATCGTTCTTAGCCTTGACAAGATCTTTGCCAATCCCGTCTAACTGAGGACTTGCTTTTGATAGTGCTGCAACACCGTTTGCAAGTCTTTCTTGAGCAGTGCCACCTAAAAAAGTACCTTCTCCCTCTAAACCTAAAACATCCGCATACGGGGTAATAGCCTCTGTAAACTTTTGCGCAGCAGCAAGGCTGTGAATTGCGGCATTTATGCCTCTTTGAATGTCCGACACGTACCAACCGAAAAGTGGAATGATTCGAAAGGGAGTTAGCGGAAGAAGTGTTTTTTGAGTTATCTTGAATTGATTTTTGGCGTTAGTTACATGGGTTTTAGCTGCTGGCAAATCCTGTAATTGTATTGATTCGACAGCTTTTTTTGTTGTACTGAGTGCTCTGAATGCAAAAAAAGCTGAAAAGACGGAAAACAAAACAAAATAAGCGACTAAAGCGAGAAATATACGTTTAATATTCCACCTATTTCTAATTATCATCTAAATTGCTCCAGTCCCAATAATCATTGCTGCGGGAGTTTTAATCATAATCCAAATATCGTAAAGGGTTGATTTCCTTTGCACGTATTTTGCATCCATTTCTACTCTTTTATCGAAATTTATGAACGAGCGTCCGGATACCTGCCATGGTCCTGATGCTCCAGGTCTTGCTTTGAGAATTGTTTTGACGAATTTTTTTGTCTTTGGATAAACTTTTTGTTGATGAACAAGCTCGTCATATTGATATGCCCTTGGTCCGACTAAAGACATGTCCCCTTTTAAGATATTCAGCAGTTGAGGTATTTCATCTACTGAATATCTCCTGAGAATCTTACCAATAACAGTAACTCTAGGATCATTTTTAAGTTTAAAACTGCTTTCTTGATACTGTTTTTTTAGCTTCGGATTTGTTTCTAAATACTTTTGCGCGTGTACCCATTTACCTTTGATAATGTACATGCGCATACTTCTGAACTTAAGCATTTTAAATATTCGCCCATTGCGACCAACTCTTTCTGGCGCATAAAAGATGGGCCCAGGAGAACTAATTTTAACTAGTAGTGCAAAAACTGCAAGGATCGGCGACATCATTAATAGGGCAATAAAACTCCCAATGATATCAATAAGTCTTTTGAGAAAAATGTAAGCCATATTAGAAGATTAAAGATACTCGTCTTTCTTCTTGTTTCTCAACTCTTCTATAATCTTTTTAACATCTTGCGTTCTATCTTTTGGACAAATTAGAAGAGCATCTTCGGTATCAACAATTACTAAACCCTCCACGCCTATTGCTGCGATAATTTTTTTATCACTGCTTGAGTAAACTAAACAATCTTTGACGTCAAGGTTAAAAACATCGCCTTGAACAATATTGTCATTGGGTTTAGCGGCCATTTCGTCTTTTAATTCATTCCATGTGCCCACATCTCTCCAGCCAAGATCTGCAGAAATCACGACTTGATTTTCCCCTGTCAGGTGAGAATTGACAGCAAAGTCAATTGAATTCTTTGGAATCTTTTCATATTCTTCTTTTAAAATTTTCTCCTGATTTTCTGTTCCCCAAGCTTTTTGAATTTTAATTAGAGAATCATACCCTTTTTTAAAATGTTTCTCAAAAAGAGAAAGCATTTTTTGTGCCGACCAGAGAGCGTAGCCAATATGCCATAGGTATTCCCACGATCTGATGAATTTCTTTGCGTCTTGAAAATCTGGCTTTTCAATTTGAGAGTCAAATTCGAAAATAGCTAAACCATCTGATTTCTTGAGCATTTTACCTACTTTCAAATAACCAAGTGCAATGCTGGGGAATGTCGGGCTGACTCCTATTTCTACGATTTTGTTGAGTTCATTTGCAGCACTATTTGCCAGCTCAATGGCTTTAATAAATTCTTTTTCATTCTTAACTACGTGATCGCTCCATACACCAAGAACATTTGGATTATTAAATTTTTTATCAAGAACTGCTGCCGCCAGACCTACTGCTGCAGCTGTGTCGCGCATTTGTGGTTCAACTATAATATTTTCTAGAGGAATTTCCGGCGTGAGTTTAACTATCCATTGAACGTTATCCCTAGTTGTAACAGGGAAAATATTTTGATTAGGAAATTTAGAAGTAAGGCGATTTACCATCATTTCGAAAGTCGATTGATTATTTATTAATGGTTGAAATTGTTTGGGAAGATCTTTACGGCTCATCGGCCACATACGGGTACCGCTGCCACCGCAAAATAAAGCTATTTTAAGATCCTGAGTTTTTTTTGACATATGACTGAACTGCCCCTGTTAAATTAGTTTCGAACTTACGCTTAGAAAAGCGTAGTGCGTTGCGTCTTATAATCTGGTCATTCCATTTTAACTGAAGCGACTTTTCAATTGCATCTTTTATAGCAGGGACAGATTGCTCAGGATAAAGTATGCCTGTTTTTTTGTCTTTAATTATTTCTCTTACTCCCCCACTTCTATAAGCAATTACCGGACGACCGCAAGATTGCGCTTCGACTGCTGCGATTCCAAAATCTTCCTCTTGAGTGACAATTAAAGCCAGGCAATTGTTGTAGAGATCCCTAAGCTTTGCCAAACTGATTCTTCCTTGAAACTCGACTGAGTTATTACTTGATTTTGCAACACCTTGTAATCTTTTTTTGTCAGGGCCTTCACCAACAATGATTAAATTTTTGTTAAGATATGCGGCAGCTTTTATCGCAAGCTCGATTTTCTTCCACCTGACAAGACGACTGACAACAAGATAATAGTTTTTATTTTTAAGTGGCCAATTATGAATTTTTGCGGGTTTGAAAAAGTGTGTATTTGCGAACGGATATAAGACTTGCGAATCTCGACCGTAAAATTTTTTGATTCTACTTTTTACGTTCGTGGAATTTGCAATATAAAAATCGGCTCTGGATGCTGCAATTTTGTCCCATTTTTTTAAGTGGTTAAGGACTGGTTTAAAAAGGAAAATCAGCAGAGTTGGCAGATAATGTGATAAGCTTTTAGCGCTCCATAAAAACCTGGGGGTTGTGTTCACATACGATACATGTACAGTCCCAGGTTTAGTTATAACGCAATTGGCAAATCTGGTGGTTGATGAAATAACTAAATCGTATTTTGATAAGTCAAAGCTTTCAAAAGCAAAAGGGTATAGGGGCAGTAAAGCCTTGTAGAAATATTTGGCCAGTGGAATTTTTTGCATCCAGGAGGTTTTTATCCACGACTTTTCTATAGAAGAAGGAAGTTTTTGCCAATTAACAAGTGATGTATAAATTGGGGCTTTTGGGTAAAGACCTGCAATCGTTGCAAAAAGATTCTCCGCACCGCCACGCTGCAGGAAGTCATCATGTACGAGGGCTACTTTGGGTTGATAGGACATATAAAACGAGTGATTTCTGACTGCAAAAACAGCGAAATTCCTCTGTTTATTATATGTCAGACACAGAAAAAAAGGTTAATTTTGTACAAAAATCCCAGATTGATCAATTTTTAGTCAAATTCTTCGATTTTTATCGCTATAGAGGTATGTCTGAGAAGACTATTGAGCGAATTTGGTTCAATATCCGCCAATTTCCTGATTTCATTGATGGTAAGGAGATAAATAAAAATACCATCCGAGAATATGTTCTTTACTGTAAATGCCAGAAGTCAAAGTCCACAAATGGGCTAGGTAATGGCAAAGAGCTTAGAACTGCGTCTGTTAATTCAGTCATCTCCTCAATGAAGCAGTTTGTGCGGTGGCTATGGCTTGAGGAAAGTTTTTTGGAAGATGATCTCTCTGGCTGCATCAAAGCCCTTAAACGAGATGCTTTCTTCCCTACTCTCTTAACTGTTGATGAGATCAGGGCTATTATCCACTGCCCACTTAAACGAGATAAGTGGCATCAATTCCTAGCAAGAGAATACTTTGACTTTTTCTTTGAGCTTATTGCTTGCACAGGTTTAAGACGTGGGGAGGCAATAGGCTTGGATGTAGAAGACTTGGACTTTGATGAAATGGTACTTCATGTAAGACGTGCTAAATTTGATAAACCCAGACTCGTTCCAATTCCTCAGGACTTGTGCTTTCGATTGCAGGAATGGCTGGAAAGAAGAAAGGCAAAACCAGAAGAGCCTTTGTTTAGGTCATTTCTGCGAAACCACGAAAGAATAAAGGCTGCTACTGTTATTGACGAACTAAATAGAAGAGCAAGATTCCTGGGTATAAAGAAGAGAGTTCATCTCCACTTGTTTCGCCATTGCTTTATTACGGAGCTTATCAAGTCTGACGCTCCCGCCATGAAAGTTGCCAGAATCGTAGGTCACTCAAGCATCAATTCCACACTCAGATATACTCATCTGGTCGTTGATGACCTCAAGGGTGTGATTGAAAGCCATCCCCTGAATAATCGATTAGCAAGTAATGGAAAAATCACAAAAGGTTCACAAGACTTTAGGACAAATTAAATTTACTTGCGGACATAGACGCTATTTTTCGAGCTTGCGAGAAAAACAAGTTCTCTTATTCGAACCTACTGGTCGACTACTCAGATGAAGTTTTATATCCCTAATTACTAACTCTTGAAAAGATCAGAGTAAAAACGAAATTAGTAAAGCAATAATAGAAACCCGAAGGGTAAGAAATTATTGTAAATTAGTACTATTCGCTGAACCACTATAGAGATTATAAGCGAGTGTATGAACTTCTACAATTTTTTCACTATCGTCTGGGAATGTGTGATTTGACATAAAATTTGATTGTGATGTTACTTGAAATCCGCTACTATAACTTTGGTTATTTTTTAACGTGCTAGCAACTGTATCCAATACATTGGAAAACCCCTTATTCTTAGAAAATAAAATGATGACCCCATAATTCTCTCTCCAGGTCAAGTATCTGAATAATTGATCAACTGCTTCATCCAAAGTCCCTTTTCCATTCCACCATTTGCACTCGATAACTAAAATGCAACCCTTTTCTATATTCAAATAAATATCCGTTTTCCCTCTATTTCTAAACGTCTCAGCGGTTGCTCTACCAGAAAACACGGAATTAAGCGAAGATAAGATAATATCCCTGAGCCTTTCCTCCTCAAAGTTATTGTAACTTTTTGGAGCGGCCTCAAAGTTTTTTGCAACGTTATCGACAATTTCGGCAATTGTTAAAACTTTTTGCCTATCTAATACATATTTTTCTTTTGGGTTAGCTTTGGGTGGAACTAAACTTTTAATCTCTGGTTTTACACCGAAACTTATTTCCTTTATAGCATCTTTTTTAATAACTTCGAGAGGTATGTCTATCTCTTTTACCAGTTTTTCAAAATCCTCAAAATCCTCTGAGACTTTTTTCTTTCTATCCTCCACTATGCGTTTTATAGTTTCTTTAAGTTGAGGATTTTTATCTTCTATTAAAATGTTTTTGTTTGATATAACCCTATCAATAAGCTTAATTTCGTCTTGTACTGATGTTGTAGTTTTGTCAACCATTGCAAAGATATGTCCGCCTGATTGATCCAAGGTCCAGTCATGGGCACTAAACGCAAGCCCCCAATCAAGACCGAAAACCTCAACAGTTTTATCATTTACGAGTATTGGATAGCCTATTTTGAATTGTTCAACTTCAACTCTTCCTGCTTGAGTATAAAAATCTTCGCTTATATCCCTCCATCTTTTTAGCCTTTCCAGCGAAACTTTTCTTTTTTCATCTTTCAATATGGGCTGAAGAGAAAATCTATCGAAAAGATACTCAACATATTCATCGGTATCTACATTTAAAATGTACTCGTCAGCAGCAGCACCTACCTCACTCTTAATGTGGCCTGTTATATTCATATAATATCCTTCTACTGACGTCCCCCCGTAAATCCTCATTTTCGCGCTTTTTTTATTTTTTCTAGAATTTCTTTGTGAGAGTGTTTTTTAACAATATCGAAATCTATTGAATAAACATCGAGATTCTTGTTTTTTTTAATTGTAATAGTGACGACCTGCCTGATTGTAGAACCTTTAATTCGATTTGCCTGATACCATTTAAACAGTGACGTTAGTACTTTTTCAATTCGACTTGCTAACAGGCTCGAAAAAACTCCTAGCCAAAAATCATCTACTGTCAAATGAGCAATTATTTGATGGATTACTTCCTTGCTCTCGCCCCCACCTCCACCCTCAAACAGCTCATATCGGAAGCCAAGTTCTTCTAAGCGTTTTACAAGGTCCTTTGAGGCTGATACCCTATATCCATCTAAGGGTTCGAAAATATAATAACCGTACTTAACCCCTTGGTTTAGAACTTTTGAATTATTCACGCTTCAAGCGTAATTTTACCAAATGCATGGACTCAACTCGATTTTTGAAACAAGGGTTCAAGGGAGCTCGTTTTTCTAGTACAAAGTGCTTTGTTTAAATCCGCTTCTTTGAAAAAATGGGTAAAATAAAACTTGTCAAAAATTTTTGGAAATTTTTGACTTATGCCTACACCAGTAGGATAATACACTCCATGACGAGTGTAATCAAATCCTTGTACTGGCACCCTAGATAGAGAACGGTTGTCCTCCTCTCTCGAGTAAATAGTTTGTAACATATTCTTGCGGCGTTTTGTAACCAATAGCCTGGTGGAATCTGTGGTTGTTGTATTTGTCGTTAAATTCACGGCAGATCTTTCTCACTTCTTCGATCTCGGGTAGTAAATCTCTGTAGTGTAGGAATTCGTACTCTAAGGTTTTGATGAGTCTCTCGGCTCTTGAGTTCATCTTAGGTGTGTGGGGATGGGTAAAGTAGTGGGTAATATTAAGACGCTTGCACATCTTGTGGAAGTTGAGAAGATATTCCGGACCATTGTCAGTATTTGTGGCATGAATAGGAAACGGAAAGTATTCAATAACTTTGATCAAGAAATCAGCAGCGTTTGCTGAAGAACAGCTTTTGTAAGGATAAACGAGTCCTAGTCTTGATTTACAATCAATACCAACAAAAATATAGAACCTTTGGCCTAGAATGTAAAGATGTTTCGTGTCGATCTGCACAAGTGACCCCAATTCCTTCTCCTTAAGCTCAATTGCCGATTTGATTCTGGCAATTTTGTAGTTTCTGTATTTTCTTAGTTTCCTTTGGTGTTGTGTATTTTGCAACTCAATATGACGGTTTATGACCTTCTGGATAACCTTACGAGAAACTTTAATACCAGCTCGTTTTAATTCTTCCTCAATCTCGTATTTACTCTTCGATAAGTCACCAAGCCTGATATCGTAAATATGCTTTAAAATCCTCGGGTCTGTAGTCATTTCTCGAAAACGATGTGGACGCCGTAGCCTTGTATCGAATTCTAAAGATCTTAAATTAAAACGATTAAATCTTGGTAACCATCTGTAGAAAACACTCTTTGAGATATTAAAGTGTCTACATGTGCCTTCTGCATTCTTACCATGAGTAAAGTACCAATCCATCCAGGTAAGCCTTCTTAAGGCATCACGGGAAAGGCTGAAATTCTTAACATTAACAGTTACAGGAAGTATCTTGTAGGCTCGCATATACGAACCATTGTAACGGCCTGACATTGTTCATCAAACCGTTCTCTATGTATCGGGGCCTAGACAATCTCAAGACGCTGGGATAGCCTGCCCTTCGAAGTTTTCTTGATATCCATAGCTTTAACGAAGGATATATACGAAGATGGGAAGCGGTAAACTAAAGGCTATATAATAATCAGCAAACGAGGCGACAGGAGATATCGGGAAGAAGATATCGAGAAAATATCCAAGATTTGAGAAGCTTTAAATTATACCGAACTTTTACCTACAAGCTACATATTGACAACTGACCATATGGTCAGTACACTATTATTATGTCGAGTACAGAAGAATTAACCAAGCGCCAAAAACAAGTTCTAAAAGCAATTTACAGATCACTTAAAAATTCTGGTTATCCACCTACTCTGGCTGATCTTCGTGAAGAGCTTAAAGTTTCCTCCAATCAGGCAGTTTTGGATTTTCTTAGATTGTTAGAAGATAAAGGCTTTATCAAAAGAGACGAAGGAACAGCCCGCGGATTAAAAATTTTGAAGAAAGGATTTGAAATGCTTAATATCCAACCGATTTTGCCATATGTAGGTATTAGCCCAGCCGGTCCTTACAGTGAAGCAGTTGAAGATATTCAATGGGTATCTTTAGGCAATACTGATGGCGGAGATATGCTGATAAGTATAAAAGGAAATTCAATGAAAAATGCTGGTATTAATAACGGAGATATGGTTTTAGTCAAGAAATCAAAAGAGTTCAAAAGCGGCGACATAGTCTTGTCAAGAAATGATGATGAGGTTACTGTTAAACGTTTTATTCATGATGATGGCAAAACTTACCTAAAGGCGGAAAACCCAAAGTATAAAAATATTCCCATTTATCCTGACACAAGATTAGTTGGTAAGGTTGTAAGGGTATTTAGCAGAAGTAAAAATGGGCAGGGATATAACAGTTGATATTATCAATAAAATTTTTCGCAAACCCGACCTACAATTCGGTCTGACGGAATTTGAAAAAAATGAGTATGGCAAGTAAGCAAAACAACATTATTACAAAGCCCCCTAGCAAATACGCCGAAGCGTTGGGAAATGATTTTATTGCGTCCAAGAAAAAAGCTGATGCTGCCTCTCTTGGCCAATATTTCACACCGCAAATTATCGCGAAGTTGATAGCCAAAAACTTTTCTGAATTTGGAAAAACAAAATCAATAAAAATTTTGGATCCCGGTGCGGGCAGTGGAATTTTGAGCTGTATTTTATGCGAGAGTATTGCCTCTTGGGGATACAAACCAAGCCATATTGAGTTAATCGCCTACGAGATAGATAAATCTCTCACTCCGGTATTACAAAAAAGTTTTGACCACCTTAAAGACTGGCTAAGTCATAAAAGTATCTCATTGACATTTTCCATTTATGACAGCGATTTCGTTTTAGAAAATGGGGATATTCTTAATAAGACGCTCCAACAAAGTCTATTTGATAAGAAAGACTTTGAAAATTTTGATCTCATCGTTGCGAACCCGCCGTATTTCAAAATTTCAAAGTCCGATCCGCGTGCAAAGGCTGCAAACGCAGTTATACACGGGCAACCGAATATCTACGCTTTGTTCATGGCAATAGCCGCAGCCCTGCTTAAAGAAAAGGGGCAACTTGGTTTTATCACACCGCGCAGTTATGCCGCTGGTCTTTACTTCAAAAAATTTCGGCAAAACTTCTTTAATCAAATAACGCCAGTTTCTATCCACATCTTTGACTCAAGGGATAAGGCCTTCAATAAGGATGGGGTTTTACAAGAAAACGTCATACTGCACGGCAAAAAGGATCCAACAATAGATAAAAACGAGCATAAAGTAAAAATCTCTAGTTGTAATGGCCTTTCCGATATAGATAACATCAATACGATTGAAATTCCTCTGGCAGAAATTATTACGCCTGAAGACGATTATGTTTTGCATATCCCGACCAAAATCACGCAAAGAGAAATCGTAAAAATAGTTAAATCTTGGAAACACAACCTCCGTTCACTTGGGCTCAACGTGTCCACTGGCCCAATAGTGCCGTTTCGTGTCCGCGGTATTCTTGCCGAAAATCCAGACGCACAAAACGTTCCCTTGCTTTGGTTGCACAATGTCAGAACAATGCACGTCTCTTGGCCTATAGAATCACGCAAGCCGCAATATGTAAAAGTGTCTCAACAGGCAAAAAAACTCCTTATTCCAAATGGTAATTATGTGTTGATTCGTCGTTTTAGCGCAAAGGAAGAAAAAAAACGGCTGGTTGCTGCTCCGTTAATTTCA
>Ga0209343_10010240_pt1 | contig 10682 bp, 8 predicted proteins | sample RifCSPlowO2_02_FD_184026 | JGI IMG/M metagenome (GOLD analysis project Ga0209343, IMG submission 184026) | Groundwater microbial communities from Rifle, Colorado - Rifle CSP2_plank lowO2_0.2 (SPAdes) (version 2) | ecosystem: Environmental > Aquatic > Deep subsurface > Groundwater | place: Rifle...
CGTGATCCTTGCACTCGCCATGATTTCAAGGGTACTCACCGCCTCCTCGATTGTCCGGCAAAACGGCACCATCGGAATCACATTTTTAAGCCCAATCTCGTCCCTCACTTTTTTAATCGCTTTGCATTCAAGCAAAAACGCGGGTTTGAATTTTGGATCGTAATAGCGCGATGCGCCTCGCCAGCCGATCATGGGGTTTTCCTCCTCCGGCTCGTAGGCATCACCCCCCAAAAGCGTCCGGTATTCATTTGTTTTGAAATCGGAAAACCGGACGATCACAGGATGCGGATAAAACGCCAGTCCGATTTTTGCGATACCGAAGACAAGATTATCAACGTAAAACTGAATTTCATTTTCCCAGCCGCGGATTTTTTTTCGGATGATTTTTTGAACTTTTGGCGCAAGTTTTCTAAAATTAATAAGCGCCATTGGATGAATCCCGATTTTTGACGCAATGATGAATTCTTCGCGCGCAAGCCCCACGCCCGAATTCGGCAAAAACGACGTCTCAAACGCGGTTTCGGGAATCGCGACGTTTACCATAATATGCGTCTTTGGTTTTGGAATTTTCCTGACATCGTGTTCCGTCACGCGGAAGCGGAGCGCACCCGCATACACCGCCCCGTCGCTTCCGGTCGTATCAACGGTGACATCCGCGCCAGTTGTAATCCTTCTTGTAGCGTTTTCCGTTCCCACGACCGCAGGAATCCCGAGCTCCCGCGAGACAATCGCGGCATGCGATGTCCTCCCGCCCTTATCCGTCACGATTGCCGACGCAATTTTCATGATGGGCTCCCAGTCGGGATCCGTCATATCGGTCACCAAAACCTCGCCCTTCCGGAATTGGCCGACGTTTTTTGCGTCTAAAATTATTCTCGCCTTGCCCGTCGCGATACTTGACCCGACCGACGCGCCTTTTACGAGAGGAGTTTTTTTCTCAAGAAGCGCAAATTCCCTTACCTTTGAAAAATCCCGGCTGGCCTGAACCGTCTCGGGCCGCGCCTGAACAATGAAAAGTTCTCCCGTCTCGCCGTCTTTTGCCCACTCCATATCCATCGGCGTCCAAACGCCTCGCACTCGTGAATAGTGTTCCTCAATAAGTGCTCCCCAACGCGCCAGTTTCAAAATCTCCCTCCTATCAAGCACAAAATGATCTCGTTCGCTTCGCGACGTTGGAACTATCTTTGTCTGCTTGATATTTTTTCCCGCGCCCGAATATACCATTTTCCGATTTTTCACTCCCAATCGCTTATCAACGATCGGCGTGGAACCCGCGTTTTTCAAACCCTGTTTCCATACAAGAAATTCATCCGGCGTCACTTCTCCCTGCACAATCAACTCGCCAAGTCCCCAGACGCCGTTTATCAAAATAACGTCCCGGAAACCTGATTCTGTATCCACGGTAAACATCACGCCCGACACTCCCTTGTCGGAACGCACCATTTTCTGGACTCCCACAGAGAGCGCAACCTTGAAATGATCAAATTTTTTATCAACGCGGTAGGAAATCGCGCGGTCCGTGAATAAGGACGCCATCGCGGCCCGCACAGCCAAGAGAACATCCTCGCCGCCGCGGATGCCGAGATACGTTTCGTGCTCTCCGGCAAAACTCGCGCCCGGCAAATCCTCTGCGGTTGCGGAGGAACGAACCGCCGCGTCCGCATTTTTACCGTACCTGGCTTCAAACACTTTGTATGCCGAAAGTATCGCGGCCGTGAGGTCAGGAGGAAATTCTTTCGCGCGTATTAATTCGCGTATGAACTTCCCTCGCTTCGCAAGGTCGGCGAGATTTTTCGTATCAAGGCCGCGGAGCGCAATATGAATAATTTTTTGAAGCCCTGACTCGTGAAGAAAATGTCGATACGCGTCCGCAGTCACGATAAATCCCGAGGGAACACGCACGCCTTTTTTTGCGAGCGTACGGATCATCTCGCCCAAAGACGCATTTTTCCCGCCAACGAGCGCGACGTCCTTGATGCCGACGTCCTCAAACTTTACGATGAATTTCGATTTTTTCATGATATTACGTATAGGAAACAATCATGTTGTTTACACTTTTGAGACAATGGGAGGCGCAGTTTGCTCGGTATTCCGACAGCTGTCGGAATAAACTGCGCCGACCCTTAGCGAGTCCCGCGCTGGATGGGACGAGCGGGTCTCAAAAGTGTAAACAACATCAAAAATCCTCCAAACTACTCCTTAATCGCGATAATGAGATCGGACACGTTTGATCCCGTATCTCCGGTCAGAAGATAATCCCCGACCGCCTGGAAAAACGGATACTCGTTGTTGTCCGCGAGATACTTTTCAATATTGAGGTTCTGTCTCACGGCATTCTCCCGTGTCATTATATCACAAATCGCGCCCGCAATATCGCTGTTGTCACGGCCATCGGACGCAAGCGCAAGCACCGCTTCTCTTTCTTTAAGAAACCGCAAAGCGGAAAGCGCAAGTTCCATATTCCGCCCGCCTTTTCCGTGGCCGCGCACCGTAACCGTGGTCTCCCCGCCGTACAAAAGCGCGCTTTTTGGCGGGGCGCTGTGAAGATCCTCAACAATCGTTTTTCCTGCATCGCGTGCCTCTCCAACAAGATTTTGCGTCCGCACCTCGGACGCAAAGCCGAGCTCTTTGGCTTTCTCCGCCATCGCGGAAAGCGCAATCGAGTTTGACGCAACAACAATGTTTTTTATGTTCACAAAATATTTATCATCCTTGGGCGTTTCAATAAGCCCACAAGAATCCATGTGGCAGGCGTTCAAGACGTCGTACTTCGAGAGAACGATCTCGGCGTCTTTACGGGTAGTCGTGTCTTTTACTGTGGGACCTGACGCCACATATTGAATATCGTTTCCCGGCACATCGGAAAAAATAAGCGCGACCGAGTGCGCAGGATAGGCGTACTCGGCAAGATACCCGCCGCGCGCAAGCGACAAATGCTTTCGGACAACATTGACCTCTTGTATGGCAGCGCCCCGCACCATGAGCTCGTGGAGGATTTTTGATTCCTCCTGGCATCCCGAATCCTCCGGAAGGCATAAAAGCGTTGACCCGCCGCCGGAAATTATAAAAATCACAAAATCATCCTCGGAAAGCGGGCGAAGGAGCGCTACGATGTGAGACGAGGCCTCGATATTCGCCTCAGTCGGCAGAGGATGGCTCCCTTTATACGCGATAATCTTTTTCAAAGGAGCACCGGTTTTTACGTCAATAATCACGCCCCCAGAAAGTCGAGCGCCCAAAATACTCTCAAGCGCGTGCGCGGCTTCGGTCGCGCACTTGCCAACTCCAACAACAAAAATTCCGCCGTTTTTCTTAAGCGGAAACTCTTCGCCGTTAACGAGAATGCTGTCCTCGCGAACGCGGACTGCATTTTTGACGATCTTTTCGGTATCAATCGCTTGAAGCCCGGCTTCCGCGATCTCACACGCGGATTTTCTGAGTGCGGAGGACGCAATATCGCTCGCGTTTTGTATCTTCATACATCATCAAGGTCAACACTCCTACTATAGTATCTTTTCTTAACGGTGAAAATAACGTCTCTCCCCGCCTCTGGCGTGAGGACGACGACCAAAAGAATGCGAATATGACGGAGTCCGCGGGTAGCGCGGTTCATGAGGCGCCTCCCCGGGAATCTGACGGGGCGCGGGTGGAAGCTCCGGAAGTTTTGAGACCTTGATAAATGTTTTTAGCAAGCGCTCTATGTCGCGAACAGCATTTCGCTGGTCCGGCGTCGCGAAAGAAATCGCGCGTCCCGCAGCGCCCGCGCGGCCTGTTCTCCCAATACGATGAACATAGTCACCCGGATCGTCCGGTATATCGAAATTTATAACTAACTCGATTCCCACGACATCAATTCCGCGGGACGCAATGTCTGTTGCAACAAGCACGCGGTACACCCCACGCTTGAACCCTTCAAGGGCGTTCCGGCGCTGTCCGAGCGAACGGTTTGAATGGATTTCAGCCGCGGTATGCCCCATTCCCTGAACCGCACGCGTGATTTTTCGCGCGCCGTGCTTTGTCCGCGAAAACACGAGCACGGTCCCCCGATATTCTTCAAGAAGCTTTTTGAGAAGCGAGAGTTTGTCTTCTTTCTTTACTACAAAAAGTTCCTGCTCCACGCGCTCTGCCGCGGTCCCGGGCCGCGCTATCTCAACACGAAACGGCAATTTCATGTGTTCCGTTGCGATGCGAACAATATCGTCCGGCATTGTCGCGGAAAAAAGCATGGTCTGGCGATCTTTGGGAACCTTGTGAAGAATCTGTTTTATCTGCGGGGCAAATCCCATATCGAGCATCCGATCCGCTTCGTCAAGAACAAGGATTGAAACGCCGTTGAGAGAAAGCGTCTTTTGATTCAAGTGGTCGTTGATGCGCCCGGGCGTTCCGATAATGATATGGGGACGTCTCTGGATCGCGGACATCTGCGGACGCATTGACATCCCGCCGATTAAAAGCGCGGTTTTGAGTCCGAGCGAGCGTCCAACCCAATGAAGCATTTCCTCGACTTGAAGCGCCAACTCCCGCGTCGGAAGAATGATGAGACCTTGGGTTTTCGTCTGTCCGATCCTCTGAATCATGGGCACTCCAAACGCAAGGGTTTTGCCGGTTCCGGTCTGCGCAATCCCGATAATATCTTTTCCCTCAATTGCGACGGGAATCGCTTTTTCCTGAATGGGGGTTGGTGTCGTAAACTTCAAACTCGCGATAATATCAAGAAGCCGTGGGGCAATCCCAAGGCCCGTAAATGACGCGGAAGAATTTCGTTCAGACATCGTGATGCGTGGAGAGCCAGTCCATCAGCCGTTTTCGGTGCTTATCAATAGACCATTCATTGCCGTGTTTAAACAAAACCGGATGCGCGACCTGAAATTTTTTCAATAACTCAACTGAAGCGCGTGGAAATCCCAACGGAAGCATATTGTTGTACGTCTCCAAAAAAGACATAGACGTTGTCCGGATTTGATTGCGCTCGTATTCAAGATTCTTCGATTTCATGGTATGTCAAGCATACCACGGTTCCTCAAAAGAAGCAACCCGATCGTTATAGTTCAATAGCTTGGAATCACCTAAAGGCGGGACTATGGAAAAAAGAAGCGGCACGTGGTCATAGCGATCGCTTTGCGATCTCCCACATGCCGGTGTTGCATGAGCTCTAACTCTCGATGATGTACTTCATCGATGGATGCTGCTTCACAATCTTCATCACGTCGTCGAGCAACGCGAAGCTCTCGTCGTGGGTTGTGACAATCTCAAGAATGACCTTGACCTTCCTCTGCGGTTTCGGTGGCTCGGGTTGGAAAACCCGGCCGACCCACGGACTCCGCATAAGGCGGTCCTTGTAGTTTGCGAGCTCGACGAATTCGAACTCGGTGCCGAGGAGTTCCTCAAGCACCTCGCCGATCATCCGTCTTCCTTCTTCAGTTGGTGACTTGGTCGCCACCCAGTATATCTTTATCCCTTCCGCCTTCTTGTCTCGAAGAACTGGGACAAAGTCCTGGTCGGCGCTCACAAGAACGATCTCGGAGACATCCCCGGGCTTCAGCGTCTTGATCCGATCAATGATGAGCTTATCATCCTGTCCGTTTTCGGTTTCGATGATCGCGACCTCGAAGCCACGGGAGCGTATGGTCTTCACCCACGTACCCTCTGACGCCGCCTTCGAGATCGTGTAGAAGGGTTTGTTGAAAATATCCTTACAGGTACCAACCTCTTCCGTGAGAATCTGGTAGAGCGCCTTGAACTCGAACAGATTGATGCCGAGGCCTGGGCGCATCCGTGCAAGCGATGCACCGTCTACGAAGATGGCCTTTGTCATGTGTCCCTCCTTGACGGGATTTTGTTCCAAGAACAATATAACACAAATCTATATAAAAATCAAGATTTTCTGAAAATCTCTCTTTTTCAAAATCGCGCAACTCACGTTCTCCAGCGCTACGGCGCGGAAATAAGGCCGCAATAGCTATAATTCCCCTACCTCGAGCTTCGGCGGCGCGGTCGTTTCGACAACTTCAAATGTCATACGTCCGAGAAGCTCTCCTCGATCGGTTCTAACCTCAACCCTCCACTTCCCCGACGTTATCGCTTCTTTTTCGCTATACCCGCGGTACCCCGCGTCTCGGCCGCCCGAAAGAGAAAACCTGATTGAACTTTTTTCCTTCCACGCGCGAGTCGCCTCATCGTAGTAGAGCCATCGGTGAACAATCTTCGTATTGATATCCGTCGGTGCAAAAACTGACGAAAATGCGATAATCTTTTTTCCCGGCATCCAGTGAATTGTCGAGCTTGCGCCGTCAAAAAACGCATACCACGGCGCATCCTCATACTCGAGGCGATATTTCCCGTTGTCCAGACGTTCAAGCGAATGATAGATCCCGAGGTGTTTCAATGTAAGCGGAACCGGCGGAATGACGTTTGTGAAATAGAAAAGAGTAAAAACGAGATATATGCCACCAATCGTTCCGATGAGCCGCATGCGGTTCTCGCGAATTATTGCCGGAGCGACAAACGCGAGAATCGCCGCGAGGAATGCGATTGCGAGAATACTCGCGATCCCACTCAGAACAAAAATCCACGGCCCGATGTCTCGCAGTAAAACCGGTATCGCGATAATCGCATACGAAAAAAGCGCAACGAAGTAAATACCGATATGGAATATAAAACGCTTGTACCGCTCACGGAAAAATTCATTTCCAACGAGAATAAGAGCGAGAAAAACAAGAAACAGCCAGCTTCCCGCGAAACTTCCGCTCCGCACAAAAAGAACGGTAAAACCGCTGAAAAGCGCACCGAACGAAAACTGGATCGCCAAGGGATAAAACAGCACAAATCTTGCCATGAATTCCTCCCGAAGTCGTCCTTGCGCATACGCGTTTACAAGGACGATCCCCGACGCCGCGATGAGAAGGTGCCCGATAAGTATTACGTGATCAAATAAAAAATCAACGCGCGTAAACGTAATGCTGTCAAAGATAAAACCAATGACAAAAGCGACTGGCGCAAGCCGCCGTTCGTACCATTCCACAATTTTCTGCGATCTCGGAGAAATTGCTTCTACCATTTCTTTACTGCAAAAGCCCGGAGTACGTGCTCATGAGCGTCGGTATGACAAACGCCATCCCGATAAGCGGCAAAATAATCACCGCAACGGAAATTATCAGCGTCCACATAAACGCCCGGCGCGTTTTTTCGGTTGAGATGTATATCCTTTCAAGCAATTCTTTTTGTTCCGCTAATTGTTTTTGTATATCGTCCATACGTTTTAAATTAAATAGTAATTCCGACCATACAAATTATGCTTTGTATTTCTCTTTTGCGAGCGCGTTGAGAATCTTCTTTATTGCCTCGACGCTCGCATAATCGTGAATCGAAAAAGCTTTGACCGGAGATTTCAATTTCTGGAGGGCGCGAATTTTCTTTTTTAATTCTGCCGTACTCACCGTATCGCTCTTCCCCAAAAAGATATATTCTTTTTTGAGAAGAAGCGCCTTGTTATACGTGCCGAGTTCTTTTCGGACGACCGCGTAGTCCTCTGCCGGATCTACTGCCTCTGCGGAAATAATATGGAAAATGACTTTCGTGCGCTCGATATGGCGCAAAAATTTCATGCCAAGGCCCTTTCCCGCGGACGCGCCCTCAATGAGCCCGGGAATATCCGCAAGAATGAGCTCGTAATAAACTCCCAAATTCGGCTCGAGTGTTGTAAACGGATAATTCGCAACCCTGCTTTTTGCGTTTGTAAGCTCGTTTAACAAGCTCGATTTCCCGACATTTGGCAAGCCGATGATCCCGACATCCGCAATCAATTTCAATTCAAGCCGGAGCGTAAAATTTTCTCCGGGCGTTCCGTAATCAAAGCGTTTCGGCCGCTGATTCGTCGAAGAACGGAAATGAAAATTCCCTCTTCCTCCTCTGCCGCCTTTTGCAATGAGGGTGCGCTCGCCGATTGCGGTAATTTCCTGATCAGTGCCAGTCGTCAGATTGTGCACGACCGTTCCAACCGGAACCGGCAATAATAAATCCTCTCCGCTAACCCCGTCGCGAAATTGCCCGTGGCCGTTCTCGCCGTCATCTGCGGCAAACTCTTTTTTGAACCGGTACGCAGCAAGAATCCCGAGGTCAGACGACCCTTCGAAATACACGCTCCCTCCCCCTCCACCAGTTCCTCCCGCGGGGCCGTACTGATTCAAATTTTTATTGAATGCGACGGCGCCAGCGCCGCCATTCCCCGCCCGAACTTTTATGGTAATGTCGTCAATAAACATAATCGGTCTTAGTATTGTACTCCCTTAGCGCCGCCACATCATACCACGAAGAAACGTGCGGCGTCTGTCTATAGTTTGCGTCGACGAAGAAGTGCCGCATTAAACGCCACGATAACCGTGGATGCGCTCATAAATACCGCGGCAACCGCGGGCTCAAGGAGCACGCCCCGAGACGCCAGGACGCCCGCCGCAAGCGGTATCGCGACAATATTATACCCGGTTGCCCAGAAAAGATTCTGAATCATCTTTGCATACGTAAATTTCGAAAGGCGGATGATTTTTGCGATATCGCGAGGATCGTTTCGCACTAAGATAATTCCCGCAGATTCAATGGCAACATTAGTGCCCGCGCCAATCGCGATGCCGAGATCCGCCTGCGTCAAGGCGGGCGCGTCATTTACGCCGTCGCCCACCATCGCAACTCTTTGATTTTTTTTCTGCAGGAGTTTTACTTTTTCCGATTTTTCATGCGGCAGGACACGCGCAAAATACTCGTCAATGCCGAGCTCTCTTGCAACCCAACCCGCCACGTCCTCGGCGTCGCCAGTAATCATTGCGGTCGCGATACCCATGTCGCGAAGATTTTTAATCGCCTCGCGGGATTCTTCGCGGATTATATCAACAAGAGCGATTGCGCCGAGTGCTACCCCGTTTTTTATCACGATATTTATGGTTTTCCCTTGCCCGGCGAGCGCATCGGTTTCGGTTTTCATGGTGCCCGAAAGCACTGCACCACGATCTTGGGCAAGCGATACGCTACCGACAAGCACTTCCGAGCCGCTCACATCGCCTCTCACGCCTTTTCCGGGAATTCTTTGGAAATTTTTTGCCTCAAGAGTTTCGATGCCTTGTTTTTTTGTTTCCAGTACCATAGCGCGCGCGAGCGGATGCTCGGAATGGATATTTACGGACGCGGCATATTGAAGCACCGTACGTTCATCTCCGGCTGCAATCGGAATAATCCGATCAATTCCAAACTCCCCTTTGGTAAGCGTTCCGGTTTTATCAAAAAGTACAACGTCAATATTGCGCGCGGCCTCAAGCGCCATGCGCGAGCGCACAAGAAAACCGCTTCGCGCGGCTTTTGTCGTTGAGATCGAGGCAACAAGAGGAATCGCAAGGCCCAAGGCGTGAGGGCAGGCAATAACCAAAACCGCAACCAAGCGTTCAACGGCAAACACGATGCCAGCTTCGCTAAGCGACCACGCGACAAACGTCGCTGTTCCCGCAAAAACCGCGATACCGGTAAGATACAGCGCGGCTCGATCCGAAAGCATCTGCAGGCGCGACTTGGAGGCCTGGGCTTCGGCGACAAGGCGCATGACGCCCGCAAGAAACGTCTCGTCGCCGATTTTCGCCACCGCGATTGTGAGCGAGCCGTCGCCGTTTATCGTGCCCGCGATGACCGCGTACCCTACTTTTTTCGGCACGGGTTTTGATTCTCCGGTCGCGATTGATTCGTCTACATCAGATATTCCATCTTTGATAATTCCGTCCGCGGGGATTCTGCCGCCGGGCTTTACAATCACGAGGTCGCCTTTTTTGAGATCTGAGAGCGGAACCATTTCCGTTTTCCCGTTTCTCACCACCTCCGCCTGATCAGGCAGCAATTTCGAAAGTTCTTTCAAAGCGCCCTGCGCGCCCGATACCGCCCTCATCTCAAGCCAGTGCCCGAGAAGCATTATGGTAATCAAAGTCGCAAGCTCCCAATAGAGCGTTTTGTCGCCGCGCCCGTCGAGCGCGCGCGCAACAAACAATGTCACCGAAACGCTGTAAAAATACGCGACCGAAATCGCAAGCGCGATCAGGGTCATCATGCCCGGCAGTCGCGCTTTGAGCTCCCGATACGCAGAAACGATAAATATCCAGCCGCCGTAAAAAAAGATGATCGAGCTAAGAACAAATGGAAGATAGTCGGATCCTGCGAACGCGGGCGCCCGGTACTGAAGAAAGTTTTGGGCTATATCGGAATACGCGACAATCGGAATAGTCAAAAAAAGTGACGCCCAAAATTTTGCCTTGAAAATGTTCGTGCGGTGCCCCATATGTTTGTCGAAACCGTCTTTTGTTCCGTGCTCGTGTTCTTTGTTCTGCTTTTGGATATGCGCCTTTGCACTACCCGGAATCAATTGCATTCCGCATTCCGGGCACATGCCCGGCCTCGCGGAAACGATTTCTGGATGCATGGGGCAGGTATATACCGTCCGCGATGCATCGCTGTTGCTGCTTTGATGTGCATGGTCCATGTTATTCACGATTCCATATAAACAATCGCTCGGCAACTCCGCCGACATCTTTGATCTTTAGTTCCACGCCAAGCGCTGCGGGATTCGGCACATTAAATATGAGTATTCCTTCGCGGTGGTGGCCGCCGGGTCCGGGGCCTTCCCATGCAACCGGCTGCGAGACACCGCCCTTGTC
>Ga0209343_10010241_pt1 | contig 10682 bp, 4 predicted proteins | sample RifCSPlowO2_02_FD_184026 | JGI IMG/M metagenome (GOLD analysis project Ga0209343, IMG submission 184026) | Groundwater microbial communities from Rifle, Colorado - Rifle CSP2_plank lowO2_0.2 (SPAdes) (version 2) | ecosystem: Environmental > Aquatic > Deep subsurface > Groundwater | place: Rifle...
GTGTTTTGGATTGTGGTCCGGGAACCCAGTGCCAAAATCCAAAACACTCAACCGCACCCGTCCACTGGATTGCTGCCACTGGGTTCGCAGCACTACGCTGTGGTCTATTGTCGAATCGTTGAGCGTTGATTCGCTGGCATCCATGGCGTTTTGAAGCAGATTGTGAATGACTTGCCGCAACTGCTGCGCATCACCACGGACCACCGGACAAAGGGGGTCCAGTTCAATGCGAATGGGCACGATGGCCGCTTCATTGTCATAGAGTTGCAGAATATCCAAGACCAGTGCGTTCAGGTCTACCGGCTTGAGATCCGCCGCAGGCAATCGCGCATAGTCCCGAAATTCGTTCACCAGCCGCTTCATAGCGTCTACTTGGTCCACAATTGTTTTCACCGACTTGACCAATAGCGCTTGCTCTATGGCTGGGAGTTTGCCTGACAGCTTCATCTCCATGCGCTCAGCAGACAATTGAATCGGTGTTAGCGGATTCTTGATTTCATGCGCCAACCGTCTGGCCACCTCTCCCCATGCCTGGGCCCGCTGTGCGGAGACGATTTCAGAAATATCATCAAAAACCAGCAATCGCGCGTTGTCAGGCAGCTCGGCCCCGCGCGCCACCAAGGTGAGTGCCCGATCAAATGGACCATGAGCTGATGATTGGGTATCAAGCCCAAGTTGGAATGACTGCTGCCAATGGTCTAGTCCGGACTCAGCCCGTTGCCCCAAGAATTCGGCAAACCGCAGTTGAATATCGTGGCCAAATTCCGCCAACCCGTCGATATTCGCCAGTGTCTCCCCCTCGTGTTCAGCCAGGGGGACTCGCAAAATTCGTGCGGCCCCCGGGTTGGACGAGCGAATTTCACCTTGTTCCCCGAGCACGATGACGCCCGATGTAAGGTTGTCCAAAATAGTCTGCAGATTGGCACGCGCAGCATCGACGCTTTCCATACTGTGTTGCACTGTTTGGCGCGCCTCCGCCAGTTGCTCCGTCATGGACGCAAACGCACGCGTTAATCCACCCAATTCGTCCTTGCCTCGCATGGCGAATTTGGGCGTCAAGTCACCCGACGCCACTTGACTGACGCCCTCCGCCAGCACGAGCAGTGGGCGGGCTATTTGGTTGCCCAAAATCACGGCCAAAAGCACCGCCCCAAACACCGCCAAGAACAAACTAAGAGTCAATGTCCCGATGTACATGCGCTTGAGCCCCTCTCTGGACAATGCGCGCTCCTGGTATTCCCGGTAAGCCCCCTCCACCGCCAGCGCATTGGCCACCAGATTGGGGGGTAAGGCCCTGGATACCATCAAATAACGTTGCACGGGAACCAACCCCAGTGTTGGGCTCGATATGGGAACCAGCACCTTGATATACGCATTGGACGGTGCTCCCGATGCAGCTTCTTCCAGCCCTTCCACCCAGCTGAGTGCACCGTCCGCATTTGCAGATCGGAATTGACCGGGAGAAGGTTTGTCTGGACTAAGTTGGACACGCGTTTGGCCAGCACTGGCTAACAAGCCGCTTGAGGCACTCCACACACTCACATCGCTCGCACCAAGCTGATCCAGCACCCGCTCTAGCAACAAACCCGTCGCACTGTCGGGGCTCTGAGCTATCTGCACCACGGCGGCACGGGATTTGGCAGTAAGGTCGCCCGCAAAGGCGTCCAAAGTTACGCGCCCCAGGCTGAGGCCCGCTTCCAGCGCACCTTCAACTTTGACGTCGAACCATGTCTCAATGGAGCGAGAGACAAATTGGTAGGAAACCACATAAATCAGCAGGCCGGGAGCCAAGCCCACCAGCGCAAAAATGGTGGCCAGTTTGACCAGCAGACGGCTGCCAAACCGCCCCTGACGTAAACGCAAATACAAACGGTAGCCGACCCATAGGACGGCGCCCAGCAGCAATGACGCCACTGCGACGTTAATGGTGAACAACCACGCATAGTTACGCTCGTACAGTTCTCTGTTGTTGGTCGCCTGTGTCAGTAAAAATAACAAAATCAAACCGATCAGCACCATAATTGCTGCGCCAGCAGCCACCGAATGACGCAAAGCGCGAGAACTCCCCTGCGGCGAATTGGCAGGGCCGACGCCGTTCTCCAGTTTCATCGGGGTAAATCCAGGGGCAACGGCGCCTGGAGGGTTACCGTAACGTCCCAATCGGTTTGCCCCAATGTGCCAATCTGGAAAGGTAGAGGAAGTTGACCTAAGTCCAGTTTGAAGCGGTATTCCACACGGTACTTAAGGGAGGTATCCAGCTCAGTCGCATCCGCGACCTTCCAGCGTGCAACGCGCTTGATGGTGGCCAGCGCTTGCGAAAGCGTATCAAAGCTCTGATTTAGGGAAAGCCCGAGGCTGCCCCCTTTGGGTGCCCCTGAGGTAACAGTCAAGCGCCAACGACGGGTAAGCGGTTGGTAGGCTAGCCGCAGGTGACGCTCAGCAGAACCAACCCTTTTGTCATACCAGTACCAGCGCTCTCGCAGTATTTCCACTTCGGAGACAAAGTACAGGGGCACGCCTTTTTGCAAAGCGTCTTCCACTGTAGAGGGAAGATCAAACTGGACCTGTGCGGACACCAATATTTCGTCGTCCGAGCGATCCACTTGCAAATGTGATAGCTCCGTCGTGTTTTGGGCCTGTGCCAGTCCTACGACAAATAACAAGCTGCACAGATAGAACCAACGTACGGTGCGTTCAAACCATCCGTTTTTGAATAAGTGCGTAATAAAAGCCATCATGATCAGTTGCATGATTGTCCTGGACGTCGCCTGCATTGGCCTTGTTTCCAGGTAATAAATGCCCAGGTGATGGCAGCAAATCCGCATCAGTGTTGTGTGCAAGAAACGTTTGCACCTGCCCATCGCCTTCCGCCAGGAAGATGGAGCAGGTGCAATAAAGCAATTTTCCGCCAGGACGCACCAAGGGCCACAGGGTTTGCAGCATCTTTCTTTGCAACGCGGCCAGTTGCTCGATATCGGCTTCTCGACGCAACCAGCGTATGTCTGGATGACGGCGAACGATTCCCGAGGCTGTACAGGGTGCGTCCAGCAAAATGGCATCAAACGGTATGCCATCCCACCAAACCTGCGGAGCCAACGCATCGGCCGTAAGCACACGCGCGGTCAGCCCTAAACGCCCTAAATTCTGAGTAATCCTCACGCCCCGCCCGGGGTCAATCTCCAAAGCGGTCACATCACTGTCGGCCAACTCCAACAAATGCCCAGTTTTACCACCAGGTGCGGCGCAAGCGTCCAGGATGCGTAGAGGATGCCCCGGCTGAAGGGTGCCAAGCAAAAGTGGTCCCGCCATTTGGGCTGCGGCATCTTGAACAGATACCACTCCTGCTTCAAAACCAGGAATACGCTGCACGGACAAGGGCTTGTCCAAAATAATGGCATTGGCGCCATTCAAGCGGGCGGCGATTCCCGCATTCTGGAGCGTCTGCAGATACGCCAATGCTGTAGTTTTGCGTGCATTGACACGCAAGGTCATGGGCGCATGGGCGTTCGCTGCAAGCAATATGGCCTGCCAGCTTTCCGGGCGTTCGCGTCGCACCCGCTCAATCCACCACGCGGGATGGTTCCAAATGGCCACCCCATCCTTGTCGGTACGGGTGACCAAATACTCACGTTCGCGCAAAAATCGGCGCAAACAGGCATTAATGAAGTTGGCCTGGGCTTTCGCCGGTGCGCTGCGTTTGGCAGCTTCCACTGTCTGATTCACCAAGGTAAACACGTCATACGGAGCCTCTGTGTCTGACCAAGCCAGCGCCAAAGCCACGCACAGCAAGGCATCTGCAGCAGGGGGTGGTTGCTTGGCTGCGAGTTGTTTTCGCAGTGCCTCTGCACGCCCTAAGTTTCGCCAGACGTGAAACGCCAGCGCCTGCACACCCGGACGCACATCCATGGGAATATCTTCGATGGCAGCGGTGCCGGAGGCTCCGCCACGAACAGCCTGAATGACCGTGGCCGTTGCCAGCAACTGGCGCCATAGGGGAATACGTTCTTCGGTATGCTTCATAGAGTTCTTACAAAAGCCCGGCAGGCTCAAAACGCGCCACCCCTGCGACGAGACGTGCAGGAAACTGATCAATCGCCTCGTTGTATTTGCTCAGAATTTGATTAAGCCCCCCGCGCGCCGTACGCACCTTTTGGGTGGTTACTTCCCACTGTATGCGCATGGCCTCTGGAATCAATACGCTGGCACGATCGTCAGGTATACAACACAGGCTACTCCAAGCCTGCTGTAGTGCGTCAAACGCAACACCCAGGCGGACCAATGGGTGTTTCGCTAAGGGCGCACCGCGCACCTCCTTCAACGCAGAGTCCAAGACATCCAAACAGACGGCAAGCTGCTTCCAATCTATCGTCTGGTGCCCAAGGACAAGATCAAGGTTGTCAGTTTGCGGTGGATCTCCGAGGGTAGCTAGGTGAGCATGTAGCAACTCGGCGAACTGTTTCATGTATTTTTCAACGGAACCCAAAGCGCTTCCCGCGCGCGCGCGCATGCGCATGAGTCGGTTGTAGACCCCCACGCTCCAGAACATAGCCACCGCTAAAACGGCCCATATCAGCAGTGATCCACTCATGACGATATACGTTTCAAAACATAGCTCCGGGCCAATGCACTCCAACAAAAACGCCCCAAGTCCAGATCAGTGGAGCTTGGGGCGCTACTTTACGGTAGCAGTACGCCGCTATTCGGTAGCAGCACCTTCGCTCGCCTGAACCTCATCGTCGCCATCGGCTTCACCCGCCAATTCAGCTGCATCGGCTTCAGCAATTGCCCGACGCTCTGCATCGTCCATGTGTTCCCGTATAGCGCGCGCTTCATGGTACGCCATGCCGGTACCGGCAGGTATGAGTCGCCCCACAATGACGTTTTCTTTCAGGCCGCGGAGTTCGTCGCGTTTGCCCATGATGGCAGCTTCGGTCAGCACACGGGTTGTTTCCTGGAAGGAAGCAGCGCTGATGAAGCTGTCTGTGGACAAGGAAGCCTTGGTAATACCCAGCAGCAAGTTGGTGTAAGTCGCGGGGATTTTGTCCTCGGCCCGAAGTGCGTCGTTGGTATTGAGCATTTCCGAGCGCTCGACCTGTTCACCGTTGATATAGCCTGAGTCGCCGGCATTTTCCACCACAACGCGGCGCAACATCTGGCGAACAATCACTTCAATGTGTTTGTCGTTGATTTTCACGCCTTGCAAGCGGTACACATCCTGTACTTCGTCCACGATGTAACGCGCCAGTTCCTCTGAGCCCAACAAACGCAGGATGTCTTGCGGGTCGGCCGGACCGTCCACCACGCTTTCGCCCTTGTTAACCACCTGCCCCTCGTGCACCAGAATGTTCTTTTCCTTGGGCACGAGCTCTTCCCAGACCTTGCCTTCTGGATCGGTAATCTGCAGACGAACTTTGCCTTTGGTTTCCTTACCAAACGACACCGTACCGGTGGCTTCGGCCAGGACCCCCTTGTCCTTAGGCGTACGGGCTTCAAACAATTCCGCCACACGGGGTAAACCGCCGGTAATGTCTCGGGTCTTCTGGCCTTCGATTGGAATGCGCGCCAGCACTTCGCCGGAACCCACGTCCTGACCATCGCGAACCTGCACCAAAGCACCCACAGGGAAACCAATCGTCACCGAGTGGTCGGTTCCAGGGATTTTGACTTCATTGCCCGTTGCATCGATCAGCTTGACCTGCGGACGCACAACCTTGGCAGAACCACGGCGCTTGGGGTCAATGACAACCAGTGTGGACAAGCCAGTGACCTCATCCACCTGACGAGCGACGGTCAAACCTTCTTCGACATTCTCGAAATGCGCCTTACCAGCGAATTCCGTAATGATGGGGCGTGTCAACGGATCCCAGTTGGCAAGAATGGTTCCTGCCTTGATCGTTTGATCAGCCTTGACCGCCAACACAGCACCGTACGGTACTTTGTGGCGCTCGCGTTCACGGCCATGTTCGTCGTGAATGACGATTTCACCAGAACGGGAAATAACCACCAGTTCTTTTTTGCCATTGGTCACATAACGCATCGTTGCATTGAAACCAATGTTTCCATTGGACTTGGCTTCCACGCTGGACGCAATAGCAGCACGCGAGGCAGCACCGCCGATGTGAAATGTACGCATCGTGAGCTGTGTGCCTGGTTCGCCGATAGATTGCGCAGCAATCACACCAACGGCCTCACCGCCGTTCACCAAACCACCACGGCCCAGGTCGCGACCGTAACACTTGGCGCAAATACCAAAGCGAGTCTCGCAAGTCAACGCGGTACGCACCTTGATTTCATCGACACCAGCGATTTCCAGCTCTTCAATCAGATCTTCGTCCAGCATGTCCCCAGCTTGGGCCAGTACAGAACGATTCTCTGGATGGAGCACATCATCGGCAGTGGTGCGACCCAAAATGCGGTCGCGCAGGGATTCGATCACTTCACCGCCTTCGACAATGGCGCGCATGAGGTAACCACTATGGGTACCGCAGTCCTGCTCAGTCACAACCAAGTCTTGGGTCACATCAACCAGTCGCCGTGTCAGGTAGCCCGAGTTGGCGGTTTTCAACGCCGTATCCGCAAGACCTTTTCGAGCACCGTGGGTCGAAATGAAGTACTCCAGCACGTTCAGTCCTTCACGGAAGTTGGCTGTAATAGGCGTTTCAATGATGGAGCCGTCAGGCTTGGCCATCAAACCGCGCATACCTGCCACCTGGCGGATTTGGGCTGCGGAACCCCGGGCGCCCGAGTCGGCCATCATGTAGATGGAGTTGAATGACTCTTGCTGAACCTTGTTGCCATGGCGGTCAATAACCATTTCCTTGGACAACTGGGCCATCATCACCTTGGAAACTTCGTCACCCGCCTTGCCCCAGATATCCACCACCTTGTTGTAGCGCTCACCGGTGGTCACAAGACCCGATGTGTACTGCTGGGCAATCTCTTTGACTTCCTTTTCTGCCCGTTCGATGATGCCAGGCTTTTCAGTAGGCACCAGCATGTCTTCGATGCAAATCGAGATGCCGGCCTTGGTTGCAAGGCGGAATCCATACTGCAGCAATTTGTCCGCAAACACCACCGTCTCTTTCAATCCGCACTTACGGAAAGACACGTTGATCAACTTGGAGATTTCTTTCTTCTTCAACGCCTTGTTGATATTGGAGAATGGCAAACCCTTGGGCAAAATCTCGGACAACAGCGCACGTCCCGCCGTGGTTTCCCACAGCTTGGTCGATGGAACGAACTCACCAGATTCTTTGTCCTTGGTGTATTCGGTCAGACGCACGTTGATCTTCGCGTTCAACTCTACCTGGCCTGCATCAAAGGCGCGCTGCACCTCACCGGTATCGGAGAAGATCAAACCTTCGCCCTTGCCGTTGATCCGATCACGGGTGGTGTAGTACAAGCCCAGCACCACGTCTTGCGACGGAACAATGGACGGTTCGCCGTTGGAGGGAAACAGCACATTGTTGGAGGCCAGCATCAAGGTGCGGGCTTCCATCTGTGCTTCGACTGACAATGGGACGTGAACAGCCATTTGGTCGCCGTCGAAGTCGGCGTTGAATGCCGCGCAAACGAGAGGGTGCAACTGAATGGCCTTGCCTTCAATCAGGATAGGCTCAAAGGCCTGGATACCCAAACGGTGCAGCGTAGGCGCACGGTTCAGCATTACGGGGTGCTCTTTGATCACCTCTTCCAGAATATCCCACACGACGGGCGTGCCGGATTCGACTTCCTTCTTGGCCGCCTTGATGGTGGTCGCAATGCCCATGGCTTCCAGACGCGCGAAGATGAAGGGCTTGAACAATTCCAGAGCCATCAGCTTGGGCAGACCGCACTGGTGCAGCTTCAGGGTAGGCCCCACCACAATCACGGAACGTCCGGAGTAATCGACGCGTTTACCCAGCAAGTTCTGGCGGAAACGACCACTTTTACCCTTGATCATGTCGGCCAGCGACTTGAGTGCACGCTTGTTGGCGCCTGTCATGGCCTTGCCACGGCGGCCGTTGTCCAACAAGGAGTCAACCGCTTCTTGCAGCATCCGTTTTTCATTGCGCGCAATGATTTCTGGCGCTTTCAGCTCCAGCAGACGACGCAAACGGCTATTGCGGTTGATGACGCGGCGGTAAAGATCGTTCAAGTCAGAGGTCGCGAAGCGGCCGCCATCCAAGGGAACGAGTGGGCGCAGGTCCGGTGGCAGTACCGGAAGCACATCCAGCACCATCCACTCAGGCTTGATACCCGACTTCTTGAAGGCTTCCAACAGTTTGAGACGTTTGGTGTTCTTCTTGATCTTCAGCTCGGAGCCGCTAGGATCATTGCGCAGCTTCTCGATGGAGCCATCGATATCAATGCTTTGCAGCAGATCCTTGATGCCTTCAGCACCCATCTTGGCTTCGAACTCGTCACCATATTCTTTGTACTTGGCGTCGTAGTCGTCCTCGGACATGATGCTGAACTTCTTCAGCGGTGTCATGCCGGGGTCTGTCACCACATAAGCTTCAAAATACAGCACGCGTTCGATATCACGCAGGGTCATGTCCAGCACCAGGCCCAAACGGCTAGGCAGGGATTTCAGGAACCAGATGTGCGCGCAAGGCGCGGCCAAGTCAATGTGTCCCATGCGCTCACGACGCACTTTGGTCTGTGTGACTTCAACGCCGCACTTCTCACAAATTACTCCGCGGTGTTTGAGACGCTTGTATTTGCCGCACAGGCATTCGTAGTCCTTGATAGGTCCAAAAATCTTGGCGCAAAACAGACCATCACGCTCAGGCTTGAAGGTGCGGTAATTGATGGTTTCTGGTTTTTTCACCTCACCAAAAGACCAGGAACGGATCTTTTCGGGCGAGGCCATGCCAATCTTGATGGCCTCAAAGTGCTCATCTGGCGTGAACTGCTTGAACAGGTCGAGTAATGATTTCATAGTACTTAATCCTCTTTAATCAGTTGCTTAGCCGCGTTCCAGTTCAATGTCGATACCCAAGGAACGGATTTCCTTGACCAAAACATTGAACGATTCAGGCATACCGGCTTCGATCGAGTGCTCGCCCTTAACGATGCTTTCATACACCTTGGTACGCCCCTGCACGTCATCTGACTTAACTGTCAGCATTTCCTGCAGCGTGTAGGAGGCTCCATAGGCTTCAAGAGCCCACACCTCCATCTCACCAAAACGCTGACCACCGAACTGTGCCTTACCGCCCAATGGCTGCTGTGTAACCAAGCTGTAAGGGCCCGTCGAACGCGCATGCATTTTGTCGTCCACCAAGTGGTGCAACTTCAAAAAGTGCATATAGCCAATCGTTGTTGGGCGGTCGAACGCATCGCCTGTGCGTCCGTCGTACAAATTCGCCTGTGTACGTGCAGTGGTCAAGCCTTTGAGCTTGGCGATGTCGTCGGGATACGCCAGACGGAGCATCGCGTGGATTTGCTCTTCCGACGCACCATCAAACACTGGCGTGGCAAATGGCACACCCGTTGTCAGATTGCCAGCCATTTCCAAAACCTGGTCATCACTCAACTGCCCCAGATCTTCCTTGCGACCCGTGCCGTTGTACAGCTCTTCCATAAAGGTGCGCAATTCAGCAACCTTGGCTTCGGCTTGCAGCATGTCACCGATACGCTGACCAATACCTTTACCAGCCCAGCCCAGATGGACCTCCAGCACCTGGCCCACGTTCATCCGTGAAGGAACGCCCAATGGATTCAAGGCAATGTCGCAAGGCGTGCCATCCGCCATATAAGGCATATCTTCCACCGGAACGATCTTGGAAACCACACCCTTGTTACCGTGACGTCCTGCCATCTTGTCGCCAGGTTGCAGGCGGCGTTTTACCGCGATGTACACCTTGACCATTTTGAGAACACCTGCTGGCAATTCATCACCTTGGGTCAGCTTCTTACGCTTTTCTTCAAACGCGAGGTCGAAACTATGGCGGGTCTGCTCCAAGGAGTTCTTGATGCTCTCCAATTGGGTCGCTACCTCATCATCAGCAGGACGGACATCAAACCAATGGAATTTTTCAACAGCGGTGAGATAGGCCTTGTCGATCTTGGTTCCCTTAGCCAACTTTTGGGGACCGCCGTTGGCAGTTTTACCAATCAACAATTTCTCAATACGATCAAAGGCGTCCGCTTCCACGATGCGCAGCTGGTCATTCAAGTCCAGACGGAACCGCTTCAGCTCATCGTCAATGATCTGCTGAGCCCGGCGGTCACGCACAATTCCTTCGCGCGTAAAGACTTGCACGTCGATCACAGTCCCTTTCGAACCTTGGTCCACGCGCAACGAGGTATCCTTCACATCGCTGGCCTTTTCACCGAAAATGGCGCGCAACAATTTTTCTTCTGGCGTTAATGTCGTCTCACCCTTGGGCGTGACCTTACCAACCAATGTGTCGCCGGGTTCCACTTCAGCTCCCACATAGATAATGCCCGACTCGTCCAAGCGATTGAGTTGGTGCTCGCTCAAGTTTGGAATGTCGCGGGTAATTTCCTCGGAGCCCAGTTTCGTGTCCCGCGCCATCACCACCAGTTCTTCAATATGGATGGAGGTATAGCGATCTTCCGCAACCACGCGTTCGCTGATCAAAATTGAATCTTCGAAGTTGTAGCCATTCCATGGCATGAAGGCAATCAGCATATTTTGGCCCAAGGCCAACTCGCCCAAGTCAGTGGATGCG
>Ga0209343_10010244_pt1 | contig 10680 bp, 8 predicted proteins | sample RifCSPlowO2_02_FD_184026 | JGI IMG/M metagenome (GOLD analysis project Ga0209343, IMG submission 184026) | Groundwater microbial communities from Rifle, Colorado - Rifle CSP2_plank lowO2_0.2 (SPAdes) (version 2) | ecosystem: Environmental > Aquatic > Deep subsurface > Groundwater | place: Rifle...
GGCTGCCGATCGAACCGCCGTAGACTGCGAATGATACGCTCCGGATCGCCCCAGTCGCACCACGAGATGCCCCGGGTGGCCAGGACCAGGAGGCCGTCGGGGCGCCGCGCGCTTCACCGCTCCGTCGGGTTCTAAGACGCGTTCGGCGGCGGCGATTCTCTCCGGGGCCTCCCGCCGCGCTCACTTCCGGTCGGGGAGTCCCACCATTTCGAGAGGTCCGCGCACGGGGGCGCGGGGATCGCCAGGCCCGCCTCGGCGTCGTGGGAAGTGTCGTTGAAGAGGGTCAGGCGTGCGTGCATCGAGTCCTTGAAGTCGATGATATTGAGGGCGCCCGGGCTCTGGTCCAGGTGATCGCGGTAGAGGCGGGGATCGAGGCCCAGGAGCGCGCTCACCAGCAGACGCACGGTGGCCTTGTGAGACACCACGAGGACGTGCTGATCCGGATGCGCCGCCACGATCTCGAGGAGCGCGAGCAGGGCGCGGGCGGTCACCGCGAGCCCGGTCTCCCCGCCCGCGGGCGCAAACGTGTACGGATCCCTCACCCAGTGGGCGTACTCCTCGCGGTACTTCCGCTCCACCTCGGCCCGTGTCATCCCCTCCCAGTGGCCGTGTGAGATCTCCCGCAGGCCGTCCCGCGGAATCACCGGGAGCCCGCGCGGTTCGGCCAGGATCCGGGCGGTCTCCATGGTGCGGCCGAGCGGTGAGGCGTACACCGCGGCGAACTCGAGGGGCGCCAGGCGCCGGCTCAGCCGCCGGACCTGCTCGCTCCCGAGGTCGGAGAGGGCGACGTCGATGGTGCCCGCGAAGCGGTCCTCCCCCGCCAGCCCAGTCGCCCCATGCCGGACGAGGAAGACGCGCGTGCTCATGACTTCCCCTCTCGTGCGCCGGCGCGGCCGGCGTTGGTTCGGTCAGCGCTGCCAGAGGATCTCGGTCGCCTCCAGCGGCACCGCGGCGTCCGGGTGATGCGGGACGAGCCGCGGCGTGTAGTCGCCGGCGCTCCGCGAGGCGGGGACGCTGGCGGCGTACTCATAGTCGTTGCCTGACCCGTCCAGCTTCCGGCCGCGCGCCATCGCCTGGCGCACCGGCTCCCCGCCATCCATCGGGTCGGCGAACAGCTCGACGCGCACCGACTCCGGGTTCAGGCCGCCGATGTGGACATGGACAGTGAACTGATGCCGGCCCTCGCGCGTCTCGACGCGGACCGCCCCGAAGCGCGCCTCGGGCCAGTGCGCGGCGAGTTGGCGCCGCCAGGAGAGCACCTGCGCCCCCAGCGCTCCCTTGTCGGCCGCCCGCTTCCGGTAGGCCGCCGCGGCCGGCAGATAGTACTGCTCTGTGTACTCGCGCACCGCGCGGTTGGCGGAGAACCGCGGGGTCAGGCGGGCCATGCTCTCGCGCATCCTGGCGACCCAGGCTGTGGGAATGCCCCCGGTGTCCCGGGTGTAGAACGCCGGGACGATCTCGCGATCGAGCAGGGTATAGAGCGCCTCCGCCTCCGCCGCGTCCCAGGCGGGGTCGTCGCCGTGCTCCTGGCCGTCGCCCAGCGCCCAGCCCACCTCGGGCGCGTACGCCTCGGCCCACCAGCCGTCCAGCTCGGACAGGTTGAGGCCGCCGTTGACCAGCACCTTCATGCCGCTCGTCCCGCTGGCCTCCCAGGGTCGGCGCGGTGTGTTGATCCACAGGTCCACGCCCTGGACGAGGTGCTCGGCCAGGAGCAGGTCGTAATCGGGGAGGAACACCACGCGCCGGCGCGCCTCGGGCCGACGGATGAACTGAAACCACTCCCCGATCATCGCCTGTCCGGCCCCATCGGCGGGGTGCGCCTTCCCGGCGATGATGAGCTGTACCGGTCGCTCGGGGTCGTTCAGGATGCGCAGCAGCCTCTCCGGGTCGCGCAGCAGCAGGTTCGGGCGCTTGTAGGTCGCGAAGCGCCGGGCGAAACCCAGGGTGAGCGCCTCGAGGTCGAGACACTCGCGCGCACGCGCCATCCGCTCCTCTGCAGCGCCCGTCACCGCGAACTGCTGCGCCAGCCGCTCGCGGGCGTAGTCGATCAGGGCCTGGCGGCCGGCCCCGCGCAGAGACCACAGGTCGGCGTCGGGCACGCAACAGAAGTCGCGCTCGACGGTATCCAGGGTGCCGCGCCAGCGGTCGCAGCCGCAGGCCTTCGTCCAAAGCGCGTCGGCCTCGGCGGAGTCCCACGTGGGGACGTGCACGCCGTTGGTCACGTGACCCACCGGAACCTCCGCCTCGGGCCAGCGGGGGAAGAAGCCCCGGAAGAGCCGGCGGCTCACCTGGCCGTGCAGACGGCTCACCCCGTTGACCGCGCCGCTGCCCCGGAGGGCGAGGTAGGCCATGTTGAACGGCTCGTCCGGGTCGTCCGGGTTCTCCCGGCCGAGCGCCAGGAGGTCGTGGAGACCGATGCCCAGGTCCCGCTCCGCGTACCGCCGGAGGTACTGGCCGATCAGGGCCGGGGGGAAGCGGTCGAAGCCCGCGGGTACCGGGGTGTGCGTGGTGAAGAGGTTGCCGGCCCGCGTGACCGCGAGGGCCACATCGAAGGGCTGGCCGCTGTCCTCCATGAAGGTCCGGGCGCGCTCGAGCACCGCGAAGGCCGCGTGCCCCTCGTTCAAGTGGCAAACCTCTGGCTGGAGGCCGAGGGCCTGCAGCAGCCGCCAGCCGCCGATCCCCAGCACCAGCTCTTGGCGGAGGCGCAGCTCCGCACCGCCGCCGTACAGCTCGCTGGTGACGGCGCGGATGGCCGGCGGGTTCGCCGCGTCATTGCTGTCGAGCAGGTAGAGCCTGAGCCGCCCGACCTGCACCTGCCAGGCGCGGAGCCAGATCCTGTCGCCCGGCAGCGGGAACGCGAGGCGGAGCCACTCGCCGCTCGCGTCCCGCACCGGGCTGATGGGGAGCTGCCCCGGATCGTTGTACGGGTAGAGCGCCTCCTGGCCGCCGTCCGCCGTGATGGCCTGGCGGAAGTACCCCTGCTGGTACAGGAGCCCGAGGCCGATCACCGGGACGCCGAGGTCGCTCCCCGCCTTGAGCTGGTCGCCGGCCACGTTGCCGAGGCCGCCGGCGTAGATGGGAAGGGCCTCGCTGAGGCCGAACTCCATGCTGAAGTAGGCGACCCCGGTGAGGGGCGCCTGGGCGTGACTGCCCTGGAACCAGGCCGTGGAGGCCAAGTACTCGCGCCTGTCACGCAGGAGCGTCTCGACCCGGTCCCGGTACTCCGGGCGGGCCAGGACCTGCTGGAGCGTGGTCCGCGAGACCGTCTGCAGCACGACCCAGGGGTTGTGCGTGAGGGCCCAGAGCTCCGGGTCGAGCTGGGCCCAGAGCTCGTCGGCACTGTGGTTCCACGACCAGCGCAGGTCCAGCGCGAGCTCCGTGAGGAACTCGGGGTTGATGGTCGGGGCTGACGATGCGCTCCGTTTTCTCTTGGGCATGTGTGATCTCCTGCCGCCGTGTCGAGGGGCCGGCTTGCCGGCCGGCGGGTGAACCTGCCTCTCCCTCATCCTTCGCTCCACACCCAGTCGCGCACCTCCGGCAGGTCCTCACCGTACCGCTGGATATACTCCCGGTGCTCGATCAGCTTGTCCCGGATCGCCTGTTTGGCATACGCCGCCATGTACCCGAGCCGCGGCACGCGGTCGATCACATCGGCTACCAGGTGGAACCGATCCAGGTCGTTCCGGACCACCATATCGAAGGGGGTCGTCGTCGTCCCCTCCTCCTTGTAGCCCCGGACGTGAAGGTTCTTGTGGTTCGTGCGCCGGTAGGTCAGGCGATGGATCAACCAGGGGTAGCCGTGGAAGGCAAAGATGATGGGCTTGTCGGTCGTGAAGAGGGTGTCGAAGTCTTTATCCGACAGCCCGTGGGGATGCTCGCTGGCCGGCTGGAGCTTCATCAGGTTGACGACGTTCACCACCCGAATCCTCAGGTCGGGCACGTAGCCGCGCAGCAACGAGACGGCCGCCAGCGTCTCCAGGGTGGGAATGTCTCCCGCACACGCCATCACCACCTCGGGCTCCGCTCCTCGATCGTTGCTCGCCCACTCCCAGATCCCGATGCCGGCCGTACAGTGCTTGATCGCCGCCTCCATGTCGAGGTACTGCAGCGCCGGCTGCTTCCCCGCCACGATGACGTTGACGTAGTCCCGGCTTCGGAGACAGTGGTCGGTCACCGAGAGCAACGTGTTGGCATCGGGCGGGAGGTACACCCGGATCACCTCGGCCTTCTTGTTGACCACGTGATCAATGAATCCGGGATCCTGGTGCGAAAACCCATTGTGGTCCTGCCGCCACACGTGGGACGTCAGCAGGTAGTTGAGGGATGCGATCGGCCGGCGCCAGGGGATCTCCTGTTTCGTCACCTTGAGCCACTTGGCGTGTTGGTTGAACATCGAGTCCACGATGTGGATGAACGCCTCGTAGCACGAGAAGAACCCGTGGCGACCGGTGAGGAGGTATCCCTCCAGCCAACCCTGGCAGGTGTGCTCGCTCAGGATCTCCATCACGCGACCCTGAGGGTCCAGGTGGTCGTCTTCGGGGCTCCGCTCGGCCACCCACGCTCGATTCGTGACCTCGAAGAGGGCCCCCAGGCGGTTCGACGCCGTCTCGTCCGGGCCAAACACACGGAAATTCTTGCTCTCCATGTTGAGTTTCATGACGTCACGAAGAAAGCCCCCCAGGACCCGCGTGCTTTCGGCGAAGCTGGTCCCCGGCTTCGAGACCTCGACCGCGTAGTTTCGGAAATCTGGCATCCTCAGGTCCTTGAGGAGAATGCCCCCGTTGGCGTGCGGATTGGCCCCCATGCGGCGGGTCCCCTTGGGCGCCAGTTCCCTGAGGCGCGGGATGAGTGCCCCCGTTTCGTCGAACAGTTCCCCGGGCCGGTAGCTCTTCATCCACGACTCCAGCAGCGTGACGTGACCGGGCTTCGTGGCGATATCGGCCAACGGCACCTGGTGCGATCGCCAACTGCCCTCAGCCTTGTGGCCATCCACCTCCTTGGGGCCCGTCCACCCCTTGGGAGTCCTCAGGATGACCATGGGCCAGCGGGGGCGCGTGGAGTCGCCTGTGCCGCGAGCGTTCTGCTGAAGGGTCCGAATTTCCGTGATCGCCCGCTCCAGCGTGCCCGCCATGAGTTGGTGCATGCTCCCGGGATCCGAGCCCTCCACGAAATGTGGCGTGTAGCCGTACCCGATGAACAGGCTTTCCAGCTCCTCACGGCCGATGCGCGCGAGGATCGTCGGATTCGCGATCTTGTAGCCGTTGAGATGCAGGATCGGGAGGACGGCTCCATCGTGGACGGGGTTGAGGAACTTGTTCGAGTGCCAACTCGTCGCCAGCGGGCCGGTTTCCGCTTCCCCATCCCCCACCACGCAGGCCACGATGAGGTCGGGGTTGTCGAAGGCCGCACCAAAGGCGTGTGAGAGGGCGTACCCGAGTTCGCCCCCCTCGTGGATGGAGCCCGGGGTCTCAGGAGCGACGTGGCTCGGGATCCCCCCGGGGAACGAGAATTGGGTGAAGAGCCGCCGCATGCCTTCTCCGTCCTGGGAGACGTTCGGATACAGCTCGCTGTATGTTCCTTCCAGGTACGTGTTTGCCACCACAGCCGGCCCGCCGTGGCCGGGGCCGGCGATATAGATCGCATCGAGATCGAACTTCTTGATCACCCGATTGAGATGGACGTAGATGAAGTTCAGCCCCGGGGTGGTCCCCCAGTGGCCGAGAAGCCGCGGCTTGATGTGTTCCGGCTTGAGCGGCTTGCGAAGCAACGGGTTGTCCAGGAGGTAGATCTGGCCCACACTGAGGTAGTTTGCCGCCCGCCAATAGGCGTCTATCCGCTCCAGTTCCTGGGTGGAAAGCACGTCGGTCATGGTTGTTCTCCTTTACGCATTTCCCGCCCCTTCACCGCGCCCCCGCCCTCCGACGGCCGGCCGCATCCGCGAGGCATTGCACGGTGTCCCGGGCGATCAGAAGCTCCTCGTCCGTGGGGATCACCCAGGCCTGAAAACGGGAACTCTCGGCGCTGATGCGTGCCTCGTGGCCGACCGCCGCCTCGTTGCGGGCGGCATCCAGGGTGAGGCCGCACCACTCCAGCCCTGAACAGATCTGGGCCCGAATCTTCGGTGCGTTCTCCCCGATGCCGCCTGTAAAGGCGATTGCATCGGCCCCTCCCAGCGCCGCCAGGTACGCGCCGATGTACTTCCTGGCCCGGTAGCAGAAGACCTCGATGGCCAGCCGGGCCTGGCGGCCCTCCGGACCGGCCGCCGACTCCAGGAGCGTTCGCATATCGGCGCTGAGCCCGGAGAGCCCCAGGAGCCCGGATGCGGTGTTGAGCATGGTGAGGAGCTGCCCCACGGACAGGCCTTCTCGTTGTGACAAGACCTCCAGGATTGCGGGGTCGAGATCCCCCGACCGGGTGCCCATCACCAGGCCTTCGAGGGGCGTGAACCCCATCGAAGTGTCCACGGATCTCCCTCCCTTGATGGCGGTGGCGGAGGCCCCGTTCCCCAGGTGGAGCGTGATGATGTTCACCTGATCCCGCGGCGTCCCGCTGATCTCGGCATAGCGCTCGGCGACGTAGCGGTGGGAGGTCCCGTGAAAGCCGTACCTGCGGAGGCCGTACCGCCGCGCCATCTCGTGGGGAATGGCGTAACTGTGGGCGTGCTCGGGGATGGTGTGGTGGAACGCGGTGTCAAAGACGGCCACCATCGGCGTCTTCGGCCCAAGAATCTCCCGGCTTGCCCTGATGCCGCTCACGGCGGGCGGGTTGTGGAGGGGGGCCAACTCGCCCAGGGCCTCGAGCGCGGCCAACACGTCCTCGTCCACGAGAGTTGACTGCGCGAAGCGGGAGCCGCCATGGACGACACGGTGGCCGACCGCACCCACGTCGTCCGACATCGTAATCTCCGGGATACCAGATGCGGGGGAGCAGACCCATCCCAGGATGTGTTCCACCGCCGCCCGATGATCCGGGACGGACGCCACCCCGCGATGGGCCGCACTCCCAGCGCCCTCGAAAACGACGAGGGCGTCCGGACCGAGCCGGTCGACCATGCCGCGGGCAAGCCGGCATTCCCGCCGCTCGTGGTCCATCCTCTCCTCGATTGCGATCATCTGAAACTTGATTGTCGCGCTCCCGCAATTAAGGACGAGAACGTTCATACGCATCCTCACCTCGGGCCGCGGCCCGCAAGGTAGATGGTCGGATGGAACCCTTGCTGGCGCCATCCGACCATCCCGCCCTGCAGGTTCCAGATGTTGATGTACCCCAGGCGCACCAGCGTCTCGGCGGCGATGGTGCTCATCCGGTCGCTCATGCAATAGAGGACGATCTTCGCATCCTTCCTGGCCGGAAGCAGGTGGAGCTGCTTCTCCACTTGGTCGAAGGGGATGAAGGCATCCGTTTTGGCGATCTCCCCCTCGTAGGGCACGTGGACGTTCGCGAAGAAGAAGTCTTTCTTCTCCAGCATCTTCTTCAGCGCCGGCGCCGTCACGTTGGCGAAGGCGCCCCCCGGCACCGGTACGCGGGTTATCCCCTCGGCGGCCTGCGCCGCAGAGGAAACGGCCCCCAGGGCGGCAATACCGAAAACCAGAATAAGGATCAGTCGTCGTATCGCCATTGTCTCACCTCCACGTTTGTATCCTGGCAGACTCGATACAAGGAGAGTGCCAAGTCCTGGCTCTCCTGTGACGGGCACGTAACTAGCCCGAGGACGGCCTCTCCCGACTGGCTGGGGACGGACAGCCGCGGGATCGGAGGTTCGCTTCTTGACAATCTGGCACAGGCAAGCTCCTGGGGGCGCCAATCCCCGACGTTTCGTCACGGCTCTCGGTCCCACGGATGCGCGCCAATCTGACCCCCGATGATCTGACAGTCATCAGCCATGTCGGGGCGAGGACCCGATTCAACACCCCATGAGGCCCTTCCCCCCTCCTGGAACGGGCGGGGGGAATCAACCCGGCCGACGAGGGAGCGCGCGGGAACCTGGAATGCAGCAGAAGCTCACCGGCGAATGGACGAGGTGAGATCCCGAAACCCGGGGACGGGGAAAACTTGAGGCCACCGCTTAGTGCTTTAGGTCTGAATTACGGTGACGTATTGTGCCCGCGCATCCCTTCGTTCCCTCTCCCCACCGTGGGAGAGGGCCCGGGGTGAGGGGGGCTCTCGCCACTGCAACCCTCATCGCACCCTCACCCCCGCCCTCTCCCATCCAGGGAGAGGGAGAGGAAATGAGTGTCACTGTATTTGCGGCGCGCAGTACTTAGCCGCTGCCGGGTGGCTCGAAGCCTTGAAGGAGCCTGGCGCCGTGATGAAGAGACAGATCGAGTCAAGGTCGTCCAGCGCCTGATCCGTCCAGCTTACCTGAGCCACTGCGCCATTCGTCTGCGTGCTTCTTCCTGCGAGACCTTCTGGCCGGCGTCAGCTTGCGCAATACCCCGCCCGACTTTGAAGAGGAGGTATAGACGCTCCATCGCGTCCTCCACGGTCGCATCCTCCGGAAGGTCCTGAATCACCTTGATCATCTGCTCCTTCGTTGTCACGCTTGTCGCCTCCTGATGGGGAATAGGTACACTTGACGGGCGTACTCCGAGTCTTTCCGATCCTGAAGGACTCTTCTTACGATCCCTTGAACTCCCTTGCTGGCGGCATACTATCAAATCGCATTGAAGGGGCTCAAGGGAATTCTCCCGGCAAGCCTGTATCTAGACCTCTATCTTCATAGTATCGGGGGCAAGACGCCGGGGACTTACCCAAGGACCATGGCTTCAGCCCCGACCGCGAGCACAAGCAGGAGTACCACCAGGACTGCCAGTGCGATGAGCAAGACCTGCCGGCTTGCGCCTTCAGCCAACCCCCGACCCGACTTCATGCCCACTCCAGGACGCGAACGTTCTTTCCCTCTGGAGGCCCGTCTGCGACTCAGGCAATGCGGAGTTCACCGCGCCCGGCGCCCGCCTTTCGGTGCCTCCTTCAAGATCCCCTCGATGATCCGCTCGAAGACCTCGTAGGGCTGGGCCCCGATCAGTCGCCCTCCGTTGATCAGGAAGCCCGGTGTCCCGGTCATGCCGATCGCGCGTCCGACCACCGTCTCCCGCTCGACCTTCTCCCGCGGTCGCTCGGCATCGAGGCAGGCGCCGAACCGGCCCCTGTCCAACCCCAACTCCTCCGCATACCGCTTCAGGTTGCTGGTGGTGAGCGCGAACGGGCCGGCATTGGCAAATAGCCGGTCGTGATACGGCCAGAACTTCCCTTGTTTATGGGCGCACTCTGCGGCGATGGCGGCCTGGACCGAGGGCGGCCCCAGGATGGCCAGGTGGCGGTACACGAACCGGACACTGCCGGTCCGCAGGACGCCCATCGTCCGGGCAGTCCCCTGGATTCTTTGGGTGCGCACGGTGCCCCTCCCGCCCCGTTACTTCTTTGCCATCAGCCGCTCCACCACCTGCCGGACCGCCCTGCCAGACCAGTCCCGGGCCCCAACCTCGCGGCTCACGATCCTCCCCCGGCGATCTAAGAGGTAACTGGTCGGCAGCCCGCGGACCCTATACTGGGCGAAGACATCCCCGTCCGGGTCCAGCAGGATCGGAAACGTCAACCCTCGCTCCTGCACGTACGGCTCGACCACCGATCTGCCGGCCCGGTCGCTCGATATGGCCAGAATCACCAGGCCCCGGTCGCGGTACGCCTGATAGAGCTGCTCCATGGAAGGCATCTCGGCCCGGCACGGGGGACACCAGGTGGCCCAGAAGTTCAGCAGGACCACCTGGCCCTGGTGATCCGAAAGCCGGACCGGCGCCCCGGTCAGGCCCGGCAGGGCGAAGTTGGGCGCGACCGCACCGCGCTCGGCCGGGGCCCTCACCTCGACGGAGGGCGAGGCCAGGAAGAACCCCTGGCGGCGGGCCAGAAGGAAAGCCATCACTAGCACCACGGCGACAAAGAAGGCGTTGTCCACCGTCAGGTGCCGGCGCCACCGGCGGAGGCCCTCCACCGGCTCCCCCGCTTCCGGGGTGCCAGCCTCGACGGCCGGGCGTCCCGGCCAGCGGCGCTTGAGAAACCCAATCATCTCTCTACCTCAGAGGTGAGGCGGCGGAGCGGTTTCATTGCCACCACCAGCCACACCACGCGGGCGAAGAGCGACTTGACCAGGAGCACATGGAGTCCGGCGCTCTCCACCGCCTCTACCAAGTCGGGGACCGACGGGGCGGCTTTGATGGTCCGGGGCAGATACGTGGCCAGGGTCCAGGCCGCCCGGCTCCATGCGACAAGCCCAGCCAGTGGCGGGACAAGCCACCGGAGGTACGCGAGCGCTACCCACGGGATGACCCCAGGTGGAGGCCGCAGGAACTCCAGCAAGGCGACGTGCCCGCCGGGGACGAGAACGCGGCTCATTTCACTCAAAGCCCACTTGACGTCCATGTGGCGAAGGCCCAGGCCCAGCGTGACGGTAGACACCGTTTCGGATCGGAGCGGCAGATGTTCCACATCGGCCTGGACCCACGCCAGATGGGTCCGGATCTCGGAAGCCTTCCTGCGAGCTTGCGCCAGCATCGGGCCGCAGGAATCCACAGCGACCACGCGCGCCGTGGCCCCTGCCTGCCGGGCTGCCGCCAGGGCAAGTGCGCCCGTGCCAGTCGCGCAGTCCAGGACCCAGCCACCTCGCGCGATCTCGCAGGCCTCCAC
>Ga0209343_10010245_pt1 | contig 10679 bp, 8 predicted proteins | sample RifCSPlowO2_02_FD_184026 | JGI IMG/M metagenome (GOLD analysis project Ga0209343, IMG submission 184026) | Groundwater microbial communities from Rifle, Colorado - Rifle CSP2_plank lowO2_0.2 (SPAdes) (version 2) | ecosystem: Environmental > Aquatic > Deep subsurface > Groundwater | place: Rifle...
CCAGGCTCACCTCCCCGAACGATCCCGCGTGCCGCCGCGGCACGATCAGGCTATGGCCACGCGATACCGGGTAGCCGTCGCGAAGCGCGAGCACGAGACCCTCGGAAACCAGCAACCGCGAGGGCTCCGGTACGCAAAAGGGGCAGGTTTTCTCCATTGATCCGGAGTTTAGCGACTAACCTGCGGGGTCTCGCGAGCGCTTGTTCGTGAGGATTGCGCTACGCGAACTCTCACAGTCCTCCCCGTCGTCCCCGAGCGCTTCAATCGGGGACCCAGGTTTTTGCTTCGCGCGCCCCGGCTGATGGACAAGTGAGTCAGCCGCGGGCGCTGTAAGACACGTTTTTCCTGGGAAGGGCAATTACTGGGGATAACTCTCGTGATGGTGGCAATATTCGATGCTCGGGGTTGGTGCAACTGCCTCGGGGGAGTGCCCGAAGTGCGGGACGCAGGGACAGCCAAGAATTCCTGCTGGAATTGGGGGGCAAATGGCGGGACTGACCAAGCCACAGCTAAAAGCCATCGAAGGCATGCGGTCGCACAACGTGCAGATAATTGCGTGCGCGGGGTCGGGAAAGACGGAAGTCATATCGCGTGGTATCGCCGAGATCGTCCGCAAGGGTGCTGCTCCATCCTCGATCGTAGCCTTCACGTTCACCGAAAAGGCTGCCGAAGAACTCAAGGCCCGCATCCGCCACATCCTAAGAGAGGCGACGACCGGTATCTCTGGGCTGGGTGACATGTATGCTGGGACGATCCACTCGTACTGCTTTGAGGCGCTGAAAGAACTGCGTCCCGAGTACCGGTCATATGACGTGCTCGACGAGGCGGCAAGGGTCGCCTATCTGTCGAAGCCATTCAACTACTACAACAGGCTAAATCTGGTCCGGCTCGAAAAAGCACACGGACTGACGAAATTCACAACAGTGGCCCGTTTCATCGGCGCAGTCGAAGTGTTCCTGAATGAGGGGATCAGTGCCACGAAGCTGAGGAAGGCTGATCCAAGGATGGCGGACGCGATCGATGCCTACCGCGCGGCTCTGGCGGAGGACAGATACCTCGATTTCTCGACGATGATCCACGAGCTGGTGACGCTGCTTGAGAGGGACGGGGCTGCGCGCAAGACGTTTCAGGCGAAAGTGCGCTACGTTGTCGTGGACGAGTACCAAGACGTGAACGGCCTGCAGGAACGGCTCGTCAGGGCGATGGTCGGGCCGGATACCCGCGTTACAGTCGTCGGTGACGATGACCAGAGCATCTACGGCTGGCGCGGCGCAGTAGTGGATTACATCAAGAATTTTCCGAAAGCATTTCCTGGGGTAAAGACGGTCAGACTTCAGGACAACTTCCGCAGCACCCCGGGAATCGTGTCGCTTGCGAACAGCTACATCGCGCTCAACCGGAGCCGGCTCGCAAAGAAGATGGTTGCGAGAGGCCGGATGGGTTATCAGGGGGCTGATATCCAGTACCGCCATTTCAATACCGAGGACGATCAGGGGCGGTTCATCGCAAAGCGGATCCGTGAGCTCGTCGGGAGCGATTTCACGGGGAAGGACGGAAAGCAGTTCGCGCTAAGCTTGGGAGACGTCGGGATACTGGTGCGAAGCAACGCCGACGCCGACCGCTTGCTTCCGCTCCTTGCCCAGGCAGGCATCGACTACGTCGTTGACAGCGGTGAGTCCGTATTCGACCAGCTCATCGTGCGCGTGGTGCTCGATATTTTCGACTGGGTATTCGGACTGCCCACGCAGCCACTGAATACGCTGATCATGCTTTACCTCGCGTCCCTGAGCAACAGAGGGCGGGCGGCGCCCGCGAAAGCGGCAGTCGTCCTGCGGATCAGAGCCATGAAAAGAAGGCTCGAAGCCATCGCGAGGAAAGGGAATCGGGACTACCTGCCTGACCTTGGACTGCAGGGTTTGTTCCATGAGTTGCTGGGCGAGCTGGGTATTCCGCAGACGGTCCTTACCGATGCGGAACACTTCTATCTCGCGTCGCTGAGCCTTGCCGTGTCAGACTATGAAAAAGTCTGGCAGCGGCTCCGGCATTCGGAATACAAATATTTCCGGGGTTTCGTCACCGCGTGGGCCCAGTATTCGTACTCCGTGCCCGGAACGCAGATCGGTGGCATAACAGGCCGCGTGAAAGTGATGACCATCCACAAGGCGAAGGGCCTTGAGTTTCCGGTCGTATTTATCCCGTACCTGAACAAAAAAAGAAAGCCGAATCCCAGGGCTTCGTTCATTCCGGCAGCGTTGTTCAACTCGGCACGGTACGATGGTACGGAAGATGATGATCGCCGCGTTTACTACGTTGCAATGACGCGGTCGCAGAAGTACCTGTTTCTTTCCGGGATGGAGCAGGACGATGCTGTCCAGAGACCGCGCGAACCTGCTGCCATGGTTGCGGAGCTGGAGCCAAAGCTGCTGTCCGCGCCTAAGGTGCTGCGGCCGCCCATGTCCGGGCTTGCCGAACGAAAGCCGGACCATGAGTTTGCGACCACGTTTTCGGAGCTAACGGCTTACGGGCGCTGTGGATACGACTACAAGCTGAGGTACTTCTTCGGCTACAACGCCGGCGTTCCAGCTGCCTTCGGATATGGGACCCAGATCCACAACATCCTGAACCTCATCCACACACGGTACAGGGAGAAAACTCTGAGCGATAGAGATGTGGAGAAGCTGGTCAACAAGCACTTTTATCTCCGCTATGCGCCGGGCGCAATGAGCAAGAACGCAAGAAAGGCAGCTGTCAGGGTGGTCCAGAACTACGTGCGTTCACACTCCCATGAATTTCCATCTATCCTCGAAACGGAGAAGAGTTTCGAAGCGGAGATCGGCGACACGCTGATTGATGGGCAGATTGACCTGATCAAGCGGCTGGATGCGAGTGGCAGGGTGCAGGAGGTCGAAGTCGTCGACTTCAAGTCGGACAGCGCGCTCCTGTACAAGCCCGACAGCCAGCACCAGGTGCGGCTCTACGTGGCGGCGTCACGCGACGCGCTGAACCTCGACCCGAAGAAGGCCACAATCCAGGATCTCGAGACAGGGAAAAAGGAGGACGTACGGATCGGCCCGGCCGAAATGCACGATACGTTGAAAGTGCTGGGCGACCGCATCGATGGAATTCGGGCCGGAAAATTCATTCCGGTCAAATCGCCGCACGTGTGTCCGGAGTGCGACTACCGGCGCATCTGCGCCCACGCGGTGAAATAGGAACTCATCCCGGCGGCCCGACACTATTGGACTGCCGGCGCCGGAAGCTACTGGCGCAACTTGATGAGCTCTAGGAACTCCCCCACATCCAGAAGCCACGCCTGCTGTAGTTTGTTGTAGGTCTGATGAAGCGCTGCGGGTAAGATCAAGCGGACCTTTTGGGCGTCCATTTCTCGGGTCTGATTCTCGGAAATCGCGCTCTCCAGAGTTAGTAGGTGTTTGGTTTCAATCCGGTCAGCTTCGGACAGAATCTGCCGCCACCGGTCCTTGCATGTGCTCTTGGATCCAAGCATGGTTAACCGGTCAGCCGAGAAGGTGGGGTCGTGGTACTCCTTTGATCCTGGAAATAGGAAATCGGGTTTGCAACCTCTCTCTGTTATTGATGCTCTAGCGAATCGGATGCTGTGCTGGCCAAGGACATACTCAAGATGATTTTCAAGTGCGAAACCCACCCGACTCTTGCGCCGGTTCTGGACAGACAGCGAGTAGCTTACGAATCCATCAATGTCTACGCTATCCTTGCCTACAAAGCCTTCGGCCAGTCTGTTCGCCAGCAGATGTCGCTCGAGCGTGCGAAACAGGATTTCTTCGCGTTCCATGAACGCCACAAGGGCCGCGTCGGGTTCCTCTGCCGCGCTGACGTCTGGAAGAGTCTCTCGTGTAAAAGCGGAGAAAATGCGCGTCGATGGGAACTTACCGTCGAACCGCGTCAGCATTGTGTCGAGGAATGTGTCGGCATGCGGTTCGATCTGCACACCAATCTCTTCAAGGATTAGTCTGGATGCAAAACTGATCCTATCCTGTTCGGACTCCAGCTCCGCACGCACCGAAAAGCCCGGATGGGACCCGTCATCGAGCCCAAAGAGCCAGCGCAGTTGATTTGCCGTCGTCGATTCCCCCGGCGCGATCAAGGCAAGTACCCCTCCGTCGCGGCGCTTTCCGAGCACAAGAAGATCTCCTTCTGACGCACACTGCGATGCTCTGGTGGTGGGGAAGTACAGCCGATGCTCGGACCGGCCAGTCCTGCTCGCACTGCGCGCCCTAGCGTCATACCAGGTGACGAATCCATTTTCTGCAATCGGCTCGTCGTCTGTCTCATCGAGATAAACGAATCGAGCCGGGAATTCGACCCGCTCAGCCCCACGTCCGAACAGCGTTTTCAGGGATTCGACTCCGTTGAACTCGTGCTGATTGGAGCGCACGGTGTCAGCCTCTACGGCGCTTAGGGATTTTGCAGCCACCCCCTCAAAATACTCAGATAGGTACCCGCGCTTCACTCTCGCTTTCTCCTTCTCCTTACGGGTGCGCGGACAATTGTCGATCGTCGCGAAGCACTGTTCAGCCAACGTGCGACGCGCTCCACGACCGATTCGAGCTCCGGTGGCTGCTTCCCCTTGAGCGCACACTCCCAAATCGTCCCTGTGCGCCACCCTTCTGCCGCCAGCTCCTCCATGACACGTTTGTCCCTGGCACGGTTCCCGTAGATCTTAGCTCTCCACCAGCCGGGGCGCGTTGACGGCAACCTGAACAGGTGGCAGTCGTGCGCGTGCCAGAAACATCCGTGGACAAAGATAACCGCTTTGAACCGAGGAAAAACCAGGTCGGGTCGCCCCGGCAGGCTTCTGGCATGTAGCCGAAAGCGGAACCCCCTTCGATGCAACGCACTTCTGACGAAAAGCTCCGGACGTGTGTTTTTGCCCCTGATCCCCGACATCATCCGGCTTCGGGTCGCCGCATCGACATTGTCAGCCACGATCGAACTCAGCGCAGATCAGCGCCGCTGGGATGGCATTCAGGCCGCAAAAAGTAGTGTTTGGCGGCCGGCGTAGCCTTCCTTAAGTAGTTCCAGATGGGGCTTCATGATCCGCGCGACTTCACGCATCACCGGCACAACGACAGAATTTCCAAACTGCTTGTATGCCTGCGTATCGCTAACGGGAATGCGGAAGTTGTCCGAATAGCCCATCAGGCGCGCACATTCGCGAGGCGTCAGACGTCGCGGATTGCGCCGCTTTTCTTGCCGAATCAGGATCTCCGATCCGTCCTTGTAGTAACGTGCCGACAAGGTTCGCGCTACACCGGCAGACCCGACAAGGCCGAATCCGAAGCCGTTGCCCTTCTCTTTATGCTTTTTGGCGTAGTTCTTCAGGTACGTCCAGAGATGGGTCGAAAGCGTGTACTTTTTTTGAACCTGGCAAATCTCCGTATCGAAATATTTCTGACCATCGTGATCGAGGAGAGGCTCGCTGCCATCCTCGCGATGAAGAATGCTGGCCAACGTCGGGCAGGTTGAGGGGAGGCTAAGTGCGTCCCAGGAAAAGTCCGTCTTCTCCCGAAATCCGACAATGAGAATTCGCTCGCGGTGTTGCGGCACAAAGCGGCTGCCGTCTACTACTTTCCAATGAATTGTGTATCCGAGTTCCTTCTCGAGCGTCTCGCGAATCACGCGAAACGTATTGCCGTGGTCGTGTGAAACTAGATTCTTGACGTTCTCTAGCAGGAAGGCGTACGGTCGCTTTGCGGCGATTATCCTTGCCACATCAAAGAACAATGTGCCTTGCGTGGTGCATTCAAATCCGTGCGGGCGACCCAAGGCGTTCTTCTTGCTCACGCCTGCGATACTGAAGGGCTGGCACGGGAATCCTGCGAGAAGGACATCGTGCTCCGGAATTTCTGGAGCATCGATTTTTGTGATGTCTCCAACAACGGGGTGCCCGCTGCCGAAGTTTTCCCGGTACGTTCGGACAGCATATTCGTTCCACTCCGACGTGAATACGCACATGCCGCCGACCGACTCGAAGCCGGTCCGGATGCCGCCGATGCCTGCAAAAAGATCTATGAAAGAGAATTCGGATCCGGATGTTGCGGGTACCCGTTCCAACGCCTGACGCAGCGCAGGCACGATCAATTGGGGCGGGGCCACGTCCCCACATTCCCATCGGCGAACGGTGCGGATGTCCTTACCTACGATCTGAGCTACCTCAACCTGGGTCAGCGTCTCCCTAGCCCAACTCAGAACTTGGCGCGGCGATTCGGGGGTTTCCATAAGGGCCTCTGGGATTATTTGCGGACATTTTGCCCTATATGAGTCACAGCATCAAATCCCTATTGACTACTCCTCAATATCGGTGTAATATTTCTCATATGTTTATCATATATGTATCGTACCTATGAGCGGAAAGCGGGAGAAATTCCTTGAGCTAGCAAACAATCGCGTTAACCGTGCCATCAAGGATATCCGACTTATCGGCAATCTTTCCAATCGATCTGCGTATGTGTACGAGGAAAAAGATGTCCGCAAGATTTTTCTCGTTCTTCAGCGGGAGCTAGAAGCGGCACGGTCGCGCTTCAGCGAGAACGGGAGCCGGAGCGATTCGGACTTCAGGCTGGAATAGAGACAGTAGGCTGTATTCGGGGGGATACATGGAAGTCAGGTTCCTTACAAATGAAGCGGGTGAGGATGAAGGGCTCAATCATCCGGGAATCGAGCACTACATGGGCGCCCCGTACGCTGGTATCGCGCGCGAATGCGGGCAGAACAGCCGGGACGCGAAGACAGGCTATCCGGTCACAATCAGTATCCGGTGCCTTGATATTCCCACCAAGTCGATTCCGGGATTCGATCAACTGCGAGTCACCATTGAACGGTGCCTGACCCAAGCGGTGGAGGCACAGGAGCGCGGCGAGAAGCCCAGAAAGTTCTTCGAGAATGCACGTAAGGTCGCCGCTGCTCCCACGGTAAAGGTGCTCGAGGTGAGTGATTCGAACACTACGGGGCTGCTCGTAACGGCATCGAAAACCAGCGCATTCGACGCGCTCGTGAAGGCGACGGGTGTAAGCGCCGTGAAGAGCGACGATTCCGGTGGGTCATTCGGCATAGGGAAGTTCGCAGCTTTTGCACCTTCCGAGCTGCGGACTGTTTTCTATTCAACTGTCTATGCCTCTCAAACCGGCGCGACCGAGTTTCGCTTCCAGGGAAAATCGATTCTCACGTCGCATACGGACGAAAAAGGTAAGTCCAAACGCTCTGTGGGTTACTGGGGAGAACCCGGGTTTCTCCCGGTTTGGGTCCCAATCAAATGCCCACATTGGGTGCGGAGGACTGGCCAGGGAACCTCGGTATTCAGCATTGGATTTCGTGTTGGCGAGGATTGGCAGGCCCAGCTGGCCGCGTCCGTCGTCCAGAATTTCTTTCTGGCTATCGAGCGCGGAGAGATGGTGTTCGAAATCGAAGGCTTCCCGAAGCTCGATGAAACGACACTGCCGTCCTTCTTTCGGGATACGCGCGTAATAGCCGCCGCAACGTCAATTGGTCGCGAAGAGGATTTTCAGCTAGCGCACTTGCTATATCGGTGCGCAACTGACAGCGCCGCGACTGTGGACACGATCGCCATGGTTACTGGTGGCAGTGTCAACCTGCGCATGCTCATCGGCGACGCACTCCCCAAATCCGTTGCGATTGTGCGAAATGGGATGATGATTACTGACAACCTAGCGCATTTTGGAGAGAAGTTCAGAAGGTTTCCGCGCTGCAGGGACTTCATCGCCCTCGTTGAACCAGTGGATGTGCCCGCAAGTAAGCAATTCAAGTCAATGGAGAACCCGAGCCACGACGCGCTTACGACTGAGCGAATTTCCGACGCCCTTGAACGGCTGCAGCTGCATGCGGCAATGGTGAAGTTGAGCCGCGATATCCGTGCTGCCATCCGGAGCAAAACCACTGCGCCATCGCAGGATCAGGTTGATATCACCGAACTGAATGAATTCTTCGGCGGCATAGACACAGGTGATCAGTCGGGGGAGAGCCGCCTCGACGATCCCGAGACGCAAAAGGTGGTTGGCGAGATCAAGACTACCGAGACTCCACCGACCGGCATCGGCCCGGGTGACGGTCCACGCGGAGGAACCCGCAAGGGGAAGAAGTCGCGCAAACGCACCCGTCGAATAAGGATCGGCGGCCATTCGGGCGGTGGGCAGGAGTTGGTGCTTTTCGACCCTAGAAACTATGTGATCGACAATCAGCCGAACAGGAGGCGGATTTACTTCACTCCGAAGGTCACAGGGCATGCGGTGCTCCAAATCGAAGCGCTTGGAATTACGGATGGCGATGACCCACTCGCGCTGCCAGTCTCCAGCTGCAATGGGAGTGGCGCAGTAGCAAAAGCTGGACACATCGAACTGCCTGTCACTGCCGACAAGCGTGTTTCGGTGGACGTAACTCTTGCCGAGAGCTATACGGGCCCAATCACGCTGAAGGCGGGTGGTACCGTCGAGGCGAAGTCATGAAACTGTCTTCCAGCAGCCGGTTCCCTCATCCCGTGCTCTCGTTGGATACCTCCGATTATCGTGACGCCACCTTCGGATTGGAAATCACATACACGGAGGATTTTAAGCTGGGGCAACTCACACTTGTATGCAATTCCACGGTTGGATGTCCATCCATGGAGGATTTGATTCAAAAAGACCTCGTCGGACTGTCTCTTTCTGTCGGATGTCGCGACACGTATTACAGAGAGATTCACGATCTGAATGCGGATGCTCAGATTGTGCTCCCCTTGGATCACTTCTTTGGGCGCGTCGAATTGACACCGCTGCTGATCTCGAAAGCGTCGATTGCCTCCCATACGAGTACTGACCTGTCCGCGGAGTTCCAGCAACCGATCGCCTTTCGCGAGGGAGACCTTGTCGGGTACGCGCCGACCATGGTCATCACTGTTGGTCGACTGAAGCTGGAGAAATTCGATTCGATCTTTCAATTATCCGAGGCCGACGATCTCGACGAAGGCGAGGTGGCCGTAGACGTCGAGGCGGACAAGATCCAGATTCAGGTGAGCCCGGCGATGAAGCAGATGGTGGATGGACTACGCATCAATACTACGGGACAGCGCCTTCTTCTTTCTATGATCTATCTGCCAGCCGTGATGGAGGTATTGTCGATTCTGATGGGAGAGAGCGGAGCCGGGAGTGGCAGGCGTTGGAAAGAAGTATTCACGGCGAAATGCGACCGGCTCGGCATCAATCCGGAAAAGAGTGACCTGCTAAGAGATGCGCAACGCCTGTTGCATTTCCCTGTCCCGGTGTCCCTCGGGGCAATCTCGGAGGAGGACGAATAGTGAAGCGTCTACCCTATTTGTCCGAGCCGGTTGAAGAGAAGCTGCAGCAGGATATTCACTCGAATCTTTCGCGGTATCGAGGTGCCGGATTCGGCGACGTCGCTTCCCGTCCCGACTGGGCCATCGAGTGCAAATTCGAATACGATCCCCTGCCTCTGTCGAAGCTCGACGCCGAGAACTCTGAATACGATAATTCCCTCCTGGTCTGGCAGGCGCTGTCGTTACTCCCAACGAGCCTTGCCTGTGAAGGTCGTATTTGGGCGCGTCTGTCTCATGTCGAATGCTTCGAGTACGCGAAGGCGAGATGGCTTCCAAGTGCAGACAGCGACGACCAAACCGCCAGCGCGGTCCAACTGCACTTTTTTGCGACGACGATGACTGCACGCCGCGATGACAACGCTATTGCAAGGCTGTGGTGGTCGGCCAAGATCGCAAGCAGAATCGCGGGAGAGGGCGATATTGCGGATACCTTGAAGCTCATCACCATGACAGCAGATATCAGGTCCAACATCGTCGAGCGGACAATGATGATGAGCCGACCAGTACTGGCGCGCGCAGTCATTGAAGTCATGCAATCTGTCCCGGCTGTGCACGGTAGCGAGGCGGCCTTTCGGGAATTCATGAAGATGCTGAACCGATCCGGAGGCGGCATCGTTTTCGAGCGACTAGCTCCGAAGGATGTCCTCGCCTTCGTCGAGAACTGCGCAAAGCTCACCGTGGCTACGTAGCCGTGGCAATCAAAAAGGGGCGCACTTTTGATTGGGCAACATTGTTGGCAGACGCAAGATCCGGTCGTTTGACTGGTGCAGATCTTCGAAAGGCGATAAGCACGGCAGAGGACTTCGGGAATAAAGCGGTCGCTGAGCAGTTGAAGCTATGCGCTGTTCAATCGTCAAGCTTCGCTGGTGATGGAGCCCCCGCGGAGGTGAGGGATCGAGTTGCTAAAGGAGTGAACGCGCTGAAGGTAATGGGCGAACCGCTCAGTCGCACTACGCAAATGCTAAAAAGGCACGGTGTAATAGAGACCCTTAACCGGATTGCGAAGTACCCGGCTTCTACAAAGAATTTCGACAAGCTCTGCGCCGCAAAATTGGAGCATTTGACCGCCGAGGCAATCGTGCTGGATTTCCCGGACCTCTTCGACCAGAAAGCCGTGGAAGTATCCCAAAAGCGGCTCAAGAGGTAGTTGACCGCAAATCGAACTATCGCTCTCCCGCTAAAGTCACCACAACGCTCCGCGCATGCGGCGCGGATCACGCGCGGCAGCTGGAATCCCATCTCGAAGACGACTACGTGTGCTGGTACAACGTGCCGGTCGGCGCGTGGATCGAGCATCCGGATTTTCTGATTCTGC
>Ga0209343_10010246_pt1 | contig 10679 bp, 6 predicted proteins | sample RifCSPlowO2_02_FD_184026 | JGI IMG/M metagenome (GOLD analysis project Ga0209343, IMG submission 184026) | Groundwater microbial communities from Rifle, Colorado - Rifle CSP2_plank lowO2_0.2 (SPAdes) (version 2) | ecosystem: Environmental > Aquatic > Deep subsurface > Groundwater | place: Rifle...
GCCCTCATTACCCTTTTCATGAAACAATGAATTTAAAAAAACAACTTAAAGTGCGTCAGGTAACAAAAGCTGATGCGCTTACACAATCTAAGTCAGGAAAAATATTTTTATTTTCATCCTCTGCTTTGTCTATTGCTTCAAGTGATATTCGAAAACAAATAGCAAGTCATAAAAATCCTAAATTTTTATTACCCGATGCAGTGTTGCAATATATTTATGATCATCACTTATATGAGGAGAGTGAAAGCCTATGATGACATCCAGTCAAGCACAAGCGTGGGTTGTGAGTGTGTTAGAAGATCTGAAAGCAAAAGAAATTTTAGTGTTGGACGTGAAAGAACTGACATCGGTGACCGATGCGATGATCCTTTGCAGTGGGACGTCCACACGCCATGTGCAATCTTTGGCAGAATATGTGGTCTTAAAAGCAAAAGAGGCGGGTGTTTTTGTGTTTGGCATGGAAGGAGAGGCGCAAGGGGAGTGGATCTTGGTGGACTTAGTGGATGTGGTCGTGCACATCATGTTACCCAAAGCGCGAGAATTCTATAGCCTAGAGAGGCTTTGGGATATGAAGCCATTGAAACAAGTGGTACATCAATAAGCAAATTACATAGAGCTTAAGCAAAACGTCGCTTTTTTGCTTGTCATGCAAAAATATTTGTTTTGCGTAAGTCCTATTACAATAAATTTTTCTTTCGATACTAGCCACTGTGGGCTAAGTGTTTGTATCATCATAGGTTGCTCATTTTAAAGATCAACAAGGATCGTCGAAAAAATGTGCCCCACCTTTTCCTTTTTTCAATTTGTTTTTTTGATCTTTTTGATCGGATTAACAAGTTGTAAAGTAGGTCCAGATTTTAAATTGCCTGCCTCGCCCCCTGTAAAGACTTATACGGGGACTTCGCCTGTTAAAAAAACGATTGCAACACCTTATAAAAATTCTGCTGGTGAGGCGCAAGATTTTGTGTTGGGGCAGCCTGTTTCTGAAGATTGGTGGATGCTCTTTCATTCTTGTGCAATCGATAAAATGATACAGACAGGGTTTTCAAATAGCCCTACATTGGCTTCTGCAAAAGCCACCCTGCATCAAGCGGAAGAAACTTTGCGTGCACAAGTGGGTGCTTTGCTTTGGCCTAATTTGTCAGGTGTGTTGAATGGTGCGAGGCAACAGTATGCGGGTTCATCGATTGGTTTGCCCGGTTTGTCTTCTGACTTCAATCTTTATAATGCAGGCGTAAATGTTTCTTATACATTGGATGTGTTTGGGGGTAATCGTCGTTTAATTGAAACGTATCGAGCTCAAGTAGATTATCAACGTTTTCAATTGGCTGCTGCCTATTTGACGTTAGCAGGGAATATCGTGACAACAGCGGTGAGTGTCGCATCTTATAAAGATCAAGTCGCAGTGACAAAAGAGCTTGTGCGTGTAGAAGAAGAAACGCTAGGGATCATGAAGAAACAATTTAAATTAGGCGGAATTTCAGGGGCTGAAATTTTAACGCAAGAAAAACAATTGGCGCAGGACCAAGCTACCTTGCCGCCGTTGGAATTAACTTTATTGCAATTGCAACATGCCTTGGCGGTGTTACTCGGTCATTATCCTTCTGAAAATTATGTGTCAGACATCAATTTGGATCAATTAACCTTACCTCAAAAATTGCCTGTGAGCTTACCGTCATTGTTAGTGCGTCAGCGACCCGATGTCAGTGCGTCAGAGGCGTTATTACATCAAGCGTCTGCAGAAGTGGGTGTGGCCACAGCGAATAAATTTCCTCAATTTGCAATTACAGGAGAGTATGGTTGGACGAATAACTCTACTTCAAATTTATTTTCTTATCATAATATTGCATGGAATTACATGGGGCAAATCACACAATCAATTTTCAATGCAGGCTCTCTTGAAGCACAGCGTCAAGCAGCAATCGCTGCTTTTGTTGCAGCAGAAGGGCAGTATGAACAAACTGTGTTGCAAGCTTTTAAAAACGTGGCAGACAGTTTGCGTGCTATTGAAATGGATGCAAAAGCTTTTCATGCGCTTGTTGCCCAAGAAAATGCATCAAGAGGAACATTTGTGATGAATGAAGAACAATTGAAATTGGGGGGGGTGAGTTATTTAAATGTGTTAAGTGCAAAAGCACAATATTTACAAACAAAAATTTTACGTATTCGTGCACAGGCTGCACGTTATAATGATACGGTCGCTTTATTTGTTTCTTTGGGGGGAGGTTGGTGGAAGGAGAAAGCAGGAGAGAGAATTAATAAATGTTCTGGAGAAATAAAAAAATGAACGGAAAACTTGAATTAAGTAAACCAATGAGAATTATGTTGTTAAGTATGGGAATTTTATTTGGTTCAATCTTTTTTTATAAACTTGTGATGATGGTGGTGGGGAAAATCGTGATGAGTTTACACGGTAATCCCATCGTGACGGTATCTGCCACTACAGTAGGGTATCAAGAGTGGCAACCTGAAGTGACAGCGGTAGGAAGTTTGCGTGCAGTGGTGGGGGTGAATGTCACTTGTGAGTTGGCAGGTATGATCCGCTCACTTCATTTTGTGCCAGGCAGTGATGTTAAAGAGGGGGATTTGTTAGTGCAGTTGAATGCGGATCCTGAAGTTGCACAGTTACATGCGTTAGAAGCCAATGCATGGATTGCAAAAGTGACGTATGAGCGCAATAAAGCACAATATGGCGTGAAAGCAATAAGCAAAGAAACGCTCGATAGGAATGATGCAGATTGGCAAAGTGCTCAAGCGCAAGTGGATCAACAAGCTGCAGTTGTTTTGAAAAAATCTGTTCGTGCACCCTTCACAGGACGTTTGGGGATTTGCCAAGTTAATCCAGGGCAGTACATCAATCCAGGTGACGTCGTCACCACACTCCAAACGTTAAATCCGATCTATGCTGATTTTTATTTACCGCAGCAATTATTAAGTGAAGTGAAAGTAGGGCAGCTTGTGACTTTAAAAACAGATGCTTTTCCCAACAATATGTTTACAGGAAAAATTACAACGGTGAATCCTGCTGTTCAAGTGAACTCGCGTAATGTGGAAGTGGAAGCCACATTTGAAAATTTAAATGATGAATTGACACCCGGGATGTTTGTTGATTTGAAAGTCGATACAGGCACGCCCAAGCGCTATCTCACTTTGCCACAAACCGCGGTGACATTTAATCCCTACGGTAACATTGTGTATCTTGTTAAAACGCCACCGGGGAAAAATAAAAAATATAAATTGAAAAATAAAAAAGGCACTGTACCTGTGTATATTGTAGAACAACATTTTGTGAAAACAGGTGAGACACGGGGTGATCAAGTGGTGTTGTTGGGGGGAATCAAAGAAGGCGATGAGGTGGTGACCAGTGGTCAGGTTAAATTGAAAAATGGGACATGGGTCGTCATCAACAATAGTGTTATACCTGGCGATGCGGCAAATACGTCATTTGTGGATAAATAGCAGAGGAAGGTATGCGGTTTACGGATATTTTTATTGAAAGACCGGTGTTGGCCACGGTTGTGAGCTTATTGATTTTTGTATTAGGCTTACGTTCTATCGGCATGCTGCCTATAGAACAATATCCTTCAACAGAAAGTGCTGTGGTGACGGTCGCAACGACCTACACGGGCGCTGATCCTGCAACCATAGCGGCGTTTATCACGACACCTTTAGAAAATTCCATCGCACAAGCCGAAGGAATTGATTATTTGACTTCAAGTAGTACGCAAGGTTCGAGTTCCATTCAAGCGAATTTACGTTTGAACTATGATGCAGAAACAGCTGTCTCAGATATTAATACCAAGGTGAATGCGGTTTTAAATCAATTGCCTAAAGAATCGCAGTTGCCTGTGATTACTGTGGCGACAGGTGAAACCATTGATTCTATGTACATTGGTTTTTATAGCGATGTTTTATCAGCCAATGATATTACCGATTATTTGATTCGTGTTGTGCAACCGCAATTGCAAGCAGTGGATGGGGTGCAGCTTGCAGAAATTTTAGGAGGTTGGACGTTTGCATTGCGTGTGTGGTTGGATCCCGTGAAATTGGCTGGCTTTGGGATCACGCCGGCAGATGTAGCGCGTGTATTAGCGAGCAATGATTTTATTGCGGCGGCAGGGCGTACCGACGGTAATATGTTTATTGTGAACTTGACAGCGAATACGAATCTTGTCGACATTGAATCTTTTAAAAAATTAATTATTAAAGCAGAAAATGGTGTGATCACAAGAATGGGTGATGTGGCGCGAGTGACGTTAGGTTCTACGAGTTATGATACGCAAGTTAAATTTGATGGGAAAATTGCAGTGTATGTTGGTATTAAAGTTGCACCTTCTGCAAATTTATTACAAGTTGTTCAAGCGATACGAAATATTTATCCTTCTATCGAAGAACAATTACCAGAAGGTTTAAACGGTAAGATTGTCTATGACTCAACGCTTTACGTGCAGAGCTCGATTAATGAAGTCGTGTCTTCTTTATTTGAAGCGCTACTCATTGTTACGGCGGTCATCTTTTTATTTTTAGGCTCGATTCGTTCTGTCATGATTCCTGTTATTGCTATTCCCTTGTCTTTGATCGGGGCTTTTTTTGTAATGTTTTTGTTGGGTTACAGTATTAATTTGTTAACCTTGCTTGCTTTGGTGCTCGCGATCGGTTTGGTGGTTGATGACGCGATTATTGTTGTAGAGAATGTGCATCGTCACAGAGAAGAAGGTTTATCGCCTTTGAAAGCAGCGATGATGGGTGCGCGTGAATTAGCAAATCCTATTTTTGCTATTTCGATTGTGTTGATTGCGGTGTATGTTCCTATTGGATTTATGGGTGGATTAACCGGTGCGTTATTTACAGAGTTTGCATTTACATTGGCAGGCTCTGTGGCGGTGTCGGCCATCGTTGCGTTGACACTTTCGCCCATGATGTGTCATAAGTTTTTAAAAGTAGAAAAACCTGATGAGAAACCTGCGTTTATTATATTTGTAGATAATCAATTTGAGAGATTAAAAACAATTTATGAAAAAGCTTTGCATCATTCACTTGATTATTTATCGGTAACGGCCACTTTTGCTTGTATTGTTTTAGGCAGTATTTATTTTCTTTATGCGACATCCAATTCGGAGCTTGCGCCACAAGAAGATCAAGGCATTATCATCACGCAACTTACAGCGGCTGCCAATGCGAGTCTTGCGCAAACACAATTATATTCTAATCAGGTTTTGAAAATTGCTGAAACCTTTCCTGAGACTGATCATATCTTTCAGTTGGATGGTATCAATGGTTTGAACACGAGTATTGCCGGCATTGTTTTTAAACCTTGGGATGAGCGAAAACGTACGACCAATCAAATTCAACCTATTTTGCAACAAGATATTGATCATATTGCAGGCGCAAAAATTGCGGCTTTCCAACAACCTTCTTTGCCGGGTGGGGGGAGTGGTTTGCCGATTCAGTTTGTTATAAAAACCACGGATGATTTTTATCGATTAAATGATGTTGCACAAAGTCTTATTGCAAAAGCCTGGAAAACAGGGGTATTTATGTATATTGATCCTGATTTGAAAATCGATCAGGCACAAACCAATATTTTATTGAATCGCGATAAAATTTCTGAATTTGGTTTGACGATGCAAGATGTGGCAAATACCTTAGGCAGTGCATTAAGTGAAAACTATATTAATTATTTTAATTATTCGGGACGATCCTACCAAGTGATTCCGCAATTGGAGCGTGATGATCGTTTGAATGCACAAGATGTGTTGAATACGCATATCAATACAATCGATGGAAACAATATTCCTTTAGCGACAGTTGCAAAATTAGAAACGGTAGTCGTACCTGAGTCATTGAATCATTTTCAACAATTAAATTCTACAACCATTTCTGCGATTGCCTATCCTGGAATTACGATGGGTAAAGCTCTGGAAACATTTAATGGAATTGCAAAGGAAGTATTACCCAAAGGGTATATGGTGGACTATGCAGCGCAATCGCGACAATTCATGCAAGAGGGTAGCAGTTTGATGCTTACTTTTGTGTTTGCGATGATCATTATTTTTCTTTCCTTATCGGCATTGTTTGAAAGTTTTCGAGATCCACTCATTGTTTTGATTAGTGTGCCTATGTCAATTTGCGGCGCAATGATTTTTATTAGTTTGGGTGTGAACGGTGCTAGCCTGAATATTTATACAGAAGTAGGTTTAATTACACTGATTGGTTTGATTAGTAAGCACGGCATTTTGATCGTGCAATTTGCAAATGATTTACAGCGTGAAGGTAAAGCTAAGCGAGAGGCGATTGAAATGGCGGCAGGTATTCGTTTGCGTCCTATTTTAATGACGACCTCAGCGATGGTGTTGGGTGTTATTCCTTTATTGCGTGCAACGGGAGCGGGTGCAATGAGTCGTTTTGATATTGGTTTGGTGATTTCAACGGGTATTTCAATAGGGACTTTGTTTACCTTATTTGTTGTGCCTGCGATGTATATGTTCTTGGCGCAAACGCATCAAGCAGCCAAACCGACAGAAATGGATGAAGGTTTACCTTCCCTTAGTTAGTGGGAGTATTACTGATGACAAAAAGGATTATTTTTTTTTCTTTTGTTTTTTCTTCTTTATCCCTCCTGTTGTTTTTCGAGCTTTTTGAACCTGCAGAAGCTGAAGACGAGCATGCGCCTATTGGGCGTGTTGTTTGGGTGAAGGGAGATGTCAAAGCGATAGGTGCAGACAATGCGACGCGAGCATTAAAGCGTATGTCTGATATTTATTTACATGATCAGATTGTGACGAATAAAGACGGAGAAGGTCAGATCGTGATGACAGATAACAGTTTAATTGTGTTTTATCCTGATACTTCCACGAAATTAGGTCAATATCATTTTAATCCTAAAAAACCACAATCTTCCGATGGTAAAACAACGATTGAGTTAGCCAAAGGGGGTGCGCGCGTTGTGACAGGCTGGGTTGCAAAATCAGAGCCTAAGAATTTTCAGTTGAAAACGCCGGTGGCTGTGATTGGTGTGAGAGGGACGGATTTTTCTGCGGCCTTGAATGTTTCGGGTCAGTTAGATGTGGAAATTAAAGGGGGTAATATTGCGGTGAGTAATGCTGCGGGCACACAAGAATTAAGTTTTGCTAATAAAAAATTATATGCAGAAGTTTCAAGTCAAACATCAGCGCCGGCGATATTACAGACACGTCCGCAAGCGTTTCTTTCCGAGCCTGCGTTAGTGCCCTCAAGCATGCCGGGTACACCGCCTGTACCCAAAAGCCCTGAAGAACAGAAGCAATCAGAAGCTGCTGGCGCGGCAAGTGGCAGTGGGGATGCGGGAGGCGCCGCTGGTGGCGCGGGTGATGGTGGAGGCGAAGGAGGGGGAACGTCTGGTGGTGCCGGTGGAACTGGAGTGGCGGGTGCTTCTGTTTCAAGTACCTCATTTTGTTTGTAGCTCATTACAGCTCACATTTATTTATTTGGATGTATGAACGTAAACCCCATCCCAATTTGCAGGCGGCTCTTTTTCATAACCAGCAAGACGTTGTAAGTAAATTTCATAGAGTTTTTTGTGAGGATGGCTTGCGTTTAATTTTTCAAAAATGGTTTTTGCAGATAACCAATCTGATTTAAAATAAAATTGTAGTGCTTTTTCATGTAATTGTAATTCTTCTTTTAATTTTGGTGTTAATTTTTCTTGCGTACATAAAGGTTCAAAAATCGCAATGCCTTGTTGTTTCCCTTTCACGCGTACACAATCTAATTGCTGAAATATAAATTTTGTTTGATCGTGTTTTGTATTTGCAGTGACAATGATTTTTGATCCATAAAATTTTGTTAAACTTTCAGCGCGAGAAGCAAGGTTGACAGCGTCGCCTAATACGGTGTAATTCAAGCGAAATTTTGATCCCATGTCGCCTACATTCATGCTGCCTGTGTTGATACCGATACCGATATGAATCTCTGGCCATCCTTTTTCTTTAAACGTTGTTTGTAGTTTTGTTGTGATTCTTTGCATGGCCAGTGCTGTGGTGATGGCGTATTCTGCATGATGCACTGTTTTGATGGGTGCGCCCCAAAAAGCCATGATCATGTCTCCTATATATTTATCGATCGTGCCATGATGTACGAAAATAATTTTTGTCATCGCAGTGAAAAAAAGATTTAACATTTCTTTTAATTCAGTTGCAGACATTCTTTCTGATACCTTTGTGAAATTGCGGATATCAGCGAAAAGCACCGACATTTCTCGTGTTTCGCCGTGCATGCCGTAATTCTTGTCATCAGATGATTTCAACATTTCGTCGATGTGTGAGGAAGGGACATAGTGGCCAAACATGCGTTTTAAGTGTTGTCGGGAACGTGTTTCAAAAAGATAACCGTAAATCGTGTTTAAAATAGCGATGCTTAAAGGTAATAAAGTGGGTAATAAAAAAGAGATAACAAAACCCGTCGTTTTCCATAAAGTGTTGGCTGCAAGTGTGAATATGACGGGAAGAGTCAGTATCAATAGGCATAAAGTGCGTGCTCCTAAATAAGGGAAAATTACAGCACTTAAGATGCCCAGTACAAACAAACTGATAATATCAAATCCCAAAGCCCAGGGGGGTTTGCATGAAAAACGATTTTGTAAAATACCGTCGGCAATGGTGGCTTGTACTTCTACGCCGGGAAATACACTTTGAATAGATGTCGCAAGTCTGTCGCCTAAGGCAGTTGCAGAAGAACCTACAAAAACAATTTTCCCTAGTAAGGTCTCAGGGGGTAAACGATCATGTAATAGATCCGTGGCAGAATAAAAAGGGAAAGTGTAAGCATAACTTATGAAGGGAATCAGGATTTGTCCTTTGTCATCTGTGGGAATAATGTTTTCCCCAAATTGAATACCTTCGAGTTGCTTGATGTCTCCATAATTTTCAGTGATTAAATTAATTTTCTTATTTAGATATAAGCTTGTTGCTTCTAGTGCAAGTGAGGGGTAAACGTCGCCATGGTAGGCCATGATCAGAGGTGCGCGACGTGTAATCCCGTCTTCATCGGGAAAAATATTAATGAATCCTATATTTTTGGCGGAAGTAAGAAGTTTTGAGATCGGACTTAAATAACCTTCTGCAGTGATAAGCCCCAGCGCTTTTGTTTGCTCGGGTGTAAGTTGTAATGAGGATGGTGGTAAGCTGCCTGAAGTTTCATTATCTTGTTTGAAAACAAAGCTTAAGACGCTTGTTTGTGGAGAAAGTTCTTTTGCAAAGTAAACATCATCATTAAAATAATCTTTATTTTCTTCCAATGTGGTTTGAAGCAAGGGTGTTAATTTTTTTTGTTTTTCAAGGCCTTTTAAAAGAGTGTCAACGGGGTTGGGTTGGCTCTCAGTAAACAAAATATCAAACGCAATGACCACAGCGCCTTGATCTAAAACTTTTTTTACGAGCGTGGCCAGTGTTGTGCGTGGCCAGGGCCAGTGACCTTCTGCAGCTAAACTTTGATCGTCAATATCTACGATTGCAATGGAAGTATCTTTTTTGGGTGTGTGATGCACAAGTGTTGCTAAGCGCAATTGAATATCATAAGAAAGATTATCTAAATAAATTACCGCGCGACGTGTGTGAGGATTAAATAAAAAAGTGATTGACAGCACCATGAGAAGAAGCCCGAGCGAAATAGGCATTATTTTTGGAGTCACAGTGTGTTACCTTCCTTTTTAATCACAATTGGTGCGTGGGTTTAAATCATCAAATGTTTGTAAGTCGCCCATGGAGACATCTGACATCATTGAAGTCAACATTGAATTTGTAAGATTACCAGAATTAATTAAATTGATAGTGGTAGTGGCCTCAGGAGATTGTTGTGTGGTTGTGGCATCGGGGTCACTGGCAGAAGCGCTAATCGCATCGGATTGTAAAATGACAGCGTTAATTGTGCTGTTTTGCGATGCTTCAACAACGGGAGTGAGGCTGCCTGTGAAATTACTAAAGCCAGTGAATGTGAGTGTTGTCCCATCGACGACAGCCGTTCCGGCGGTGCGATTTATTGTGGCAGCTGTATTAAACTGAGCGGTGTCATTGCCACTGCGGCTGACAAAAGTGGTGAAGGCATTGACGGTATTGGTGTTATTGAGCGAACCGGCGGTGGCGCTGTTGATGGCAAGGGTATTCGATTGAGTAGAGGGCAGTTTTAAAGTGCCATTGGTGCTTGTCGTTAGATTATTCATGTTGGTGAATGCGCCTGTGATGGTCGTACCGCTGCTGTTAGTGGTTGCGCCGGCGGTGTTTGCAGAAAGTGTTGCGGTGATGGGTGTGGTGTAATTGGCGTAAGTGATTGAATTCGTCGTGCTGCCAAGCGTGCCGCCATCCAGTGTGCCTGTGAGTGATGCGCCATCTGAGAAACTGAAAGTATCATTGCCGCTGCCGCCAGTTAAACTGCCGATATTTGAGAAAGTAAAAGCGCCTGACACACTGCTGATACTGCTTAAGCTGCCTGTATTTGCACTGCTGATAGTCCAAGCTTGTGTTCCGCTGGTATCAAGAGAAAAAGTATTGGTTCCCGAACTATAACCATTAACAGCGACATTTCCCAAGGTCAGCGTACCCCCTAGGGTAAAGGTATTATTTCCTGCGGAACCCGTGAGGGTTAAGTTATATCCGCCAGAAATATTATTAGCTAAAGAAAGACTTGTGCTGCCAGAACCTGAAAGT
>Ga0209343_10010248_pt1 | contig 10678 bp, 9 predicted proteins | sample RifCSPlowO2_02_FD_184026 | JGI IMG/M metagenome (GOLD analysis project Ga0209343, IMG submission 184026) | Groundwater microbial communities from Rifle, Colorado - Rifle CSP2_plank lowO2_0.2 (SPAdes) (version 2) | ecosystem: Environmental > Aquatic > Deep subsurface > Groundwater | place: Rifle...
CTGGGGCAGGAGCGACAGGAGCTCCGTGGCCGTACCGACCTCCCAGATTTTGATGTCCCGATTCTCGTTTCCGCGCGCCAGCATGAGCCCGTCTGGCGAGAACGAGAGGGAGTGGATGGCGTGATCATAGCGCCCGAACAGCATCCGGATAAATTCGCCGGTTTTGGGGTTCCAGAGGCGGATCGTCCGGTCGGTCGAGCCGCTGGCGAGCATGTGCCCGTCCGGCGAAAAGGCAAGGCAGTGAATGGTGTCGGTATGGCCCCGCAGGATTCTGATCATGCGCCCTGTCTCGACCTCCCAGATCCGGATCGAGTGGTCGACGCTGCCGCTGGCCACCAGCGTGCCGTCGGGGTGATACGCCACGGCCCAGACGGGATCGTGGTGCCCGCGAAAAATTCGTGTCTCACGGACCCCCGCCCGCCAGTGCGCATGGCAATCCACGATGTTGATCGGTGGGGCGCCGGACATGCCGGGTGGAAAGATCGGCGGGGGAGGCATATAACCGGGTGACGCGGCGCTGTCGGCCATCAGATTGTCCTCAGTAGTAAAACGTCAGGGCCGTGTGCCTTGCAAAAGAACGGGACCGCTCCCTATAATGAAGGGTTCTTCTTCAAGACGTTGAAACTATAGCGGACGCTAAAAAGGGAAGTCAAGGAGGCCTGTCATGGAATTGCGGTTTCAGCCGGCCCTCATCCAGGAGGTCGTTGACGCGTTCATCGAGAAGACTGAACGGGAAGGCGATCCGACCTTCTACAAGGAATTCCATGAGATGGCTGATCCCATCTACGAGAACTTCCCCTTGGACGACCGGGAGCCGGAGTTTCATAAGCTGTACCAGTACCTGTTCGGGCACTGGGGGTTTGCCGACATCATCGATCAGGCGTTCAATGAATTTCCGGACCTGAGGGAGCGAATCGGGATCGTACTGGTCCGGGGCGTGCTCAAGGAGGGCCAGGAATCGGTCGACGTTTTGCGGAAGTGGGGCACCGTCGAAGAGGATCTGGCCAAGACGTTCGAGGCCAAGGGACAGAAGGGCGTTGGTATCAAGCTCCTGCCCCGGCGGTTTTATGACCCAGCGTTAGCCCGGTATTGCCGTCACGAGCTGATCCATATCAAGGACATGCTCGATCCGGCCTTTCTCTACGACCCGGACATCAAGGTCGGGAACACGCCTGGAGAAGAAGGCCTCATTCTGGCCCGGTATCGGGTCCTCTGGTGTCTCTGGATCGACAACCGGTTGGGGCTGTGGGGCAAAGAGCCGGTATTTTCCAAGGAACAGCGATTTCGGGAATTCTCCACATGGTACCGGAAAATTCCCGGGAAGCAGCTCGTGGCCGTTTTTGAAGGGCTGTGGGCGACCGAATTCTTTACCCATCCCGAACTGATCGAACTGGCGACGGATACGCTCAAGGTGATGGACCGGGCGATCGAAGTCGAAGGAGCCGAGGTTCCGGAACGCAAGAAGGTCATGCTCATGCCGGGCTTCCCCTGTCCGCTCTGTGGGTTTCCCACCTATAACTGGGTGGAAAATCTCGAGCAGGACGTGGAGCCGGAAGTCCTGGACTTCATCCGTGAAAACCACCCTGGATGGGATCCTGAATACGGTGGGTGTGACCGGTGTATCGAGGTGTACAAGCTGCGGGCCGCGGGCGTCCACGGAGATTAGCGAGCGCGATGGCGGAAGAGTTCGACAAGGAGCGGCGGGAGTTCCTCAAGCAGTCCGTGCTGTCGGTCGGCAAGACTGTCTATGAGTACTATGAGCAGCAGAAGAATGCCCCGGCCGAGGTCGTCCCCACGGCGTCTCCGGTCAGAGTCAGAGTGGATTGGCTCCGGCCTCCCGGCGCCGTCGAAGAGGAGCTTTTCCTCGACCGCTGTACGAAATGCGGGGATTGCCTCCCCGCCTGCCCATACGGGAGCATCAAGAAGGACCAGGCGAACGGCTATCCGGTTCTTTTTGCCAACGAATCCGCGTGCTACCTCTGCGACGATTTCCCCTGCATTGCAGCTTGCGAGACGGAGGCGCTGCTCCCGGTAGAGGACCGGACCGAGGTTCGCATGGGAATGGCCGTTGTCAGTCGAACCGATTGCATGGGTGATCAGGGGTGCAGATTTTGCCTTGCCAAATGTCCGGTTGGGGCACTTTCAGTTGATTTTATAGATGCTTATCCAGTCGTCGATCAGGAAAAATGTGTGGGGTGCGGGGTCTGCGAGCAGGTGTGTTCGGGGGTGAATGACCGCATTGCGATCAAGGCGATTTCGGGTCGTTTTGAGGCCACAAAAAGCCCTTGACAACCTAGTCGAGTTTCCATATTCTTAGAAAGCTCAAAGCTAAGGGGGCGATGAGCAATGGCAATACCGGCAGTTTCTAGCAATCCGACAGGGAAGATGGGGTTGGCCGACGCTCCCGTCGTCGAGCTGGCCCTGTCGCGCAGTAAGTTCTACCTGCTGCTTTCCTGGGGGTTTCTCTTCCCCGAAGAAGACGAATTCTACAACTACCTGCAGGACGGCGAGTTTGTGGAAGATGGGTTCGCGGCCGTCGAATCGCTGGAAAAAAGTCTCGATGCGACGAAGACGGATCCCGCCGTGCGGGAGTTGGTTGTCCCGATCAGAAGGCTTATTGAAAAGATTGGAGAGTGGGAGGAGCAGAACTTCAAAACCTGGGAGTTCGGCGATCTGCAGGACGAGCACCGGCGGGTGTTCTCCAACGTGATCAGTCTGGACGCCCCTCCGTACGAAACCCTGTTCGGCAATGAGCATGTCTTTCAACAGTCCCATACCATGGGTGACATCGCAGGGTATTACAAGGCGTTCGGACTGGAGTTGGCTGAGGTCGTCCATGAGCGGCTCGACCACCTCAGCGTGGAGTTTGAGTTCCTCCATTTCCTGACCTATAAAGAGTCGTACGCGTTGTGCCACGATGGGGACGCGAAACTCCAGATCGTGACGGAGGCGGAGAAGAAATTTGTTCGCGATCACGTCGGACGGTGGGCGCCCCTGTTTGCCGATATGGCGTCCAAGAAGGCTCAGCGTGGTTTCTTCCACTACCTTTGCGAACTCTGCAAAGCCTATCTCAAGTTCGAATGCGCCTACCTTGGTGTGAAGCCCCAGCCGTACAAGGAAACCGACTACAAACCGGCGACGTTCAATCCTCCTGAAGGCGCAACGTTTGAATGCGGAGCACAGGACCTTGGCAATGAGTTGACCGTGCTCCTGGACGAAGTCGGGGGTCGTTCTCAAATGGAAAGCACGGGCAGTGAGGGGGGCGAAGATTCGCAGAAAGCCGGTCATGCATAGCGGGAGAGCCGGCCACGGTGAAGGCAAGAACTCGATGGGGTGTTTGATCTTAGCGTACAGGGCGTTTTAAGGATAATTTTTTAGAGAGGAGGGGCTATCGCTATGGAAATCATTCACACGAGGAACAGGGCCGTCGTATGGGGGGTGCTCTTGAGCGCCCTCGTCGTGGGCGTGGTCCTGACGCTGGGACAGGTCCCCTTGGCCGTCAGCCAGCCGGTCGCCATTCAGGCTAAGGTGATCAAGGGCGCGATTCCAATGGATGGGGCTAATCCGCTTTGGGAGAACGTCCCAGGCGTCGTCGTGCCGCTCAGCGGACAGACGATCACCACACCGATGCATCCCAACATCGCCGTCAAGTCGGTCTTTGTGAAGGCGGTCACGAATGGGAAGGATGTCGGGATTCGCATGGATTGGGGCGATCAGTCCAAGAACGACACGACCATCGGGCCTCAACACTTCCGTGACCAGGCGGCCATTCAATTTCCGGTGAATACCAGCGGAGCCCCGCCGTTCCAGTGCATGGGCCAGTCCGGCGGCACGGTCAATCTCTGGCGGTGGAACGCCGAATGGCAGAAGGACCTCGGCAAGGACAGCGCCGGAATCTGGGATGTGGACAATGAGTATCCCGCCATTTTCTGGGACTACTACTACGAAGAGCCGGCCGGCGGCGTGACCTATCTGGATCGCATTGGGCGGAGCCTCGGCCCGTTCAATACCGGCATCTGGTCGGGTAACATCATGTCCGATCCGGAGATGCGGGTCGGGTCGGTTGAGGATCTCAATGCGAACGGGTTCAGCACTCTGACGACTCAGGCCCATCAGGATGTGGTTGGGAACGGTGTATGGGAGCATTCAGGTTCGCTCAAGGGCGGCTGTTGCAATGGTCCAACGTGGCGCGTGGTGTACAAGCGTGCGCTGACGACCTCGGACCCCAACGATGTGCAGTTCAAGGGCGGCGCGTCGGTTCCTGTGGCCTTTGCCGTGTGGGACGGCCAGAATGTGGAACGTGACGGCATGAAGGGGATTTCCACCTGGTTCAGCCTGCAGATTCCGTAAGGTAAGCGAACAAGAAAAGCCCCGGGGGCGAGGTTCGTCCCCGGGGCTTTTTAATGCCCATTTTTGGTGAGATCCGAACACGGAAATGACCCAGGCAACGCGGCCGCTAAGGAGGCGGATGCAGTTGCATTTCATCGCACGCAGGGTGTATAAAATCTGAAGGGCGCGGGGAGCGGGGGGCCCCCCCCAAGATGGTTCGCGGCTTGTCGTTTGCACTCGATTTGCCGGAGCGAGGCTCCTTTCATGAAAACGGTTCTGCTGTTTCCCCCGACGTGGCATCCTTCCCAGCCGTACCTCAGTCTCCCGTCGTTGACAGGGTTTCTCAAGCAGGAGGGCGTCACCAACGTCGTGCAGCGCGACCTCGGCATTGAGGTCCTCGACGGTTTTCTGAGCCAACCGTCCGGCCGTGAGACCTATGAGCGGATGCAGGACAAGGTCAGAACACTGGAGCGGCTTGGCACGCAAGGGGAAACCGGTGCTTCCAGCCAGGAACACCTCGCCCGCATGAAAGAGGCCTTCGACTGGTTTCCGCCGCTCTACGACCGGATCGAAGATGCCAAGCGCATCCTGCGCTCCGAGGAGTTCTACGATCTTGAGAAGTATCGGGAGAGCCTGTTTCTCATCGATCGCTGGCTCGCCTTCATCTCCACCTTGTATTTTCCGACGCGGATCTCGGTGGTCGACAATCAGTGGCGGTATTCCATCTACTCAACGAAGGAAATCCTGAAGGCGGTGGCGGACGAGCAGGAAAATCCGTACCTGGAAATCTTCCGCGACAAACTGGTTCCGGACATCCTGGGGCAGGCTCCCGACCTCATCGGCGTCTCCATCACGGCGACGTCGCAGATCCTGCCGGGCCTCACCCTCTGCCGGCTGATCAAGCAGGCCAACCCCGATGTCCATCTGACGATCGGCGGCAGTATCTTCACCCGGCTGGTGGACAATCTGCGGCGGGCGGATGCGATGTTTCAGTTTGCTGATGATTTCGTGGTGTTTGAGGGCGAGACGGCCCTGCTGGAGCTGATCCACCAGTTGGAGGGGAAGCGTGATTATAGCAAGGTGCCGAATCTGCTCTACAGGCAGAACGGCAAGATCATCGTGAACCAGCCGTTTTTTTCGGAGAACATCAACGCGCTGGCGGCGCCGAACTTTGACGGGCTTCCCTTCCGCCAGTACCTCGCGCCGCAGTCGGTATTGCCCATCCAATTCTCCCGCGGTTGTTATTACAAGGACTGCGCGTTTTGTGCCCTGACGCTGGACCACCAGAACTTCCGGCAACGGTCGCCGGAAAAAGTGGTGGACGATGTCAAGATGCTCATGGAGCGATACCAGACGCCCTTCTTCTTCTTTACCGACGAATGCTTTGCGCTGTCACCGACCAAGCGCCTGTGCAGCCAGCTCATCGAGGCCGGCGTCAATGCCCAGTGGACCTGCGAGATGCGCTTCGAGAAGAACCTGACGCGTGATCTCCTCAAGTTGATGCGGGACGCGGGGTGCCTGAAGATCGTGTATGGGCTGGAATCCTACAACCAGCGGGTGATGGATTTCATGAAGAAGGGGATCAAGCGCGAGCACGTCAACCGGATTGTGGATGACTGCCTGGATCTTGACATCGCGGTCCATTGCTATGTCCTGGTCGGGTTTCCCACCGAGACGGAAGCCGAGGCGCTGGAGACGTCGAATTTCGTGGTCGGGCATACCCGGCTGAATTCGTCCTATGGTTTTTCCTGCCAGCCGTGCCTGTTTGACCTGGAAAAAGAGGCGCCCATCATGAGCGATCCGGCGAGCTATGGCATCCGGCGCATCATGCGCCCGTCCTCCGAAGACCTCAGCCTCGGCTATTTCTATGAGGTGACGGAAGGGATGACGCCGGAGGAGGCGGAGCGGGTCTATCAACAGGTGTATGAGAAGATCAGCGAAGTCGTGTGTGAGTTGCCGTTCAATTATTCGATGGCGGATGGGCTGCTGTTCATTGCCCGCGCGAAGACGCATCCGGTCGCGGCAGGCTGACGATGACCGAGTCCCCCACGGTCCAGAAAGGTCGAGTCGGCCTGGAAACCGGCAGCCTGCTGTTGGAATACGTCCTGAAAGCGCTGTTGCTCGCCGGGTTGTGTGAGCTGGTTTTCTATCGACTCATCTCGCGGCTCGGGATGCATCTCTCCAAGGTGGCGCAGGAATACGTGGCCGTCGAATATTTCCTGCGGGGCGCGTCGGCGATCGGGTTCGCGCTCATGAATTTTTCGGCGATCCTCGTTTTTCTGGTGCTGTTCGCATTTCTTTTTTACAAAGTGAACGGGCTGCTCGCCCGCCCGTGGGACCATGCCGTGGTGGCATTGGGCTCGTTGTTGCTCGCGCTGACCGTGGTCTTCCTCCTGTTTCCTCCCGGCATGCCGGGGTCGGTTGCCTACAATGTGCTGACGCTCGCGCTGATTTGGACGCTCGTAATCCAGTATTGCCGCGGCAATCCCGCCGCGACGGCGCGTGCGATGGCGCTCTGCTACGGCGCGGGGGTGTCGAGCTGGCTCTATTACCAGATTTCGACCACCACCTACGGGTGGTTGGGAGTGGCGTCGTCCCCGCCGCTGGTTCATGAAATCAGCCGCCTCGGCGAAGCCCTGATGGTGGTGGCGACGGCGCTGGTGTTCGCGGTGTACTCGGGGTTCACATTCCGCTCCAAGAACAAGCAGCAGCAGCGGCGGACGAGCCAATTCGTCGCGACGTGGGCCGGCCTTTTTCTGGGCCTGCTGCTCATGGACGGCGTCATCGAAATTTTCGACCCGGCGATGGCCCAACACGTTCGCCAGGCAAGCCAGGGTATTGGCTGGATCTTCCAAATGGGCATGGGGTACACCTTCTATCTGCCGTTCGCGCTGTATATGGCCGGCCTGCTGTTCTGGTCGTACGCGGTCATCAAGCAGGTCAGCATGGGCCGCCGCGCCGGCTATGGGCTGGCCCTGATGTTCATTGCGGGCTACGCCCTGCAATTGTCCCATCTGACCCTCTTCGTGGTGGCGGGACTGCTGCTGATCGTGAACGACGGGCGGATCGACGCCCGGGAATCGGTCGGACGGCTGTTCCCAGCGAAGTCGCCGGATCGCCCCACGGCGGAAGCGTCAGGCATATCCTGATGTTGCCGGGGTAGTATTGAGGAGAAGAAACGGACATGGATGCTGGAACCGACAGAGACGCGCCCCAGGAGGGCAAAGCCGCCGAGCAGGCCGTGGCCGCACCGGTGAATCTCGATGATGAGATCGGCGAACTCAAGAAGCTGCTCGCGGACGACCCGGAGGATTTTCAAGCGCAGTGCCGGCTCGGCGAGGTCTATTTCGCCAAAGGCATGCTGGATGAGGCGCTCGACAACGTGTCGAAGGCCATCGAGATGGCGGAATCCATCCGCAAGCAGATGGACAACTCGCTGGCGATGTACTATGCGAACCGCGGCACCATCCAGGCCACCAAGGGCGATATGGACGAAGCCATCACCCAGTTCCGGAAGGCCCTGGAGATACACCCCCAGGACGTGCTGGCGCTGTTCAATCTCGGGCGGGCGCTGTTCGATCGGAACGAGTTCATGGAAGCCATGCCGTTGTTTGAGCGGCTTGTCGACGTCACCCCTGATGACCCGCTGGCCTGGTTTCAGTTGGCGAAGGTCTACGAAAAGCTGGATCTGCGGCATATCTCCGACCTCCACACGATTGATAACGCGATCGCCGCGTACCGTCGGGTGCTCGAACTCGACCCGCACAATCTTGAAACGGCTTTTGCGTTGATGGAGGTCTATATGAATCTCCGAAAGCCCGAGGAGGCCGTCGGCGTGCTGGAGGCGGCGGTCGAGCATAATCCGGATGAGCCGCTGGCCTACTATAATTTGATCAGCACATATGAGAAGATCAAGCGGTTCACCGAGGCTGACCAGACGCGCGAACGGCTCAAACAGCGGTTTGCCTCACGCCGGTCTGCGGAACCCAAGGATAAGTAGACGGGTCAATCTAACAGGGAGCGCGCAATATGTTTGGAAGCATGGGTATTACCGAACTGGTGCTGATTCTGTTCATCGTGCTGATCATCTTCGGGGCCGGGAAGCTGCCCCAACTAGGCGAAGGCATAGGCAAGGCGATCAAGGGTTTCAAGAAGTCGGTCCATGAGGCGGACGCCATTGAGTTGGAGGCCCAGCAGGCCCAGGTCCAACAGCCGCCCGGCGCACAGCCGGCGCCGGATGCGGTGGTGGCTGCGCAGGCCGTCCCGCCGGCGGGGACGCCGGCCCCGCCTCCGGTTGCGGCCTCTGAGCCGCCGAAGGTATGAGCGCAAATATCGGATTGAGGTGAGTGCATGGAAAGCAGTGTCATTACCGCCGGTATCATCGAAACCTTTGCGGGTAACGGAAAATCCCGTAGCACGGGTGATGGGAAGATCGCCACGAAGGCGGGCATGCCGCTCCCGGTGAGCGTGGCCGTCGATCCTGCAGGGACGTATCTCTACTTTGCCGAGTCCGGGTCCGACCGCGTGCGCCGGGTCGAACTTGCGACAGGCGTCATCGGCCATGTGGCCGGCATCGGCGAGACTTGCTACAGCGGGGACGGCGGCCCTGCCGCCGAGGCGGGGCTCTACCTGCCGCTGGGCGTGGCGTTTGATTCCCAAGGCGACCTCTATATCTGCGATTCCGGGAGCAGCCGGATCAGACGGGTTGCGATGAAGACCGGCATTATCGATACGGTCGCGGGCACCGGCGAGTTCGGGTTCAACGGCGACGGGCCGGCGCTTGAGGTCAACCTCACCTATCCGAGCGCGATCGCGTTCGACTCCCGGGACCGGATGTTCATCGTGGACGCGCAGGCCCATCGTATCCGGATGTACGACCCGGAGACCACGCGGATCACCTCGCTTGCCGGAACGTGGACAAAGGAGGATGACGATCGGGACAGCCCGCTCATCGCCAAAAACCTGGTGGTTCTTTCAGGTGACGCCATCGGGATCGATTTCAGCGACGACCATGGGTGGCTGCGCCCGGAGTGCTCCCCGGATGGGATGGACATGAGCGTGTATATGGATGATGGGAAACCGGGGCCTGACGTGCGGTTCCACGATCCGGTCGCCATCACGGTTGACGCGAATGACGATGTCTATGTGGCGGACAAGGGCAGCAACCGGATCAGGAAGATCGACATGAAGACGGGGGTCGTCACCACGGTCGCGGGTTCCTGCTTTTATGGCTATGATGGGGACGACAAGCCGGCCACCCAGGCCATGCTCAACGCTCCGGAAGCGGTCCTTGTTGATCCGTCCGGGCATCTGTACATCGCAGATGCGATGAACCACCGGGTTCGGCGTGTGGAAGCGGGCACGGGGATCATCACGACGGTCGCGGGGATCGGCGAGAGCGGGTACAAGGACTCCGGCGCGATGGGCGGCTGCGGGATGGCCAAGTTCGTGAAGGCTGTGGACAAGGAGATGATCAAGCACGGGGACGGCCGCGTGGCCGTTGAGGCGGTGGTGAACTCTCCGGCCGGCCTGGCGCTGGATGCCACTGGGTTCCTGTATATCTGCGAGCGGGGCGAGAACAAGATACGGCGTTTGAAACTGTAGTTGTCCGTCCTCCCACGCGAGGGAGGCCTCATGGGTGCACAGGGTGGAGGTGGGTATGGGCTGGTTGTCTCCTGCCGCCGTGACGCGTCAGCGCGCGTGGGTTCTGCTCGCGGCAGCCTTCCTTCTTGTGTTCGGGTCATACGGCCTGGGCGTGCAAATCGTCAGCTCGCAGGGCCTGTATATCCGCGCCTCGTACCTTCCCGGCGAGCTTCCCTTCGATCCCAAATCATTGGAATGGGAGAAGGCGACTCCGATGGTGCTTCCCCTCAGCGGCCAGATCGTCACGCGGCCGACCCTTCCTGATCCGACCATCAAGGGCCTGACGGTCCGGTCCCTCCATAATGGGACGGAATTGGTGTTCCTGTTGGAGTGGCAGGATCCGACGAAAAATGATCGCCTGACGCCCGGCACCTTCCGTGACGGGGCTGCCCTGGCGTTCCCGCTGGGCGACGCGCCGGCGTTTTTCTGTATGGGGCAATTGGACCACTACCTCAACATCTGGCACTGGAAGGCCGACTGGCAGACCGATATCGAGCGGCGGAAGGCCAGCGAAGCCGAGCGGAAAGCGAAAAGCGCTGAAGGCGAAGTGCGGCGCTTCGAGGTGATTCCCCGGAGGGCCTCGTCGGTCGAGGATCTTCTGGGAGGGGGCTTCAGCACGCTGACGAGCAAGCGTGGCCAGGGGACCATCCAGGGGAATGCGCTCTGGGAACAGGGACGCTGGCGGGTGGTCTTCAAGCGGCCAATG
>Ga0209343_10010249_pt1 | contig 10677 bp, 8 predicted proteins | sample RifCSPlowO2_02_FD_184026 | JGI IMG/M metagenome (GOLD analysis project Ga0209343, IMG submission 184026) | Groundwater microbial communities from Rifle, Colorado - Rifle CSP2_plank lowO2_0.2 (SPAdes) (version 2) | ecosystem: Environmental > Aquatic > Deep subsurface > Groundwater | place: Rifle...
ACATAAATAGTCCGTAAGTCGCGGATGCCAATAGGAAATCGGTCGTGCTAGGGCTCTTCAATAAGAAAGCGAATACGCTACTCGGGATCGATATCAGTTCGACTTCCGTCAAGCTCCTCGAATTGAGTCGCTCAGGAAGCCGCTACAAGGTAGAGGCTTACGCTGTCGAGCCGCTTCCGCCCAATTCCGTGGTTGAGAAAAATATCGCCGAACTCGAAGGGGTCGGTCAGGCGCTCTCACGCGTTCTGGCCAAGGCCAAGAGCGGTGTGAAGACGGTCGCGGTCGCAGTGGCGGGCTCGGCTGTTATCACCAAGACCATCGAGATGGAGGCTGGGCTTTCTGATGACGAATTGGAGAACCAGCTGACGATTGAAGCCGACCAATACATCCCCTATCCGCTGGAAGAAGTGGCCATCGATTTCGAGGTGCAAGGGCCTTCGCCACGCAATGCGGATCGAGTCGAAGTCCTGCTTGCGGCATGCCGCAAGGAAAACGTCGAGGTGCGTGAGGCAGCCTTGGCGTTGGCTGGGCTTACCGCCAAAGTGGTAGACGTCGAGGCTTATGCGCTGGAGCGCGCTTACGGCCTACTGGTCGATCAGCTTGGTGGCGGTCGCGATGAATTGACCGTCGCGGTAGTCGATATAGGCGCGACTATGACCACTCTCAGCGTCCTGCATAATGGCCGCACCATATATACGCGCGAGCAATTGTTCGGCGGCAAGCAACTTACCGAAGAAATTCAGCGGCGTTATGGGTTGTCTGTGGAGGAAGCGGGTCTTGCGAAGAAGCAAGGGGGCCTTCCTGATGACTATGAGAGTGAAGTGTTGCAGCCTTTCAAAGAAGCAGTCGTCCAGCAGGTTGCGCGTTCTTTGCAATTTTTCTTCGCTGCCGGCCAGTTCAACGATGTCGACTACATCCTGTTGGCCGGTGGTACTGCCTCAATTCCTGACCTCGATCGTTTGATCCAGCAAAAGATCGGCACGCAAACGCTGGTGGCCAATCCTTTTGCCGAGATGGCGTTGAGCGGCAAGGTTAATGCGGGCGCACTGGCAAGCGATGCTCCGGCATTGATGATTGCCTGCGGTCTGGCAATGAGGAGTTTCGACTAATGGCGCGGATTAACCTTCTCCCATGGCGCGAGCAGTTGCGTGAGGAGCGCAAGCAGCGCTTCCTCGTCACGCTCGCCGGCGTCTTTGTGGTTGCCGCAGGTGTGGTTCTTCTAGGTGACCAGTATCTGAGTGGGGCAATCGAGCAGCAAAACGCCCGTAATGAGTTCGTTCGCAAAGAAATTGCTGTGTTGGATGCTCGGATCAAAGAGATTAGCGAGCTGAAAACCCGTCGTCAGCAGTTGCTGGAACGGATGAAAATTATCCAGGATCTGCAGGGCAATAGGCCAATTACTGGCCGTGTGTTTGATCAGTTGGTTAGAACCTTGCCGGATGGTGTGTATTTTAGCGCGGTTAAAATGACGGCCAAGAATATCGCGATTGTGGGTGCTGCAGAATCCAATAACCGAGTTTCAACCTTGATGCGTAACCTGGATGCGTCCGAATGGCTTGCCTCGCCTAACCTGACCGAGGTCAAGTCGGTTACGGCGGGTGCCGTAGATCAGGCGAATGTGTTTAAGCTGAGTGTGCAGCAGACGCAGCCAAAGCTTGAAGCGGAGGAGGGCAAGTAATGAGCCTGAATGATTCGTTAGAGAGCTTGCGGCAGATTGACCTAAGTGATCTTGATTTTAATAATGTCGGTTCATGGCCTGCGGCGGTAAAAGCCATAGCCTGTCTGATCTTGCTTATTGCTATTCTGGCCTTGGGCTACAATTTTCATTTGAAAGATCTGCAGGCAGAGCTTGAGCGCACGCAGGGCGAGGAGTTGTCGCTGAAGGAGCAGTTCTCCAAGAAGGCGTTTGAGGCCGCTAACCTGGAAGCTTATAAAGAACAGATGCAGGAGATGGAAATATCCTTTGGCTCAATGCTGAAGCAATTGCCCAGCGATACTGAAGTGCCAGGCCTTTTGGAAGATATAACCCGTACCGGGCTGGGTAGTGGCTTGGAGTTCGAAGAGATTAAGTTGTTGCCAGAGGCTGTTCAGCAATTCTACATAGAGTTACCTATTCAGATAAAAGTTGTTGGGGCTTATCACGACTTGGCGACCTTTGTTAGTGGTGTTGCCAGCTTGCCGCGCATTGTTACCCTGCATGATTTTGAGTTGGTTCCGTCAAGGGCGGGCAGTGGCTCGAGTCTTAGTATGAGTATCCTGGCAAAGACCTATCGCTATAATGATCAGGAGATAAAGAAATGAGAGTCTCCTATCTATTAGTGTTTCTTGCGCTGATAGGCCTGAGCGGTTGCGGGGGAGGGGGCGATTTCTCCGATCTTCAGGCTTACATGGAAGATGTGCGGGCCCGTCCAAAAGGTTCCATTGAGCCGCTGCCAAAATTTCAGCCCTATGAAAGTTTTACCTATGGTGCCGCCTCATTACGCAGTCCCTTTCAGCCGCCAATTAAAATAGATATGACCAGTCGGCAGAAGGGGGCGCCAGATGTTAAGCCTGATGAAACGCGTACTAGGCAATTTCTTGAAGACTTCAATATAGAAGTATTTCAAATGGTCGGTACTCTTTCCAATGAAAGTGGCGTATTTGCGTTGGTCAGTGGTGCGGGTGGCGTTCACCGGGTTAAGGTGGGTGATTATTTAGGGCGCAACCACGGGCGCATCCTGGCTATTGATGAGTCGAAAATCGACGTCGTAGAAATCGTCCCAGATGGTGAAGGTGGCTGGCTGGAACGGCCGCGCAGCCTTTCGCTTAAGGAGCGCTCTTAATACGAGCGGAGTGAATATGAAGAAAAATAATCGGTCTGCCCAACGGAACCTGATAATGAATAGCTCCTTTTCGCGTCTAGGCACTTCCCTGTTGGTGGCGTTGTTATCGCCATCTCTTTTCGCTGCTGACTTGCAATCGCTGGATGTCGCGGCATTGCCCGGCGATAGGGTTGAATTGAAGTTGACCTTTGATGAGCCGGTGCCCGCTCCGCGGGGCTATACAATCGAGCAGCCCGCTCGTATCGCGCTGGATTTGCCGGGTGTTTCTAGCAAGTTGGGGGTGAAGAACCGTGAGCTCGGTGTTGGCAACGCGCGCAGTGTTACAGTCGTAGAGGCCAAGGACCGTACTCGCCTGATTATTAATCTAACTAGCCTGGCTCCTTATAACGCTCGTGTAGAGGGCAATAACCTCTATGTGGTTGTCGGGGAGGCTGGTAATGCCCCGCAGGTTGCTGCAATGCAGCCAGCGGCTGCGCCTGTCGCGGTACCTGCTAAAGTATTTGCCCCTGAGAGTCGAGCGATCAGTAATATTGACTTTCAGCGTGGCGAGCAGGGTGAAGGTAATGTGGTAATTACCCTGTCCAGTGCTTCGGTAAGTCCTGATATCCAGGATCAAGGCGGTAAGATTCGTTTGGATTTTGCCAAGACGCAATTGCCCGAGTCGTTGCGTGTGCGTTTGGATGTCAAGGATTTTGCAACCCCGGTGCAGTTCGTTAATGCAACTGGTTCGGGCGATAAGGCAAGTATCATTATCGAGCCGACAGGTCATTATGATTATCTGGCCTACCAAACAGATAATAAGCTGACTTTAAGCATCAAGCCGCTGACCCAGGATGATGTTGAAAAGCGTAAGAGCGAACGCTTTGCCTATAGTGGTGAAAAGCTCTCTCTTAACTTTCAAGATATTGATGTTCGATCTGTCTTGCAGTTGATTGCAGACTTTACTGATTTGAATCTGGTGGCCAGTGATACGGTTTCCGGTAATATTACCCTGCGTTTGCAAAATGTACCTTGGGATCAAGCGCTGGATTTGGTTCTAAAAACCAAAGGCTTGGATAAGCGTAAAATCGGTAATGTGCTTATGGTCGCTCCTGCGGATGAGCTTGCGGCTCGTGAGCGTCAGGAGTTGGAGGCGAATAAACAGGTGGCCGAATTGGCGCCTCTACGCAAGGATATCATTCAGCTAAATTACGCCAAGGCTTCCGATATAGCTAAGCTCTATGAGGATGAGTCTGCGAAGGGGGTTCTCAAGGACGATATGAGAGGGTCTGTTATTTTTGATGACAGAACTAATAGCCTGATTGTTACATTGACTCAGGAGCGTATTGATGAGCTTCGTCGAATCATCACGCAGTTGGATATTCCGGTTCGCCAAGTGATGATAGAGGCGCGGATTGTCGAAGCTAACGTCGACTACGATAAGGCGCTGGGTGTTCGCTGGGGAGGGACTATTACAGCGGGGACAAGAAATCGATGGGGTTATTATGGTAAAGATGGGAATATTGGGCTTGAGGAGCCTGAGGAGGGGCAGGCAGGTGGCTGTGGGCCTTTTGCGGACACTTGTGCGTTCCCGACCACAGCAACAGGTTCTTCTCCTGTTCCGTTTGTCGATTTAGGCGTGGCTAACAGTACCGCTGGTGTTGGTATCGGCCTGGTTACAAATCATGCGATTCTAGATCTTCAGCTTTCCGCCATGGAAAAAACGGGAAATGGGCAGGTTGTATCTCAGCCCAAGGTTGTTACCTCGGACAAGGAAACGGCTAAGATTCTTAAGGGGTCAGAAATTCCTTATCAAGAAGCCAGCTCCAGTGGTGCAACGACTACGTCCTTCAAAGAGGCGGCGCTGTCACTTGAGGTTACGCCGCAGATTACGCCGGATAATCGTATAATTATGGAAGTAAACGTCACCAAGGATGCGCCAGATTTTTCTCGTTCAGTGGGTGGTGTGCCTCCGATTAATAAAAATGAAGTAAATGCCAAGGTCTTGGTTAGCGATGGTGAAACAATTGTTATTGGTGGTGTCTTCTCCAATACGCAAATAAAGTCTGTTGATAAGGTGCCTTTCCTGGGTGATCTGCCCTACTTGGGGCGTTTGTTCAGGCGTGATGTGGTTTCTGACAATAAATCGGAGCTGCTGGTCTTTCTCACCCCGCGTATCCTGAACAGCCAAGCCGTTGCGGTGAGCCGTTGATTAAGTGCGAAATTTGATTCTTGTTGGCCCGATGGGTGCTGGTAAAAGCACCATCGGGCGTTTGCTTGCCAAAGAGTTGCGCTTACCGTTCAAGGACTCGGACAAAGAGATTGAGCAGCGCACGGGCGCAGATATTCCCTGGATCTTTGACGTTGAAGGTGAGCAGGGGTTTCGTGAGCGTGAGCAGGCGGTGATTGCCGATCTCTGTGAGGTCGATGGCATGGTTTTGGCCACTGGTGGTGGCGCCGTAATGCGTGCGGAGAATCGCGCGGCGTTGCGGCGTGGTGGTCGGGTGGTGTATTTGCATGCCTCAGTCGAGCAGCAGGTGGACCGCACCTCGCGTGATCGCAATCGCCCATTGCTCAGGGCTCCTGACCCGGGCAAGGTTTTGGCCGAGTTGCTGGCGATTCGCGATCCGCTGTACCGCGAAATTGCGGACGTAGTAGTCGAAACCGATGAGCGCCCGCCGCGTTTGGTCGTCCAGGAGATACTGGAGCGGCTCGAAGCGCTTCCTTCCCGTTAAAGCGCAGGCTGAACTGCGCTATCCTAGGCCCCTTTGCAATCGGGGGCTTTATGCAGACACTTCATGTCGATCTCGGTGAGCGCAGCTACCCCATTTATATTGGGGCCGACTTGCTGGCGCGCAGCGATCTGCTGGCGGCACATATCGCCGGCCGACAAGTTGCGATAGTCACAAACGAGACAGTTGCGCCGCTCTATCTGGCGCGCCTGGAGCAAGCGCTAGCAGGTTATGCGCTGACTTCCATCGTGTTGCCGGATGGCGAGGCCTTCAAGACCTGGGAGACCTTGCAGCTTATTTTTGATGGCTTGCTGGGGGCGCGCCACGATCGCCGTACTACCGTGATCGCCTTGGGCGGTGGGGTCATTGGTGATATGGCGGGCTTCGCCGCCGCCTGTTACCAGCGTGGGGTCAATTTTATTCAGGTGCCGACCACTCTGCTGTCTCAGGTCGATTCTTCTGTGGGCGGCAAGACCGGGATCAACCATCCACTCGGCAAGAATATGGTGGGTGCTTTCTACCAGCCACAGGCCGTCTTGATTGATACGGAGAGCCTGGCTAGCTTGCCAGCGCGCGAGCTGTCGGCCGGTCTGGCGGAAGTGATCAAGTATGGCTTGATCTGCGATGAGCCTTTCCTGGTCTGGCTCGAAGAGCATATGCCAGCATTGCGGGCGCTCGATCAGCAGGCTTTGACGGCCGCTATCGCGCGCTCTTGTGCGGCCAAGGCGCGGGTTGTCGCTGCCGATGAGCGTGAGTCGGGGTTGCGGGCAACTCTGAACCTGGGGCATACCTTTGGCCATGCCATCGAAACGCAGCAGGGTTATGGCGTCTGGCTACACGGTGAGGCCGTTGCCGCAGGCACGGTCATGGCATTGGATATGTCCGAGCGTTTGGGCTGGATCACTGCTGCTGAGCGTGATCGGGCTGTTCGGCTGTTTATTGCGGCGGGTTTGCCCGTGGTGCCGCCGCAGGATATGACCCCAGAAGATTTTATGGAGCATATGGCGGTCGACAAGAAGGTGTTGGATGGTCAGTTGCGCCTGGTGTTGTTGCGCGGCTTGGGGGAGGCGGTTGTGACCGCTGACTTCCCCCGTGAAATTTTGAATGCCACGCTGAGCGCAGACTATGCGGCGCAGCTGGACCAGCTTAAAAATTAATGAGTGGCCCATGACCAGTTTGCATGCTGACGAGGCATTCCTCGATCATTACCAATTCACTCACGACCCCTTCGCCTCACGCGTTCCGGGGTTCAAGTTTTATCCGGCGCAACGCAAGCCGGTTCTCGGACAGCTGCATCACCTGGCTCGCTACAGTCAGTTGTTGCTGGTGGTTAGCGGTCCTGAGGGTGGGGGCAAAACCTTGCTGCGCCAAGCGTTGGTTGCCAGCACCAATAAGCAGACTGTGCATAGCGTGGTGCTCTCGGCTAAGGGTGCGGCCGATCCTGTCAGTGTCCTGCGCCTGGTGGCGCAGGGGCTGCAGGTGCAGCGTGGTGAAATACCTGCAATTCTTGCCCAGGTTGGCCAGCTAGCGCTGACCGGTCAGGAAGTCTATGTGTTGGTCGATGATGCCGAAGACCTCAGTGATGCGGCGCTGGTGAGCCTGCTGAAGCTGGCGGCGGGCAATGCGGAGGGGCGTCCGCATGTCTTCCTGTTTGCCGAGTCGGGCATGCTGTCGCGCCTCGAGCAGTTGGCGGCAGGCGAAGAGTGTTTCCATGTCATCGAGCTGCAGCCATACAGCGAAGATGAGACGCGGGAATACCTCAGTCTTCGGCTCGAAGGAGCTGGGCAAGGGATTGAGTTGTTGTCGGATGAGCAAATTGCCGATATCCAGGAGCAGTCCGGCGGCTGGCCGGGTGTGATCAATCAGGTAGCGCGCGAGAGTTTGGTTGAGGCCATGTTGGCGCGTCGCGATAGTGCAAGTCGCAGAGGCTTTGCCTTCAGTCTGCCGCGCAAGCATGTGCTGGCGCTGCTGGTGGTGAGTATTGGGGTGGCGGCGGCCTGGCTGATGCAGGGGCGTGTGGCTCATGAGATCGAAGTGCCGGTTATCGCTCAGCTGCCGTTGGGTCAGGCGCAAAGCCCCGAAGTCGTGGCGGCGCCTGCGACCGCGGTCGATCAAGTCGCACCTGCTATTCAGTTCGAGGGGGCTAATCAGCCATTGCCCTTGCCTTTGGTGGGGGAGGCGCAGCCGGTCATTCGTGAGCCCTTGGCTCAGGCGGCTGGCCTGACGGGTGCGGAAGAGGCTGATGTCGCAGGCAGTGCCAGCGCTGCCGATGTGGTTGCTACTCCGGCAGTGGTTGCCACTCCTGCGGTTGCGGTTGCTACAGTGCCAACGCCAACCCCGGTAAAGGCGGCGCCGGTGGCTGCACCTGCGCCCGTTCGTGCGCCTGCCCCTGTAGTGACTAAGCCACAGGCGCCGGCGCTGGCTGCCAAGCCTGCGGTGGCGGCTAATTGGTACTCGGCGCAATCCGCTTCGCGCTTCACCCTGCAGATATTGGGTGCGCGTTCCGAGAGCGCCGCCCAGGCTTTCGTGCGTGAGCATGGCGGCGAGTATCGCTATTTCAAGAAGCAGCACCAGGGGCAACCGCTGTACGTGGTGACCTACGGCAGTTTTGCCACGCGTGCCGCGGCGCAAGCGGCCTTGCGGGCCTTGCCGGCCAAGGTCCAGGCGGGGAAGCCTTGGCCGCGTAACTTTGCCGGTATCCAGCAGGAGATGATGATTCAGGCTCGCTAGCAGGTAGGCTGTGCTGCTAGGCTGACTGGCTGGTCAATATCACGACCTTCCGGTCTGTTCATTCGTTTTAGCGACATATGGTTTCACCACTTCGTCACTAAGGTTTGTGACGGCCTGGGTGGGTATGTACAATGTCCACCCTTTCGCCTGCGCAAAGCTGGGGCTTAGTCCTGCGCGCATGGTAAGTGGTTGAATTAGAAAGTAATTGCCTTGAAATAGGCCGTCTGGTGAGAGTCCCTATGAAAGCAGGTTTGTACCGTCCTGATGAGTTCAAGGATAACTGCGGCTTCGGCCTGATCGCCCATATGCAGGGCGAGGCTAGCCATCACCTGCTGCAGACCGCTATTGAAGCGCTGACATGCATGACCCACCGCGGCGGGATCAACGCCGACGGTAAGACCGGTGATGGCTGTGGTCTGTTGATTCAGAAGCCTGATGCTTTCCTGCGGGCCATGGCCCAGCAGCACTTCGCGGTTGAGCTGCCCAAGCAGTACGCCGTGGGCATGGTGTTCTTCAACCAGGACCCGGTTAAAGCCGAAGCCGCGCGCGAGAACATGAATCGCGAGATTCTGGCTGCCGGCCTGACCCTGGTCGGCTGGCGCAAGGTGCCGATCGACACCAGCGTGCTCGGCCGTCTGGCCCTGGAGCGCCTGCCGCAGATCGAGCAGGTGTTTATCGGTGGTGAAGGCCTGGCCGACCAAGCGTTCGCGATCAAGCTGTTCAGCGCCCGTCGGCGTTCGTCGGTGGCCAACGCCGCCGACAGCGACCACTACATCTGCAGCTTTTCGCACAAGACCATCATCTATAAAGGCCTGATGATGCCGGCCGACCTGCAGCAGTTCTACCCGGACCTGGGTGACGAGCGCCTGCAGACCGCCATTTGCGTGTTCCACCAGCGCTTCTCCACCAACACCTTGCCGAAATGGCCGCTGGCGCAGCCGTTCCGCTTCCTGGCGCACAACGGTGAGATCAACACCATCACCGGCAACCGCAACTGGGCGCAGGCGCGTCGGTTGAAGTTCGCCAACGACCAGATCTTCGATCTGGAAGAGCTGGGCCCGCTGGTCAACCGCGTCGGTTCCGACTCCTCGAGCATGGACAATATGCTCGAGCTGATGGTCACCGGCGGCATCGACCTGTTCCGCGGCGTGCGCATGATCATTCCGCCAGCCTGGCAGAACGTCGAGACCATGGACGCCGACCTGCGCGCGTTCTACGAATACAACTCCATGCATATGGAGCCCTGGGATGGTCCGGCCGGCGTGGTGCTGACCGACGGCCGCCATGCCGTGTGCCTGCTCGACCGCAACGGCCTGCGTCCGGCCCGTTGGGTCACCACCAAGAATGGCTATATCACCCTGGCCTCGGAAATCGGCGTGTGGAACTACGCAGCCGAAGACGTGCTGGCCAAGGGCCGCGTCGGCCCGGGGCAGATCCTCGCCGTCGACACCGAAACCGGGCAGATTCTCGGCAGTGACGATATCGACAACCGCCTGAAGTCGCGCCACCCCTACAAGCAGTGGATGCGCAAGAGTGCCCAGCGCATCCAGGCCACCCTGGAAGACCGCGACCACGGTTCGGCCTTCTACGACCAGGACCAGCTCAAGCAGTACATGAAGATGTACCAGGTCACCTTCGAGGAGCGTGACCAGGTGCTGCGCCCGCTCGGCGAGCAGGGCCAGGAAGCGGTCGGCTCCATGGGTGACGACACGCCTATGGCGGTATTGAGCCAGCGCGTGCGTTCGCCTTACGACTATTTCCGCCAGCAGTTCGCCCAGGTCACCAACCCGCCGATCGACCCGCTGCGTGAAGCCATCGTCATGTCGCTGGAGATCTGCCTCGGTGCCGAGCGCAATATCTTCACCGAGTCGCCGGAGCACGCCGCGCGGGTGATCCTCAGCAGCCCGGTGATCTCCCCGGCCAAGTGGCGCGCCCTGATGAACCTGGATCGCCCAGGCTTCGAGCGCCAGCTGATCGACATGAACTACGACGAGTCGCTCGGTCTGGAAGCGGCCGTGCGCAATATGGCCGACCAGGCCGAAGAAGCCGTGCGCGCCGGTAAGGTGCTGCTGGTGCTGTCCGACCGCCATATCGCGCCGGGCAAACTGCCGGCCCATGCCTCCCTGGTCACCGGTGCCATCCACCATCGTCTGACCGAGACCGGCCTGCGTTGCGATTGCAACATCCTGGTGGAGACCGCCACCGCCCGTGACCCGCACCACTATGCGGTGCTGCTGGGCTTTGGCGCCTCGGCTGTCTACCCCTTCCTCGCCTACGAAGTGCTGGGCGATCTGATCCGTACCGGCGAAGTGCTGGGCGATCTGTATGAAGTGTTCAAGCACTACCGCAAAGGCATCTCCAAGGGCCTGCTGAAGATCCTGTCGAAGATGGGTATCTCCACCGTCGCCTCCTAC
>Ga0209343_10010250_pt1 | contig 10677 bp, 6 predicted proteins | sample RifCSPlowO2_02_FD_184026 | JGI IMG/M metagenome (GOLD analysis project Ga0209343, IMG submission 184026) | Groundwater microbial communities from Rifle, Colorado - Rifle CSP2_plank lowO2_0.2 (SPAdes) (version 2) | ecosystem: Environmental > Aquatic > Deep subsurface > Groundwater | place: Rifle...
CAGGTCAGACTGAATGACGCAGATTTAATTTTTTGGAACGATTTTGAGCCGGAGAAATATCTGAATGAAAAAACCCTTTCTTTGGCAGAGATAAACTTCTGGGAATGGGTTATTTATGATTACATAGTTGATGAAAAAAATAATAAGACCCTGATTGACCTATTCATGGAAAACAACAGAAGACTGTCATCAGATGAGTATAGGATACTGACCATGATGAAGAAGTCTGTCATAAGCCTTTATGAGGTTCAAGAGATATTTCCTGAGAAAGGACTCCTTCTTAAAGACCTTTTGCTCGGCGGGGAATATGATGTGAAGGAAAAGGCAGCGACAAGAAGCGTGAGAAAATGGGACATCTTTGCCTCACGGCTCCTGCATGTTGACGGCGCATATGTCATGAGCGGTTCTGTCTATCCTTATCATTTAAAACAAAAGGAAATGATACTTGAAGACATTCATGCAGAGTTTGAAGATTATCGAATTGACTTCCCTAACATTGCACTGGATGAGTTTCTGAAAAAGAACAGCGAAATGTTCAACTTTTATTGGTATGACATTATCCAGAATCCACCGCCACTTAACCTTGCTACAACAAGCGGCGAGCCGTTTCTACTCTCAAAAGCTGTATTTGAGATTAAAGATATGCAGCATGTCATTGATGGGCTAAAAAAGATCAAGGGTTTTGAGCAGGATAAGGATGGTTTTGTCTGGCTTGCTAAATCTGATAAAGAAGGCAATGCAACAGTTCTTGGCAATATTGCAATAAAGGGAGATACGTTAATACTTGAATGTAACTCAAAGGAACGGCTTGAAAAGGGGAAAAAACTTATACTTAGGCATACTTCGGATGCATTGATTCATAAGGCGGATTCATTTCAGGATCCGATGCAGGCATTGAAGGCTTATAAGGAGAAACCTGAAAGAAAGACCGAAAACGAAATTCCAATGGAGATACAACAGCAATTCTATACGCAGTTCATGCAGAAACATTCTGAGAAATGGCTGAAAGAGAAAATACCGGCGCTTAATGGCAAGACTCCATTGCAGGCTGTGAAGACAGAGGAGGGAAGAAAACAAGTTGTTGAGCTTTTAAAGTCTTTTGAGAATAATGAAGAACACAATAAAAGGGAAGGCGAACCTTATTATGATGTGTCATGGATGTGGGATAGGCTTGGACTTAAAAAAGAGGAATAAGAAGAAACTGATGCTGGTTGAAATGTTGAGTAATAAATAAACTGTTCAAATAGATTCATCAGTGCAATAACTACTATGCCAGAACCCCTACTCCAAATAACCAACCTCCACACCTCTTTCTTTACCGATGCCGGCGAGGTTAAGGCAGTCCGTGGTGTGGATTTCAGCCTTGATAAAGGCAAGACCATCGGCCTTGTTGGAGAGAGCGGGTGCGGTAAGAGCGTTACTGCCCTTTCCATATTGCGGTTAATCCCTTTTCCGGGCAGGATTGTGGAAGGCGAAATTATATACAGTGTCAGAGTGTCAGAGAGTCAAAGTGTCAGAGAGAAAGATATTCTCAAGCTTTCTGAAGAAGAAATGCGAAAAATACGGGGGGCTGAGATAGCCATGATATTCCAGGAACCAATGACATCACTGAACCCTGTGCTTACCATCGGGAATCAGATTTCAGAGGCCATCTCCCTTCATCAGAATCTGAATAAAAAGGATGTTATTGATAAAACCATAGAGACGCTGAAGCTTGTCGGTATCCCTTCTCCTGAAAATAGGATTAAAGATTATCCGCACCAGATGAGCGGCGGCATGCGGCAGAGGGCTATGATTGCAATGGCGCTTTCGTGCAATCCGAACATTTTGATTGCTGATGAACCTACAACTGCTCTGGATGTTACCATCCAGGCTCAGATTTTGGAATTGATACAGGGTTTGCAGAAGCAGCTTGACATGGCCATGATTTTAATCACCCATGACCTGGGCATTGTTGCAGAGACAGTTGACCATGTGGCAGTGATGTATGCGGGCAAGATTGTGGAGTACACAGATACAGAAAGTATATTCAGAGAGCCTATGCATCCATATACAGTCGGGCTATTAAATTCCATGCCGGCAATGGAGGGGGCAGGGAAAGGGCCTTTGAGTACAATCCCGGGCGCAGTGCCAGTGCTTTTAAACCTCCCCAAGGGATGCACTTTTTATGATAGATGCCCAAAGGCAGATACATCCTGCACAGAACACGAGCCGGAGTTGGTGGAGGTTAAAAAAGGGCATTGGGCAGCGTGCTATAAAGTGTCGTAGTGTTAAAAAGCCATATAGAGCATAGCGAAACTGATAATTATACCAGCGACATAAGAAAGCAACATGAGCAAAAAACTGAAACTTACACTAATCCTTATTATTGCCGCAGCCGTGATAGCGGCGCTGGCGCTTCCAAAGATCGGTTTGTTCGAGGAAACTAAGAAGGAGAGCGGCCCCGCGAATGCTTCCCGCGATATGCGGATGAAGGTGAAAACACAGACCGTCAGCGCAGCAAGGCTCGGCAGCAAGGTCGCAACTGTAGGCACAATCCTCTCTAACGAAGAGGTGGAGATACGGAGCGAGATTTCCGGCAAGGTTGAAACGATTTACTTCAAAGAAGGGGCCTCTGTCAGAAAAGGCGAAGCCCTGCTTAAGATCAATGACGATGAGCTTCATGCGCAGTTCCTGCGTGCTAAGCACCGCCAAACATTGGCCGAACAACAAGAGGAGCGGCAGCGTAGGCTTCTTGAGAAGGGTCTTGTAAGCCAGGCAGAGTATGATAATGCTGCTGCGAATCTGAACATTGCAAAAGCCGAGGCGCAGTTGATTAAAGTGCATCTGGACAAGACCGAAATCCGTGCGCCGTTCAACGGACGCATCGGCCTGCGCTATGTGAGTGAAGGGAGTTACATCACGCCATCAACGTCGATTGCCGCTTTGCAGGACAACAGTGTTCTCAAGATAGACTTCGCTGTCCCGGAAAAATACGCCGGGAACATCAAGGCTGGCGACACGATCACATTCGGCGTTCAGGGGACATCAAGGACATTCAGCGCCACGGTCTATGCCATTCAGCCGAAGATTGATCCGTCCACCCGAACGCTCAGCCTTCGTGCAATCGCATCAAACCATGACAGTGCATTGCTCCCCGGCTCGCTTGCAACAGTCAATATCTCCATGAAAGAAAAAGAAACTCTTATAATCCCGTCGTTTGCGTTGATCCCGGAGTTGAAAGGACATAAGGTCTTCCTCTACAAAGACGGCATGGCAGAGGAGCGCAGGGTGGAGATAGGCGCGCGCACCGACGAGTTGGTGGAAGTAACGCACGGACTTAAGCCGGGGGATACGCTTATTACTTCAGGCATATTGCAACTGCGGCCTGGGATGCCGGTCGAGCTTGAGCAGAGTCAGAAGGCAAAATCGCCGGCAGAGGCCGATGTGGAACAAGGGCTATGAGTCTTTCCTCTGTCTGCATACGACGTCCTGTGCTGACGATCGTGATGTCGTGTTTAGTCGCGCTCTTCGGCATTATCGGATTCACGCGCCTCGGCGTGCGTGAATATCCCAATGTAGATCCAGCCGTTATTTCAGTTAACACTTTATACACCGGCGCTAATGCGGATGTAATAGAGTCGCAAATCACCGAGCGGCTTGAAGATGCAATCAGCAGCGTCCCCGGCATCCGCACTATCAACTCTACAAGCCGCGACGGCCGCAGCACCATCACCATTGAGTTCGGATTGGAAACGGATCTGGAGACTGCCGCCAATGATGTGCGAGACAAGGTTGCAGGCGCTGTGGGCAACCTTCCAACTGACGCAGACCCGCCGGTGGTTTCCAAGGCTGACGCAGACGCAACCCCCATTATTGTCATGAACATCAGCAGCAGCTCGCGTAACCTTCTTCAGTTGAGCGATATTGCAAACAAGGCTTTCAAAGAGCGCCTGCAGACAATTCCCGGCGTGAGCGAGGTCCGCATCTTTGGCGAAAAGCGGTATTCCATGCGTCTCTGGATGGATCCGCGCAAGCTGGCTGCATACCGGTTGACGCCGCTGGATGTGCGCAACGTCCTTAATGCAGACAACATTGAACTGCCCGCAGGCCGCATCGAAGGCAACGATGTGGAACTGACGGTGCGTATGCTGAGCCGTTTGGAAATACCGGAAGAGTTCAACAACCTCATCATCCGCGAGCAGAACGGCCAAATTATCCGCTTCAGCGACATTGGCAGCGCAGAACTTGGGTCTGAGAATGAGCGCCAGGCGTCGAGAGGTCTTGCAGGGCCCCGTGTGGCGGTTGCAGTTGTGCCGCAGCCAGGCTCCAACCATATCGCCATTGCCGATGAATTCTTCCGCCGCGTTGAGCAAATCAAAAAGGAATTGTCCGAGGATATGGACCTGAGTATAGGCTTTGATACGACCCGCTATATCCGCACATCAATTGCGGAAGTGGAGGAAAGCATTATGCTGGCCTTCGGACTGGTTGTGCTTATCATCTTTCTTTTTCTGCGCGACTGGCGCACAACGGTCATCCCTGTTTTTGCCATTCCCATTTCGCTTATAGGCGCGTTTTTCATTATGTATCTGGCCGGCTTTTCCATCAATGTCCTGACACTGCTCGGTTTGGTGCTTGCCATCGGTCTGGTCGTGGATGACGCCATAGTGATGCTGGAAAACATTTATTCGAAGATTGAAAACGGCATGAATCCTATAGAGGCCGGATTAAAAGGTTCGCAGGAGGTCTTCTTTGCAGTAGTTTCAACGACTGTTGCGCTCATTACCGTATTTATGCCCATTATCTTTTTGCAGGGACTGACAGGCCGGCTATTCAAGGAGTTCGGCATTGTCATAGGCGGTTCGGTAGTAATATCGGCATTCATTGCGTTGACGCTGACGCCAATGCTCAGCACGCGGATGATCAGGGGACGCACAGGGCACAACCGGTTTTACAACGCAACAGAACCGTTCTTTGCCGCGCTGTTCGGCAAGTATGAGCGCTCGCTCAGTACATTCCTGCAGAGGCGGTGGCTTGGGCCTCTATCAGTTGCAGTTGCCGCAGGGCTGGCATGGTTCTTATTTACCGTCCTTCCGCAAGAGCTTGCGCCGCTGGAAGACCGCAGCCGCATGCGCATGAACTCCACTGCGCCGGAAGGGACATCGTTTGAGCGGATGGATAAATACATGGAGAGCATCGTAGATATGGTGAGGAAAAAGGTTCCGGAAGCCGAGGCGGTCATAGCAAACACTTCAGGGTTTGCAGGCGGGGCAAACTCCGGAGCGACCACTATTACACTATCGCCGCCCGGCCAGCGGAAACGCACCCAGCAGGAGATTGCCGAGGCATTGTCCCTCTCGGTCAGGCGACTAAATGACGCCAGGACTATTGTTGTGCAGGAGCAGACTATCGCCATCGGAGGCGGAGGCGCGCGCTTTAGCCTGCCTGTTCAGTATGTGATACAGGCGCCGAATTTTGCGCAGCTTAAGGAAGTTATTCCGCGCTTTCTGGAGGAGGCAAACAACAACCCGGTGTTCAGTGTTGCCGATGTAAACCTGAAATTCAACAAGCCTGAGCTTGTCGTCAGCATAGACCGCTCACGGGCTCATTCGCTCGGCGTGTCAGTAAGCGACATTGCCCAGACGCTCCAGTTGACGCTCAGCGGCCAGAGGTACGGCTACTTCATCAAGGACGGCAAGCAATATCAGGTGATCGGCCAACTCACACGAGAAAACCGCGACGAGCCGCTCGACCTTGCATCCATCTTCGTCAGGAACAGCAGCGGACAGTTGATTCAGCTTGACAATATTGTCACTTTAACAGAGCAGGCCAATCCTCCGCAGTTATATAGATTTAACCGCTATATCTCTGCGACAATATCTGCGGGGTTGGCGCCGGGCCGCACACTTGGCGAGGGGATTGCGGCGATGGATAAGATTGCAGGCAAGGCGCTGAACGAATCCTTCAGCACATCCCTTGCAGGCGCATCGCGTGATTTTGCCGAGAGTTCCTCAAGTCTTGTGTTCGTATTCATCCTCGCCCTGCTGTTGACCTATATGATACTTGCCGCACAGTTCGAGAGCTTCCGCGACCCGTTCGTCATCATGCTTACTGTCCCTCTTGCTGTTGCAGGCGCGCTGATGTCGCTTTGGTATTTCAACCAGACCCTCAACATCTTCAGTCAGATAGGGCAGATAATGCTCATTGGTCTGGTAACCAAGAACGGCATCCTGATTGTGGAGTTTGCGAACCAGCGCAAGGCCGCCGGATTTTCGGTGATGGAGGCGGTGCAGAGCGCGGCAGCCGCTCGGTTCAGGCCCATACTCATGACAAGCCTCTCCACCATTCTCGGCATCCTTCCAATAGCGCTGGGACTTGGATCAGGATCGCAAAGCCGCATGTCTATGGGTATCGCCGTTGTCGGCGGCATGATATTCTCCAGCGCCCTGACCCTGTATGTGATCCCGGCTGTGTATTCCTACATTTCCAAAGAGCAACATGTGTAAGGGGCCATAAAATAGAGATTGAAAACCTCGCTATTTTACAAACTGACGCATTTTTGTTGAATCTCCGCACAAATTGACCTAAAATTCACTAAAAAATGCATGTAGACATAAGAAAGAATGTTGGGGCTAAAAAAGTACACGATTTTCATACAACGGATTCTTGGACTGAAAAAGATGGCTATAGCACGAAGAGTTATGTCTAATCAATTGATTACAATCTACAAGGAGACACTATGGCAGGAAAACTAAAGGCGGAAAGGATATCAATCCACCCCCTTGATCCCCCGCCAGCGGGGGACATATTCTCCGCCAGAGGCAGGCAAGTGATAGGTGAGACGATACTAAAAAACTATGCAACTTCTCACATTAAATAATATCGTCAAGCACTTCCCTGCCCGTGGTGGTATGTTCAAAAAATCTGACGGCGTTGTCCATGCAGTGGATGGCGTAAGTCTTTCCATAGAGGAAGGGGAGACCTTTGGCCTTGTGGGGGAGAGCGGCTGCGGAAAATCTACCTTAGGCCGTGTTATTGCAAGGCTTATTGAGCCGACATCAGGAGAGGTAATCTTTGACAGCAAGGATATAACCAGACTTAAAGCAAAGGGGCTCAAATCCGTCAGAAGGGGCCTGCAACTAATATTTCAGGACCCGTATGCGTCTCTAAATCCGAGGATGCCTGTTGGAGAGATTATTGGAGAGGCGCTGAAAATTCATAACATTGCAAATGGAAAGGAGCGGGGAGAGAGGGTTAAAAAACTTATTGATATTGTCGGGCTTCCAAAGGACTCTGCATACCGTTATCCCCATGAATTCAGCGGCGGGCAGAGGCAGAGGATAGGGATTGCCAGGGCCCTTGCCTTAAATCCAAGATTTATCATAGCTGATGAGCCAATATCTGCGCTGGATGTCTCCATCCAGGCCCAGATAATAAACCTCTTCAAAGACCTGCAAAAGGAGTTCGGCCTTACATATCTGTTTATAACCCATGATTTAAGGGTAGTGGAATATATAAGCAACAGGATTGCTGTCATGTATCTTGGAAAGATTGTGGAGATAGGAAACTCTGCAGACATATACAGCCATCCTGTGCATCCATACACAGAGGCTTTGCTCTCAGCAGTTCCAATGCCCGACCCTAAAAGAAAAAAGAAAAGGATTATACTCAAGGGCGATATCCCAAGTCCTTTAAACCCGCCTTCAGGGTGCCGCTTCCACACAAGATGCATCTATGCACAGGAGAGATGCAGGGTGGAGGAGCCTTTATTAATACCGCGCCGTGATAACCGGCTGGCTGCCTGCCATTTCCCGCTTTAGACAAGAATATTTGTTGTGACTTATATCACCGTTCTTATTTTCAATATTGCTTATAGTTTTCTTTCAGATTGTGGAAGGGTGATTGGAAATTTGTTTAAAGGATAGTTCCTTTCCAGTAAATTGTAATTTTCTGCAAGCTGTTTTAATGTTACTTTAATATATCTTTGTATAGGATTATAAGGTGAAAGAAAAGATATTGATAACAGGAATAGGCGGGCCTGCCGGGAAAAGCGCAGTTACCTATTTCAGGGGAAAAGGGTATCCGGTCATAGGCACTGATATACGGGATGTGGAGGTGAAGGCTGACACCTTTTTGAAGGTGCCTATTGCCACAAACCCTGCATTTACTCAGGCCATTTTGGACATAATTTCTAAATTCAGGCCTGCACTCTTTATCCCCACTGTAACAGAGGAGTTGGTAATTGTAGCAAGGCTCAAAGAAAAGATAAAAGGCTTGCAGTGTGAGATGTTTATTTCTACCCCTGATGCAGTGGAAATAGCCAATGATAAACTTAAGACAGCTATTTTTATGAAGGATAAAGGCATACCTGTGCCTGTTACTTTTGACAGCACGACCCCAAGGGATTTAATTTTAAAGACACTGGGGCTGCCGCTTTTAGCTAAGCCGTGTTTTGGCAGGGGAGGCAGAGGGGTTGTATTATACAAGACTCCTGAAGAATTTTATAGTGAGCATAGAAAGGACATCATCTTTCAGGAATTCATACCCGGAGAGGAATTTGATGTAAACATTTTTATGGAAAAATCTGAAGTTCTTTCTGCAAAGGCATTGAAAAAGACCGTGCTTAAAGACGGTATAATAGGCAATGCTCTTGAGGTGCAGAGGGTTGAAAATAAGGACGTAATAGATTTAAGCAAAAAAGCGGCAGGGTTTCTTGAGATGGAAGGACCTTTGGATTTTGATATACGTTTTAGAAAAGACGGAACCCCTGTGCTTCTTGAGATTAACGCCCGCGTGGGCGGCAATGTATTATATGCAAGGGAAGTGCTTGACAGCTTAATAATATCATGGGAAAAAAGGAGGAAAGACAATGCGTGTATTTAGTATTATACTTACAGCAGTATTGCTGTCAACTGGCATTGCCTTTGCAAAGGATGAAGTTAAAGACCTTTATAAAGAGGCAGAGGGGTTTGTGGATGCCGGTGACTATGCAAAGGCTGAGGAGATTCTAAAGAAACTCATCTCATCAGAACCTAACAATGTCGGGTATCACAAGCTTTTAGGCGATGCCTACAGAAAGGGAAGGAAACTTGAAGATGCCCTGTCTGAGTATGAAAAGGCAAATAAACTTGGCGGTGAGAATGCAGAGCTTCTAAAGGGCATGGGTGCAGCGCATAAATGGATGAGAAATTATGATGAGGCTGAGAAGGCGTACCAAAAGGCGGTTAAGTTGAGCCCCAATGATAGAGAGGCAAGGGATGACCTTGAGGCGATTAAACTGAGGAAAGGGCTTAGATTAAAGGTCATGCTCGGCGGCTGGGAGCCGGATTATACAAAGGAGAGTTATGAGGCAGGGCTTTCTTACGGTGGTATTGACAGGCTTGACCTCAATGCTGGTTACAGCTATGCTGACCAGATATACTATTCAAGGCATAAGGTCTATGGAAGCGGCTATTATTTTTATAATCCGGATTCGTACCTGAAACTGCAGCTTGCATATAAGGATTATAATTATCCTGTTGACCCTGCTGTGCAGAAGCCTAATCCTGACAGCAACTCATACGATACAGTGCGGATATTTGAGGTGGAAGGTTCTCACTGGTTTAAAAGGGTTTTAAGGGGGACCCTTGCCTATGAATATTTCAGGCCTATTTTCTTTCATGACAAAGATTCTGCTGCAAATAACCATAAGGTTTCGGTAGAGTTATATTACATAACACCTCTTGAATATTTAAGATTTAAGGCAATGTATGCCATTTTGAGGGACCCTGACCCTGGCAAGACTGAGATTAAAGGGAGAAATAATCCAAATACACCTGCCGGCACAGCAACAACAACGGATGTGCAGTACCAGACCCAGTCACTCCTTGGCGGCGGCGCTGAGTTTTCCATGGGTAGGTGGAATGCAGAGCTGAAATACATGCCCAACAGGGACCTTGACAGCAGCTACAAATATTCCATCCTTGCGGGGGTCGGCTATGATTTTACAGAGAGGGTAACAGGCAGGTTTGATTATGTGTATGACAAATATTCTTCTGAGAGCAACTATGCAGGCAAGACAGCAAAGGTTTATCTTGCATCTGTTTTCTATAAGCTGGACCCTTTTGTTGACCTCGGAGTTGGTTATAAATATATTGACCTGCCCACGGACAACGACAGCACGGGTTTCTTAACTATTTCTTATAAAACAGGTTTAGGACTTTAATGCTTTCATTCCTTTTTGCAGTATATCTGTTTCAGGCCGCCTATCTTGACCTTTATAATCAGGGTCACATGCTCCTTGAGCAGGGAAAACCAAAGGAGGCAGAGGTTGTCTTAAAGGATGCTGCCTCCTTAAATCCCAAGCACATACCCACACTCAAAGACCTGTCAGAGTCCTATGTAAAGCTCAACCGCATGCCTGAGGCTGTGGAGCAGTATGAGAAGATAGTGAATATAAACCCCGGAGATGTCAATGCCAGGGGCCGCCTTGCTGAACTCTATTCATGGGCAGGCAACCACGATAAATCCATTGTAACTTACAGGGATGCCCTTGAGATAGACCCGAAGAATCTTGGTTTGAAGACAGGGCTTGCAACTGTGCTGAGATGGTCCCACAGGCATGATGAGGCAGAAAGGCTTTATAAGGAGGTGCTTCAGTCAGACCCGGAAAACCGTGATGCGTTGAAAGGGCTTGCCAAGACATACTCAATGGCG
>Ga0209343_10010251_pt1 | contig 10675 bp, 6 predicted proteins | sample RifCSPlowO2_02_FD_184026 | JGI IMG/M metagenome (GOLD analysis project Ga0209343, IMG submission 184026) | Groundwater microbial communities from Rifle, Colorado - Rifle CSP2_plank lowO2_0.2 (SPAdes) (version 2) | ecosystem: Environmental > Aquatic > Deep subsurface > Groundwater | place: Rifle...
AAACTTATAAATTCAACATCTCCGCCATCTTCCTTAACTGCAGGCCAATTGGAGAATACCATGTGAGAGTCTAATATTAATGAGTGAGGTACTAAACTAATAACATCTGTACGGGCAGATCTAGAGTTAGAACCGCCAAATCCAGCACCTACTGCTATTATTGCATCTTGAGTATCACCAAGATAATTTATTGAAATAGATGGGGCAAAATAAGAACTACCATTGCTACCTATTCTTTGACCAACTAAAGGCATTAATAGAATTCCAGGAGAATGTGTTATTCCCTTTTTTTCTTTGAACGTTTTTGTATCATCCTTAAAATCGCTTGCTAAAACTAGTTTAATTTGTCTTTTTAATTGCTCAATGAGTGCTACGGTTCTACTGCCATTGCTTTCTGATACTGATACTGCACCACTATACCAAAGACCTATGCCTCTCGGGTAATCGTCAGAGCGCACCAATAAACGATATCTTAAATGTTCTGGAAGTTCTAAAAACGCAGAAAGAATTGATGCACACTCTAATTCATCAAAATCAGTAGCATGAATGCGCCTTTGCGCTTCATCTGCACTTGCATCCAATGCACCAGATCGCTCTAAGAACCGTTCGAAAACTCTAGGAGTTAACGCAACATTATCAACATACCTAAATCCTGCCTTTTGAATATGCGACCTATCACCTCGTAGAGCTAATGTCTTTAATCCAGGATTGCCAGTGCCTAAAGTCTTCTCTATTATGTGCATGCATTACCTTCTCTAAACAGTAATAACCAACTTTAATAATATTATGTAACTAAAACCTTAAAAATATGGCCCTCAGCTTTTAGCAGTGGGCAGTGAGCAAACGTTTGGTCCATAGCTCATCGCTTTCCAGAAATACATTAGAAAAGATTTTAATATACATCTTCCCAAATCCTTCATGGCGCCATCAATGCAAGGACTACAAGGAAAAAGCCTAACAGAACAAAAGGTTTCTGCGTACCTAAGAATGATGCAAGAAAACGAAGGCATGTGGCATTCACTAATTGTTTTTTTAGGAGCACTATTTTTATTAGCTGCAATTCCTTTTTATCCAGTTTATTTAGTATTTATACTCGCAGCAGTATGTGGTTTTGTCGGATATAAGATGCCTTGGTTTGGCACATTACTAAGCATGCTATTCGCATTTCCTGCTGTAGCATATCAAAGCACAGTTTTTGGTTTAATATTTACCTTGCTAATTGCTGTTGTACTATTTACAATGGACAAAAACTGGCTCATAATATCCTTTGTACAGATATTAACAATGGCGCCATTTAGCTTTGGTAACCTTCCGTTTTTTGGGTGGGTTACTGTTTTAGGAATGACAATTGGTACAATGCTCTTTGGTTCTAAGAAAAGTATTGCAATATCCATTCCATCAGTAATGCTAATTTTATTCTTATCAGCAATATGGCTTATTCCAAATAATGCATATTTACCAGCAAATTTAGATTTATATAAACCAGGAGAAGACAGCCTTAAGATAAGCAAACCTGTTGTTGAGATTCAAGATGTACCTTCTGCTATTGCTGGCGCGCTTGGTTCACTTTTTTCATTTGAAAAATTAGGTAATTTAAATGCTGCATTAGGCCATATAATGGACACTATAGTAAAAATATTGTTTAGAGATACTGGTTTGTTACAGTTAATCGGATGGTCAATCGCACTTTATCTGGTTGGTTATCTATCTGGAGTTATTAAAGGAAAATGGTCGCAGGCAATTGCAAGCCTGGCGTTGCTACTAATTGTTGGAATGTACTATGGATTTAGCACACTTGTACCTGGTACATTTAGAATTGAAATTGCATTCGTAGTTGGTGCAACTATTGCTTTTGTTGGAATATTGGATTCTTTTGGAATAAAAATCTCAAGAGAAGAAGAAGCAAGGCGCGCTGAGCGCACTGCTACATTTGGCAAGTTTGGTTTGCAGGATCTTGCTGCTGGCAGTTCTGAAAAATCAATGGCTGACCTTGGTGGTTATGAGGATGTTAAACAAGAATTACGTGATGCAATTCTAATGCCACTTGAAAGAAAAGAACTTGCATATACTTATGGGATAAAACCTCCTTCTGGCATTCTTTTGTTTGGGCCACCAGGTACAGGTAAAACAATGCTTATGCGCGCATTAGCCAAAGAATTGAAATACGGATTTTATTATATTAAGGCAAGCGATATTTTATCTCAATGGTTTGGAGAATCACTACCGGGATCAGAGAAATTAATTATAGAACAAGATGGAAAAATAAAGTTCGAAAGAATCGATAATATTGTAGAGAATAAAATAAATGCAAAGGTATTATGTTTCGATTCGCATGGAAAAACTAATTTCAAAGATATTACTGGCCACATAAAACATGCCCGCAGTTCTCCGCTTTATGAAATAAAAACACGAACTGGGAGAAGAATAAAAGTAACTGGTGACCATTCACTTTTCACATTAAACGGTACAAAAATAGAAAGTATTGAAACTTCAAAATTGATTCCAAAGATATCTTATATCGCAATTCCAAATAAAATTAATTTTTCTCAGAAACCAATTACCAAAATAAACTTCCTTGAAAAATTAGAGGAAAGTGATCACGGGTTATTTGTAAAAAACGCTGCACGATACATAAAGGAAGCGATGGAAAAATTAGGGAAGGAGAATGTTGCGAATATTCTTGGCTATAACAAGACAAGTTATTTAGAAAGTGTTATAAGAAGAAAGGTAGGGGTAAGAATAAAATTATTTTTGGAACTTATGAAAAGAGCTAGAATAAGTTTTAACGAAAATGACATTTTAATTGGGGCAGGAAGTAAAAGACTACCTGGTATAATCAAAATAGACGAAAAACTAGCTACGTTCATAGGCCTATGGATTGCTGAGGGTAGCTATAATAGAAAGGACACAGTAAGAATAAGTACTTCTTATAAGGAATCACAAAAAATTGTAGATCTATGTAGAGAACTTTTTGGCCATGTAACTATTTACAAAAAAGGAAATGGTGCGGATATTTATATTGGATCTAGACCACTTTATGTATTTTTTAGATATATTTTATGTTTAGAAGATGGGGCAGACAAGAAGAAAGTTCCGGAGATAGCTTTTACATTTAGCAAAGAAAATATTAGTGCACTATTAAGAGGTTACTTTAGCGGTGATGGAAGCTTCTATACGAATAAGCATAATGTTGGAATGATTGAAGCAAGCACTGTTAGCAAACAATTGGCGAATGACACACTTTATATGCTATTATATTTTGGAATAGTTGGAAGTATTTATGAGAAAAAAGAATGGACTGGTAATATATCTACAAGAATTATGTTTACTGGACATAATTGGCTAAATAAGTTCAGTCAAATTGGATTTTTTGATACTTATAGAAACAATAAACTACAAGAATATATAAAAAATGTTAAATGGGCAAGAAGCGAACAAGTACCAATAACTGGAAACTTAAAGTCTATTATTACCAATAACTTACCAAAATGGAATGTTTCTACATCTATAGGAAAGGAAATGTTAGCTGCTAGCGGAATGGAAGAAGAATTAGAGTTTTTAGAAATGATAGAAAACGATGTTTATTTAGATCGCGTTGAAGAAATTAAGCGTGTTGAAGATGAAGAATTTGTTTATGATATCTCTGTTGAGCCAAACCAAAATTTTGTTGCTGGTTTTGGGGGAATTTTTGCACATAATAGCGAAAAAAATGTCTCAGAGATATTTAAATTAGCACGTGCGAGTGCGCCTTCAATTCTATTTTTTGATGAAATAGATAGCATTGGAAAAAAACGTGGCGGTTATAGCACTGATGAAGTTACGCCACGCGTTCTTAGTGTGTTATTGCAAGAAATGGATGGACTCAAAAATGATAAAAAACCGCTTATGATAATTGGCGCAACAAACCTACCTGACCAACTTGATCCTGCACTTTTGCGACCTGGAAGATTTGATAAAATAATTTATATGCACGTACCAGATAAAGATGCGCGCAAGGCAATATTAAAGGTTCATCTAAAGAAAGTACCACTTGCCAATGATATTGACTTGGATAAATTAGCTGCAAAAACAGAGCGCTTTAGTGGTGCTGATCTAAAGAACGTAACACAAGAGGCAATAAAAATGGCTGCAAAAGAAGCAAGCACAACTGGTGCTATTGTGCCGATTTCCATGCAGCACTTGATGACAGTTGTCCAAAGCATTAAACCAAGCACAAGCCTGGCGAGCCTAGAAACTTATGAACAATTCAAGATGGATTTCGAACGACGCGTTGGTGGAAAGGTTGAGGAGAAAAAAGAAGATGCAACGCGCTGGCAAGACGTAGCAGGTTTGGATCAGGTTAAACAGGCATTGCTTGAAACAATTGAACTGCCACTATTACATGAAGCAGAGATGAAAGAGTTTAAAGTAAAACCAAGCAAAGGTATTCTTTTGTTTGGACCACCTGGTACCGGTAAAACACTTATAGTTAAGGCAGCTAGCACTGAGCTTAAATGTAGTTTCCAAACGCTCAGCGCTGCAGAGCTTATGAAACAAGGGTATACACAAGCAGTTACCATTATTAAAGAAACATTTAATCGTGGGCGCGAAAACGCACCTGCAATAGTATTCGTAGATGAAATAGAAACATTTGCACCTGCACGCAGTGTTGGAAGCTCTGAAATACTTGGGCAGTTTTTAACTGAGATGGATGGACTAAAAGAACTAAAGGGTGTTGTAGTTATCGCAGCAACAAATAAACCAGTGCTTTTAGATCCAGCTATTTTACGTCCTGGAAGATTTGATAAAATATTTTATATCCCTCCACCAGATCTTAAAGGCAGGGTAGATATGTTTAAGATCCACTTAGGCAAGTTTGCTGAAGGTGCTGATCTTAATAAATTAGCAGAGGCTACACCAGGATTCAGCGGTGCTGATATTGCAAGCGCTTGTCAATCAGCAAAAATGGAAGCGCTTCGCGAAAAGCTTGCTGGTAGGGCTACAGCATTAACAACTGAAATGGTCTTATCTGTAGTTTCTAAGAGAAAGGCAAGCATAACAGAGGAACTTCTAAACGAATATCGCAGATTCATAAAGGATTATGGGGAGAGAAGATAGTTTACTGCCTTCAGCAATGAGCCCTGGGCAGTGAGCTATGAGCATGCTTTTAAAATTATTACAACATAGATACTAATTATGGAACTAACGCTTAGACAAACGCTCAGCCAGCAGCTACAAATGACGCAAAAACTAGAGCTTAGCCAAAGATTAGTTCTCACACAGCAGCTAAGCCTACAACTCTATCTAAAGTTAGTAGATTTTTTCACTGGTTTATATACGAAAGCGAAAAAAGAAACATACGAAGCGCACGGCTTAAAATTCGAATACGCAGCAATTAGAAGAAGCCATCTAACAAAGAAAATGCTGGAATGGGGACCTGGATTTACTATTTTTAAATGCCATCCGCTAACTGGCGAGGTTATTGGCGAGCCTTTGCGATTTGTGGTTGTTGATTATTTTAAGGATTATTTTCATCCACCATTTAGGGATAAGGTAGCTGTACATGAATACGGAGAAAGTCTAATAATAGGGCATAAAGAAGCAAACATACTAGAATGGGGCGTTGCAAAACTAGAAGGCATTCTTGGCCCATATCTAAATTGGATGGCAAGTTTATTCCCTACAAAACTTACTGATCTGGAGCAATGCTCAGCTGTTTATGATATAATGCCTGAAGAGGTTTATGCAAGCGCAAAGAAGCGTGCGGCTAATAGTGATGAGTGCAAACGTGTATTAGAGATTATGAAGGATTTTGGTTTTCCAGAAGAAGCACGGGTATTAATCGAAAGATACAAGGCGGCTGTTGATGAGATTGCCTCTAATATAGAAGGTTTGGGTAAAGAAGCACATGGTATTTTAAGAAATGGCGGATTTCACATACTTGAATTAAAATTTCTAATGGCGCATACAATGCAGTCACTTACTGCAAAAATAGTGGAAATGGACCTGCAAGCTGTAACGTCCACTGGCCATACCATAGATGGAAAATGGGAGCGATGGCGTGAACAATTAAACAAAGAATACTTGGACGGAGTCGGAAATACAGAAAGAGCTTATACAGAATTATTATTAAGAACTGAAGAAGAAAAAGAAAGAGAAAAAATCAAATTGGAAATAGAAAGGATTACCCCTCCACTTTCAAATTCCATACCGCTGCGCTTTATCTTCTCATTAGAAATTGCAAAGGCATTAAAAATAAAAAGAAAAGAAGAACCAAAAAATGCTAAGCAAACAGTAAGCCCATATTTAACAAAGGCAAGCATGCTCGCTAAAGGAACCTTAAGAATATGTGAATTAGAAGAAAGCGAAAAAGGAAAGAATGACAAAAAGGATGAAAATACTAGAATACCTTCGCACCATGCAGAACTAGTAAGATTTCATATTAAAGACCTGTTATTCAGGGCAATTATTGAGGCAACCGAAAGAGGTTTTAGCAGCCAATTATCTGAAAGACAAATAGAAACAAAATGGGCTAAAAAGATTGAAGAAACAGAAAAAGCATTTAAAGAAACTACTGGTAAAGAGCTGTTTACGCAAGAAGAAGCTAGAACTTGGAGAAATCCATCTAATGTTTTGAATTTATATAAGCAATTTTGTCTAAGACAAATGGAAGATGAAAAAGTAGTTAGATTCGCTAGATTTACCGGTCACTCTAGAGCTAGAATGAAAGCAGTAGCCTAATGATTTCCAATCATTGGCAAAGCTAGCGTTCTTACAAATATCTTAGGAACATGAATCTTTACAAATGGCGGTATGTCTTCAACTAAATCATGGCCAAAATCAGATAAATAATCAAATTCTTTATTATTAATAGTAACTAGCCAAGCATCTTCTTCAAAATAATCGCGCTTAACCAGCTTTGTAAAAGTATTAGATTCTTTTTTCAAAATGTGGTAGAGCAACTCTGGAATTTCTTTTTCTTTTTTCTCGTATTTTTCAACATCCCAATCTGCTTTAAAGCTAGAAATAGTATCTATATCATTTAGATTATTAGCAAAGTTAATCGGCTCAACTGATTCTAACATATTAGCTAGCGTATTTGTAGTTTTTATCTTTTTACGTATAGGGCTCTCTGGAAGTTGCATATTCTCACGATCGCCTTAAAATATTTAGATTACGCTATATTTAAATATGTGTCACTAAAATTCGCCTAAAGTTTTTTGTCCTGCCTTGCTCTGCAACTTCTCGACTTTAACCCCAATACGACGAATATCCTTAGCAATTTGAGATAGTAACTCTTTGTACAGCCCATGTACTATTCGCTTTATCTCATCTAAGTTATTTGTTGGCCTTTGCAATGTGCGCGATCTACTTATTGTTTGCAATTCCTCATCTATTGCAATTATTCCAACTGTTTCGCATAAGAGATCGCGATCTTTTAATTCACTGACTACGTCATTAATTAAATAATCAATATCACCTACAAACTCTTCAAAATCGCGCGAATTTCGTTTAAGTGTTGCAATCCTACTTATTTGTTTTTGATCTTGAATAATGCCGACTTCTGAATCATCTTCGCCTCGAGCTGCCCGAACAAGCCATGCGCCAATGTTCTTTCCGAATTTCTCTACAATATCAGTTGGATCATGATTTTTTAGATCAGAAACAGTTTTTACACTAAGTGTTTCCAAATATTCTTTTGTTTTCTTTCCAATACCTGGAATTTTATCAACATCCAAGTAGCCAAGAAAAGAATCGACTTCTTCTGGTTTTACTATTGTGAGCCCATCTGGCTTTTGAAAATCGCTAGCTATTTTTGCAACTAATTTATTTGGTGCTACGCCAATGCTGCAGGTAAGATTTAGTTTCTTTTTTATTTCCTTTTTGATTTCTTTTGCTAGCGCTTTCGCTTTAGCGAAGTTAGAATTTGTTTTTTTCGTTACATCCAAAAATGCTTCATCAATGCTCGCTGGTTCAAATTTATCTGCAAATTGTTCTAGAATTTCCATTGCTTTATAAGAAGTTTCTGCATAGAGTTGATGGTTTGCTGGAAGGAATAACGCTTCTATATCTTTAAGCATGCGCTTTGCATTTATTATTGGAATACCTGCCTTTACTCCAAATTTTCTTGCTAAATAATTACAGGTTGCAACTGCTCCACTCTCTGCGGTTCTACCAGAGAACATGCATACAACTATTGGCTTATTTTTTGCATTAGGCCTAACAGTTTCTTCTACCTGTGCGTAGAAATAATCGAAATCTATGTGAAGAATGATGCGCTGCATGGGTTAAATAAGAATAGATAAATATTTATTTTCCCTTTTTCTCAACTAATTTAGTCATACAAAAATTAGGACAGGTGTATGGCCCAAATGGCGGTGGATTAAACAAAATCAGCTTGCCATCTTTTTCTGCTGCATCTCGCGCAGATTTCGCTATCTCATCTGCATCTGATGCGCCAGAAGAAACTCCAAATATTACAACCTCTTTTTTGCATTTAGGGCAGTAAAGCATGTTTTCACCCAATCAAATTCAATGAATTTGCCAGTATCATAGAACCAAAAACAAGTGAAACAGTGTTAATTACCTTTATTAATGCGTTTAACGCTGGTCCAGCAGTATCCTTTAATGGATCGCCAACTGTATCGCCTACTATCGCAGCCTTATGTGCATCGCTTCCTTTTCCGCCATATAAGCCAGTTTCTATAAGCTTCTTAGCATTATCCCATGCTGCGCCTGCAGTTGTCATAAACAATGCTAATAGCAATCCACTAGCAATTGTTCCGGCAAGTAGTCCTGCGAGTGCCTGCGCACCAAACAAATAACCAACTAGCAAAGGAGTTGCAACTGCAATAACGCCAGGAATAACAAGCTCGCGCAATGCTGTTTTAGTTGATATATCGACGCATTTAGCATAATTTGGTTTTGCCTTTCCTTGCATTAAACCTTTTATTTCTTTAAACTGGCGGCGAACCTCGCGAACTATTTCATCTGCTGCGCGGCCAACTGCTTTCATAAGCATGCTGGAAAATAAAAATGGTAAAAGCGCGCCAATGAATAAACCAATTGTAGTTGCAGGCGCAAGCAGATTAACAGATTCTATATGCACTTCTTCTGCGAATGCAGCGAATAATGCAAGCGCACCAAGCGCTGCACCAGCAATTGCAAATCCTTTAGTAGTTGCCTTAGTTGTATTGCCTACTGCATCCAACTCATCAGTTATCTTACGCACGCTATTAGGCAAGCCGCTCATCTCAGCTATACCGCCAGCATTATCAGTAATTGGACCATATGCATCTATTGCAATAACTATTGCGCTAAGAGAAAGCATTGCTGCTGCTGCAAGCGCTGTGCCATAAATACCGCCAACATAATAAGATGATGCTAATGCAACAACAATAAGCAAAACAGGAAAAAGCGTACTTTGCATGCCTATTGCCAGACCAGAAATAAGATTTGTACCCGCGCCAGTCTGCGATTGCCTTGCAATCTCCTTAACAGGAGCATACTCTTTAGCAGTATAATATTCAGTTATCCAAAATATTAATGCAGTTACAAGCACGCCAATTATTATACTAACAAATAGATTATTCTGCACGCTAGCATCTATTCCTGAATAATTAAACAAGTATAAATAGGATAAAACAATCATAACAAATGCAGTTAATCCAATGCCTTTGTAAAATGCTCTCATGATATTTTTATCCTTTCCTACACGAACAGCGAAGCTGCCAGCAATACTAGATAGCACGCCAAGAGCTGCAATTGCTAATGGAAGATTAATGAATGTACTTTTATCACTGCCAAATAATGCAGCCCCTGTTGCACCTAGAAGCATTGCAGCAATAACAGTTACAACAAAACTTTCAAAAACATCAGCAGCCATACCAGCGCAATCGCCAACATTATCGCCAACATTATCTGCAATTACAGCAGGGTTTCTAGGATCATCTTCTGGAATGCCTTTTTCAACCTTGCCAACTAAATCCGCGCCAACATCAGCTGCTTTGGTATAAATGCCTCCGCCAACACGCGCGAACAAGCTAATAAGCGATGCGCCAAACCCATAACCAATAAGCGGTAATAAACTGCCAAATAAATAATAGAGTGTGCTTATACCAATTAAGCCTAAACCAGCAAGCGCCATACCAGTAACTGCACCGCCGCTAAATGATAATGACAATGCCTTTGCCAAACCAGTTTTTGCTGCTTCTGCTACACGTAAATTAGTGCGAACGCTAACCTGCATTCCTATATATCCTGCAAGCGCACTGGAAATTACGCCAACTAAAAATGCAATAGAGGTATTAAATCCAATAAAGAAATAGATCAATACTGCTACAATAAGAGCAATTACTGCAAGGTATTTATACTGCCTTGATAAAAATGCGTTTGCTCCCTCTTGAATCGCAGCAGCGATATTCTGCATCTTTTCATTTCCTTTTGATGCATTTAAAATTTTATAGACAAGCCACCCCGCATATAAAAGCGTTATAACACCTGCTAAGAATGCAAACAATACAATTTCCATCAATCCACCTCAATATATTACAATCTAAACAGAAAAGTCCATAGTGAATTGAAAGGATAATATTTATAAATATTTAGAATGGAAGTAAATTCAAAAGAGGTGATTATTAATGGGAGGAACATATTTACTAGGTGGAGCAGTGTTATTAATAGTTGCAGGTTCACT
>Ga0209343_10010254_pt1 | contig 10674 bp, 13 predicted proteins | sample RifCSPlowO2_02_FD_184026 | JGI IMG/M metagenome (GOLD analysis project Ga0209343, IMG submission 184026) | Groundwater microbial communities from Rifle, Colorado - Rifle CSP2_plank lowO2_0.2 (SPAdes) (version 2) | ecosystem: Environmental > Aquatic > Deep subsurface > Groundwater | place...
CCCCCCGCCGAATCCAGAATCCAAAAGGGTTTTCCACGCTCCGCGTGGCTCATCGTTTACCAATACAAATTATTAAAAGGTAATATTGAACAATATGAATAATCAAACCAGAAAATTTTTCATTTACACTCGCAAGTCTACTGACACAGAAGATCGCCAAGTCCGAAGCATTTCAGATCAATTGGCCGAATTAAAAGAGTTAGCGGTTAAAGAAAATATTGATGTTGTAGATGTGTTCGTGGAAAAACAAACCGCCAAGATTCCGGGTCGGCCAATTTTTAATGAAATGACTTCGAGACTTGAAGCCGGTGAGGCTTCCGGTATTCTCGCATGGCACCCCGATCGTCTTGCTCGCAACTCGGTAGATGGAGGAAAAATTATCTACCTCGTTGATACCGAAGTGATAAAAGAATTAAAATTTCCAACTTTCTGGTTTGACCCTACACCACAAGGAAAGTTCATGTTGAGCATCGCTTTTTCTCAATCAAAATACTATGTAGACAATCTGTCTGAAAATATCAAACGCGGACATCGAAACAAAGTGAAGGATGGAATATGGCCTCAAATGTCTCCGATTGGATATGTGAATGTGAAGGGTGGTGGAATTATTCCTAACCCCGATTTAGCCCCACTTATCCGCAAAACATTTGAGGCATATTCAACTGGAAATTTCACTTTGCGGGAAGTCCGCGAAAAATTTAACGCTCTTGGTTTAAAAACAAAAAGCGATAAGGAACTTTCCATTTCAAATTATCAGAATATGTTGAAAAATCCAATATACACTGGTTTAATGCGTTACAACGGTGAAATACATGAGGGTAAGCACAAACCGATTATCACAAAGAAACTTTTTGATATTTGTCAGGAAGTGATGAAAAGAAAATCTAAACCACAGAGAAAAGGGTTTCATCCGTATATTTATCGGGGATTTTTCCGTTGTGGAGAATGTGGCTGTTTCATAACCACTGAAGCGCAAAAAGGACATCACTATCTCCGCTGTACGAAACGGAAAAATCCTTGTACTCAACCTTACATGCGTGAAGAAATCATCACTTCCCAAATCCAAGAGGAAATCAAAAAAGTTTCTTTGCCACTCGATTGGGCAAAATGGATGATTGAGGAAAACAGAAAAGATCAATCATCCGAAATTCAATCGAGTGAGATTTTTTCTCAAAAGACAAAAGAGGAAATTTCTCTTTTGGATACAAAAGTTGAGAAGCTGATGAATTTATATTTAGAAAATGTACTTTCGTTAGACGAATATCGTGAGTCTAAAAACAAGCTGGTAAGCTCTAAACAGCTTCTCAAAGAGAAATTATCTGATTTTGAGAAAAAATCTCATAATCGGTTCGAACTCACTGACAGATTCCTAAATGACAATATTACCAACACGGAATTGGCAAACGATAGAACAAATGAAGAATTACTTCATTTGTTCAAAAAAATCGGTTCGAACTTTCAAATTAAGGATCGAACCGTACTTTTTGAGCCACGCGGAGCGTGGAAAACCCTTTTGGATTCTGGATTCGGCGGGAATTCAGCTCATTCGTCGGCGCTTTGCGCCGACCCCGTTTTTGGCGGGAATTCGGATTTTGAATTCTGGCGGAGGGCAGAGGAGTCGAACCTCTAAGGGATTACTCCCGATAGTTTTCAAGACTATTGCCATACCATTAGGCGAGCCCTCCTTTCCGTTTCGATGTTATCAAAAAACAACTTTTTATGCTAGCATTTTTTCATGAGATATCTTGGCATTGATTACGGTACCAAGCGAATCGGGCTTGCGGTTTCGGATTTGAATGGCCGGTTGGCTTTCCCGAAGGAAGTGGTCAAAAACAACGGTGAGCTAATGCGGAAAATCGGGGAGATAATTTCCAAAGAAAAGATTGCGGAGATAGTGGTTGGCGAATCGCTCGACTTTGCCGGCTTGCCGAATATCCTCCAGAAGGAAATAGAATTTTTTATTTCAAATTTAAATAGAAAATTCAAGCTTTCTACACATCGCGAAAAAGAATTTTTTACTTCCGTCGAGGCCCGCCGATACGAAGATAAGGGAACTTCCGTGGATGCTTCGGCCGCCGCGCTGATATTGCAAAGATTTTTGGATAAAAAGAATAGCGGAAACAGCCAAGATATAATATAATATTGGCATGCTCAGCAATTCGTTCAATAGATTTTTTCCGATGCCGACTTTTCTTTCCATGCCGTCTTTTGGACTCGATATTTCAGATGAGTCGTTGAAGTTTGTTTCTCTTAAAATCACCCAAAATGGCATTCGCCTGAAGAAATATGGGGAACGCAAAATTTCTCCCGGAATCATAGAATCCGGACAAATAAAAGATCAGAAGCGTTTGGAAGAAATTTTGTCTTCTCTTGGCCGGGAGGAAGGGATAAAGTCTGTTCGGGTTTCTTTGCCGGAAGAGCAGGTGTACCTTTTTCGGATGCGTCTTCTCAAAGCGGGACTTATCAGTGTCCGCGAAGGAATTGAACTTTCTATCGAAGAGCATATACCGATACCGGCGTTGGACACTATATTTGATTATGAAAAATTAGAGGAAAATGAGGAGAGTCTTCATTTGCAAGTGGCGGCCATATCAAAAAATGTAATAGAAAATTATTTATCGGTTTTTAAAAATACAGGCCTTTCCGTGCAATCGTTTGAGGTTGAGGCTCAGGCTATTTCTCGTTCGGTAGTTGCGGCTAAAGATTTCGATACTTATATGATTGTGGATTTTGGCGAGAAACGCACCGGTATATTTATAGTTTCAAAAAAAGTTGTGGCCTTTACCTCCACTCTTGATGTGGGTGGAGTGATGCTGACCAGCATGATAGCCAAAAGTTTTAAAATAGGCATGCAAGAAGCGGAACAGATGAAAAAAGATTATGGGTTGCAGAGAAATGTGGCGAATAAGGAAATATTTGCGGTCCTTTTAAACAGTGTCTCCATCCTGCGGGATGAGGTGGTAAAACATTTTTTGTATTGGCATACGCATAAAGATGAAGAGGGGAATGACAATCCGCCGATTAAGAAAATAATTTTATGCGGCGGAGATTCCAATCTTATCGGCTTGACGGATTATCTGTCCATTAGTTTAAAAAGCAAAGTGGAAATGGCAGATGTCTGGATAAATATTCTAGATCCCAGACGCGAAGTGCCGGAAATTAATTTTAAGCAGGCGCTTTCCTTCGCGGCGGCCATAGGACTTGCCTTGGGAGATTTCGAACGCGATTAAATTTATGATCAATCTGATTCCAAACGAAGAAAAAAAATTTATGATAAAGGATTTTTATTATAGGCTGGTCGCTGTATTTTTTTTCAGCTTGAGCTTGGTTATATTTTTCGCTTCGGTTGCTATTCTTCCCGCTTATCTTTTTTCCTCCGTTAAAAAAAATGAGATTAGCGCGAAATTAAAGATCGAAATGGCGGAACCCACAAGTCTCTCCGATCAGGAAACATTTCTTGCCGTCGATGCGTTGGATACGAAATTGTCTCTGATTGAAAAAGCGGAAAAAGACAAATTTCTTGTTTCTGAACGCATAATAAACAAGCTTCTAGTAAAGAAAATTTCGGGCATAAAAATCACTAAAATCTTTTTTGAAGAAAATTCAGCCTTATTAAAAAATGTAAATGTCCGAGGCTCCGCAGAGAGCAGAGAAAAGCTGCTTCTTTTCCGCCGCGCCCTGGAAGAAGATGCCACTTTCCAAAAAATTGATCTGCCTATTTCCAATTTTGTGAAGGGGTCCGACATCCAATTTTATTTAAGTTTTAACGTTCTATGAAAGCAAATTCGCGAAAAATTCAATTACTGATAGCTGTCATCCTGCTGATATTTTCTTTCTGTATTTTTTATATTTTGCATGGCCGGCTGAAGAGCAACTATTTCGCTTCCGAAGAAATGAATTTGAAATGGTTGGAAGAAGCGAATCGTCAAAATGAAGCGAAAAGCCTTGCGCACAGATTAGAAATCATGAAAAATGAGAAAATGGAAATTGAAGAGCATTTCGTGAAAAATTCAGACTTGGTGCCATTTTTGAACGCGATTGAAGGTTTAGGCCCTCGTTCTGGAGTTAGGATTGAAACCACATCTGTAAATTTATCATCGGACAAGCTCGGGCTTGTGGTAGAACTAAAGATGGACGGAAGTTTCGAGTCCATCTATAAATTTATTACTTTACTTGAGAACTCTCCCTATGAGCTTAAATTCTTAGCCTTTGATATTTTTCAAGAAGAATCAGAAAAGTCCGGGTGGCATTCCACCGTCAAGATCAGACTTATCAGCTTCATTAAGGATTAGTTTTATGATAAAGATACATTTTCCAAAAAGAAAAAATAAGTTTAAAAAAAATAATATTTTACCAAACCCAAATATTTTCTGGATGATAATTTTCTACTTGGGATTTATTCTTACCGTGTTTGCTTTTGCGTTCGGATTGTATCTTTTTTTGAAAATAAATAAAGAAAATATTTCTCTGCCTCCCAGCGAAGACCAACGTCTCTCAAAGATAAGCAAAACAAGAGTTGACAAAATTTTAGAAATTTTCGAACAGAGAAAAAAGGCCTCCAGCGCAATAATAAATTCTCGCGCTCCTGTCGTTGACCCATCATTATAAAAATGATAGTTTATAGCCATATGCGCGGTTAGCTCAGTTGGTAGAGCAATCCGTTTACACCGGAAAGGTCGTAGGTTCGAGTCCTACACCGCGCACTTTGCTCCCGTAGTTTAATGGATAAAACGAGACTCTTCTAAGGTCTTGATGGAAGTTCGATTCTTCCCGGGAGCACACGTTAGTGAGACCGACCGAGAGGCTTAAATGCTAGCTTTTTTGAAGTAGTCAAAATCCCCCAACCAAAACTGTCTTTAACCAAACACTAAAACTTTATCTGAACTCTCAACCATTTTAAGCAAGTCAGACATGGTAGAAACTGGGCACACGCTACTTTCTTTTCCACGTAGTTTTATACAAGTGCCGTAGACATAGATATTGCCTTTCAATTCTTTGAATTCATCCACTTTTACCGAAACATCAAAATCTTTGCTGTCTGGAATAGTATCAAGCTCTGATCCATCACTCATCAAAAATATCTCAACTTGATGATTAGCTTTAAGCGAAGTGATTCCAAGACGAAAGGTATTCCACATTTGTTCGGTTTTATTTGATTGAAGAATTATGCCTAGTTTCATGGCTATATTTTAACCTAAAACCAGATTTTTTTCTATAATCGGCTTAATTACAGTGATATAAACCAACAATAACCACAACAAATACATTCTTTACGCTATATTTATCTTTCAAAAGATTATAACCGAATATCAAATAACTTTTTAGACTCCGACCGAGAGGCTTAAAAGCCTTATCGCGTGTCTTGCTCGATCTTGTACCATTCACTTGGACTGATATCCAAGGTGTGTTTATAAGAATCAAAAATTTTCTTTGCCAATTCTTTTCTTCTCGTTAATTCACTACTATCTATAAAAGGGGTTGGTCCGTAGTTCCCGTTTGGATTCATATCTCTAACAGGTATCGAAGTTCTATCTCTAAGCCATAAATATTCCAAGTAATCTTTCTGAACTTGAGCATCTGATTCCCATTGTTGCTCACAATCAAAACAGAAAAAAGAATACTTATCATACTCATGTTTTGCCGCGGGTTGTCCTTCTGGTTTTGCGCTGGCAAAATTCATATGCACAACCTTCACATTTTTTGATTTACAGTTTTTGCACGTAATCATGACATTAGGGGGTAACTTCTTTTTGTAAAAATTCAAGACCATTTACAAGGCCCTCATTAGTAAGAGAATAAACCTTATAGTTCACATCTTTTTCCAGCAGAACTTCTCCTTTTTCTTTAAGGTCCGCAAGGACTTTTTTCATCCAAGCTTTTTTATCAGCTTCTTGAATTGGAGCGGTTAAATGAAAATAATCAGAGATATAATTCTTGGAAGCACACACCAGAACCACGGATTGTCTATTCTCAGACTTCAAATGCACACGCACCCAGTAAGTCATTCGTGTTGACAGGTACCCCAAATTTAAGACACAAATTCAACCAAGATTAGCGGTATAATAGTCGAATATACCAATAATTTTAATTGAGCATATGTCTAATAAAATACACAGGGTTCCTAAAGATCTTAAAGATCAGATTTTGGAGCGGATTAAGACTTCCGGAAAGTCGATCAAGGAAATAGCGGCCGAGCATGGCATCAGTACCACCTGCATCTACACTTGGTTAAAAGATGGGGTCACCGGCGTATCCTCCCGAGATCTGATTAAGCTTGAAAAAGAAAATCGGGAATTGAAACAGATCATCGGCGAGCTGACGGTTCAATTGGGTATTTCCCAAAAAAAGTGGTAGCTAGCAATCATCCGAAACTGCATGATGCTCTAGGAGTATCGCGAAGTTCTCTCTACTACCAAAGAAAAAAGCTGGTGGAAGACTGGCGGATTAAACAAAAGATTGAGAAAGTTTTAGATGTAAGGTCCCCCATTTTTAAGAAACGAATGGCCGACGCGCTGAAATTGAACAAGAAAAGAATCCGGAGGGTGATGAAACTCTATGGCATCAAACCTTACCGCAGACATCGAAAGCCCTGGAAACGAGCAAACACAAAGGAATATCAGGTATTTCCAAATCTTCTACTCACTACTTCACTTGTTCGCATGAATCAAATCTGGGTTACCGATTTTACCTTTATTTTCTGGAAAGATCGGTTCATCTATCTAGCCACTGTCATGGATATTTTCAATCGTGAAATTGTCGGAGCTTGTGTGCTCGCTAATCATTCCAGCGCTCTAGTGATACAGGCCATGGTATCAGCATTAATGGATCACAAAAGACCGGACATCATCCATAGCGATCAAGGTCGTGAGCATACAGGCAAAATGTTTCAAGATTTTTGTACTTCTGCCGGGATACAAATCTCAATGTCAAAAAAGGGTTCGCCCTGGCAGAACGGATATCAAGAAAGTTTCTATGACAAGTTTAAAATTGACCTCGGAGACCCGAACAGATTTGATGATCTGGGAGAATTGGTATATGAGATTTACCAAACAATTCATATCTACAATACGACCAGAATTCACACCGCGCTCAGAATGTCGCCACGCGAATTTGCTAAAAAATTCGCCACAAGTTAGAATGAAATTAATTGGTTTACTTTTTGTCTTAAAAATGGGGGACCTTACATGCATCATTCCAAGATATTTTTCATCTAGCCAAGTAAAGACATGACAATCTACTTTAGTGACAGATAAGGCGTTCGAGAGAATACTTGTAAGAAATTCTCTGTACTCAGGATCAGACTTTTTGTCATTCATAGTACCCCCATAATTTTGTTTACCTCCTAAGCCGGCAGAATAATCGATTCCCAAATTATATGGAAAATCTATATTTATTAAGTCTATTTGGTCTTTTCCGACTAGCTTCTTTACTGTATTTGGGTCAGTGCTGTCTGCACACATCACAAAGTGTTTACCAAATGAAAACATATCTCCCGATTTTATATCGGTGGTTTTCGCTTCTTTTAGTTCCTTTTCAATATCTACGTCATCATCTACAACTTCCAAGTTGTTATCAAAGATATTTTCAAGATCAAGCGAATCAAAACCTGCGGTTAGTAATTCATCGATATCAAAATCAGATGCAAGCTTTTCGAAGTCCCAGGACGCTCCGCTACGATTTGAAGTAAGAAGATAATCACGAAACTCTGCTTCAGTTAATGGTCTATTAGGCACACGAACTTCTATTTCGTCTTCGTCTCTACCGAGCAGGGACAAGGCGAGCACACGTTGATTTCCCGCGACCAGAGTACCGTCTGTATTTATGCAGGGCAATTCGGCTACATTGAACTTTTTAAGACTGCGTTTTAATCCTTCTAGTTGGTCTTCGGATAATTTTCTAGGATTCTTCTTGTACTGAATTAAATCTTTTATCTTACGCTTCTCCGTTTTCCAAAACAATTTTTTAGACATATGTTTTTTGTTATTAAACTAATAAAAGCACCTCCAATTTTAAAGTGGTTTAGTGCTTTTAAAAATTCAGCAACAAAAAAAAGACCGAATTAGAAAAACATAAAGCCAATTTAGTTAGGTTTACATTTCCTTAATCCGATCTTCTTCCGATGTAATAGTATTTTGAGCAATGCTCGGTCTATTATGTCGCAGTTGTTTTGATCAGACCTGACTGATTAATCATTTATACTTCTGAGGGGGTATGATCGCCCAGCACTTTAGATTAATCAGTTTAGGAATTTTCTTAAATTGAAAGGTACACTTTTATATTAGCATCTTACAAAAAGTAGTCAATTGATTTTGTAGCATTTTTTACAACATAAGATGGGTTGTAAATAGTGTAAATTAAAAGCAAGTGAGAAAAGTAAAACGTAACATTATTCTAAGTAATTCTTTATCTATGAGTAAATTGAAGAGAAAAATCAAATAATTTCAAAAATAGTTATCCCCAGTTGTAAAATAAATAAAAATTTATTTTTAGTTTGGCATAAATCCTGTAATCTAAAATCAATATGTAAAAAGCACCCCAAATGTGCTACAAATTAATAGACCTAACCCTCGCAAGAGATATGGTTAAAAAGCCGTCCAAGGAATTTTCCTCATAAAGAGGATTTGACCTTTTGTGTCGAATCGGCTTGTGAGGATTTTTTATTATTCATTCAACCAAAACCAAAATTTATTCTGTATTTCTTGACCTAACTTGTGTGCGTTCGCATGAGATAGAACACCAAGATAAGATTGCAAAGAAGAATAAAGTGTTAGTTCACTGATTTTTCCTTTCTTATATCTACTAACCATTTCTTGTATTTTCTTGGGAATCTTTCTTTTGGTTTTCGTTCTCAACTTAATATGTTCTGGCAAAATAACGTATCCGAGAAAATCAACACCACGAATGTGTTTAGTAATGTGAATTTTCTTTGGATGGAGTTCAAGACACAGTCTGGCTCTTAAAAAATCTTGAATTGAAGAAATTAAATTTTCCAAATATGCCTTATCGGTAGAAACAATTATAAAGTCGTCGGTATATCTAGCATAATATTTAACTTTTAAATTATGTTTAATAAATTGGTCAAATTCATTCATATAAATATTGGCAAAAATCTGCGATGTCAGATTGCCAATTGGTATGCCTCGTCGTTTAAAAAGGCTTGGTCTACTTGCCACAAAGCTCTCGATGATTTCTCGCAAGAGATTCATAACTTTCTCGTCTTTAATTTTCCTATCAAGAATGCTAATGAGCATATCATGGTCAACAGAATCAAAGAATTTTCTGATATCGCACTTCAAAGCATAGCATTGTCGGGTATTATTTTGGCTTACAGTTCTAATCATTTCCGCAACTTTTTTCATTCCCTTGTGTGTTCCTTTGCCTATGCGGCAAGAAAAAGAATTTGGAATAAAGGTAGGTTCAAATATTGGATTCAAAACGTTGAATACCGCATGGTGCAGTACTCGATCGCGTACTGTGGCTTTGTGGATATGACGAAGTTTTGGATCGTGAATATAAAAGCTGGTATAACCACCATGTTTGTATGTTTTATCACGAAGATCCCGATATATTTGAAAAATATTCTGTTCAAGATTTTTCTCAAAGCGAAGGACATCAAGTTTTTTCCCTTTACTCTTTTTAAATTCATCCCACGCCAAAAAAAGATTCTCCGGCTCAATTATTCGCTCAAATAATTTATTGTAAATTCTCATGAATGATCTAGATATACCAATCCTTAAAAAATCTTACGAACTGTATAAAGTATTTCACGACTATAGAAAACTGGTTTTGAAATCTGATCGATTCACCATCTTTAAACGAAGCGAGGATATCATTATTGATATTGTTGAACTTTTCCTTGAAGCAGGATATTCAAAAAGTACCAATAAGATGCCTATCCTTGAAAAAGCTAGCGTTAAATTAAACACTCTGCGTTTCCTCATCCGTCTTATGAAAGATACCAAATCTCTGGATAATAAGAAATATGTCACTTTGCAAGAGATGATTGACGAGATAGGTAGAATGCTTGGAGGTTGGATTAGGTCAAGTAGCCGATAATACAACAAAAGGTGCCCTTGGGCACCTTTTGTAATAATGAGAGACTTCGGAACGACACCCGACGCAGAACCGTAGTTCTCGTTCGCATTGTCGACCGTGTTCGTGTCGAACTTGACCTTGCCGTCGTTGAAGTTGAAGTACGGAGCGTGGTCGAAGCGGACATCGGAATCCGGATATTGTCTTTGCCCATGTAAGTCACCAAAGCTAGAAAATGTTTCTTGTTGGAAACAAGACATAGTTTTGCTTTCGAGGATTCATTTCTGAATTTAATTCAGTGGCACCAGCCATATAGGCTTAGTGGTCCAACTTGAGGCAAAGACAAGCAGTATCTCCTTATCACGATACGCTCTTGTAAACCTTAATCTACAAGATTCTGATCGATTTCTCAAAAGAGAAAGAGTTCGGCGACGGCAATCCGTAAACGACCGTGCATGAGCCTAGACTCGAGAGTAAGTATATCAAAATAAATTTAAAGTTCATATAAAAAGAAATCAGGGCTACCCACGTTGTACTGTGGATAACCCTGAAATTTTTTTGAATTCAAGAATCAAAAGAGAGGACTCAAAAGACTCAAGAATTCGATGTGCAAGAATCAGCTCTGCGGAACGACACCCGACG
>Ga0209343_10010258_pt1 | contig 10671 bp, 12 predicted proteins | sample RifCSPlowO2_02_FD_184026 | JGI IMG/M metagenome (GOLD analysis project Ga0209343, IMG submission 184026) | Groundwater microbial communities from Rifle, Colorado - Rifle CSP2_plank lowO2_0.2 (SPAdes) (version 2) | ecosystem: Environmental > Aquatic > Deep subsurface > Groundwater | place...
AAATCGTTTATATTTTAACGAACTTGGTCATTAAGGTGCTTGTAATTAGTTAAGCTTAAATTGAAAAACGTAGCGATTGACTAGATTTTTTTTAAGTATAAAAATGAATTTAAAATTCGATATCTAAATCGAATGCCTGACGTAGTTTGTTAATATTGGGGTTTTTTTCAGCAAGATGTTTATATTTATCCGTGGCGGTATAAAGATTGGTTTTGTCTTCTGCAACAGTCATAATAAGATTAAGTTGAATGTTGTAATTATTTAAATCCTTTCGTAAAAACCCTAAAAAAGTCATTTTATCTTCGTTAATTGATTCTTCAAGGGCTTTATTATTAACACTGAATTCAATTATCGATTCATCAGTCAAAACAGGACGTTTGCTCAGCAATGCGGAAGCTAAATTAGCTCTTCCTTTTGCTCTTAAATCGTTGGCATACTTATCCCAGGTGATTTCTAGGGCCTGTTGTGTAAAAGAAGTTTTAAGTAAGTTATTCTGCAACAGGTTGGAATCACTTTGTTCAATTGCGCTATCCCTTCTTTGTTCCGCTTTTTTTTCAATATTCAAATGCTGGGTTATAGATGGTGTTGAGGTTTTTATCAATGGCTTTTTAAACGCAGTTGTTACGTTTTCTTTTTTTACAGGTACGGCTTCTGCAACACTATTTGCAACAGCGGTTAAGGGACTTATTTCGGGAGTTTTTTCAATTATTGCAGGTGCTGCTGTTGCTATAGGCGTTTGAGGGGTATTGTTTACGCTTATTTGCGGGGCATTGCTGGTAGTTGTATTGTTTGTGCTTGTGTTGCTTTTTAGATTTGTGTAAGATTTTATCAGGTCATTTTTTTTTTCGGTATCAGTAGTACTGATTCCGGAAGCATTGATAGAACAAAGCTGCATTAAGGCCAGCTCCACCTGGAGTCGTTGATTTTTGCTGGATTTATACTGAATGTCAGTTTTATTAAGAATGGTTAACCCTTTTATCAGAAAGGATACAGAGCATTTAGTGGATTGTTCTTTGTATTTATCTTTTATATTGTTCCCAACTTCAAGTAATTGAAGCGTTTCCTGATTTTTACTTACTAAAAGATTCCGGAAATGGTCGCCCATACCGGCAACAAAATTATGCCCGTCAAAACCATTGTTTAAGATCTCGTTAAATAATAGTAATGCAGAAGATATGTTTTGCCCTAATATTCCTTCTGTAACCTTGAAATAATAATCGTAATCAAGAATGTTCAGATTTTCAATTACTGCTTTGTAAGTGATACTATTGCCTGCAAAACTCACAATCTGGTCAAAAATAGAACAAGCATCGCGCAAAGCACCATCAGCCTTTTGAGCTATAATATGCAAGGCATCCGTTTCGGCAGTTACGTTCTCACATTTAGCAATATAACCTAGATGATTAGCAATATCTTCAATTTGAATTCTATTAAAATCAAAGATCTGACAACGGGAAAGAATTGTAGGGATGATCTTGTGTTTTTCTGTTGTCGCTAATATAAAAATAGCATGTTTGGGTGGCTCTTCAAGCGTTTTCAAAAATGCATTGAACGCACTTTGAGAAAGCATGTGAACTTCATCAATAATATATACCTTATGGGTACCTAACTGCGGAGCATAACGCACCTGGTCCACCAGATTCCGGATATCATCAACTGAGTTATTGGATGCTGCATCTAATTCAGAAATATTAAGTGAAGCTCCCTCATTAAATGATCTGCAGGATTCGCACTGATCGCAGGCTTCTATTGCTTCGGTGCGGTTGGTGCAATTAATGGTTTTTGCCAGAATACGTGCGCAGGTAGTTTTTCCAACTCCACGAGGACCACAGAATAAAAACGCTTGAGCTAAATGACCAATTTTTATGGCATTTTTCAACGTATTGGTAATATGCCCCTGGCCAACAACGGTATTAAACGTTGCCGGGCGGTACTTACGAGCCGATACTATAAAACTATCCATTTTTTGTTTTGTAAAAGGGTTACAAATTTAGATATTAATATTGAATTTTAGTTCAATTTAGAAAGTTTAAAGTTTAGAGTCTGGAAAAAGAAGGGAATCCAAGGTTCTAAAGACTATAAAAATAAGGATTTAAACTTTTTAACCTTTAACTTTCTAACATTGAACTAATTTTACTATATTTGTCACCCTTAAATAAAAAAAGGACTAAATTCATTATTAACCAAAAACATCAAAACAATGCAAAAACATTATGAAACCGTCTTCATTATGACTCCCGTTTTGTCTGAAGAACAGGCAAAGGAGACGGTAAGTAAGTACAAAAAGATGCTTACAGACAATGGCTGCAAAATTGTTACCGAAAAAGCTTGGGGCTTACGCAAGTTGCAGTATCCAATTCAAAAGAAAACTACAGGTTTTTATCACTTGTTTGAATTCAAAGCTCCACCTACATTTGTTGCTGAACTTGAAGTAACGTACAAACGCGATGAGCGCTTGCTTCGCTTCTTAACCGTTGCTCTCGACAAACATGCAATCGCTTACAGCGAAAAAAGCAGAAATAAAGCGAAAGCGGCTGTTACAGCTTAATATAAATGTATTAATCAACAATAATCGGAAAAAATGGCAGACAAATCAGAAATCAGATATCTTGCACCTCCTACTGTGGATGTGAAAAAAAAGAAATACTGCCGCTTCTTAAAAAGCGGAATTAAATATATTGATTACAAAGACCCGGGCTTTTTATTAAAGTTTATAAACGAACAAGGTAAAATTTTACCTCGTAGATTAACAGGTACATCAATAAAATATCAACGTAAAGTATCAAAAGCCGTAAAGCGTGCACGTCACTTAGCTTTATTGCCTTATGTTGCTGATATGTTAAAATAAAAATAAGAAATGGAAGTAATACTAAAACAAGACGTTAAAAACCTTGGATACAAGGATGACGTAGTAAATGTAAGACCAGGTTACGGAAGAAACTTTTTAATTCCTAAAAGTCTGGCTGCAATAGCAACTCCTTCAACAAAAAAAATGTTGACGGAAACAGTTAAACAACGCGCATTTAAAGAACAAAAAGTCAGAGCAGCAGCTGAAAATATTGCCGCTAAATTAAAAGATATGATTGTTAAAGTTGGCGCTAAAGTTGGTGAATCCGGAAAAATTTTCGGTTCGGTTACTTCTGTTCAATTAGCTGATGCAATTAAAAAATTAGGTTATGAAGTGGATAGAAAAAATATCACAATGAGTAAAGAAGGTGTTAAAGCTGTCGGAACTTATACTGCTGATATTCGTTTCCACAAAGATGTAACAGGAACAGTTACTTTTGAAGTAGTTCAGGAGTAATTTTTTTCGTTAATTTTAAAAGGCAAACAAAATTTTTGTTTGCCTTTTTTTTTACATAAATTTAACAAATGAGCAAAAAGATCAATCAGCAAATAACCATTAAGGAAGCACAGCAAAAAGTGGATGGATGGATAAATACCCACGGTGTTCGTTATTTTAATGAATTGACAAATATGGCTATACTTACCGAGGAAGTAGGGGAGGTGGCACGTATTATTTCCAGGAAATATGGTGAACAATCTTTTAAAAACCAGGAGAATAAATTAAGCCTTGCAGATGAATTAGCTGATGTTCTTTTTGTTGTCATCTGCCTGGCAAATCAAACGGGTGTTGATCTTACAAAAGCATTCGAAAAAAATATGAAGAAAAAAAGTAAACGTGATAGTAAACGGCATAAGGAAAACAGTAAGCTGAAATAAAAAAATAATTTTTAAGCGCTTAAAAAAATATCTTTGAGCCTTGTGCAATTATCAAATTCATGCTTAACTTGCCTGTCCCGAACTTGTTCCGGTGATTCCAGCATCCATGAGATCTGGCCCTTCCCAAAAAAGGGAATGGCGGAATGACTAACAATACGACAAAGCATTCTTAACATACCACGGGTAGAAAATAACAGGTGTAAATTTTAAAATGGGAAAGTATTCTCCGAAAATATCGTTAATAATAATAGCCCTGATATTCGCAGGCTTTATTTCCGCTGTGCTTGTTATTTTTATGCCGGAAGGAGTACCTGATTGGACCATACCGGTCGGAGGTTTTTTTATTTCACTTATTACTTCTGTTTTGATATTGCTGTGCGTAAATGTTTTGGTGTTTAAAAAAATAAACGACCTATTGAATACCGTAAAAAAATTCCGGGAGCATAGTGATAAACCTGCCAAATCTATTCGATATAATAATAATGAAATAAATAATCTTAACCTTGAATTAATAACCTGGGTAGAAGATCGTAAGAATGAAATTGAACATCTTAAAAAATTAGAAGTATATAGAAAGGAATTTTTAGGAAATGTTTCGCATGAATTAAAAACACCTGTGTTTAACATCCAGGGATATGTACTTACCTTATTGGACGGGGGCCTGGAAGACCCCTTCATAAACAGGAATTATTTACAACGTGCCGAAAAAAGTGTAGATCGGATGATTACCATTATTGATGATCTGGAAGCCATCTCCCAATTGGAAACCGGGGAATTACAGATAGAACCGGAACGTTTTGATTTGGTAGCATTGATAAGGGATGTGGTGGATGCGCAGGAAATGAAAGCCACAGAAAAAGGAATTATTTTAACGCTGCATGAAGAGAACAAACCATTTTATGTAACAGGTGATAGATTTCGGATCCGGCAGGTGATTGTTAATTTAATTGTGAATTCAGTTAAATATGGCAAAGAATATGGCGAAACTAAAATACGTCTTTATGATGCAGGTGATTTAATTTCGATCGAAATTGCTGATAATGGGATTGGCATTGCTGAAAAGCATTTACCGCGTTTATTCGAACGTTTTTACCGGGTTGATAAAAGCAGGTCACGCGAGCAGGGTGGCACCGGCCTGGGGCTCGCTATTGTAAAACATATTATTGAAGCGCATAACCAAACAATTGAAGTAATGAGCACTGAAGGTGCCGGTACTGTATTCTCCTTTACAATGAAGAAAGGCTGATTAAGATGTGTTGAGTTTTAAATGTTAAATTATAAATGAAAAAATATGCAACATCCACATTTAACATAAAACATTCAATATTCAACATTCAACATTCACCATAAAACATTCACCATTCAACACCCCCTTTTATACCATGGCAAAACGAAAAATTAAAAAATTTGCAGAAGTGAATTCTTTCGACAATTGTTTTTTCCTGTCCTTTGAAGAGTCCAGGGCTGATGGTTTACCTCTGAAAGGAAAATGGAATAAAAATTATTTTAAAAATAACAATCCGATTGTTTTGGAATTGGGATGCGGTAAAGGTGAATATACTGTTGGTTTAGCACAACGTTTCCCTGATAAGAATTTTATTGGTGTTGACATTAAGGGAAACCGGATCTGGACAGGCGCAAAAACCGCGGTTGAAAATAAAATGGATAACGTGGCTTTTATTCGTACCCGTATCGATTTTATTGATACTTGTTTTGCAGATAATGAGGTGAATGAAATATGGATTACTTTCCCGGATCCTCAGCCTCAGAAAACACGTGTAAGAAACCGATTGACTAATATGATGTTTATTACACGGTATAAAAAAATATTGGGTAAGGATGGTATCATTAATCTTAAAACGGATAGCGAACCTTTTTACGATTTTACACGTGAAATTATCGTGGAAAATAAGTTAGAGGAATTAGATGCTACCAACGATTTATATGCAAACACTGCTCAAAGAGATGAAGTGCTGACTACGATTAAAACATATTACGAAAAAAAATTTTCGGATAAGGGATTTAAAATCTGTTATCTTAAATTCAGAGTTTAAATAGGGATATGCAAAAATACGAAGATTTTTTTCAAAATGTATTTGAAGTTGTACGCCTCATTCCGGAGGGGTATGTAACCAGTTATGGTGCTATTGCAAAGTACCTGGGTGCAGCGCGTTCGTCACGTATGGTTGGTTGGGCAATGAATGCGGCACATTCACAAAAAAAATCTGTTCCGGCACACCGTGTCGTGAACCGTAATGGGGAACTTACCGGAAAAAATCATTTTTCTACTCCTTTTTTAATGGCAGAGCTGTTGGAAAAAGAAGGTATCAAAGTTGTGAATGATAAAATAAAAAACTTTGATAAATTTTATTGGGATCCGATGAAAGAATTGGAGTTGTAAGTTTTATACTACTTGGATTTAATTTATTTGGGCGTTCCCCTTTCTGAAAAAGAAAGGGTCGGGCTTGGAGTTTATCCTGAGCCCAGTCGAAGGGCTTCAATCTTTTCTGAAAAACGAAAAGGATTTTCGCTGCAATCCCTAACGCAGCATTTTCAATGAAAGAGACAACATTTCTTCAAACCTTACTGATTCACTCCGGCACGCTTTTTAAATTCATTCAACCCTTCATCTAACCAGTTCACATATTTTTTAATATTCGAATCGTAATGAGCAGTTTCTTTGGTAAGCTGCTGTTCGTTATTGTCAATCAAAATATATTGTGGTTGTGCATTGGTTTTATATAAATTTGCTTGCATATAGCTCCATTTATTGCCAATGCTTTTAATAGCGAAATCACGATTACCCAGTTTTTTAATAGTTTGCTCGTTCGCAGGTAACTCCTTTTTATCATCTACATAAAGTGATACCAAAACAACTTCATTGCGGATGCGTCTATCAACCTCCGGATCGGTCCAAACTAATGTTTCCATTTTACGGCAATTTACACATGCCAATCCTGTAAAATCAATCATTAAGGGCTTTTTAACTTTTTTTGCATAAGCGAGTGCTTTATCATAGTCATTGAAACAAGGAAGCTCATTTGGACAGTGTGCATTTGCATGACCGGCTTTATTAATACTTTCTGAGGTATTTAATTCAATTGTATTTTTTGAATTTCCAAAGCCGTGTGGTGATTCGCTGTAAAAATCAGGTGGAGGAAAACCGCTGATCAGCTTTAATGGCGAACCCCATAAGCCCGGAATCAAATAGATAGTAAATGAAAACGTAAGGATAGCAAGAAATAAGCGGGGCACAGATAAATGATGCAATGTACTATCGTGAGATAGTTTGATCCACCCCATCAGGTAAATGCCCATCACACCAAAAATAGCGATCCATATTGCGATAAATATTTCCCGCGTAAGGATACCTGCCTGTACAACCAAATCAGCATTTGACGCAAATTTAAAAGCCAGGGCTAATTCTAAAAAGCCTAATACTACTTTAACGGAATTTAACCATCCTCCTGATTTGGGCAAGGTATTTAACCATCCGGGGAATGCCGCGAATAAACCAAAGGGTAATGCTAATGCAGCCGAAAAGCCAAACATACCCCAGAAAGGGCCTGCAAGTCCACCATTTACGGCTGCATCCACCAATAATGTTCCAATGATAGGACCGGTACAGGAAAAGGAAACCAGTGATAGCGTAAACGCCATGAAAAAAATACCGATTAATCCACCACGGTCGCTATGCGAATCCATTTTGTTTACAAATTTTGAGGGGAGTGTAATTTCAAAGGCTCCCAGGAAAGAAACAGCAAAAATTATCAGCAAAGCAAAAAAGCCAAGGTTGAACCATACATTGGTAGAAAGAGCGTTGAGTGCATCAGGTCCGAAAGCTTTGGTAACTCCTAAACCCAGCAGCACATAGATAATAATTATGGAAGCTCCGTAAATTAAAGCGTTGGATATACCCATAGCCCTTGTTTTACTGCTTTTTGTGAAAAAACTTACTGTCATAGGTATCATTGGAAATACGCAGGGAGTAAGTAATGCAGCCAGACCGCCTAAAAAACCGATAATAAAAATAGACCACCAGCTCCTGGCATTCTTACCGGTTTTTTCATCAGTAACAGTTTCTGTTTTTTCAGCAATCACAGTAGTTTTAGCGGTGCTGTCAACTGAATCATCAATAGGGTCAGCTTTTTTATTTCGTAAGGTTATAATTTGAAAAATGGCATTTGAATCACATTCGGCAGTTTGTTCCTTAGCAATGCTGCTGCCTTCAATACAACTTGCAGAACCGTTTGCGGTAAAACTAAAATTAACTGTAGTTGGCGGTAAACACTGGCTTTCATTACACACCATAAATTCCAGGTCACCTTTTATTATTATAACCTGACTGGATTTTACTTTTATTTTTTGTGTAAAAATAGCTTCATGCTCAAAAAAATGCAGTTCAAGATTCCAAACGGGTTCAAATTTTTTAATTAATTTACTTTCCCTTGTTTTTCCGGTAAGTTCATAGTTTGGATCAGGTACAAAACGGAAGGACGTTGGAATTGGTCCGTCATCACCATAGGATTTTTGACCGTATAAATGCCAGTTACCTTCCAGATTGGCGGTGAAAATTAATTCATATTCGCAAGCGCTTATTTTTTTAGTGCTGAAGTCCCATTTAACAGGATCGAAAATTTGCGCATCTGAACTATTTAAAAACAGGGTACTAAACAACAGTAGTATGCTTAATTTGAAAATACGTTTCATAAAATATAAGTACTTGTTATCATTCATTTATTATCCGTACAGTAAACGGAACAGTTTTATTAGGGTAAAGGTAAAAAAAATAGCCCCCCGATAGTAATCAGGGAGCTATTTTAACAAATATTGGATTAATTGAGTTTACAGGATCTCATGTATCCTGTGGATTGGGATCAGCACTCCTTGTTTTAATATCACCCGCTTATCGGTTACACCCCAAACCGTTGTTACTACTTGCTTTAAGCCATCGGCATCTTCAAACACAATTTTAATTTTATTGTGTTCGAGGTTGCCCAGTTTTAAAGCTCTTTCCAGGCAGGAATTCCTTATCTTGATTTCATCTTTTGAAGTCAAAACATCAGAATCAGGAAATTTTAAGCCACGGATATTCTCTTTTTCGATCAAAAGAGGACTGATAATGTTTGTAACGTTTTCCATAGAGCTGAGGGTTTAAAATTAATTTTATTAGCGGAAATTATCACTTAGTACGAACAAAAATAGGGAAGCGTTACACTTTTAGCAAAATCTTTTAGATTTTGTTTTCAACAATTAATGGCTTTATTAACTTTGCTAACTCAGCCGCTTTTTGGCTGCCAATTAAATATTTAAGGCCATCTTTGTCGGTTAACTCTACTGCATCAGTGCCTTTTGTATAAAAACGGATCACATTTTTATAATGTAAATTATAAATAGGCGGGTTTAAGCGGTACATACTGTATTTTACTTTCTTAGCGTCAACAATACTGTTTAAATCAATTTTTACCTTACGGGATGTCCAGAGGCCATCGAGAATAAGATTGTTATTAATAATTTTAGTATGAATGTGTAATACAAAAATCAGTATTGCTGAAAGCAGCATGATAATCAATCCCATTAAAAAAAACAGTTGCCCCGAGTCCTGATCAACAGGGGAGGAGGGAATGGCTATCCCTGAGATATCAACCGGTTTCGGATTTTCGCTCCAATAGTAAAGCAGAAAGCAGAATAAGGCCAAAACAGTGCGCCAAAGGATGGACCATTTATTGGAGCCTATATATTGTTTTTCTTCAAAAATAATTTCGTCTTGCATAAGTATTTCAAAGGTAAGCTACCTAAACCAATTCTACAATATAAATTTTTTTGGTTTTTTTGGTAATTTTAAAACGTTCGTCAATACGGTGACCGGTTACCCATACAATTTTACCTGTAGAAGTTAATAACCACACGTTTTCTTTTTCAGCGATGGAAAGTTTTTTATCAATAAAAAAATCGCTTAATTTTTTTTTGCCTTTCATACCCAAAGGATAAAATTGATCACCTTTTTGCCATTTCCTGATCTCCAACGGGAACTCCAGTTTATCATAATCCAGATTTGCAAACTTATTATCGGTATTGAGTTTGTGGCTTTCCGGATCAGCAGTGCTAAAATGAATTTCCAGCCCGGGAGTAGTTATTTTTTTTTGATTTTTTTTGACAAAAAAAAATTTTTCTTTTTTTTCCTTTTTTGATTCCGGATCTCCGGTTCCTTGTTCAATTATCAAATATTCCCTGTCTTTAATCAGCCTGTGTGTGGCGGAAAAAAAATGTTTGCCGGATAATCCGTCCAGACAACTGATAATTTCATCAACAGTGGCGGAATTGAATCCTAAAGGATATAAAAACTCGAATAAATAAGGTGTAAGAGGATTCAATTTTTTTAATTCTTTTATTGAAATCCGGATGCTGTGTTTATCTTCTTTTACAATTTCCGCACGTTTAGCGGAAATTTCTTTCCTGTAAATTTTTTCAGTATCACCCAGGCGTTTAATATCATCAGCAATGGTTTGCCGGATAGCGGGATTCAGCTCCTTCAGCAGCGGAATAAGCTGATTCCGGATTTTATTGCGTTGATATTTATCAGAAGCGTTGCTGCTATCTTCCCTGAATTTTAATTTATTTTTTTTAACATACAATTCAATCTCATTTTTTGTGGTAAACAACATCGGACGGATAATATTTCCTTTTTTCGGCAAAATACCATGTAAGCCCGAAATACCTGTTCCGCGAATAAGGTTGATGAAAAATGTTTCGATGGAATCGTCCTGGTGATGGGCAGTTGCTATATAATTGTAACCGTAATGTTCCTTTATTCCCTCAAACCATTGATAACGCAACTGCCTGGCCGCAACCTGTATGGAAAGCTTGTTTTCTTTAGCGTAAACAGCGGTGTTGAATTTAATTGAATGCATGGAAACATTGTATTTTTTTGCAAGTGTTTTTACAAAT
>Ga0209343_10010260_pt1 | contig 10670 bp, 8 predicted proteins | sample RifCSPlowO2_02_FD_184026 | JGI IMG/M metagenome (GOLD analysis project Ga0209343, IMG submission 184026) | Groundwater microbial communities from Rifle, Colorado - Rifle CSP2_plank lowO2_0.2 (SPAdes) (version 2) | ecosystem: Environmental > Aquatic > Deep subsurface > Groundwater | place: Rifle...
CTGGGGCCGGGGCAGAGCTTCGGCGAGGCGGTGATGTTCCTGGACAAGCCTTATGCCGTGTTCGCCGAGACCCTCACCGACTCGCTGCTGGTCCACGTAGGCAGGGCGGTCATCTTGCAGGAACTGGAGCGCAGCCCGGATTTCGCGCGCCGCATGCTCGGCGGGCTCGCACACCGCCTGCATCGCATTGTCGGGGATCTCGAGGGCTATTCGCTCAAGAGCGGCACCCAGCGCGTGATCGGCTATCTGCTTCGCGACGTCGCGGGCGGGCAGACTGGACGCACGGCGGAGGTGACATTGCCGGCCACGAAGAGCGTTATCGCGTCGCGGCTTTCCATCACGCGCGAGCATTTTTCGCGCATTCTGCACGAGCTTTCCGATGCCGGGCTCATCAAGGTCAGCGGGCGCAGTATCCGCTTTCTGGATCTGGAGCGCCTGCGCAAGTACCGCGGCTAGCCGCGGCGGGAGCGGGCTTGGCCTGCCTGGGAATCCTGGACGCCGGAGCGGATGCTGGATTCGCGGCTATTCGCCCATTTTCAGTTCACATCCGGCGCATTGGTGGCTTTCCCTGACGTCCGAAATAAGCCCGCACTCATCAGCCCGAAGGTTAATTCACGGTTTCGGCGGCTGCCGGCGTCCCGGATTTAGCCTCCCGCAGAGTGATATAGGCCGCACTGCAGAAAATGATCGTCCCCCCCACCCAAGTCCACAGGCCCGGGATTTCCCCGAACAGCAGATAACCCAGGAGGGACGCCCACAGCATGCGGGTGAAATCCAAGGGCATCAGCGCCGTCGCATCGGCCAGCATAAACGACTTGGTGTAGGCGAACTGCCCCACGGTGGCGATGAAAGCCATGAAGATGAGAACCGGAAGCACGTGCCAAGTGGGCCACTCCCAAACGAACCATGCCCCGATGAAAGTCAGCGGAGCCACTATCACCGCCATGTAAGTTACCTGGGTGCTGCTGGATTCGGTCCGCGCCATCATCTTGATGACCAGGGTGGACAGGCCCCAGATCAACGCCCCAAACACCGCCAATAAGGGGCCCAGCGTAATTTCGATGATGCCGGGACGCAGTACCACCAGCATCCCGATGAACCCGAACAAAACCGCGAGCCAACGGCTTAAATTGGAACGCTCCTTCAAGATCAAGATAGCCAGGATGGTCCCGAACACCGGCGCGATAAAGCTCAGGGCCGTCACTTGCGCCAGAGGCGTGATGCTGAGAGCCGTGAACAGGGACCACATCGACAACATTACCAGGACGCAGCGGATCAAATGCAAATGCAGGCAGGAGGTTCTAAGCACCCCGAAGCGGCTCTTGACTATACCGAGCAACAGAAATAGCAGAGCGAAGAAATAACGAAAAAACGTAATCTCGAAGACATGCAATTCCTTGGAGGCATAGCGCACCGAGGTGTGCAGCAAAGTAAACGAAGCCGCCGCTATCAGGGCGAGCAACATTCCCCGCACCCTTCTTGGGATGCGCGACAGCAGGCCCGTGACCCGGCGGGCAACAGAATGGTTCATCGCGACTTTCTCGATAAAACGGTCGCCGGATTCTCCCGAACCAGGCTTGGAGTTGAGCGATCGCCGCGGAAAATTCCCGTCCCCGGTGGGTGGATATCCGCCGGGGGGGAGCCTATGACCGTCATCACAGGGTGGCTTCAGACCCGAGGATGTTGGTGATCTGGCTCGAAAGCACCCCGCCGTTGCCATGGCACAGCGCCACCTGAGCGTTCTTCACCTGTCGCTCGCCGCATTCCCCCCGCAACTGCCGCACCCCTTCGACCAGGGTAAACATGCCGTACATCCCGGGGTGGACGCAGGACAGCCCGCCGCCGTTGGTGTTTACGGGCAGGCTGCCCCCCGGCGCGATGGCGCCGCTGGCGACGAAGGAACCACCTTCGCCTTTCTTGCAGAAACCCAAGTCCTCCAGGAACAAAATAGCATTGATGGTGAAGGCATCGTACAGTTCCACTACATCCACGTCCGCGGGCTTCATCCCGGCCATCTGGAATGCCCGCTGGCCGGAATCCTTGGCGGCGGTTTCGGTCAGATCGGCCATGGCCATGATGTTCATGTGGGTGGTGGCGGCCGCCGCCCCCAATAGATACACCGGCTTCTTGGGGAAATCCTTGGCCCGCTTGGCCGAAACCATCACCAGCGCGCCGCCGCCGTCGGTGACCAGACAGCAATCCCGCACCGTGAAGGGGCTCGACACCATGCGGGAGTTGAGCACGTCAGACACCGACAAGGGCCCTCGCATGAAGGCTTCGGGGTTCATGTTGGCCCATTGGCGGGCGGCCACGGCAACGCTGGCCAACTGTTCCCTCGTCGTCCCGTATTGATGCATGTGACGAGAAGCCGCCAAAGCGTAGGACGTCGCCGGAAAAACAGGATTGTAGAAAGCTTCGTAGAGGAAGGGACGTACCGAGGAAACCAGTTTTCCGGTATTGGAGCGTTGGTTGCTGCCGTAGAAAATCAGCGCCGTATCGCACAGGCCTTCCTTGAGGGCCATGGCGGCCATCAGCGTATAGGACAGGAATGTGGAGCCGCCGGTACGGTTGTTGTCGGTGAACTTGGGTCGGATACCCATTATTTCCGCCATCAACAGGCCGGATAACGGACTGCAATCCCCGGGCAAAGAGCCGAACACGGCATCCACATCCTGGGTGGTGAGCCCCGCCTCGGCCAGCGCCTTATAGCTGGCCTCGATAGCGATGTCTTCCGAAGTGCGGCCGGGCGCTTCCCCGAGCCCAGCCAAAGAGGCTCCCACGATAGCGGCTGCGCCGCGAATGTTGTTGGGCATGATTGCTCCTTATGCGGGGTCGAAAACGACAAAGGGCGCCTTGCCGCTGCTATCGATCTTGGCCTTGACGGCCATGCCGATTTTCAAGTGCTCGTTATCCACCCCGTCGACCCGGCCCATCATGCGGGCGCCTTCCGCCAAATCCACCAGCACCACGTTGTACGGTCCGCCCTTTTCGGTTCGGCGGTTCACGATGCTCACCGCGTAGACGGTACCCCGCCCGGAGGGACGCACCCACGCGAGCTTGATGCTACCGCAACCGGTGCAGGTCAAGCGGGGATAAAACACCTGCTTGCCGCAGTCGCCGCAGCGTTGAATACGAAACTCGCCTTTTCCCAGGTATTCCTGATAGACCCTATCCGGACCCGGCCCGTTGAACACCGCGTCTTGTATCGCACTCATGAAATCCGCCCCTTATGACCGTGCTTGGTAATAGCAAGAACCCTTTAACCCGGCAACTCCAGAATTGCCTTGGCGAGAATATTGCGCTGGATCTCGTTGGTGCCGCCGTAAATGGAGGCGGGACGAGAGGCAAAATAATGATTGGCAGGATGCACTTGGACGCCATCGTCCAAGGCCAGCATCTCGTCCAGCACCCCGGCCTCCCCGGTAATTTCAAGAATGAGGTCGGTAACCCGCTGATAGGTCTCGGTGATCCAAATCTTCAGCAGAGACACCTCCGGACCCAATTCTTCACCCCGTCGCAACACCTCCGCAAAACGCACAAAAGCCGCGTCCAAATCAGCCACGTCCAGCCGTAACGCGTCATACTGGGCACGAAATTCGGGGTTTTGCATCAAACCCCTTTCCTTGGCGAGTTTACCGAGCAACTGGAGAGGGTATTTGGCGACCCGGGGGCTGCCGATGGTGATGCGCTCGGAGCCCAGCAGCGACTTCGCCATGGTCCAACCCTGGTTGAGTCGGCCGACGATGTTTTCCTTCGGCACTTTGACGTTGTCGAAGAAGACCTCGCAGAACTCCGAATTGCCGGTGAGGTTCTTGATGCGCCGTATGGTGATGCCGGGCGCCTTCATATCCCCCAACAGAAAACTGATGCCTTCCTGTTTCTTGGCGTCCTTATCGGTTCGCACCAGCATGAAGATCATGTCCGCTTCATGGGCATAGGAAGTCCAGGTTTTCTGACCGTTGACGATGAAGTGATCGCCCTCCGGCACGGCACCGGTGCGCAGCCCGGCCAGGTCGGAACCGGCGCCCGGCTCGGAATAGCCTTGGCACCAACGGATCTCCCCCGACAGGATACGCGGGAGGTAGTGCTGTTTTTGCGCCTCGGTGCCGTAGCGGATCAACAACGGCCCGAGCATGGTGACCGCCATGTTGGGTACGATATTGATGCCATGAGCGTCGCATTCCTCCTGCAAAATAATCTGCTGATAGGGCGTCAGCCCCATGCCCCCGTATTCCTCGGGCCAATTGGGCGCCGACCAGCCTTTCTCGTAAAGTTTGCGCTGCCAAGTTTCGGTGTGCCGCAAACTCAAGCGGTGGGGGGGAAAGCGCCACTCCTGCGGAAAGTTCGCCCTGATCCACTCGCGCGCTTCAAGTCTAAATGCCTGCTCGTCCATTTCTTCACCTCTTCAGGATTTGCTGCCGGTCAAAGCCCGGCATGCATCTGCAGTCGCTCATTGGGCCGCCTCGGGAACCAACTCGCCATAGCGACGACGATGGTAGGCTGCCGAGCCGAGCCAGGCAGCCAACACCATGGACTTTTTGAGGAACAGGCCGATATCGCATTCGTCGGCGTAACCGATCCCGCCGTGCAATTGCACGCAACCCTTCGCCACCTTGAGGGCCGCGTCGGAACAACGGGCCTTGGCTTGGCTGGCGGCGACGGCCCGCCGCGTTGGGTCCTCGCCGGCATCGAAAACGAGTGCGCTACGGACCAGCACCGAGCGGGACAATTCAGTCAAGATAAACAAATCCACCGCTCGATGCTGCAACGCCTGGAAGCTCCCCACGGGGCGGCCGAATTGTTCCCGTTGGCGGATATAAGCCACGCTGATTTCCAAGGCACGGGACATCACCCCCAGCAGTTCCGCGCTCACCGCCAGCCGGCCCTCGTCCAACACCCGTTCCAACACAGCCTTGCCCACGGATGGGGAAGCCACGCAACGGCTTGCAGGTACCCGGACCCCGGAGAGTCTCAAGGTTCCAAAGAACCCGCCATCCACCCGCGGATGGGTTTCAATGGCCGTCCCGGCGCTCCCTTTGTCCACCAGGAACAGAGCGGTTCCCGCGGAGGCACGGGCCGCCACCACAAAAGCATCCGCCCCTTCGGCGGCGGGGATAAAGTGTTTGCTCCCCGTAAGCGTGAATCCGCCACCTGCGGCAACAGCGGTGACCATCGTGGATTCGGCTTGCTGCGAGGACGCGGCTTCCTGCCAGGCCAAGGCCGGCTTCCAGCCTCCGGCCGTCAAGCGCGGCAAGCATTGCGCTTTCAAGTCGTCGTTGTCGCCGTGGAGAACGGCTCCGCCCGCCAGCAACGCCGCTGAAATAAGCGGCTCCGGGGCCAGCGCCCGCCCCCCTTGCTCCAACAGCAACGACACCTCCGCGAAACCCAAACCCGTGCCGTTATATTTTTCCGGCAGGCATAAGCCGAGCCAGCCCAGTTTGGCCATGTCTTCCCAGATTTTTTGGTCATATCCCGGTGAAACGCCCCGCCGGGCGCGGATTCGCTTGTAATCTCCCTCGGCGGAAAAAAACGACGCGGCGCTTTCCTGAATCATCCGCTGTTCGTCGGCCAGACGATCAACGCGGGCTTTGAGATCGATCATTAAAACTCCTATTGACCGGACCGATGACTCGGCTAATCCTTCACCGAACCACAGGCATAATGAGCATCGGTTGTGGGGTACTTTAGAGGCGGTATCGGGTCTTTCCGGGAAAATTGCCGGCTTCGACAATTGTCGTCAAACCGGGCGACATGTTCTTCTACGGATTATGATAAATTATACTGTCATTTTGGGCTCCCTTGCTGCGCGAGGGTAAACTTCGCGAAGAATCTAAATAATCCACCTGGAGGAAAATCCGATGAAAGCCATGATATTGAAGGGCTATGGCGGCCTGGAGCAGTTCGCCATGGAAGAGGTGCCGACGCCCAAGCCCCAAACCGGGGAGGTGCTGGTGCGGATCCGCGCCAACGGTGTGTGCTACCACGACGTGCTGGCTCGCCAAGGGCATTTCCCCCGCACCAAGACTCCCGGCATCATCGGTCATGAAATCGCCGGCGAGGTGGCGGAGTTGGGCGCCGGAGCCAGCGGTTTCAAGGCAGGGGACCGGGTTGCCCTGGTGATGAAGGACCACTGCGGCCATTGCCGGCCCTGCCTCAAAGGACACGACAATCTGTGTCAGAACACCGGCGGCATATTCGGCGAAGAGATTCCGGGGGGCTATGCCGAATATATTTCGGTGCGGGCCCATGCCCTGGTGCGGATTCCCGACGAGGTGAGCTACGAAGAGGCGTCGGTGGTGCCGTGCGCCATGGGCACCGCTTACCACGGCTTGCACGCCATAGGCAAAGTCCAGCCCGGCGAATCGGTGCTGATTACCGGAGCCACCGGCGGGGTGGGCATCCATGCGGTACAGGTGGCCCGCATGCTGGGGGCGCGGGTGATCGCCGTCACCACTTCGGCGGGGAAGACCGATTTCCTGCGGCAACACGGCGCCGACGAGGTCATCGTCAGCCCCGATCTGGAATTCGTCCAGGAAGCCCGGCGCCTGACCAACGGCGAAGGCGTGGACGTGATTTTCAACATCGTCGGGCAATTGGCTTGGAATGCCGCTTTGAAGAGCATGGCCTTAGGCGCGCGGCATGTGTTCGTCGGCAATCTCAATGCCGCTCCGGTGAATCTGCGGCCCGCCCATGCGATTTTGAAGGAGTTGTTCTTCCTGGGCACCGATGGGGTGACCCGCGGTGAAGTGGAAACCCTGTTGGAGTTGGTGCGTTTGAAGCGCATCAGCACCGTAGTGGGCGCCACCATGCCGCTGGCCGACGTGGTGAAGGCCCATGAATCGATGGAAAGCCGCACGTCGTTGGGCCGTATCGTACTGACCATGTGATGAGCTGGGGAAACGTAATGGTAGGGAGCCGCATCATTTTTCCATCGGAGGAGTTTCGATATGACGTATAAGACATTGCTTTACGAAGTCCGGAACGGGATCGCGGTGCTGACGCTGAATCGTCCGGAAAAGCGCAATGCGCTGAGCCTCGAAATGCGCGATGAGTTCTCTACGCTGCTCCGGACGATTCGCGGCGATAAGGAAGCGAAGGCTCTGGTGATCACCGGCGCAGGCGACGTGTTTTGCAGCGGCGGGGACGTCGGGGATCAGATGAAGTATATGGATAAGCGGACTCCCATGGACAATCGCCAAGTGCTGCGGGACGTGAATGCTTGGTTGCCGGAGTTTGTCAATCTGGAGAAGCCGGTGATCGCCGCAGTGGATGGGGCGGCTTTCGGCGCCGGCTTCAACATAGCTCTGGCCGCCGACTTTGTGCTCTGCACCCCGCGGGCCAAATTTTGCCAGGTGTTTATCCGCATCGGTTTGGTTCCGGACTTCGGCGGGCTGTACCTGCTGCCCCGTATCGTCGGGTTGCAAAAGGCCAAGGAGTTGATGTATTCGGCCCGGGTGGTGGGCGCCGAGGAGGCCAAGGAATTGGGTATCGTATATGCCATACACCCTCCGAAAAAATTGATGGATGCGGCCATGGAACTGGCCGGACGGTTCCGCCACGCTCCCACCGAGGCCATCGGCATCACTAAAAATCTGCTTAACCAGTCGTTTCATACGGATCAGCGCATGCTGGGAGAATTGGAGGCTTTCGCCTCCATGGCGGCCAAATCGGTGTCCTACCACCGGGAAGCGGTGCAGCGCTTCTTGTCCAAGCAGCCCCCGCTTTACGACTGGGATCGCATGAGTAAAGAAGCGGAGTAGTTTTTCGGGCGCGCCGCCCGCCGCGCAGATGCCCTGCCCCGGCGACGATGGCCAGCTTCGCATCAAGTGCTTTTCCGTTAAACATCTGTTAAGGAAATTGGTATCATGAAACTCTTGCCGGCGGCTGCGGCGCGGAAGATGCTTGAGCCGGCAAACGGTCCAGAATAGGGCCGAAGTCAAGTAATGCGTATTTCAAGTAATGCGTATTCTAAGAAGCGGCGTTTTATGGAGGAGGGCAGCATGAATGGATTGTTCCGCTTTTCTCGCGGTGCTCGGCCTAGCCTCGTTCGGCAGCTTGGCGCAGGTGCAAGGCTTTCCCAGCAAGCCCGTCCCTCTTATCATGCCCTGATCGAGCGTTTGGGCCTGCTCGCCGAATAACTGCCGGTCCTCACATTAGGAGGTGCCATGTACAAGAAAATCCTTATGGCTTTCAACGGATCGCGCGAGGGACGCGCGGCACTGCTGGAAAGCGCCGAGATCGCCGCGTTCCTCAATGCGGAAACATATCTTCTGGCCGTGGCCGGGATGCCGCCCAGCCTGTTCCTGACCGAGGGTTTCCTGCCCGAGGAGTTGCTGGAAGAGGAAAAAAAACGCACCCAGGAAATCCTCGACGAGGGCATCAAGCTCCTCAAGGAGAAGGGTTTCAATACCACCGGGCACCTAACGGTGGGCGAGCCGGTGGAGGAGATTTGCCGCGTCGCGACCGAACTAGGGGTTGATCTGATCGTGCTCGGACACCGGCAGAGACTTTCCTTTGCCGCGCGCTGGTGGAAGGGTTCGGTCGGCGCTTCCCTGCTCGATTACGCCCCGTGCAGCATCCTTATCGCGCGCGCTAGCCTTGCTTCTTGATTGGCCTTATCCGGACGTGTCGCAGGGCAAAGTGCCGGATTTTTCTTCAGGGCGTTTGCAATAATCCCATTTTTGTTCCGAGGCCTCGGTATGACAATTCTTGGAGGTCCCCTATAATCAAGCGGTTCTGAGTTTGTCCATAGGGCGTGCATGAAACCGGCTGTTGGCGCTGCTCGATTGCTTTTGCATGCTCTGGCGGTGGTGCTGGCGCTGGAACTGGATCACTACGCCTGCGCCCAGGCGCCGCAGAAAAAGCAGCAGGCTGCGCCGCGTCCGGCGCAACTGCCCAAACGCGCGGATGATCGCCGCTGGCAGGAACTCATGGATCAGGCCGAGGCACAGATCGCCAAGGGCGAGTATGCGCGCGGCGAGGACACCGGACGCCAACTGGCAGAGGAGGCGCTGAGGCTATTCGGCGACAGCGACCCGGATACCGCGACCAGCCTCAATGTCTTCGCCGATGCCCAGATGCGGCAAGGCAAATACGCCGATGCGCAGAAGAATTTCAGCGCCGCGCTGAACATTTATGAAAAGCGCTTGGGACCGGAGCATGTGAACACGGCGGCGGCGCTGAACAATCTGGCGCTAGTGCTGGAAAAACTGGGCGATTACCCCAGTGCCGAATCGCTGTTGCGCCGCTCGTTGCGCATCCTCGAAAAAACACTGGGGAAGGAGCACCAGGACACGGCGACGACCTTGTCCAACCTCGGGCGGGTGCTGGACCTGCAGGGTAAGTACAGCGAAACCACCGCGGGCGGAGCCGGCGAGGATGCCAAGCAGTTGAGCGCGCGCGCGCAAGACCTGATCGATCGCGGCCAGTACAAAGAGGCGGAGACCCTGCACTATCGAGTGGTCGCGATTCACGAGAAAACCCTGGGCAAGGAGCATCCGGGCACCGCGACCAGCCTGTCCAACCTGGGTAATGTGCTCTACCTGCAGGGCAAGGCCAAGGAAGCCGAGGCAATACACCGGCGTGTCCTGGCGATACGCGAGAAAGTGCTGGGGTCGGAGCACCCGGATACCGCCACCAGCATGAACAACCTGGCCAACGTGCTGCAGGCGCAGGGCAAGGACGAGCTGCTGTCACCGAGCGAGGCGCGCGCCCAGGCGCAATTCAACCTGCAGGCTTTTACCGAGACCGAAAGCCTGTTCCGCAAGGCTCTGGCCATCCAGGAGCGTACTCTGGGCCCCAGCCATCCGGCCACGGCCAATACGCTCAACAACCTCAGCACCTACCTCGACCGCCGCGGCCGGCCGCAAGAGGCCGAGCCGCTGCAGCGGCGCGCGCTCGACATCCTCGAAAGGAGCCTGGGTTCCCTGCATCCCGATACCGCGGCCATGCTGACGACGCTGGCGGTGATGCTCGACCGCCAAGGCAAGGTGGTCGAAGCGGAGGCGCTGTATCGCAAAGCGGTTGAGGTAGCGCGCCAGGCAGGTAACCCGCGCATTCTGCTGCTGAACAGCAGCCGCCTCGGATTTTCGCTTGCGAAGCACGGTCGCTACCGCGAGGCGTTGCCGTTCTACAAGGAAGCCGCCGACACGCTCGACTACCTTTATGTGCGCACCCGCGGGCTGTCGGAGGAAACCCGGGCCGCCTTCCTCGGCCAGTACGGCAACATCTATCTGGAAACCATCAAGGTGCTGCTGCAGTTGCACCGGACCTCGCCTCAGGGCGGATACGAGCGCGAGGTGCTGGAAATCGCGTCGCGCAACCAGAGCCGCGTGTTTACCGAGATGATGCGCCAGGCCGACGTGGCCAAGTTCTCCGCCGATCCGGCCTTCCTCGGCCTGAAGCGGAAGCGGGAGGATCTGCACGAGAAAATCGAAAACCTGCGTCTGGCCATGGTCACCATGCCTCTCGATCAGCCCGGCTTGGACGCGCGCCGCAGCGATCTGAATGCTCAGCTCGCAGCCGCGAAGGGGGAACTGGCGCCTCTGGAGGAGGCGCTGTGGCGCGACTACCCGCGCTTCATGGAATTGACCAACCCGCGTCCGGTCAGCGTGCAGGATTTGCAGCAGAAGCTGCTTCGGCCCGATGAAGTGCTGCTCTCCTACGTGCTG
>Ga0209343_10010261_pt1 | contig 10670 bp, 7 predicted proteins | sample RifCSPlowO2_02_FD_184026 | JGI IMG/M metagenome (GOLD analysis project Ga0209343, IMG submission 184026) | Groundwater microbial communities from Rifle, Colorado - Rifle CSP2_plank lowO2_0.2 (SPAdes) (version 2) | ecosystem: Environmental > Aquatic > Deep subsurface > Groundwater | place: Rifle...
GGAGGGTCCCGCCGATGCCTCATTGCGGAGATCCCCTTGGTTCGACTGATCGAAAAATTGCATCAATATTGGCGATAATAGAACTTTTCAGCGAACGTTCGCAATGATAGCGTGAGCCATGGGGGAGTCTGAATTCCCCCTGCAGTGGCCCTCTGCGGCGTCGCCAGCGACGCGGGCAGCGGCTCGGGAATAGCTTCGCAGGGAGAACCAGACCATGAATGTCGCCCAGATCAAGTTTTCGGTGCTGCTGTATGGAATGCTGCAGGCGATCCGCTTCATGGCGCGCCGGCATCCGAAGTTTGCCGAGCGGCTCAAGGAGAAGAATTTCACCGCCCAGATGAAGACCGCGGACAACGCGGTCGGGCGCTACTTCACCTTCCGCGACGGGAAGATCCTGTCCAGGCGGGGCCTACATCCCGCGCCCGATGTCGTCGTCGGCCTCGCCACGGCCGAGCTGGGGGTGCGCCTGTTCAGCTTGTCGGTCGATCAGCTCGAGCGCATCGAGGCGATGAAGAACTTCAACCTCACCGCCAAAGGGCCCGACGCGCTGGTGCTGTGGTTCACCCAGACGCTCAACATGATGCTGGCGCTGGAATGGGAATTCGGCACGGACATGGGCAACGGCATGCGGCGCTACGTCTCCAACACCAACGGCGGCCCGATGTTCGTCTATGTCAAGGACGGCAAGATGGTGCGCGTGACGCCGATCGAATTCGGCGACGACGACGCGGCCACCTGGACCATCCATGCGCGCGGCAAGACGCTGACACCGCCGCGCAATACCACGATGGCGCCCCACTCCATGGTGTCCAAGGCGATGGTCTATTCCCCCGACCGGCTGCTCTACCCGATGAAACGCGTGGACTTCGATCCCAAGGGCGAGCGCAATTGCCAGAATCGCGGCATCTCCGGTTACGAGCGCATCAGCTGGGACGAGGCCCTCGACATCGTCGCCAGCGAAATCAAGCGCGTCAAACGCGAATTCGGCCAGGGCGCGGTCATGGCCAACCACGGCTCGCACCACACCTGGGGCAACATCGGCTACTACCTCAGCGCCGCGTACCGCTTCTTCAACGCCATCGGTTACACCCGGGTGATGCACAACCCGGACAGCTGGGAAGGCTGGTACTGGGGCGCCATGCACCACTACGGCTATAGCATGCGCCTGGGCCAGATCGAGACCTACAGCGGCGTCGAGGACCTGCTCAAGGAAGCCGAGATGGTGGTGTTCTGGTCGGCCGACCCCGACACCACCAGCGGTTCCTATTCGGCATTCGAGGGGACGCCGCGGCGGCAATGGCTGCGCCAACTGGGCATAGAAGTGGTGCATATCGACCCTTATTACAACCATACGGCCGCGCTGATGGGCGGCAAATGGATCGCGCCGCGCCCGGGCACCGACGCCGCGCTGGGCATTGCCATCGCCCATGTCTGGATCACCGAGGGCCTGTACGACAGGAAATTCGTCGAGAACCGCTCGGTCGGGTTTGATAAATGGCGCGATTACATTCTCGGCAAGGAGGACGGCATTGCCAAGACGCCCGAATGGCAGGAGCCGGAAACCGGCGTGCCGGCCAAGGACGTGCGCGCGCTGGCGCGCCGCTGGGGAAAAAAGAAGACTTACCTGGGCGCCGGCGGATGGGGCAACGGCCACGGCGGCGCCTGCCGCAACGCCAACGGCATTCAATGGGCGCGCGTGTGCGCCTGCCTGATCGCGATGCAGGGCATCGGCAAGCCGGGCGTGAATTTCGGCAGCGTGCAGTGGGGCACGCCGATCGACGTGCGCTTTTACTTTCCCGGCTATTCGGACGGCGGCATTTCCGGCGACCTGGAGAACACCGGCATGTCGATCAGCCTTTACCAGCGCACGCCGCAGCTTCCGACGATCAATCCCTCGTCGCAGAAAATTCCGCGTTTGCGCATACCGGAGGCCATTCTCGAGGGAAAGACAGAGGGTTACCCGTGGAACGGGAAGACCATCGAAGGCCAGATGCAGAAATTCACCTATCCGGCGCCGGGCCACGCGCCGGTGCAGATCCTCTACAAGTACGGCGGCGCCTCGATCGGCACCATGAGCGATACCAATCGCTACGTCAAATCCTATCGCACCGACAAGCTGCCGTTCGTGGTCAACCAGTCGATCTGGTTCGAAGGCGAGGCGAAGTTCGCCGACATCCTGCTGCCGGCCTGCACCCAGTTCGAGCGCTGGGACATCAGCGAGTTCGGCGGCACCGGCGGCTACGCGCTGCATGCGCAGACGCAGATGAACCACCGCGTGATCCTGATGCAGCACAAATGCATCGAGCCGCTGGGCGAATCGAAGTCCGATATCCAGATTTTCACGGAACTGGGCGCGAGGCTGGGCCTGGGCACCTATTTTTCGGAAGGCGTGAATGAACTGGATTGGGTGAAGCGGGTGTTCGACGGATCGGACCTGCCCAAATTCATCTCCTGGAAAAAATTCCTCAAGAAAGGCTACTACGTCGTGCCGCCGCTGCCCGAAGGGCAGCGCGACCCGGTTTCGATGCGCTGGTTCTACGACGGCGCGAAAAAGGAGGTGCCCGAACCGCACCCGCTGCCCGGCGACTATGGCGAGGAATTTCTCAGCGGGCTGCAGACACAATCGGGCAAGTTCGAATTCGAGTGCAACAGCCTGAAGCGTTTCGATCCCGACGATCCGGAGCGCCCGCCGATAGTGAAATACAGCCCGTCATGGGAAGGCAGGCAGACCAAGGAACTGTACGAGCGCTATCCGCTGCAGTTGATCACTCCGCACACGCGCTTTTCCTATCACACCCTGGCCGACGGCAAGGACACGCCCATCAACGACATCGAGGAGCACCGCGTCAAGATCGATGGCTACGACTACCTGGTGCTGCGCCTCAATCCGCACGATGCCGCGGCGCGCGGCATCCGGCAGAATCAGCTGGTCAAGATTTTCAACGACCGCGGCGCCGTGCTCTGCGCGGCGCGGCTGACCGAGCGCCTGCCCCACGGCGTGGTGCATTGCTACTCGGCCTCCGCCGTGTATGACCCGATCGGCGAACCCGGCTACTCGGTGGATCGCGGCGGCTGCATCAACAACCTCACGCCCAAAAGATCCATCGCGGCCAAAACCAGCGGCACGGCGGCCAATTCCTGCCTGGCGCAGGTGGAAATCTGGGACGGATCGGGCGCGCTGCGCCCCGCAGTCAGCGCAGGAGCCGCATCATGAAAAAATGGAATCTTGTCATCGACGTGCCGCTGTGCTTCAACTGCAATATGTGCGCGCTGTCGTGCTGCGACGAATATCACGGCAACGAATTTCCCGGCTATGCGGCGGAAATGCCCAATCGCGGGCATCGCTGGATCGACATCAAGCAGCGCGAGCAGGGCCAACTGCCGATGGTCGAGGTCAGCTATCTTCCGGTCACCTGCAATCACTGCGACGACGCGCCCTGTATCAAGGCGGCCCGCGACGGGGCGATCACCAAGCGCGCCGACGGCATCGTCATCATCGTGCCGGAAAAGGCCAGGGGCCAGCAGCAGCTGGTCAAAGCCTGCCCTTACGGGGCGATCTGGTGGAATGAAGAAAAGCAGCTGCCGCAGGCCTGGCCGTTCGACGCGCACCTGCTCGATGCGGGCTGGAAGCAGACACGCGGCTCGCAGGTGTGCCCGACGCACGCGATGCGAACGCTGCATGTCGAAGACCAAGAGATGCAACGCATCGTCAAGGAAGAGGCCCTCGAGGTTCTGCACCCCGAATATGGAACGCGGCCGCGCATCTATTACAAAAATCTGGCGCGCTTCTACAAGGTGTTCGTCGGCGGCACGCTCGCCGGGAACATCGACGGTGTTACCGATTGCATCGAGGATGCCACCGTGGTGCTGGAAAAGGACGGCAAGACGCTGGCCGAGGCGCGCAGCGATGCCTACGGGGATTTCCGCTTCAACGGGCTGAAGCAGAACAGCGGCGCCTACCGGCTGCGGGTGAGCGACGCGCGCTTCGGCGAGAAGGCCGTCGATTTCGACCTGGGCCAGAGCATTTTCCTCGGCACCATCGTGCTCGAGCGGCCCGGCGTCCGGGCGGCCTGAGGCATATATAGCGAGGGGTACGCATAAAATGGAGTGCAGTCCACTTTACTCAGCCCCCTCAGCGCCGCGCCGCCGCCGCCACCCCCGGCACCGCGCCCACCAGCGCGAGGGTTCTGCGCAAGTCGTCCAGCGAGGCGACATTGACGGTCAGAAAGTGCGTGGCGGCGCCATCGCGGCGGTAGCTTTGCGAGCCGGCGACGCCGATCTTCTCGCGCGCGAGCACCTCCATGATGTCGCGCAGCAGGCCCTGCCGGTCGCTGGCGCGCACGGCGATGTCCACCTGGAAGGCGGGGTCGCTGCCCAGCCGGGGCGCCCAGGCAGCCGGCAGCAGGCGCTCGGGGTTGCGCGTGGCCAGATGCGCGAGGCTGGCGCATTCGGCGCGGTGCACCGAGATGCCGCGCCCGCGCGTCACGAACCCGGTGATGGGGTCGGGCGGCGCGGGTTTGCAGCAGCGCGCAATCTGGGTCAGCAGGCGGTCCACACCCACCACCAGGATGCTGCCCTGTGCCCCTGTTGCCGGCTTTTTTGCCGCAGGGCGCGGCTCGGGCGCGGCGGCTTCGCTCTCCCCGCGTAGGGCCGCCTGCACCTGGCGCAGACTGACCTCGTCGCGGCCGAGCGCGGCATAGAGGTCCTCGGCGCGCTCGAAATCAAGCGACCGGGCGATGTCGTCGTGCTTGACGCTGGTGCGGCCTTCGCGCTGCAGTTCCCGCTCCAGCACCGCTCTGCCCGCCGCGATGGTTTCGCCCAGTTCCAGGGCGTTGAACCACTGGCGCACTTTATTGCGGGCGCGTGAGCTGGCGATGTAGCCCAGCGCTGCGTTCAACCAGTCGCGGCTGGGGCCGGCTGCGGCACCGGTGGCCCTGGCATTGGCGGTGATGATCTCGACGCGGTCGCCGTTTTTCAGTTTGTAATCCAGCGGCACGATGGCGCCATTGGCCTTGGCGCCGCGGCAGCGGTGCCCCAGTCCGGTGTGCACGGAATAGGCAAAGTCCACGGGGGTCGAGCCGCGCGGCAGGTCGATCACCTGTCCCTGCGGGGTGAGCACATAGACGGTGTCGTCGAGCGCGGCCTTCTTGAACTGCTCCACCCAGTCCGAGGCATCGACCACTTCGTCGCGCCAGGCAAGCATCTGGCGCAGCATCGCGATCTTGTCGTCGAAAGGATCGCCTGATTTCCTGGCGCCTTCCTTGTAGCGCCAGTGCGCGGCGACGCCGAGCTCGGCATAGCGGTGCATTTCGTGAGTACGGATCTGCACCTCCAGCGCGCGGCCGTCGGGGCCGATCACCGCGGTGTGCAGCGAGCGGTAGTAATTGCCCTTGGGGCGGGAGATATAGTCGTCGAATTCCTTCGGGATGGGCTGCCAGAGATTGTGCACCACACCAAGGGCGGTGTAGCAGTCCTTCAGTTCCTCCACCAGCACGCGTATGCCGCGCACGTCGTAGATCTCCTCGAAGGCGAGATTTTTGCTGCGCATCTTGTTCCAGATGCTGTAGATGTGTTTCGGCCGCCCGCTGAGCTGTGCGCGCACGCCCGCGGCGTGGAGTTCGCGCCCGAGCGCCTCCACGGCGGTGGCGAGGAAGCCCTCGCGCTCGCTGCGGCGTTCATCGAGCTGGCCCGCGAGCTGCTTGTAGAGCCCGGGATCCAGAAACCGCAGCGACAGGTCTTCGAGCTCCCATTTCAGTTGCCAAACGCCCAGGCGATTGGCGAGCGGCGCATAAAGATCGAGGGTCTCCTGCGCGATCTCCCGGTGCTCTCCCCCGGGCAGTTGCGCGAGGTAACGCAGCGTCTGGGTGCGGCTCGCCAGGCGCAGCAGCACCACGCGCACGTCCTCCACCATGGCGAGGAACATCTTGCGCAGGATTTCCAGCTGCGAGGCGCGGCCGGGGGATTTCAGCGCCTGCGCGTCGCGGCTGCGGATCACCACGCGCAGCTCGTTCAGGGTGTAGATGCCGGCGACCAGTTCGGCAACGGTGGCGTTGAAACCGGTTTTCAGTTTTTCGCCGGATTCATCCAGGTAGCTCGGAACCGCGAACAGCAGGCTCGCCGCGCGCGCGTCGCTGTCCAGGTTGAGCGCTGCGATGCAGCCGGTCATGCCGATGGCGTGCTCGAGCGCATCTTCGCCGGTGGACAGCAGCTTGCCTGCATATAGCGGCGCCGCGTAATCCCAGGCGCGCGCGACCATGGCATGTTCGGCAGGCGCCAGGCCGGCGCACAGGGCGTGCGCGCCGTGGGCGGAAGTTTGAGCGGCGGCGGACATGGTGGGTAAAGTGGCCATTCGGACAGCGTTGCAGCAATGATTATTGCACGCGCACCCCGCTCTACCAGGTTGCGGATAGGCGCAGGCTACTTCGCGCCCGGGTGCAGCACGCAGGAATGGTTGGTGGTTCCCTGCTCCACCTGCAGCGTGCTGTGATGCACGGCGAATCGCTCCCGCAAAGTGAGTATGATCTCATCGACAAAAGCGTCGCCCGGGTAGCCATCCGGCATCACCAGATGGACTGTCAACGCGCTCTCCGTGGTACTCATGCCCCAGATGTGCAGATCATGGACATCGGTGACACCCGGGCATTCGCGCAGGTAGGTTTCGACCAGTGTCACGTCGATGTGCTCAGGCACGGCATTGAGCGCCAGTTGCATGGAGCGGCGCAACATTTCCCAGGTACCTGCGACGATGACGGCCACGATCACCAGACTGATCGCCGGATCCAGCCAGTACCAGCCGGTCAACATCATCGCCACACCGGCAAGCACCACGCCCAGGGAGACCGCCGCGTCGGCGGCCATATGCAGGTAGGCGCCGCGAATATTCAGGTCGCCCTTGCTTGCCTTGGCGAACAGCAGGGCCGACAGGCCGTTGATGACAATGCCCACACAGGCGACCAGCGTGACAGTCAAACCCGCCACTGCGGGAGGCTGCGAAAAACGCTGCAGCGCCTCCCATGCCAGAGCGCCGCACACCGCCAGCAGAAACATCGCATTGGCGGTCGCAGCGAGGATCGAGCTGCTGCCCAGACCATAGGTAAAACGCTTACTCGGCGCCCTGCGGCCAAGAATCGCTGCGCCCCACGCGAGCAGCAGTCCCAGCACATCGGACAGATTGTGCCAGGCGTCGGCCAGCAGCGCCGTGGAATTGGCGATGAAACCATAGGCCAGTTCGACGACGACAAAAACCGTATTCAGGACAATGGCGATGACAAATGCGCGGCCGTGATTGAGCGCAGCGCGGTGGTGATGACGGCCACCGCGGTCAGAATGGGCTGCGGGGTCGTGGTGGTGGGCATGGGCGTGGCCATGCTCCCGGGCGTGGTCCTGGTCGTTTTGATGTTTCATCAGCTTGCTGCCCCATCGGCTTCAATGATGCCGCTGCGCTTTCCCAGCAACAGGGCAAGCAATGCGCCGCTTGCCGCCATGGCGCACACGATCATGGCGCCCGAAGGCAGATCGGTGAGCGCCGAAGCGGCAAGGCCCGCCACGTAGCCGAGCACGCCCACGCCGAGGGCTTTCAACATGCGCCGCGCGCGCGAGTAGTAAGTCGCGAGCGCGGGCACCACCAGGGTGGCGAACACCAGGTACAAGCCCACCAGTTGCACCGAGACGGTTACCACGCAGGCAAACAACACATAGAAACCGACGCGGCCCGCGCGCTCGCGCAGCGCGTACCAGAGCGCGAACATGACCGCGTACAGGCCGGCATCGGCAAGGATGCGCTCCCAACCCACCCAGAGTATCTGGCCGGACAGCAATTCTTTGAGATGTTCGCCGCCTTGCGGATTGCTGGCAAGCAGCAGGATTGCCGCGCTCGAACCGAGCACGAACACCACGCCGATGGTGGCTTCCTGCACTTCGGGCCAGCGCCGCTCCGTCCAGGTGAGAAGCAGGGCCCCCGCGAGCGCCGCGGAAAACGCGGCGACCTGCACCGCCGCCCCATGCGGCTCCCAACCGAGCACATCGGCAAGGATCACGCCCACGCCCGCGATCTGCGCCACCGCGAGGTCGATGAACACAATGCCGCGCGCGAGCACCTGCATGCCCAGGGGCACGTGCGTCGCGGTGACCAGCAGTCCCGCTGCCAGCGCCGGCAGAAGAATACCGAGGTCGAATGAGCTGAGATTCATTTGGTACAGGCGGCGCGAGCTTTTTGCGCCGCCGCTCTTACTAGTATTCCCAGGTCGAATGCGCCGAGATTCATTTCACCCCTGCCAGCAGCCGCGCGATGGTGTCATCGAACAATCCGAACAGATCCTTGGCCTTGTCGCTGCCGCCGACCGTGTACGGCAGCATAACCGCTGGGATTTTGCTGCGCTCGGAGAGGAATGCCGCTGCCCTTGGATCGGTATATGCCGAATAAATGATCAGCCTGGCCGGCTCGCGCTGCATCAGGCTGAGCAATTCGGCAAGGTGGCCGGGTGTGGGAGGAAGACCCGGCCTGGGCTCGAGGCTGCCTGCTTCCTTCAGGCCGAGCCAGTTGATGAGATACGTCCACTCGCGGTGATAGACGATGATGCGCGTTTCCTTCAACGGCTGCGCCTGCTGTTCCCAGCGCGCGATGGCGCCGCGCCAGCGCTCGAGAAATGCACTGGTTCGCACCGCATAGACCCGGGCATTGGGCGGATCTATCTTCGCCAGGCGCGCCGACAGCGCTTCGGCAACCCTGGCGATATTGCGTGCATCAGTGTGGATGTGAGGATTGCCGCCGGGATGCAGGTCGCCTTGCGAGCGATCGACGATTTTGGGTATTTCCAGTTTCGCCACGAACTGCGAGGCCTCGAAATAACCGTCATTGCCCGGCCGCACCCTGGCATTGCCCGACTGCATCAGGAGCAGCGGCAACCAGGATGCCTCGATGTCCGCGCCGGTGCACACGACCATGTCGGCCGAGCGCATGCGCGCGATCAGGCTGGGGCGCGCCTCGATGCGATGCACGTCCTGCAGCGCGGTGGTCACCGAGGTGGCCGAGACGCGATCGCCGCCCAACTCCTGCGCCAGCGCCGCCCATTCGGGTTCGCAGGCGAAAATGTTGATCGCACCTGATGCCGTCAGGGGCGGGAAAGCCAGGCCCAGAGCGACAAGCATCTGAACGGCAAATAATTTCATCATAGGTTTCATGATTAGCCTCTCAGAACTTGTGGGCGCCGTGGGCGCCCAGGCTCATGATGTACTGCAGCACCACCTGATTGTCGGGCGCCCCCGCGCGCGATTTGTCGCTGGCGAACTGCAGCCGCAAACGGCTGAATTCGCTGCCGCTCCAGTCGATCATCCAGGTGCTGCGCCTGGGCGTGTAGTGGGCGAGCACCGGAAAATCGGCCGCCGCGAGCGCCCCGTTGGTCACCAGACCAAGGCTGGTGGCGCCGGAATTCAGCCTGTCGTAGCGATACCCGGCACGCCAGCCCTGGGCGAACTGATAGACACCCTGCGCGTACCAGCCTGACTGTTTCGAGGCGTAGGTTCCGGTCTGGGTTCCCAGCGAGGCGGCCGCCGTGTCGTAGGTGAGATTTCCCTGCTCGGTGCGGCGGAAATACTCGCCCTGCAGTTTGAAATTATTGACCGTGGAGTTCCCGTTGGGTGCCCATTTAAACACGCCGCTCAGCGCCCACAGCCGGCTTCGGCCGTTGAAACTGTTGGTGACGCCGGTACCGGTGGAATCGGGGTCCTCGTAGCTGCGGTTCTGCGGCTCGGTCAAGAGGTGCGACAGCCCCACCTCCCAGGCCGAGCTTGCGCCGATGTCGCCGCCCAGATGCGCAAACAGATTGCCCGCGCCAAAGCCGTTCTTGTTACGCCCGCCGGCGGGGCCGGCCGGGAAACTTCTCCCACGACCGATTTCCATGCCAAGGTCGAAATACAACTCTGTCGGCGCCACCCACTTGACCTGGACACCGTCCTCGCCCAGTTGATTGCCGAGGAACACCTTGCTGGCAAGCGACGCGTCGGCGAAGTCCCAGGCGTGCGGATGAAACTGATTCAGGTAGCCGACGTTGGAGAAAAATCTGCCTGCTTTCACGGTAAATCCATTGGATAGGCCCAGTGTCTGAATGAAGCCTTCTTCGATGGCTACGGTTTCATCGGCACCTAGTGCGGCGATCAGGGTGCCACGAAAGCGCGGGTCGATGTTGGCTGCGAACACCAGCTCCGATTCCCCCAGTGACAGGCCGCGGCCGACCGGCGCTACCTCACCACCCGTCGGTGTAAAGCCGTTGATGCGATAGGCGGCCGGGTCCTGCGAAAGATTGCCGTAGGTGCCGTTCAGTATCAGCGAGATGCCGGGGTTCATGGCGCTCTCGCTCACCGGCCGGCTGCTTGCCTGCAGCGCGGCATCTTGCGCCGCGGTCTCCGCCTTGGTGGCGACTGCCGCAGCCTGGCCTGCCGCGCGCTCGGCCTGCTGCAGTCGTTTTTCCAGGGCTTCAATGCGGCTTTCGTATTGCTGCTTCAACTGCCTTAGCTGCTCGCGCAGTTCTTTCAGATCCTCGTCCGTGACGGCTCGAGCAGGCTGGAAAAGTCCGGTCGCCAGCGCGACAGCGAACGCGATGCTTCGAGCGATATTGCGGGTCTTCAACATGTTGGTCTCCTTGCGTAACGGCCGTCACGCGCACGGCGTGGCG
>Ga0209343_10010267_pt1 | contig 10665 bp, 12 predicted proteins | sample RifCSPlowO2_02_FD_184026 | JGI IMG/M metagenome (GOLD analysis project Ga0209343, IMG submission 184026) | Groundwater microbial communities from Rifle, Colorado - Rifle CSP2_plank lowO2_0.2 (SPAdes) (version 2) | ecosystem: Environmental > Aquatic > Deep subsurface > Groundwater | place...
GAGCCGTGAGCGTCGTCGGCGTGATAATCGGATCCGCCCGTGACGCAGAGGCCGAGGGTGTCGGCCATCGCCAGGTACCGATCCGTCGCTGCCCCATCGTGTTCGGAATGATAGGCCTCAATCGCGTCGAGGCCGACGGCCGCAAAGCCCGGAAGCCATTCGTCGTGCTGGACCAGCGCCGGATGGGCCAGCGAGGCCAGCCCCCCCGCGTCGTGGATGCGGGCGAAGACCGCGTCGGGTGTGGCGCCCAGCCGCGCGATGAACGCCGGCCGTCCGCGCCCGAGCCACCGGTCGAACGCCTGGGTGCTGTCGGCGACGTGACCGCCGGCCACCAGCGCCCGCGCCACCCACGGCCGTCCAATCGCTCTGGTCGGATCCTCGAGCGCGGGCCGCAGGATCGCGTCAGCGTCGAGCGCGACGCCGTGCGCAGCGAGCCGCTCGATGATCTGCCGGACGCGATCGATCCGCCTGCGGCGTTGCTCTTCGAGGAACGTCAGGAGCCCTGTCGAGAGGGCGTCGATGAAATACCCCAGCACGTGCAGGTCCCTGCCGTCGGCAATGGCCGTAATCTCGATGCCAGGCACGAACTCGACGCCGGCCGCCGCGCTCGCAGCCGCCGCGGCCGCGCAGCTGGCCACGGTATCGTGATCGGTGACGGCGAGCACGGTGACGCCGGCCGCCGCCGCACGCGCGGCGAGCTCCGCGGGCGAGCACCGGCCGTCCGACGCCGTCGTGTGCGTGTGCAGATCGATCAACGGGGCGACCTGACCGGCGCCGCCCGCTTCGGGCTGGCGCGGCGGCGGTCGCGGAGCGCGCGGAACTCGCGGATCAGCAGATCCAGATGCACGCGCTCCTCGGCCGCGAATTCGAGGAAGATGCGCTTGCCTTCGGAGTCCTCGAACCGCTCGCCGTAGCGCTTGAAGAACTTGTGCGACCCGCGCTCGCACTTGATGCCGATGAGCAGCGCCTGGAGGTCGTCGACGCCCCGGCGCAGCTTCTCGGCACCCTCGGCGAACAGCCCGCTGGCGGCACCTTTGAAGAAGAGGAACGTCGGGCGCGCCTCGAGCTGGGGATCCTCGGCCACGAGCTCGCGATACCGCGTCTCGAGCGTCCCGAGGTGCTCCCGTTCCTCGGCCGCGAGCCGCTGAAAGACGTCGCGCCCGCGCGGATCGCTCGTCACCTCGGCCGCCCGCTTGTAGAACTCGAGACCGCCGCGCTCGGTCGCGATGGCGATGCGCAGCGCATCGCGCGCAAAGACGAGCCCGGTCGTCGCGCCGTCGATTGGCGGCGCCTTCAGGCCGGTGCGGCATTCCTCGCAGGTCCCGACCACCTGCACGACGGTCTGCGTGGGAGCGAAGTGTCGCGCCGCCGCGATTTCCTCGAGCAGCGACTCGATGTCCGAGCTGAGGAACTCGGACGAGCGGCGGCAGGTCGCGCAGACGAGGTGGAAGTGACGCGGATGGCGGTACGCCGGCTCGAAACGCGATCGGCCATCGCCGAAATCCACTTTGCGGGCCACGCCGGCGCCGACCATCCACTGCAGCGTGCGGTAGACGGTGGCGCGGCCGATCCCCGGATCCTCGCGGCGGACGAGATCGCACAGATCGTCCGCGCTCAGATGGCCTTCCTGGCGGACGAAGATACTGAGGATTCGGTCGCGTTTGCTGGAGCGCTTGCCGCCAGTGGGCCGCAGGCCCGCGATGTCGGGAAGGGGCCGGTCCATATGACCCAATGACCCGATCACCCGACTCCCAATGGGTTACTCGGTGCTGAACGACGAGCCGCAGCCGCAGGTGGACTTGGCGTTCGGGTTCTTGATCGTGAAGCCGCCGCCGGTGACCGTGTCGACGAAGTCGACCTCGGCGTTTTCGAGGTAGCGAATGCTGATGGGATCGACGAAGAGCTTGACCCCGTGTGATTCGTACACCTGATCGCCCGCGCCCTGGCCGTTTTCCTCGATCATCAGCCCGTACTGGAAGCCCGAGCAACCGCCGCCCTGCACGAATACGCGCAGGCCGCTGCCGCCCTTGTTTTCTTCCGTCAACAACTCGCTGATTTTCGCCGCCGCCGTCTCCGATACGTTGATCATCGATTTCTCCTAGGCTTGGCGACCATTATACCATTGGCGTTCCGATGCCCTTCCTCGCCCTCGCATCGGCCACCCGCGAGTCGAGGCTGGCCGTGGCCGGCACCCGCTGGGCCGCCATCCTCAGCGCACGACCGGATCTCGAACCCGCGGTGGCGCTGCAGCGGCGGCTGATCGGGCTGGTGGTCGATCTGGCCGAAACGCTCGACCACGCCCGCCTGCCGAGGCTCTCGCTGCCCCCCCGGTACCTCGCGGCCAAGCTGGCCCGCGGTGTGCCCGTGCTGGCCGGCGAGCCGATCCCGCTGCCGGTCGCCGCGCTCACGCCCACGCTCCTGCGCCTGTGCGAAGAGCTGTCGCAGGGGGGGGCCGGCGAGGCCGGCGACCACATTCGCACCGCCCTCCTCGAGGCGCGTCTGGACACCGGCTCGTTGCTGACCGCCTCGCTCGCGCGGGAGCGGACAGCGGTTCGCGCCGGCGCCGCGAACCTGGGCCTGGCGGCGGATCTGCTCTGGCTCGTCGCGGAACTTGCCGTGAGCCCGTTCGCCCACGCGCTGCTCCGGATGCTGCTCGCAACGGCGGCCGATGAGACGGCGCTCGCGGGCGCGCTGGCGGCCTGGACACATGGCTACTGTCCAGGCTGCGGGTCGTGGCCCGCGCTGGCGGAAATCCTGCCCGGACAGCGGGTGCTGCGGTGCTCGTTCTGCGCACTGGCCTGGGAGGCGAACCCGGCGGCCTGCGTGTACTGCGGCGCACAGGTCGAGTCGTTGGCCGTCGAGGCACCCGGCGCCGGGCACCGGAATCGGCGCGTCGAGCTCTGCACCGTCTGCCAGGGGTATCTGAAGGCGGTCGGCACCGACGAGCTGTTGCCCTTCCCGCTCATCGCCATCGCCGACATGGCCACGATCGATCTGGACATGCTGGCGATGGAGCGCGGCGGCTCGCGGCCCTCCCTCAAGGCCTTCACGCCGCGACGCTCCGGCGCGCCGCGATGAGGCGCCGGCGGCCGGGCTGCCGGCCCTGATGCCTGCTCGATGCTCTTCGCGCACGTCGGTATAATCGCCTGGAATGGCACATCGTTTCGCGGCGGCGCTCGTCGCGATTCTTCTCATGGGCGTCGCGCGCCATGCGCGGCCGGCTCCCGGGCAATCAACGCCGCCTCAGCCGAAGGCCCGCCTTTTCTCGGCGCTGGACCTCGGGCTCCTCGAAGCGCCGGACCGTGAGGCGTGGCAGAAGCCCAATCTCATCATGGACGAGCTCCGTATCGCGGAGGGCTCGGTCGTCGCCGACCTGGGGGCCGGCGGCGGCTGGTTCACGATCCGGCTCGCCAGGCGCGTCGGCCCGAACGGCCTCGTCTACGCCGAAGATATTCAGCCGGTCATGCTCGAAGCGATCCGCCGGCGCACGCAGCACGAGCGGTTGACGAACGTGCGCACGATCCTCGGGACGGCAAGCGATCCGCGCCTCCCTCGAAAAGTCGATGCGGTCTTGATCGTCGACGCGTACCACGAGATGGAGGATCCCATCGTCCTTCTCAGGACCGTTGAGCGTTCGCTCAACCCGCAGGGGCGCGTGGGCGTCGTCGGCTTTCTGCCGGGGGGCGGCGGTCCCGGGCCGGCGCCCGAGGAGCGCGTGGATCCGCAGACCGTCATCGCCGCAGCCGGGGCGGCTGGCCTCAGACTCGAGACGCGGCAAGGCGTGCCGCCGTTCCAGTTCCTCCTCGTGTTCGCCAAGAGCGCGAGCGCCGCGACAGCCGCTCAAAAGTGATCCGACGGTGAGCCATCGAGACCTGCGTGCAGCGCTGACGATCGCCGGCAGCGACTCGAGCGGCGGCGCCGGCATTCAGGCCGACCTCAAGACGTTCGCCGCGCTCGGCGTGTACGGGACCAGCGCAATCACTGCGGTGACGGCGCAGAACACGACGGGCGTGACCCGGGCGTTGCCGCTGCCGGCAGACCTCGTGACCGCGCAGATTGAGGCCGTTGCGGCCGACATCGTGCTGCACGCCGCCAAGACCGGCATGCTGGCGACCGCGGCGATCGTCGAAGCGGTGGCCGCAGCCATCGAGGCGCTCGATCTGCCGATGGTCGTCGTCGACCCCGTCATGCTGGCGAAGAGCGGCGACCGCCTGCTGGACGACGACGGCGTGAAGATGCTGTGCGTCGAGCTCCTGCCTCTGGCGACCGTCGTCACCCCCAACCTTCCCGAGGCCGAGGCGTTGAGCGGCCGGCCGGTCGCGTCGATGGACGATGCGCGCGAGGCGGCCCGTCGCATCCACGGCATGGGCTCCTCGGCGGTCATCGTCAAGGGAGGTCATGGCCACGGCGACGAGATCGTCGATCTCCTGTTCGACGGCGAGCGCTTCACCGAGTTCCGGACGCCGCGCGTCCAGACGCGCCACACGCACGGGACGGGTTGCACGTTCGCGTCGGCTGTCGCCGCGTATCTGGCACACGGGCATTCGCTCGCGGATGCGACGGCCCGGGCGCAGTCGTACGTGGCGGGGGCTGTCCGGCACGGCCTCGCGATCGGAAAAGGCCACGGTCCGCTCGATCATTTCTGGCGGACCCGGTTCGGCTGAAGCCTCGGCTGACGCGTCCGTGGAGACGGGTGGCCGGGCCTGTATACTGAAATAGTGAGCACGCCGCTTCTGGCGATCGGCGACGCGCCGCTGGCGCTCGAGCCGCTGGTCGCCGCGGTCACCGGCGGCGATCAGCACCCGGTTGGCGCCAACGGTGCCATCGCGACGTTTCTTGGCCTGGTGCGCAACCACAACGCGGGCCGAGGCGTCCGGTACCTCGAGTACGAAGCGTACGAGCCGCTCGCGCGGAAGACCTTCGAGCGGATCGCGGCCGAGGTCGGGACGCGCTGGCCCGGGGTTCGGCTGGCGCTGCACCACCGCACCGGCCGGCTCGAGATCGGGGAACCCAGCGTGGCGATCGCCGCGGCGTCGCCGCACCGCGCCGATGCGTTCGCGGCGTGCCGGTACACCATCGAGCGGGTGAAGCAGATCGCGCCCATTTGGAAGCGCGAGTTTTTCGAGGGCGGCGATGTGTGGATCGAGGGCGCCACCGCCGATCCCGACGATGCGCGCGCGCGGGCCGAGGCGGAGCGGACCGCATGCGCGTAACCGTGCGGCTGTTCGCGCGCCTGCGCGACATCGCGGGCGCGCCCGAGCTGGCGCGCGAGGCCGCGCCCGGCGCGACGATCGGATCGGTCTGGCGGCAGCTGGTGATCGATTTCCCGGAGCTCGCCCGGTACGAGCAGTCGATCTCGAGCGCCGTCAACGCCGACTACGCGCGGATGGATCAGCCGCTCCGCGACGGCGACGAGGTCGCGTTTCTGCCGCCGGTGTCGGGCGGATGACGCATGGGCGATACTGACGGTTCACCGTCGACAGTTGGTCGTGATCGAAGCGGCTTTCAGCTATCAGCCATCGGCTGTCACTGAGAGCTGAGAGCTGAGAGCTAACTGTGAGCTGCGACTGCACGGACTGATATGTTCGACAAGCTGGCGACAACCGAACGGCAGTACGAAGAGCTGATGACACTGCTCGGTTCGGCCGAGGTGCAGAGTGAGCCGGCCGAGTACCGGAAGCACGCCAAAGCGCTCGCCGACATCGAGCCGCTCGTCGAGCGGTTTCGCGAGTACCAGACGGTGACGCGCGACATCGCGCAGACCGAGGAGCTGGCCGGCAGCAGCGCGGCGGACATGCGGGAACTCGCGCAGGAGGAGCTCAAGTCCCTGATCGCCCGGCGCGAGGTACTGGTCGCCGAGTTGAAGGCGCTGCTCGTCCCCAGGGATCCGAACGACGAGAAGAACGTCATGCTCGAGATCCGCGCGGGCACCGGCGGCGACGAGGCGGCATTGTTCGCCGCCGAGCTGTTCCGGATGTACAGCAAGTACGCGGAGCGCCAGGGCTGGCGCCTCGAGCTCATGTCGAGCAACGACACCGGCGTCGGCGGCGTCAAGGAAGTCATCGCCATGATCGAAGGGCGCGGCGCCTACAGCCGGTTGAAGTACGAGAGCGGCGTGCACCGGGTGCAGCGCGTGCCGGCCACCGAAGCCAGCGGCCGCATTCATACCTCTACCGTCACCGTCGCGGTGCTCCCGGAGGCCGAAGAGGTGGACATTCAGATCAACGAAAAAGACCTGCGGGTCGACACCTTCTGCTCGAGCGGACCCGGCGGGCAGAGCGTGAACACCACCTATTCAGCCGTGCGCATCACGCATATCCCAACGGGGGTGGTGGTGTCGCAGCAGGACGAAAAATCGCAGATCAAGAACCGATCGAAGGCCATGAAGGTGCTGCGGTCCCGCCTGTACGAGATGGAGCTCCGGAAGCAGCAGGAAGCGATCGCGAAGGACCGCCGCAGCCAGGTGGGCACAGGCGAACGGTCGGAAAAGATTCGCACGTATAACTTCCGCGACAACCGCATCACCGATCACCGGGTCAGCTTCACGACGCACCGCCTCACCGACGTCCTGAACGGCGACCTGTCGGAACTCCTCGGGCACGTCATCACGCACTATCAGTCCGAGAGGCTGAAAGACGCCACGGCGGTCTCCTGACCTCGATTCACGCATTGGTCGCCGGAGCGCGCGCGCGGCTGCGCGAGGCGGGCATCAAGGATGCTGAAGCCGACCTCGACGCACGCCTGCTGGCGCAGCGGCTGCTCGACTGGGACGGGGCCCAATTCTTCACCGCCGCCGGCGATCCACCCCCTGCCTGGTTCGAGAGCCGGTACGACGCCCACGTGGCCAGGCGAGCGGCACGCGAGCCCATCGCGTACATCACCGGCCGCCAGGACTTCTGGGACTTGACGTTCGAAGTCTCGCCGGCCGTCCTCATCCCGCGTCCCGAAACCGAGCTCATCGTCGAGGCCTCGCTCGAGCTGTTTCCCGATACGGAGGCGCCGATGGCGATCGCCGACGTCTGCACCGGCAGCGGTTGTCTGGCGGTGGCGCTGGCCCGGGAGCGCCCGCAGGCCACGATCCTCGCCACCGATGTGTCGGCGCCCGCGCTGGAGGTTGCCCGACGAAACGTGGTGCGTCACCGGGTCGCCCACCGCGTCCGCTTCCTGCAGACCGACCTGCTTCACGACGTGCACGAGCCGTTCGATCTGATTGTCGCGAACCCGCCGTACGTTCTGCGGCGCGACCGCGTGAGCCTGCAGCCCGAAGTGCGGGATCACGAGCCGGACGTCGCCCTCTTCGCGGGGGAGGACGGTCTGTTCGTGATCCGCGGCCTGGTGGCACAGTCGGCGGCGCACCTGAAGCCGGGCGGCATCGTGATGTTCGAGTTCGGCTTCGGCCAGGACGTGGAGGTCGAGCAGTTGATCGCGGAGGCACCCGGGCTCACCCCGCTCGGGCTGCGGCGCGATCTGCAGGGCATCGCGAGAACGGCACTCGCCACGAAGAAGTTGACAGTTCACGGTTAACGGTAGACTTCAGCGATGAGCTGTCTCTTCTGCAGAATCATCAGTCGCGACATTCCCGGCTCGATCGTGTACGAGGACGATCGCGTGCTCGCCTTCAACGACATCAACCCTCAGGCGCCCACGCACGTGCTCGTCGTGCCGAAACGCCATATCAGTTCGTTGAACGAGCTGCAGCCGGGCGACGACGGCCTGCTCGGTGAGCTCGTGCGGCGCGCGGCGGCCATCGCCAAGGAGCGCGGCATTTCCGCGGGCGGGTTTCGAACCGTCTTCAACACCAACAGCGACGCGGGCCAGACGGTGTTTCACATCCACCTGCACCTGCTCGGCGGCCGCAGCATGAGCTGGCCTCCAGGCTAGGATCTGGTGATTGGGGAATCGGGGGATTGGCTCGTTAGGAGGTTCGGGAATCTCGCTATGGTGTCTGGAAGGTCCGCGAGCGACCGGATCACGGGAACGCCGGCGTCGACCAGTTCCTGCTCCCGGGGATGGGGCTCGCCGCCCCGGTGCAGGAGGACCGCGCGCATGCCCGCCCGCACGGCACCGTCGACATCCTGTCGCAGGCTGTCTCCCACCATCACCGCGTGGTGGGCCGGCACGTTGACCAGCTGCAGCGCCGCCTGAAAGATGCTGGGGTGCGGCTTCATGAAGCCATGTTCGGACGAGGACACGGCCGCGGCAATCAGCCCCTGCAGCTCGAAATGAGATTGAAACGACGCGAGACAGCGGTGGGAATTCGAGATGAGCCCGATGCGGACGCCAGCCGCCGCGATCCGCTCCAGCATCGGCGCGACGTCCTCATAGAGCTCGAAGTGCTGGCAGGCCCCCCACTCCGCGTAAATCTCGCGCGCGCAACTGTCGAGACGCTCGCCGCGTCCGCCCATCCGTTCGATGATGTGGCGCGCGTACTTGACGAAGATCTCGGCGTCGTACGGGGCGTCCTCCGGCCCGTCGAGCAGCGGCGCCGCACTCGCCACGGCCTGCTCGAATCGCGTGACGTCCACGTCGATTCCGTGGCGCTCACAGAAATCACGATACCCTTCGCCGCGGAACGTCGACCCCGGGTAAATCAACGTGAAATCGACGTCGAAGAACACCGCTCGGGTGGTCACTCGATTCCTCAATTATCCAATTCACCGATCTGCATAAGGCCCCGCAATGACGATCGTCGCCCTTTCGGGATCGACCGCCTCCCGCGCGGCCGCGTTCGCCTGGTCGCGTGTCACCGCTTCGAGCAGGCCGGGCAGGCGGAGATCGTAGTCGAGACCGAGGCCGAAGAACTCCGCGGTCTGCAGGAAGTTCGCGATGCCGGCGTTGGTTTCGAGCGTCCGCGGCGTCGCCCCAATCAGGTACTGCCGCGACTCGTTCACCTCCCTGGCCGTCAGCCCTTCGAGCCGAAGGCGCATCAGCTCTTCATCGATCGACGCGATCGCCCGATCGACGTTCGCCTGGCTCACGCCGGCGCGAATCACCAGCGGGCCTTCGACGACGTTCGCGTCGAACGAGCTCGAGACGTGATAGGCCATGCCCTGCCGTTCTCGAATGCGGTCGCCCAGCCTGCCGCCGATCGCGTACTGCCCGAGCGCGTTGTTCATCACCCAGTACGCACAGTACCGGGGATCGGCTCTCGGGATGGTCGTGAATCCGTACGCGATGTCCGCCTGCGCCTTGTTCATCATCGGGATGACGACGCGGCGGCGCCCCCGGCCGGGCGGGGCGTGCGGCAGCGGAACCGGCGGCGGCGCAGCCGCACGCCACCCGCCGAAGACGCGGTCCGCCGCCTCCAGCACGCGGGCACTCTCGACGTCGCCGACGACCACCATGCTGAGATCGCTCGGCGCAAACCGTTCCCGGTGCAGGTGCAGGAGCTGCTCGCGCGTCACACGCTCGACGGCGTCAACCGTGCCTTTCGCGCGCCGCCCGTAGGGGTGAGCCTCCCCGTAGAGCATCGCCATCAGCTGCTCGACGGCGCGAACCGCCGGGTTGTCATCGTCCTGACGAATGGCCGTGATGACTTCGCGCTTCCGCGCCGCCAGTTCAGGCCCGGGAATGGTCGGGGCCATCAGGATGTCGCCAAGGAGGGCGACGATCGCGTCGAAGTCTTCGACCAGACAGCTGCTGACGACTGAGAACAGGTGGCGGGTGACGTGCATCGTCAGCGAAATGCCGCGGCTGTCGATCTCGTCGGCGATCTCCGCCGCGGCTCGGGTCGCGGTGCCGCGATCGATCACGCGGGCCAGCAGGTGTGCCGCGCCCGGCATGCCGATCGGATCGCAGACGGATCCGGCCCGCACGGCGAGATTCAACGTGACCGCCGGCGTCTTGCCCGTCTGCTTTGCGATGACGACGGCGCCGTTGCCGAGGCTCGCCCGGGTCGGATCGAGACCGGGACGGGGAGCATGTCTCACGCCTGAAGTCTTACGTATGAATGGCATCCTGATCTCAGACGTCAGGCGTGGGAGGTGAGGCGTGAGCCTTGAGACGTTCGCTGATCGGCAGCGGGTCGAACCAGCCGATGGTGCGGTTCGACGGGCGGAACAGCTCCCGCGCGGCCTCGGCCACCTCTTCGAGGGTGACGCCCGCGATGCGCGAGCCCACGCCGGTGAACACGTCGGCGGTCGCGACGGTTGCGAAATAACCGAGCTGGTGCGCGATATTCGTGATGCTGTCGCGGTCGAACACCAGCCGGGCATGGAGCTGGGTCTTTGCCCGCTCGAGCTCCGGCGCGGTGACGCCCTCCTGACGCACGCGATCGAGCGCGTCGAGGAGCGCGGCTTCCACCGACGCCAGCGACGCGCCTTCGGTGGCCGTCGCCGACACGTAGTAGAGAAACGGCTCTTCCGTCGGCAGCAGCGCGCCCGACACGCAGGAGGCCACGCCCCGCTCGACCAGCGCACGATAGAGGCGCGCGGCGCGCTGCGGAGGCGGTACCCGGAAACTCGACCACAAGTTGATGCCCTTGGCGCCGGTGAGCACGGCGTCGAGCAGGAGCACAGGGAAAAACCGCGGCGCGGTGACCTCGGGTGCGTGAAAGGCCGCCTTCAGATACGCCGCCGTGCCTTCCTTGCGGATCGTGACGCGGCGTTCGCCTGTTTGCTCGGGCTCGCTCGTCCGCAGTCTGCCGGGCTCGGCGCCCGCCGGGAT
>Ga0209343_10010270_pt1 | contig 10665 bp, 8 predicted proteins | sample RifCSPlowO2_02_FD_184026 | JGI IMG/M metagenome (GOLD analysis project Ga0209343, IMG submission 184026) | Groundwater microbial communities from Rifle, Colorado - Rifle CSP2_plank lowO2_0.2 (SPAdes) (version 2) | ecosystem: Environmental > Aquatic > Deep subsurface > Groundwater | place: Rifle...
GGCCGCAGCCCGCGCAGATGCGTTTTCCGGGTGCGACGGCAGTTGTATACGGACCGTAACCCCGCCGGGTGGATTATTGATCAACTCCATCGTTCCACCGCTTTCTTTGACGATGTTCGACACGATGGAAAGCCCCAGGCCGGTTCCCTGCCCGGCCTTCTTAGTTGTAAAAAACGGCTCGAAAATATGGGGCAGTTGTTCGTCCGAGATGCCGCAGCCGTTATCGGAAACATACAACTCCACAAATCCATCCTTGATGGCGCCGCCCAGAATCACCTGCCCGTCTCCGGAGGCCGGCAAGGCATCCAGCGCATTCATCAGCAGAGCGGCAAACAACGCTTCCATCTGGCTGCGGTCGGCTCGGATGTAAACGCCTCGGAGATGGCCGTTGGCAAAGGACAGTTTCTGCCGCCGAACCTGAAACGTGGGCCGGAAAAACGTGTAGATGGAATCCAGCAACTCCTCGACGTGCAGGCTCTGCAGCGCGGTGTCCGACGGACGGCTGTACTGCAACAGTTTCTGGACGAATTCCTGGCAGAACCGCGTGCTCGATTCCAGATGCTTGATGTCCTCGGCACATTCCCGGCCGCCCAACTGATCCCGGAGCATCTCGACTCGCAGCAGCATGGCGGCTAAGGGAGTGTTCAATGTGTGCGCCGTCCCGGCCGCCATGCGGCCCATGCTGGTCAGTTTCTCCATCTCGATAGCTTTCTGCCGCAGGCGAATCTTCTCACGCAAATCCGATGCCATTTCCAAAAAAACTTTCTGGCCGCTGCCCACATCCTGGAATGTGGAGACCCGCACTCCCACATCCACCCATTCTCCGGCTCGGTTGCGCCGCCGGGTTTCCAAATCCACCACCGGCTCCCCGCCCTGCAAACGGCTCATGATCCGGAGCAATTCCTCCTGCTGCTCCGGACCCAAGGTTGGCAACGGTTTCCCAATGACCTCTTCCCGGCTGTAACCATAGAGAGCGGCGGCCTGCGGATTCCACTCCAGCACCGTCCGCTGGTGGTCCAGCAAGACCACAGCGTCGGCGGCGTGCGCCAGCATGGCCCAGTATCGTTCGCGAGAGCGGCGCAGCTCCTCTTCCGTCTTGCGCCGCTCACGAAGCACAAACCACACCGCCCAGGCCGCCAGCATCAAGGAAGACGCTACGCCACGGGTGATGTACAGGTAATGCAGTTGCCAGTAATTCAGATTCTGGAAAAATCGCTGCTCGACCAGTTCCCAGGTGGCGAACACCACCGTGAGAACCGTGAGACAGGAAAGCAGCAATGTCGTCCAGAACCAGATTTTCCGGCCGGTGTCACGCAACATCGGAACGACTCCTTAAAAACACAACTCCAAAATGACTCGCCGAGGGAAGCGGAATCCGCGATTCCCCGTGCAACCAGGATACCAAACCTGAAGGGCCTATGAGCCGTCTCTAACAGTCACTGGCTGGGAATGGTGGCTTGAGCTGCCGGGGTAATTGGCGCACTTGCGGGCCTGAAGTCGCTGCATTCGCCGCTTGCCAATGGCTTTTTCTCAACTCACCATTCACTACTCCATACTCACTATTTTCTGTTATGCTGTGCGGCAAGATGGTGCTGACGACGGGAACCAGACTCGGGCAGTACGAAATCCGCGAGCTGATTGGCAAAGTCGGGATGGGCGAGGTATATCGCGCTCACGACGCCATCCGAGCAGCCCTGCCCGAGACCAATTACGACATTTCTCTAGACGGCCAGCGATTCCTAATAATCAAGGAAGGCGAACGAATCCAGCAGTCCGCCACCCAACTTAACGTGGTGCAGAACTGGTTCGAGGAGCTGAAGCGGCGGGTTCCCGCCGCCAAGTGATGAGTGATAAGCAAGAAGACTGGACGCGGTGAGTGGCCCTTCGACAGCCCCTCGGCTGTCCTCGGGACATGGCTCAGGACCTACGGTGAGTGGTGAGTGAGGCGAAGCGCCAAAGAGCTATTAGCCGTTAGCTATTAGCTAACAACTAAAGGCTAAGAGCTAACGGCTAAAAGCCAACTGCTCATCGGCTAATCGCGGAGGGCGGCATTTTTGGCGGTTTGCGAGGCCAGCGCCTGGAGCTGGGCGAAGACTTCTTTCACCTGGCGCTCGGTATCGGCGAGCGAGCTCGAAGTATCAATCACAAAATCGGCGCGGCGCTTCTTCTCATCGCCGGGCATCTGCGCGGCCATGCGGGCGCGGACATCCGCCTCCGCCATGTGAGAGCGCGAGACGAAGCGCTCCACCTGCTGCTCGGGGGTGCACCAGGCCACAATCATCTTGTCGAAACGGCGCTCCTGGCCGGCCTCGAACAAAACCGCGGACTCGACCACCACGACGGCCTGGGGATTTTTGGCGCGCTCGAACTGTATCCGGCGGTCAATCTCGCGCAGCACGGGGGCGTGGACGATGGCATTCAGATGCTTCAATTTGTCGAGGTCATGGAAGACGATCTCGGCGAGCTTGGCGCGATCGAGTTGGCCGTTCGCGTCCACCACGTCGTTGCCGAAGCCGCTGACGATGCGATCATAGACCACTGTGCCGGGCTTCATCATGTCTCTGCCAATCTCATCGGAATTGATTGTAACCGCGCCGAGCGAGGCAAACAATGCCGCTGCCGTGGACTTGCCTGAACCGATTCCTCCTGTTAAGCCAGCCGAAATCATGAAAACAACCTCATCGTCGGGATGTGAAAGCAGGCCCCCAGCAGTCTGCCTTCCAGAAAACGCGCCATTGTACCACGGCCCGAGGAATTTGTCCGTCCCCACGATGGCTGCCGGGGCACCCCGGCTCGCGGCGCATCCGCCCGGGTGAAATTCGGTGTAGCGCGACCGGCACAAGTAGGGACCCCGGCACGCCGGGGTCCTATGGGGGGCAGGTCCCCAGAGGGGAAGCGCCGAAGAATGCCTGCCCTACCTGGGCGCATACAACGACAGGCGAAATGCTCTAGTTGGCAACAAACGCGAGCAGCGTCAGCACCAGCAGCAGAAAGCCAATGGCGAGAGCGGCGGAGCCGACGATTTTGCCTAAAGTATCGAGCCAGTCGGGGGGCGGGTCGGCTGCGATTTCGGCCAGGCTTCCTGCCGCTATCCGCCGTTTGTATTCCTCGGGGTGTTTTTCCTCCAGTTCGCGTTCGCTGAGCCGGCCGGTGAAGATTACGCGGTCCATCGGAAAGTTGCCGGGCCGCAGGTGGCCATTGAAAAAGTGGATGGCAAAAATGAACCAAACCGCCAGCAACGCTTCATCGGCATGGATCAGCAGCGTGATGTTGAAAATCCAGCCGGGCACGAATCGCCCAAAGAAGGAAGAAAACCACATCATGTATCCGGAGGTCCCGATGATCGCCATGCCCCAGAACACCGCCCAATAGTCGAATTTCTCCCAGTAGGTGAAGCGGTCGAAGCGAGGCTTGGCGCCCAGTCCCAGGAACCAGCGGAAGTGTTGGAGCATGTCGCGCAGGTCCTTGGGCTGCGGAACCAGTGATGTGGGTCCCCAGAAAATTCCCGCCTCTTTCTTAATGATGGCGGCATGAAGGATCTGGCCCAGATGCAGGAAAAAACAGAGGGTCAGCAGAACCGCAAAGGTCAGGTGAAAAAAAAGGATGGCGCGGAACCCGCCTACGGCATGAGTGAAGCTCACGGCCCAGGCATTTTGGGGAAATCGCAGAGGCATCCCCGTGGCCGCCAGTCCCAAAAAACTCCCCATCAGCAGCCCGTGCAGGAGACGGTGAGAGAGGCGGAACCGGAAATAATATCGGAGAGTGTTGGAGGAATCAGTCGGCGGCATTTAGCGGTCTTCCTTGGGTGGTTGGATCCAGACTTCTTCCTCCGGAGGCTTGCCCGGCCGGGACCGCGCCAGGAGCGATCGCACCAGCCATAAAATGGTATGCAGTCCAAAAAAGCCGAAAACCACGACCATCAGGGCGTTCATGAAGCGGGCTGTGTAATACAATCCTGGATTCCGTTCCCGGTTTTTTGGATCGGCGTGCGGAGAGAATTGGGCGAAGCTGGCGGTTGCTTGGGGATGGCACTGTTGACAAGTCCTCACGCGGTTGGCTGGGGAGACGGAAGATTGGGGATCGGCAGTTGCGAGAATTTCGTGCGAGCCATGACAGTCGGCGCACCGCGCCACGCGCGTGAAGCCCAGCGCGGTAACTTGGCCGTGCAAGGTATCGCGGTAAGTTCTGATCGATTCCTCGTGGCAGGTGCCGCACTCCTGGATCAGCTCCAATTGCCACGATTCTGAATCGACTCGGGTGATCTGGTGGGCCGTATGACAATCGGCGCACACCGGGGCTTTCAGGTTCCCGGCCTGCATGGCGCGGCCATGGACGCTGGGGAAGTAGCTGGCCAGAATCCCGGCGTGGCAGGCGCCGCAGGTGGCGGCGATGTTCTTCCGGTTTACCTTGGAGTCCAGATCGTTCCTCGGCCGGATTTCGTGCGAGCCATGGCAACTGGAACAATTGGCTGCCACCAGCAGGCCGCTCCGCGCTACGGCCCGCCCGTGAATGGAATCCATGTATAGCTGATAGGCGTTGGTGATTGGAATCCCGTGCTTGCGGGCCAGCTCCGCGTTGCCATGACACTTTCCGCAAGTGGCCGGCAAGTTCAAGTGATAGACGGGAGAATTGGCATTGGAAACAGATTGCAGCGCATGGATGGGGCCGTGACAGCCCTGGCAGTTCGGCACATCGCCATCACCATTGGCCTTAGCCCGGCCGTGGACGCTGGATTCATATTCGGAAACCTGCTCGGAATGGCAGGCCGCGCAAGAGGGTTGCTCCACAGTGCCGTGGGGAAACTCCACCACGTCCGTGTGGCAAATCGAGCATCCCAGCGCAGCATGAATGCTGTTCTCAAAATCCTCCGGTGCAATCGTAAGAGCCGGGCGCTCGGAGTTCAGACCCTCTATGGAATGACAGCCCAAACAATCCTGGGCACTCAACCTCCCGGAACCGAGAAGTAGCATTCCAGCCACTAAGTACAACCAGGGGCTGCCGGGAAATGTCAGGGCTGTGCGGCGGGGATGAGAAAGAGGCGAATGGGCGGCTGTAAGCCAGCGACGTCTGGGCAAAGCGGATAAAACCTCGCGGCACGGGGCCGAATCCCGGAGGAACTGCCTCCAATTGAGTAGCATAGGGGCTCTCCGCAACGACTATTGTCTGCAAGCGGCGGTCCACCGTCAAGTGTGATCGTCAAGGGATTGTCTTGCAGGACGCATCGCAGTTCTGGAACAGGTCATTCGGATGGTATTCCCCGAAAGGCAGCAATGCTCTCGACGAAAGGCGAGGTCCGGTCGGAGGGACCGATGGGGGGAATTGCTGAACCGGCGCGAAACCTGGCACGAAACGTGCTTAATCCATATCCTTTTCGCGGCAGTCAGATTGTTTTTGATTTTTCAAAGGACGTTTGTCCCATGGGGGCCCGCTAGGTCCCGGAGGAGGCTCGTAAAGATGAGAACATTTCTCACAATCATATCATTCCTGGCATGCTTCAGCCTTCCGTTAAGGGCTGCCCCCGCAGACGTCAAGGCCGGCCAAGCGACTTACACCAAGTCCTGTGGCTCCTGCCACGCCGCGGACGGGTCTCCTAAAGAAGCCATCGCGAAGATGCTGAAAGTGGAGATGAAAAATCTCGCCGCGGCTGATGTCCAGTCGAAAACCGACGACCAACTTCGCAAGGAGATCGCCGCAGGCACGGGCAAAATGAAACCCGTTAAGCTGGACGACAAGCAGGTCGGGGACGTGATCGCTTTTGTGCGAACGCTGGCCAAGAAGTAGCGCAGCGCGGTGGCGAGGTTCTGTTTCAGCCCACGATCAAAAAGCAGCCGGGGCGAGAGGAGGAGACCCTCCTTGTGGGCAAGCCCGGCGAACAGGCTCACCTTCGGGTATTCTCTCGCCCCGAGCTCCCCACGGCGGGAATTTCCGCCCGCCAGGGGGATGTCATTCTGCGCCGGCCGCTGCGTTTAGGCATCGAGCTGGCGCACCACCAACACCGGGAAGCTCCCTGCTCTTGCGACGGCGGAACTGTTGGAACCCCAGAGATGCGCTCCCGGTCCCGCGCCACGGGCTCCGATCACTATCAAGTCGGCCGCTTTCTCCTCCGCCACTCGCAGGATTTCCGCTTTGGGGTGGCCGTGCCGCACTTCATAGATGACCTCGCAGGTCTTCCCGGCAGTTTCCGGAACCAGCTTACGGATGTTCTCCCACGCTCTGGCAATCTGCTGCTCAAACGCCGGATTATACTCCGGGAATATATCCACCCGCCCCTGCGTAATGGGGGGCACGGTTTCGACGGCATGGAACAGCACGACCTTCCCACCCCACTCCGAGGCCCAGCGCAGGGCATAGGTCAGTGCCCGGTCCGAGCTGCGGGAGAAGTCTGTAGCCAGCAGGATGATCCGCAGCGGCAAAGGCTCGGTGCGGCTCGGTGTCAGAAACCCCCGCTGCGGGCGTGATACGACCAGCACCGGGCAGACTGCTTCGTGGATCACCTGTTCGGTGACCGAGCCGAGAACCAAGCGGTTGAAGCCCTTGTGGCCGTGCGTTCCGATCACCACCAGATCGATGTTCCGGGCGCGGATGATCTCCAGAATATTCGTGATGGGCTCGCCTTCGCTGAGCAGCGGTATGATCTCCTGTTTTTCCGGGCCAGCAGACTCTGCCATCGCGCTGAGCTTTCCTTTCTCGGTCGTCAGCTCGGCCTGAAAGGCACCCGGGATGACGGAGGCATCCATCGTTCCCAATAAGAGCTCTTTCGGTATTTGCACGGTGTGGTGCAGATAGACGCGAGCCTTAAAATGCCACGCCAGGCTAGTGGCGTAACGGAAGGCTACGTTCGAGAATTCTGAGAAGTCGACGGGACAAAGGATGTTGCGGATCTCGAGACTGTTCGTCAGAGTTTCCTGGGGTGCTACCTCGGTCTGGCTGGCGAGTGCGGCGGCTTGTTCTACTCCCCTCATAGCCCTACCCTCCCTGTTTTGGTCTCGATCAAATCGTTCGATCTACCCATGAATTTCAATCTCCAGTCTTGGATGCGCAATCTCAATGCCAAATTATTGTCCCAATTCGGGTTTGGGCTCAGAATCCAGCAGATTGATACACCACATCTTAACGAGGTACGGCCAGATTCTCCCGCAGCCGGATGACGCACTCCATGCGCTATATTACCCAGGGGTTGGAGTGCCCACGCTCGATGTAGAGATTTCCAGGAGGGGCACTAGAGAATTGCGGAACAGACTCAAGTATTGAGAAGGCGATCCGACAAGTAGTGTATTGAAATTGTAGTGGAAACGACTATTGGACAAAAAAAATTTTGTCCGGAAGGACGGCGTTATATGGCGGGGTCACCGATTCCAGTGGCGGGTCTGGAATTTTTCCTTCCGGACAAACTTCGGGAATCTAGAGGCATTTTTGATGCCAACCGGCCTCACTTTCAACTGATTGAAAATTAAGGATCCATTATCCAAGCCCTCCAGAAAATGGCATGGACTAAGGGCGAAAACCCACTCCCATGAGCTTTCTCCCTCAACCAGCCCTAGCTTCCCCGTCCGAACTAGTGGTCAAACCAATCTGGGTAACAGGGAGACAGTCAGGGTTTTGAATTGCCCTGCGTCGAGGTGGGTGATTTTCCTTAGTGAGAGAGTGCTAGAAGGGCTCTTTTGAGGATAGCAGAGAGGGTGCAATGCAGCTCGTGATCGACTTCCAGTGCGGCGCTGAAACAACTCTCGACCGCCAGCTAACTCATTCAGCACAAGCAAGATATTTTCTGCTTATGGGCTCTGGAGAAGAGTTATTATGCGACTGTTAGGGGATTGTTTGCGCAAGTGTGGAACAGAACTTGCGCTAGCTACGTGCCCGACGCTGAGATTGCGGGAATTCGCGCAGTGGAGAGCCGGGAAATTAGGATGCCATTGGTCTGTGAAGCAGCGTTCAGCATGGGGATCATACTCCAGGTCGCCGAATGAATCGAGTCCTTAGAGTTGACTAGGCTGAATCAAGGGCGGAATCTTAATCTAAGAATCGCGCGGGCAATCCCGTCAAGGAGTTGAAACCGATGAGACGATCAGCGATGACTTTCGGGTGAGTTGTCTGGTGCGCCATGGCAGGGCTCCATCCGCTGCTGGCACGCACCCCTGCGGCGGGGGCCGTGGCGCAGGCCAGAGCTGCCGACTACGTCGACTCGGAGGTTGTAGGAGCGTTCTGGAATCCAACTTGCAGAGGAGGAGTTTACATATCTATGCACTGAGGAAATTGTCTCAGGGAGGCAACGAAAGGGCTGGGTTGTTGCGCGAAGTACGCGAGATTGTTCACAAAGTTATCCAGAATCGAATAATCAAGCCTGCCGGAAGTAATCTGCCGAGCAAGAAGCCACGAACTAGGACATGACCTCGGAGGGATCCAAAATGGGTAGAAAACTGCGCACTAGCAGGTATGAGACAAGAAAGGGTTGGATGCTGGGTCGGTTCGTGATTCTCGCGGCAGTGCTCGCCGCCGGAAGGGCGACGAGCGCTCTCGCAGCGGAGGAGAAGCCGGTTGGTTGGGTGGCGCTCAACCAGGCATTTTCGGGAGCAACGCTTGTCAATGATCCGGAAACCTGCCGCGCGTGTCATGAAGACACGATGACCGCCTACGAGGAGACGATGCACGGGAAGGCGTTCAAGTTCGTCTCACCATCTCAGGGCGAGTGCGAAAGCTGTCACGGACCGCGCAGCAAGCACGTCGAGAACCCGACCGGTGAACTGGCGCTCAAGAACCTGAAGCCGGCGCAGCAATCGGCGGTCTGTTTGCAGTGTCACGAGGGCGGCGCGCGGTTCGGCTGGAAAGCTGGCGCACACAGGATAAACGATGTGAGCTGTATCTCATGTCACTCGGTCATGGAGAACAAGTCGGAACGCGCGCTTCTCGCCAAAGCCTCCGTCCCGCAGACCTGCTTCCAGTGCCATGGCCAAGTGCGTGCCGAAATCACCAAGACATCGCACCATCCCGTTCGCGAAGGGCTCGTTGACTGCGCAAGCTGCCACAATCCCCACGGCTCAACGCCTGGGCTGCTGGTCAAGAACACGCTCAACGAAACCTGCTATACATGCCACGCCGAGAAGCGCGGCCCGTTCCTATGGGAACACGCGCCAGCGCGCGAGAGCTGCGCGAACTGCCACCTGCCGCATGGCTCCAACAACCGCAATCTGCTCACGAGCAAGGAAACGTTCCTCTGTCTGAGCTGCCATTCCTACGGCGGGCACATCAACCTTCCACGCTACAACCGCGTCAGTAGCCCGTACGGGTCAGGCTGCGTCAATTGTCACTTCAACGTCCACGGATCGAACCACCCGTCGGGCGCCAAGCAGACACGCTAGGGAGGAGACGAAATGCATACACTAAGAAACATCCTCATTCTCAGTTTCGTGCTGCTGGCCCTGCCCGCGGCGGTTCCGGCGCAGCAGCCACCTTCTGTCATCGTGCACAGCTCGATTTCGCTCGGTGGTCGGCGGATCAACAACGATACGGATTCCAGCAAGCTCACCGAGTACCGCGACCTGCGCGACGGCGCGTTTCTGCCGTGGGTTTCGCTGAACGTTTTCGACTCAGGCACGGGCCGGTTCTTCGAGTTCACCGGCACGAACGCCATCTTCGACGACCAGAAGCTGGTGCTTCGCGGCGGCACGCTGGGCCGCTGGACCCTCCGTGCCAATTGGACCGGAGTGCCGCACAATTTCAGCAACAAGGCCCAGACGCCCTACGAGCGCAGCGCTCCCGGTCTGTTGGAGGCGCCCGCCACCATACCCATCACGTTTAAGAAGCTTGCTACAGCGGCCGCCGACGCTCCAGGTGTCCTCGCGAGCGATCAGCTCATTGCCGACTATCAAGCGGCTTACCTCAGGCCGACGACGCTTCGCACCGAGAGCGGCGTCGGACACATCGCGTTGGAGTCCGCCGGACTCAGGGCGTTCAGGGTTGGGATTGCCTATGACCGGCGCAAGAAGGAAGGGCTGAAGGCCGGGTTTGGACCGATTGGAGACCGCCCGCCGCGGACGCTAAATATACAACTAACGGAGCCGGTGGACTACCGCACGAATGACCTGACGTTCTCGGCCGAGCATGTGGGGCGGCGGTTCCAGGCGCAGTTCAGCTACCTGCTTTCGGATTTCGCAAACCAGATCGACACGCTGCTGTGGGAGAATGTCTTTGCGACTCCCGCTGCGGGTGCCACCTTCGACACCTGGGACCGTTCCGTATCGGCGTTCGGGCGACGACCGCTTCCACCCGATAACCGCTACCACAACGTCTCGGTCTCGCTTGCGGTCGAACTGCCCGCCGACAGCCGTCTCAGCACCACATTCGCATACGGCCGGCTCGGACAGGACGAGGTGCTGTTGCCCTATAGTTACAACTTAGATGTACTCGCCAACCCGGCGCTCCCGCGGGCGACTGCAAAGGCCCAAGTTGAAACCCAGCAGGCATTCGTGGAGTACGTGATCAATCCGGCGCGACTAAACCTGCGGACGTGGGCGCGCTACTACGGTCTGGACAACAATACGCCGCAGTCCAACTGGCAGTACGTAACATCGGACACCAGCAACTTGAACGGCACGGTGTCGTACAAGAACAAGCGCGTGAACCTCCCCTATGCTTCCGATCGTTTCGACACCGGCCTCGACGCAGCGT
>Ga0209343_10010273_pt1 | contig 10664 bp, 7 predicted proteins | sample RifCSPlowO2_02_FD_184026 | JGI IMG/M metagenome (GOLD analysis project Ga0209343, IMG submission 184026) | Groundwater microbial communities from Rifle, Colorado - Rifle CSP2_plank lowO2_0.2 (SPAdes) (version 2) | ecosystem: Environmental > Aquatic > Deep subsurface > Groundwater | place: Rifle...
AAGGAAAACGCGATCACTTTTCAGGAAGCAGTAGGTGAAGCGGCGTTCTACGGTCCAAAAATGGATATTATGGCCAAGGACTCGATTGGTCGCGAATGGCAAATTTCGACGATTCAGCTCGACTTGAACATGCCGCAGCGTTTCTGTTTGACGTATGTTGACAAGGACGGAGAGGAAAAGCATCCGGTTATGATCCATCGCGCTTTGGTCGGTTCACCGGAACGGTTTATGGGAATATTAATTGAACATTATGCGGGAGCGTTTCCACTTTGGTTAGCTCCGGTGCAGGTCCAATTGGTACCAGTGTCAGCGAAACACATTGATGGCGCCTTGGCACTAGGGAAAGAATTGGATAGTTTGGATGTTCGAGTGGCCACAGATACAGCCGACGAGACCGTGGGTAAAAAAATACGCAATGCTGTTAGTCAAAAAATTCCGTACATTGTCGTCGTAGGCGACAAGGAACTGGGCGGTGAGGATTGGATGATCCGGATTCGTGGTCAAGAAGAACAGGTGAAGATGTCAAAAAATGATTTTATTGATAAAGTTATAAACGAAATCAAAGATCGTCTACGTGTGTAATTCCAATAAGAAATAATAACACAATTTTGTCTAGACCTCATCGCAGGACGCCTTCGCAGGCGGTCGAGATGGAAGCAAAACCAGCCCCGCAGGGCTGGTTTATGCTGTGTCTAGCAAAGTTGTGTTATTATTTCTTATTGATAAATTGACGCATAGCTCTCGACATGTTTAGATATAACTATCAATCTAAGAGTTATGCCATCCTTACCTAAAATTATTGCCATCGTTGGGCCAACGTCGAGTGGAAAAACGCGACTGGGTTTGGAATTAGCGAAAAGATATAATGGCGAAATTATTTCGGCAGATTCAAGGCAATTATACAAGAAAATGACCATTGGAACAGCCAAACCCCAGGGTGAATGGCGGTCGGTCCAAGATCGTCGAGCTTATATAGTTGAGGGAGTGCCGCATTATATGATGGATATTGTTGATCCCGGCCATCAAATGAGTTTGGCGGAGTTTAAGTCGGATGCTTTAAGTCATATTAATGACATTATACGTCGGGGTAGGCTGCCGATTATCGTTGGCGGTACCGGTCTTTATATACAAGCTATTGTCGACAACTTGGAGCCGCCGAAAATTCCTCCCAATAAAATATTGCGTCGCAGTTTTGAAAAGCGTTCTTTACAGGATTTGCTGACCTGGTTGCAAAAATTAGACCCGGAAAGTTATGCTTCAGTGGATATTAAAAATCCACGCCGTGTGATACGGGCCTTGGAAGTCGCGATTTTAAGCGGTGAGTCGTTTGCCGACCAACGGAAACAAGCAGACGCGCTTTTTGATGTTTTACAAATTGGCCTAAGAAGGGAGCCGGCTGATTTAGCACGACGGATTGAAAGTTCGGTTGATCAGCAAATTGAAGGCGGTCTCGAGCAAGAAACAAGGTCATTGGTCAAGCAGAAGTATGGATGGAACTTGCCGAGCATGAGTAGTATCGGCTATAAGCAAATGGGCGAATACCTGGCAGAGAAGTGCACTAAGGAACGGGCTATTGAAGTAATTAAACAAGCGACGCGTAAATATGCCAAACGCCAGATGACTTGGTTCAAACGCGATAAAAGAATTATTTGGTTGGGCGGCGATGAAACAGCCGCCGCTGACAAATTAGTGAAGGATTTTATTTTAAGGTGATTTCTTTGCCGATTAGGGAAATTTTTTGACCGGTGATCGCGTCTTCGGCTTCGATAGTAACTTTAGACAGCAGTGTATTTTGGGTTGGATTCTTGGTGTTTAGAACCAAAGTGAAAGTATTTTTTGACTGATTATCTCCCGGTTGAAGCTCATCGATTGTCCAGATTATTTTTTTATCGCGAGGATCATATCCCGATGTTCCATCAGTGGTTTCTCCCGAGAGGAAGGTGGTATCACCGTAGGCGACAGCGGTGGCCGTAATGTTTTTTAGCGGGTGGAATGTGTTGGTTAAGATCCATGACACGGCATGTTCTTCTTTTCCTTGACCGTTAATGGTGAGAGTATCGCGTCCGATAAAAGCGAGATCGGTTTCTAAGGTTATGATTATTGGGTTTCCGGCCGTGCTTTTCGAAATTCCTTTAGCGTCGAGATAATCCACCGAGCTGTTTACTTTTATAACTGTTTCTTTAATGGCGCTGTAGTCAAAACCGGTAGTAGTTTTTAGCGGTAATTTGACGTTAATCAACACTTCGCTTCCCGGTTTTATTTTTGCCAAGTCGGATATTTTTTTACTATTCCAGGTAATTTGGCCGCGCCGCACGGTATCGGTGAGCTGTTCGCCGACAACACTGCCGTCATACTTATCTTCCAGACCCGACCAATTAAGGAGGCTTTGGCGTTTGACTGACGGCGCGTCGAATGAAATGGTGACGGCTGCATTTTTCATTTCTTCGGGACTACTGTTTTTCAGATGAATAGTAACCGCTAATGTTTCTCCCGGTTTGGCTTCGGTGTCATTTTGTGTGCCGTTGATTGTCGTTCCGAATTCGAGATCGCTTTTGAGGAGCTGAGAGGTAATACCGGCGGTGGCGATGGTAAAGAGTTGATTGGTATCGGCAAAGGGCAGATAGAGCACACCTTTGATCATGTTTGGCGTGTCGGCATTTTTGAACTTTCCTTTAATTATCAGTCGGAAATTATCGGGCGAGGTAGTTGATCCCCAATCGATGGTGACTTTATTATTTTTAAGGGCAGGGGTGGAGGAGGTAATAATGAAATTACCGGGAGGCACTATCGAGAGTTGGATCGGCTGTTTGTTGTCGGTGGTTTTACTAACGGAAAATGTGTAAAAAGCGTCACTGCCGACCGCCACACCGTCGGAGCCGGTCAGTTCCAGTTTATAGGGATTATCGTTTATTACAGCTGTCAGGGTGGTAATTTTTTGTAGTTCGGAATTAAAATTATCAGGAGTGTAGTTAAAGAAAGTACGCCACGTTTTTTGTTCGTTGTATTGTCCATAATATTTTCCTGTGATAATCAGGCTTCCCTCCGAGGATGATTTGAGAGAATTAATTTTCCATTCGGTATGGCCGCTGTTGTTTGACGGTACCGAACTGGTTATAAAAACAAAACCTTCCGGGTAATGGACGCTGAGGGTGGCATTTTTTATGTGCGCGTCAGACGTATTAGCGTATGAAAGAGTGTAGGTGGTGGTAACGCCAACTGCCACGTCGCGGGATCCGCGAATGTCAAAGACCAAACCGTTTTCGTTCGCTGTTTGACCGGGGAAATACAGAAAACCGGCCCAGGCAAGCAGCGCACAAACAACAACCAGTCCAAACACAAAACTTAGGATGCGTACAAACGGGCTGCTTTTTTTAATGGAAATTTCTTTCATGTTCGGGATTCTGCCTTCGTGGTCTTGATAGATGTTTGTCAAGCAGGTATCGATATCGTTCTCATCGGGCGGAGAAACAATTATTGTTTCTAACTGTTTTTTGACAAACCGTTTAGTGTTTTTGTCAGACATATATTTTATTAACGTTCCATAATAAGGCTCCAAACGGTATCTTTGATGAGCGGCCGCGGAGCGATACGGGCGCCGTTTGTGGCTAACGTCAGACCGTCGCCTTCTTGCCACGATGTTTGCCAATTATTTGGAAAAATAATTCGGCTTTCAAACGTGGTCTTGGATCCAGATTGACGTTGGACTAAAAGTTGGTACTCGGCCAACTCCTTTTTAAAATGATTGACTACTTTTTCCCAACGACTGGTTTTTGTTTCGGCTGTGATTTTGAAAGGCAATCGGTAGGTGAATTGTACCTGGCTGGTTTCGCCCGGTTCGGTGATAACCCAATTGCCAAATGTGGTCTTATTAAATTCGGTCGTGATACGAGTGCCGGTTTTTGCGTCCAAATGTTCGTTTTGCTCGACTTGCGCCAGAAATTCGTCTTTGGCGTACCATTTTTCCGGAGCTCGGAAAGATTTTTCGTCCGGCCAGGTGAAGCCGCTGGCGCTCAAGAGCTCGCTTCCTTCCGGAACATAAAGTCTCAGATAATCAATATTGGTTTGACCATAGAGTTTTTCTCCTTTGTCGCCTAAATGTTCGCGGGTAACGACAACTGTCGCTATAACAGTTCCGTCGGGGGATACGACCGCCTGATGACTGATGCTTTGTTCAATTTTAGCATCGCTTTTTTGTCCCTGGATGTTGCTGTTTACCACCATTAAATAGTCTTGCTTTGGCGACGAGGGGAGAATCCGTCCGGACCACCCAAAGTCATTGATGGTATTTTGAGTCTCATCATCAGTGAAGTATACCTGAATTTCTTTTTGTTTCAAGGCCTCCTGCATTGTGTTTAGTAAAGGCAAAATGTTGGCGGCCTTCAACGATTTAATAGATTTTATGATTTCCGGAGCTGCATCGGACAAAATTTGTTTCGGTTTGTTTACTTTTTTTTCCGGTCCTTCTTCAACAACTTTTTGTAAAGTGACAATCGCGGTTTCGCTGTCCAAGGTTAAACCTCGTTTGGCATCTATAAATGGACCGACAATGCTTAAAAGACGTTCCAGGACGGTGGCATTAATAGCGATAACGCCGTCGGCAGTTACGTTATGACTATGGCGATAAAACCACAATGTCTTTTCGGCGGTGGTTGGGAAGTCGGGAAACCAATTGGCATCCTGGAATTCCCAGCGCTTATTGGAGATAAGAAGTGGTGCCGGCGGCTCGATAAATTTTTTGAGTTGTCCCTGGAGGTCGTAGGTGCCGCCAGCCGGTATGTCGAGATTTACAATTTCTCCGTTTTTTATGTCTATAATAGCGAAACTTCCCGCAAATCCGCCAGTGGCCCGAAGTTCATGCGGATTTTGGAAAATTAGCAAGTAGCGACGCTGGCCAGATCCCCCGAATATTTCGAGCAGGGTCGTGCCAAGTTCGTCGATTGTTTTAAAATCTTTGACAATCGATGTGAATAGTTTTTTATAATCGTTAAACTGAGCTTGATGTTCAAAAGGTAAGCTGTCGCTGTCGATGTCGGCGAAAAGCCGGTCGGCTTGTTCGTAGAATGGCAGGCTAGTATGGATCCCTTCGAGAATTGTATTCATTCGCGCGGTTAAGGAGGGCTGGTCGATATTTTGGCTGCGTTTAATGCCGTCTAAAAGGTAACCGTTTCCTAAGGTAATTTCTTGTCCTGCCAACAGAATTTTTTCACGACTTTCCAAACTGCCACCAACATTAGGCAAGATACTGGCGACGGTCCGCAAGAAACGTTTATCGGATAGTTGGTCTAGTACCGTTTGGAATTTTGTTAGCGCCTGGTCGGTGGCCTGTTCGGCTGCTGCCAGATCGGCTTGTTTGAGGGCGATGGTTGAATCTTGGAGGGCTGTGATGGCGTCGGTAGAATCGCGAATTAAGGTATCTTTAGTAATGACCAAGTTTTGGTAATAGCTGAGAGCCGGCCCGGGAATAATCACGCTAATAAGCAGAAGCGCCGAAATTAAAGCTAGACGCTGTTTTGAAAAAAGCGCCTTTGCGACCGGTCTGAATTTGTCTTTCAGTGAGTCGCCATCGACTAATCCGCTTATTTTTTTTCGCCAAGCAGCGGGTTCTTCTTCCTCTTCGTCGTCGGCAGGAAGGAGTGAAACTGTCCCGGGTAATGATGCCGGTTCGTCTATTAACGGTGATTCGTGATAAGTATGATAAAGCTCGGCGTTTTTTTCCGGCGATGATGCCGTAACATTGTCCCAGACCCGAGTTTCTTTTTTTAAATTTAATAGATGCGGCGACTGTTGGGGTTGATAGTCGACGTGGTGGACAAAAAATTTAAGCGGTTGAGAAACCGACGGCATTTTTGTCTGCCTCTTTGTTTTTCGCGCTGAACGGTTTGGAGACAAAGTATCCTTGTCGACAGCTTTTTTCGGTTCAGGACAAGTGGCTTGATTATGGCCAACGCGTTGACAAGTTTGGCAGCGGCGAACTTGAATTCTTTTGCGTGCACCAATCATGGTAATAGCTTAGATTTGACGTTAGATTTTGTTGAATAACAAAAACTGTGTTCACCTTATAGTATACACCATTATTACTGTTATTGGAACCTATCTTTTTAGATGTTATCCACTGTTTTTTGGTAGATGGCTAAGGTTTTTTCGGCCAATGTCTTAGCGGAATAGTTGGTTAGGAGTTTTTGTCCAGCCGAGATAATTGTTTCTCGTAAGGGCATATCGGTAAGACCGCGATGGATTGTTTCGACTAGCGAGTTTGTGTCAAAAGGGTTGAAATAAAGAGCGGCGCCTTTTAAAACTTCCGGCAGGCACGTTGCTTGGGAAGAGACGACCGGCAGTTTGTAGCGCATCGCTTCGAGGCAAGGCAAAGCGTAGCCTTCGTATAGGCTGGGCATAACGTAGAGAGAGGCCGATTGGTATATTTTCGGTAGATCATCATCGGGAACAAAGCCGGTATGGCAAACATCGGGGCACTTTTTCCAAACATCACTAGAGAGAAGTTGTTGGTAAAAGTAATTTTCCTTGCCGACGAGGACCAATTGATGATCGGTGTGATAGGTTTTTTTGAAGAGAGCCCAAGCCTTTAAGAGGAATGATAGATTTTTGTGTGGATAAGCGACGCCCACGTACATCACAAAAGGCTGGCGTATCCCATAAGGCGTAATAGAGGCCCGTGAATTTTCTGGGAAGGCTGTCGGCCCTTGGTGAAGAACTGTTATATCCTCGGCTGCCCGGTGAAAAGTATTTTGAATGTCTTTCTTTGTATAATCGGACGGCGTGATGATGCATCTCGCCTGTTTGATCGCGTGTTTGATGACTATTTTAAAAACATTGTTTTTTATCCAATAAGTCGGCGCGTTCAACGAACTGGCGCGGCGGGTGGGGAAATGTAGAAGCAATAAGTCGTGGATGGTAACTACGAACGGTCGCCGGTAAAAAATGGGCACATTCCAATGAGGAAAGTGCATCAGGTCTATTTTTTGTCGGTCAATGAGGTTTGGCAGCAGAAATTGCTCTTTCCAACCGTACCACGGAATGTCGGCGAGGACCTTTATAAATCGAGGGTTAGTGGGCGAGTATTCATCCCAATTTTCCCGTCGTAGGAAAATAACGAACTCGTGGTCGAGGTCGAGTTTTTCCAGATTAAGGATAAGTTGTTGGATGTAGCGCCCCAAGCCACCTTGTTTAGGGCCGTAGAGTCGGGCATCAATGCCGATTTTCATATTCAAAAGGGGCGGTAAAATAACATGTTTCCTGGATATTTACAGGCAATGATAGAGGGTAAAATTATTTTCACTATAACAGAAAAAGGGTTGACTGACTATGGTCTGCGTTTGGTTTTGGTTAACCAACCGCTTGTTCTTTGGTTATTTTATTTGCTCAATAGTGTTGAGGTACGCTGCGGCGGTTTTTTCCCAAGAGAAGTCCCGTGCCCTGGCGAAGCCCCAAGCTACAGCTTTTGAGGCTCGTTTAGGGTTATTAAGAATATCCACTAGGCTATCTGTGATTTCATCGGGATAGTGTGGGTTGACTAGATGTGCGGCCTTACCGGCAACTTCCGGCATAGAAGAACGGTTGCTGGTTATGATTGGTATGCCGGCGTGTGCGGCTTCAATAATTGGAAAACCAAAACCTTCATACCAGGAGGCATATACCACTAATCCCGCTTTACGGTACAATGATTTTTTTTCATTTGCGGTGATGAAACCAAGAAGTTGGATTGATGATCGATAAGGTGAGGCATCAATTTTATTCCGGATGATTTGACTATCTTTTCCTAAAGCGCCGACGATGATTAAAGAATAAGGGAAAATTAGTTTCTTTCGCGCCTGTTCGTAGGCTGTTATTAATGATAAAATATTTTTTCTTGGTTCAACTGATCCGACAAATAGGATAAATTTTTCAGGTATGGAGTAATTTTCCCGCACGGGAACGGGCGCGATATCAGACTTTGTTAAGGAGGTGGGGATGCCGGGGTACAACACCGTAATTTTTTCTGCTGCTACTCCAAGGTAGTTAATGACATCGCGCTTGGTGTTCTCGGAGGGTACCGTTATCTTGGCGGCTTCGTTGGCCTGTTTTTTCAGTTTTGCCAGCCAATGCCACAGACGTTGTTTGGGAGTATAAAAATTAGGAAAAAAAATAAAAGAGAGATCATGTATCATAAGTACATGTTTAACATCTTTGGAAAGAGCTGTGACATTCAGGTTTGGTGAAAAAAATATGTCGAGCTTAATGCCCGTTTTGCGAGTGATTAAGCGATCGATTTTAGGTGTCTGGAAAATAGCCGTCGCGGCCGTTAGTAATTTATTTGGATAACGAGTCTGCACCATGTGAACGTTGGCCTGCCTTAGAAAAGGTAAAGGCCGAGGATGGAAAGCGTTTGAAAATAAATAGTAATCGTGTCGCGGCGGTTGTTTGAAGACGGCTTCCAACAAATCGACGATGTATTCGCCTACGCCGGTCCTAAATGGCGCATCTAACGCTCGGATATCTATTCCAATTTTCATAGATTAACGCATGAGCGACGGTTGTCTAAGTCCGCGTTTGAATTCTTCGTAACGGTCAAAAACGTGAGTGTGAAAGCGCCTTTTAAAGTTTAAAATATCGAACTCCAAAGCATGCTCTCGAATTTTTTGAGAATCCCAGCCGGTATAGTCAAAATGAAGCAACGTGTCGAGTAGCGCTTCCCAGGTTTGTTCATAGAAGAAAGTACCGGTTTCGCCGGGAATGATTGTTTCCGTGGCTCCACCGTCGGCGTAAGCGATCACCGGCCGGCCGCTGCCCATGGCTTCAAGGGCGGTAATGCCAAAATCTTCAATTTGCGGATGAATAAAAGCTCGAGCATTGCTTAATAATACGGCTTTTTCTTTGTCTGTGATACGGCCGACAAAGGTGATGTTGGGGCGGGCCATCGCTTTAAGACGATAATACTCCGGACCAGTACCAAAGATTTTTAGCGGCCATTTGAGACGATTGAAGGTGTTGATAATAAGGTCAGTGCATTTGTAAGATACCAACCGCCCGCCGGCTACGAAGTAGTCGCCGATACTTTTGCTGATGCCGAGGGCGTTAATGTCGACCGGAGGATGAATGACTCGGCTTTCGCGGCGATAGTATTTTTGGATGCGGTTTTGGACAGTCCGAGAATTAGCGATGAAGTAATCGACGCGATCGGCGCTCATTTTATCCCACAAGCGCAAACGAGAGATAAAGCGGGGAAGTATGGCTTTGACGAACCAGTTATATGGTAGATCGGCGACATAATGGTGAGTGTCGGACCATAAATAACGCGCCGGTGTGTGGCAATAAGAGATGTGAAGCGTATTTGGACCGGTAATAACTCCTTTGGCAAAAGCGCTTGTAGATGATAAGACGATATCAAAACCCTCCAGGTTGTAACGTTCCGTGGCAAGCGGCATAAGCGGCAGATACCATTGGAAATGGTTTTTGATGAAAGGCAGCCTTCCTAAAAAAGATTCTTGGATAGCTTGTTCATTAAAGTCGGTAATTTTTTTCTTGTCGTGGAATAAAACAAAAATCGGCGCTTCCGGCCAGAGTTCGTGGAAGGCTTTTAGAACTCGTTCTGCCCCTCCATCTTGTGCTAAATAATCATGCACCAGGGCAATTTTCATAAGTTGGTTACCAGGCGCCTTTTTTTGAAAAGATTGCCAAAGGCGTCTTTATGAGTATAATCAAATCTAGGAATACATGCCAGTTTTCAATGTAAAAGGTGTCCAATTTTACTTCTTCTTCAAAGGTAAGGTCGCTCCGGCCGGATATTTGGGCGAGTCCGGTAAGGCCTGGCTTGATGGTGAGCACTATTTTGTGGTGTTTTTCATAGCGTTCAACCTCTCGAGGTTGGTGTGGTCTGGGACCAACCAAACTCATCTCGCCTTTTAGGACATTGATAAATTGCGGTAGCTCATCGATACTCCAACGGCGTATAAAACGGCCAAACGGGGTCACGCGCGGGTCGTCTTTTATTTTATAGAGGGGTCCATTTTTGACGCTATTGGTTTTAATGAGCTCGGCTTCCCGCGTTAGGGCAGATTTTCCAGCAGGTCCGAATTGTTCACCGGTTGATTGGTTTTGGTACATCGACCTGAATTTGAGGGTGAGGAATTTTTCGCCCGCTTGTCCCACTCGTTCGTTTTTATAGATAATCGGTCGGCCGGTTTCAAACAAAGTGATGATCGCCGCTAATAAATATAACGGTGAAAAAACCAGCAGTAAAAGTGTCCCGATAATTATGTCCATAAGCCGTTTAAAAATTCTTCCCCAACCGGATAGTTTTGTTCGGCGTAATTCGATAATCGGAATGCCAGCGATGGTAGAGACGGCCATATTTGTGGAAATGGTGGCAAATAGATCGGCCGAATATTTAAATACAATCTGGTGTTCATTGCAGAAATCAATGGCGAGTAATGTTTCGTCTTCGTTGGTTTTTGGATTGGTAAAGAGGATTTCGTCCGGTTTTACTTTTATAAGTTCGGCCTGGATCTTCGGTTCAAAGGCGGCGGCGGTCGATACGACGGTAAAGCCAAGCTGGGATTCGCGGCTAATGGCGGTTTTAATTGTTTCGGCTACGTTTTTTTCGCCGATTATGGCGATGCGTCTCAATCCGAAACCGCGGCGATAAAAAAACATGCGGATGAGCCGGATGA
>Ga0209343_10010277_pt1 | contig 10661 bp, 9 predicted proteins | sample RifCSPlowO2_02_FD_184026 | JGI IMG/M metagenome (GOLD analysis project Ga0209343, IMG submission 184026) | Groundwater microbial communities from Rifle, Colorado - Rifle CSP2_plank lowO2_0.2 (SPAdes) (version 2) | ecosystem: Environmental > Aquatic > Deep subsurface > Groundwater | place: Rifle...
TCAACGTCTTACCGAATGGTTAATAGAATACACTTTCATTAGGCCTCACCAAACGCTCGGTTATGACACGCCCTGGGAGTTCTACCAGAAAACCGCCAAGGTGTTACCAATGTACTCATCTCGTACAGAGACTTGACGAAGGATAGGGTTGGAGCTAGGGTTAGAAAAACATGAACTTGCGAGTAAAAAAGATTCTTTTGTGGGCGGCGGCTGTTGTTTTCGCTGTGTATGCCGTGATTGTAATAATTCGCATTCCGCACGCGATTGAACAGAAAAAAACCGCCGAAGTTGTGGCGAAAATCCACGCTTCAAAACTCACCCTTGACGATGTGGTGGGAAAAAATTTTCCGCCGGACCCCGGCGCGGACGCCGACAAAACCATTGAAGGCGTTGACGCCAACAATAACGGCATCCGCGACGACGTGGAGCTCGCCATTTTCAAAAAATACCCGAATTCGGCGAAAACCCGCGCGGCCTATTTACAGTACGCGATGGCGTTACAAATCGGCCTGACTCAAATTTTTAATTCTGAAACTTTGGTGGCAATGGCGCAAGAGAGAACCAGGGCCGGTAATTGTTTATATGAACTTGGTGGAGGAATCAGAGTTGCTATAGAGCGCGAGGATTCGTTTAAAAAGTTGATTCTCAATACTGATGCGCGCAAGAATAAACTTGAGGAGGTATATGAAAGGTACATGGTTTCGCACGGAGACTTAAAGGGCAAGCTGGATTGTGATATAGATCCAGCAACTCTTCCTAATTAATCATGAAATACGTCCTGCTCACTCTAATACTGGTATTTGTTACAGTGCCAACCAGTGTTTTTGCCATTTGCAGCGATACCGGGGCAACGGTTGTATTTGTTAACGGAATTATGAATTCCCAGCAAGATGCAAACGATAGTAAAGATGGGCTCCAACGAACGTTTCAAGAGAGGTTTGGTAAGAACCCTAATATCACATTTATCACCGGCTACAATCCGTCTCATCTTGCCGGAGCGGGGGATTTGGCGCAAAGCGCGACACAGGTTTTGGGCGGTTCAATTTCCGACTACGATCTCAAAACCATTCTCATGCAGATTCAGCCGGAAGTAACGACGCAGAAAATCCTCCTAATCGGCCATTCGCAAGGCACGCTTTATACGAATTCAATATACAAATATCTGGTTGAAAGCGGCGTGCCCGCAGAATCAATCGCGGTATATAACGTCGCGACGCCGGCCCATAAAGTCGCTGGCAACGGCGCGTATCTTACTTCCTCAAATGATTCTTTAATTCGTAAATTGGCCGAAATTGCTAAAAAATTGCACACTCCGCCTCCTATTCCCTCAAATATAAATATACCCATATTCGGGGATGACGCCGAAAGTACTTATCCGGGACATAATTTTATCCGCGCCTACCTTGCCGGCGCGTCTGATAAAATTGTATCCGATGTATCGCGCGCGCTTGACGGCCTCGCCGCTAAAACTAATACCGACTCCGAAACTTGTTTTAACGCCCCGCCATCAACTATGGGTTACAAAATTGAAAGTACGGTGTTTGCTGTCGCGGATCCAACCGCGGCAGTCATAGGAAATGCGGCTTTAGCGGTCGCGAAAGGAATCGGTAATACCGCCGCTGTTATATTCGCGTTCGTGCAGAGCGAGCCGCCAGCACCGCCGCCATCACCCTCAACACTCGACATTGAGACTACAAAAACACCGAGCGTTTCCCCCGCTTCTTCGGTAGGCGGGCTGGTGGGCGGCACTAATCCGAACTTAGACGTCGGAGTTCCCCAGCCGGGCGGTGTAACCAACTTGGCGGTTAAACCGCCAAGTGAAGCGGCCCACTTGGCGGCTAAGCCCCCAAGTGATGGTTCGCCATCATTTTTGCAATTAAGTTCTGTTGGCGGCGGTTCGCCGGGGTTTGGCGGTGGGAGCCCGGCGCCTTCCTCCTCGAGTGTTTTCCTTGCCTCGCCGGCAGGCGGGCCGAAAGGCGAGGGCGCGACTACAACAAGCGACGCAACCCCTCCTGATATTTTTTTGAATGTCGCGGAATGCCCAGGGCTTTCTTCGGATCCAGAAAAGTGTCTTTTGGCGAGCGCTACGGCAAGCGTCGTTTGGTCAAGTACGGCGGAAGATCTTAATCATTTTATTGTAGAATGTGAAAAAGTGGGTCCGCCAGCTGGCGGATGTGACGGATTTTCCGCCCAAGGCGGACCAGCCTCGGGTTGGAATTTTGCTTCAACAACAGCGACTTCAACGGTTTATATTTTACCGTTTGACGGCGCGGATTATGTTTTTAAAGCAAAAGCCGTGGATAATGCCGGAAATGAAAGCGCGGAGACAACAAAAACCGTTGTGTTTTCAACGCGCCCGGTTGTGATAAACGAAGTCGCGTGGGCCGGCACTAAAGCCGACGGGAACGACGAATGGATTGAGCTTTACAACCACACCTCCAGTGCCATTTCGCTTGACGGCTGGGCGCTTTACGCGGAGGCCGACTCAAGACCCAATATTTTGCTTGCCGGAGAAATTAAGCCGTATGATTATTTTTTGCTTGAAAGAAAAGATGACGATGCTGTAAGCGACATTGCGGCAGATTTGATTTACGGAAACGATGGGCCGGATTGGGCGCTGAACAATAGCGGGGAGGCTTTGGCGCTTGCGCGCGCATCAACTACTATTGATAGGGCGGTTTTGTGCGGAAACAAATGGTGCGGCGGGTATGCCGGAGCGGATAGGGCCTCAATGGAAAGAATTGACCCCGACATTGACGGGACGGATTTGGCAAATTGGGGATCCGCGAACGGCATTGTAAAAAACGGGCTGGATTTTGCCGGCAACGCGCTTACAGCGACTCCGCGCGCGCGCAACTCGCTTCATTATTTAATCTCGCGGGGGCCGACGCTTTTGGCGGACCGCACTCTGAAATCATTTTTTAAAGAATATATTATTCCGCAAAATGAAACATTGGTAATTCCCCAAGGTCGCACGCTGACGATTGAGCCGGGGGTGGCGGTAAAGATGGGCGGGAGCGCATCTTTGGAAGTGAACGGAACTTTGAAAGCGGACGGCACCGAAGCGAATAATATTATTTTTACGAGAATCTCTGACCAGCAGGATTACTGGAAGAACATTCGGCTTACCGCCGATTCGCAAAATTCCAGCGTTAGCTACGCCAAGTTTCAATACGGCGGGCGGTATTTCAGCAATACGCCGCCAGAGTGGCGCGCGGCGTTTTCTATAATCAACAATTCGACGCCGGTTTCTTACTCTGTATTTAAAAATTCTTTTTCCGCTGGCGCGCGCCTGACGCTGTCCGATTCCGCAGTAGAACACAACACTTTTTCTGCCGGTACGACGACATTCCAGACGGGGCTTTATGTCGGCGGCGGGGCGCCTGCAATTTCACAAAATACTTTTTCGGAAAATTATATGGGTCTTGAGTTGACGGGGAGCGCAGCTGCTGTGGAGAATAATATTTTCTTGGACAATCGGGACTACGCCGCGCGCTCCACAAGCGGCTCCGGCGGCTTCTCTAGAAATTCGGGATCCGGCAACGGCAAAAACGGTATTGCTTTGGTTGAGACGATTTCTACGCCGGGTGGAACAACAACATTTTCCGCCAACGGACTTCCTTATTTAATAGGAAGGTCTCCGTATGATAATCCGAAAATTGCGGCTGGGTCGGCTGTGATTGTTGAAGCCGATACTGTGTGGAAAGGGGAGGTGAACAACGCCCGTTTTGAAATTAACGGGACGATGAAATTGGAAGGCGCGGACAAAGACAGCATTTTGTTTACTTCGCTTGCGGATTCCGGTCCGGCTGAATGGCATGGGATTGTGGTGAATGCCGGAGGGTATGTTTACGGCGGAGGATTTACTTTGAAATACGGAGGGTACGGGACGGGATGCTCCTCGTGCGCGGGATTTTCGGTGACTGGGGGAAGGGTGGATTTGTCGGATGGGAGAATTGAGAATAATTACAAAGTCGGGATGCAGATTTATAACAGCGCGACTTCGTCGCTTTCAAATTTTGAATTTTCTGATCATCAAACACCGGCGGGCGGCTCAACCGCTTTGGTTTCTTCAAACTCAACTTTGATTTTGGATAATCTAACTTTTTCAAACAACTTCGCCAACACCTCGCCGGAGGGGCTTTATTAGTGTAAAATAAGCCTATGCTTTTTGAACGGCATCATTTTCGTTTTTTCGGGAATCGCGAGATGACTTCGCTTTATGTAGCGCTGGCTTTGACCGGATTCGGCGAGGGGTTAATCAGCCTTTTTGTGCCGATTTATTTTTGGCAGCTCGGCTTTCCTTTGTGGCGGATAATATTTTTTTATTTTTTAATTTCAGTGTATTTCACGGCGCTGACTTTTTTGTTCGCGTCTTTTTTGAGGCGTTTAAGCGACAAGATGATGATGTTTTTGAGCGTCCCCTTTGCGATAATTTATTTTCTCGGATTGGGCGAGATTTCTACGTATCCTGTTTTATTTTTCGCTCTGCCTGCGGTGCACGCCTTAAACATACTTTTGTTTAATGTAGGCTACCACCTGGATTTTTCCGGATCTGCGGATAAGGACCATATTGGAACGGAGGTCGGCATGCGGAGTCTAGTGGTTTCTTTGGTGACGATCGGCGCGCCTTTTATCGGAGGGGTGATTATTGTTTTATTCGGATTTCAGTATGTTTTTTTGACAGGCTCTTTGGTTTTATTCGCCGCGATATTGCCGCTTTTATTTTTTCCGAAACGGAGAGCCGCGCCGGATATCGGAGCAGGGAGGGTTTGGAATTTTTTAACAGCTAGAGCGCTTTTGCCTTTTACGGCGTCCGGAGCCGGATACGCGATGGCGAGCATGGTCGGGGTCATTGTCTGGCCGCTTTTTATATTTTTCGCGCTAAGCGGAATTGAGAGCTACGGAGGAGTGCAGTCTGCCGGGCTTTTGGCAAGCTCATTGACTGCTTTTTTTGTCGGTTTTTTGTCTGACCAGGGAAAGCGCCGCCGAACGCTTAGATATTCCGCTCTAGCGCTTTCTTTGGTCTGGGCTTCAAGGGCATTTATCGGCGGGGTTTTGGTTGTGGTGGCGAGCCACGCTTTTGGACAAACCGTTGATGCCGCGCTTTCCGTCGCATGGTCCAGCCAATATTATAAAATTGCGCGCTCATTGCCTGATGCCAGCGCTTTTATTTTGAGCCGCGAAGCGCTTTATCATATTACGCGGATTTTCTTTTTGCCGGTGTTGATGCTTCTAGCTTATTTGCTCCGGCAAAACGCTTTTTTTGCGGCGAGTTTTGTTTTGGCCGCGCTTTCTACAATACTTTATCTTTATGCGAACAAAATGCCGCACACTAACGAATTAAACCATTATGCCTAAAGACAGAAACGGAAGAACGGTTTTGTCTCCCTCAACGCTCAATCTTTTTTTGGATTGCCCGAAATGTTTTTGGCTGGAAAAAAACCGCGGCATCCACCGGCCGTCGGGAGCATTCCCGTCGCTTCCGAGCGGGATGGACTCTGTGCTTAAAAAATATTTTGATAAATTTCGCGCAGCCGGCACGCTCCCGCCGGAGATTTCGGGAAAAGTGGAGGGCAAACTTCTGGATGATCCGAAATTTTTGCGCGAATGGCGGATTAACATGAAAGGCATCCGTTGGGCGGATGCCGATTTGGAAGCCGAGCTGATGGGCGCGCTGGATGATTGCCTCGTTGTTGATGATTATTATGTTCCGGTTGACTATAAAACCCGCGGCTGGGCTGCGAAAGAAGATTCGCATACTTATTATCAAAACCAATTAAATTGTTATACTTTTTTGCTTGAGAAAAACGGATTTAAGACAAAAAATTTCGCGTATTTGCTGTTTTACTCGCCCGCCGAAGCTTTGAGCGAAGGCGGGCTGCCGCCCGGCAAGGCAAAGTTTCTTTTTAACGTTGAGCCGAGGAGGGTTGAAACAGATCCGGCCGAAGCTTATAAAGTTTTCAAAGCCGCGCTCAAAACCCTCCGCGGCTCCCAGCCCGCCGTCCACTCTACTTGCCAATTTTGTTCGTGGGGTAATGACTTTTTAAATTTTGAATGAGCCCGCAATGTGGTGGAAAAATGCCGTAATTTATGAGCTTTACGTAGATAAATTCGCCGAAAATTTCGCTGGTCTCTCGGAAAAATTGGGCTATCTGAAATCTCTTGGCATAAATTGCGTTCATATTCTTCCTCACTACCCGTCGCCGATGGTTGACGACGGATACGACGTCTCCGATTATAAAAGCGTTCGCGCCGAGTTGGGTACCATAGAAGACTTTGAAAAATTTACCAAGTCGGCTCACGGGTTGGGAATTAAAATAATTGTTGATCTTGTTTTAAACCACGCCTCTATAAATCATCCGTTATTTATTGAGGCGAGTCGGGACAAAAACGCCCTTTCGCGAAATCTGTTTTTGTGGAGCGATACCGGTAAAGAATACGCATCGGCCATAAACTCTTTTCCTCATCTAAAGCCTAAAAATTGGATATATAACAAAATCACTCGCGACTATTATTTTTCAACTTTTTATCCGGAACAGGCCGATTTTAATTGGGCGAACCCGAAAGTCCTCGTTTTTTTTCTTGATGTTATGGAATTTTGGGTTTCGCGCGGCGCAGACGGATTCAGATTGGACGCGGTTTCCCATCTGGTAAAAAAGGAAGGGACAAATTCTAAAGGGCTTCCGGTGGTTCATGAAATTTTGAAGCAACTGCGAACACATATAGACAAAAACTTTCCGGACGTGATTTTGCTGGCCGAAGTTCACGATGATATTTCAAAAATGAAAAGTTATTTCGGGGCGGGGGACGAATGCCACCTTGTTTACAACTTTTATTTAAACGAGAGAATGTGGCTTGCTCTGAAAAGGGACGATAAGTCAACTTTTGAAAAGGCACTGGCCGCTTCCGCCAGCATGCCAGGCAATTCAGCGTGGGCGAATTTTTTAAGAAGCTACGATGAGATTTCAATGTCCACCCTGGAGCCGAGCGAGGTGAACGAAGTGGCGGACTATTTTGATCCGGCAAAAAAATTTCGCTTTAGGTCTTATATCGCCATGCGCCAAGGGAGTATGTTTAAGGGAGATAAAGAAAAAACGCTGGAAGCGTTTGGGTGGCTTTTTGAAGCGCCCGGAGCGCATGTGATTTATTACGGAGACGAAATTGGTTTAGAAAATGCGGATATTTTGGCGGGGGAAGACGCGCGAAAAACAGTCCGCGGTTATTTTGATTGGCCGCGCGCCGAAAAAGAAATGCGCAACAAAGCATCCCTCTGGAATTCGCTTAAAGATTTGATTTCCGTAAGCGCGGTAAAATAGCGCTGTTGACTTTTAATATTGGCGGGTGTATACTCTTCTTATTGTCTTTAGTAGGGAAGGTCTGCCTACAAAGCAGTGTTTTATTAGGTTAGTTTAAGTCAAATGGCAAAAAAGCTATATGTAGGGAGTCTTTCCTACGACACTAACGATGAAAGCTTGAAAAACGCTTTCTCGCAAGTCGGCGCGGTTGACTCCGCGACGGTTGTCATTGACCGCATGTCCGGCCGCTCAAGGGGTTTCGGTTTCGTGGAAATGTCCTCGGACGACGAAGCCCAAAAGGCGATTGACATGTGGAATGGCAAAGAGTTGGACGGCAGAAAAATTACCGTCAACGAGGCCCGGCCTATGACCGAACGCCCTCCTCGCGGAGGCGGAGGCGGCGGCGGAGGCGGCTTCAGAAACCGGTACTAAAGTCTGCGTATTTACACATTACCCCCTTGTTCTACCAGAGTGAGGGGGTTTGTGTTACTATAAAATATATGTGGAAACACTGGATTAACGGGATTTTAGGCCTTTTGGTTATTTTTTTGAATTATGCCGGTTTTCAGGATAGCTTTAAAAAAATCCTGTTTGTCATCAGCGGCATTTTGATCGCGGTTTTTTCCTTCTGGTCCGTTTCGGAGCGAGGCCCTCGTAATATTGCCGAATGAGCTGGAAAAAACATTTGAAGATCAGTGCAGCTGCGGCCGGGGTTGTGGTCCTGGCGGCGGCTTCTTGGTCGCTTGTAAAAACTGACGGATCTGATGTCGCGTATGCGCCGGATAAAGTTGCGGTTTCTGAACCGCCGAAACCGCAGCATATTTTAACTCCGGAGCCGGTCAAGGCGATTTACATGACTAGCTGGGTTGCCAGCACAAAATGGTGGCGGGAAGATTTGGTAAATTTTATTAAAAAATCAGAGCTTAACAGTATTGTTATTGACGTTAAGGATTATACCGGCAGAGTGGCTTTTGATACAGGAGACGAAGATATTAAAAAAGAGGGGTCGGAAGAAATCCGCGTGTCCGATATGAAAGGTTTTGTTGATGAATTGCACGCATCGGGAATTTATGTCATCGCCCGCATAACTGTTTTTCAGGACCCTTACTATTCTAAAAGACATCAAGATATCGCTGTCCAAAAGAAAAACGGGACTTTGTGGAAAGATAAAAAGGGGCTTTCATACGTTGATCCTGCCGCCAAAGAATTTTGGGATTATACAGTGCGCATTGCGCGTGCAACGGAGAAAATAGGTTTTGACGAGCTGAATTTTGATTACATCAGATTTCCATCGGACGGAAACATGTCCGATATCGCGTTTCCGGTGTCTGCTAAGAGAAATAAGGTGGAGGTTCTTTCCGAATTTTTTGCCTATCTAGATTCGCAGCTCGCTGACATTTCCATCCCAATCTCCGCCGATGTTTTTGGGATGGTTGCCACAAACTATGATGATTTGAATATCGGACAGGTTTTGGAGCAAATCGCGCCGCATTTTGATTATATTGCTCCGATGGTTTATCCGTCGCACTACCCGCCGACTTTTCAGGGTTTCAAAAACCCCGCCGCGCATCCTTACGAGATAGTGCTTTATTCAATGTCTAAAGCGGTAGAGCGTTTAATCGCAGCGAGCTCAACGCCTGCCTCGCCGACGAGTCAAGGCGGGCCTTCTAAACTACGCCCGTGGATTCAGGATTTTGATCTAGGGGCGACATACGACGCAGAGAAGGTGCGCGCGGAAATTCAAGCCGTTTACGACTCTGGGCTTACAAGCTGGATGAGCTGGGACGCTGGGAATAAATATACAAGAGACGCGTATAAGACTGTGGATAACGAGGCTAGATAGTCGCCAGAACTTCTGTATAATTAAAGGCATGGAACCAACCCAAACAACGCAAACCATAGTTTTATACGTCATCATAGCCGTTATTGTCGGTTTTATAGCTGGGTTTTATGTGCAGAGCGGCAAGGTGTCCAGACTGGAGCGCCAGCTTGATCCTTATTTGCGAAGAGAAGCGGAGGTTAAACAAGCAGAAGAAGGGGTTGTAAAAAGCATAGAACAAAACAAACTCACCTCCTCTCAAATCAAAAAAGCCGAACAAGATGTTATTAAAAGTTTAACGCCTCGATAAATTATGAAAAATATTTTTAAAGAAATCTCAAAAGTGGCAATTCTAGGCGGGGCGCTTGTCGCTTTGCAAGCCATTGCTTTTACCGAACCAACCGAGGCTCCTCCCGGAGGGAATGTCCCCGCGCCTGTTAACGTTGGATCTGTTTCGCAAACCAAAACAGGCGGCCTTACGGTAGGCAGTTTGGGCTCCTTAGGCAGCGCGTTTTTGGCAACCGATTCCGGCAATGTCGGCATCGGTACGGTAAGTCCGGCGCAAAAACTTGATGTTGCCGGAACTGTTAGAGCTTTAGGATTTTTGTTGCCTAATGGCGCGGGTACAGGCAAGGTGTTGACATCTGATTCCGGCGGCAATGCAAGCTGGCAGGCTCAAAGCGGCTTTTCCCAAGTTGAGTATAAAACGTGCGGACCCGTCGAGGGAGCTTTTTCTGCTGAATGCACTGCATTTTGTTCTGCTGGCTGGACTTTGGTAGGTGGAGGTTGTGAGACAGGCCAAAGTTGCACTTCAGGCGGGGATTGTCATGATACTTACTTGGCGCGAAGCATTCCGAATTCCGCAAGAACAGGATGGACTTGTACTGTCGATGCTGTAGACTTTGACATGTCTGTTAAAGGCACCGCAATTTGCGTGAAATAAAAAATGAAGAAAAATGAAGAAATTTTTAATACTAATATCGCTTGCGGCCTCGTTCACTCTTTTTGCGCCGCTTGCGCTTGCTGGTTCCGGGGATAATCTTTCCGGATGGGCGTGGTCAGAGACGATCGGCTGGATAAATTTTAACGGCGCCAATTACGGCGTCAATGTTGATAATGGCGGGAATATTTCCGGCTATGCTTGGGCTGAAACCATCGGCTGGATTAGCTTTAATGAAAATTCCGGATGTCCATCTTCTCCATGCAAACCAAAATTGAATAAAAGCAACGGAGAAGTTTCTGGTTGGGCGCGGGCTTATCGCGCTGTTGCGACCGAAGGCCAGACGTTGGGCGGCTGGGACGGATGGATCAGCCTTCGCGGGACAAATTACGGCGTTTCCGTTTCTGGCTGCGGCTGGTCCGGCTGGGCCTGGGGCTCGGATGTTGTCGGGTGGATTCATTTTCAGGGTTCTGGTTACGGCGTAACGGGAAGCGGAGACGCTTGCATGGGAGGCGCCAACCAACCCCCGGTGGCTGATGCCAAAATCAGCGTTTGCCCTATTGGAACAGGTATTTGTGTGGGCGGGCCTAGTGATTCTGTGACA
>Ga0209343_10010279_pt1 | contig 10659 bp, 8 predicted proteins | sample RifCSPlowO2_02_FD_184026 | JGI IMG/M metagenome (GOLD analysis project Ga0209343, IMG submission 184026) | Groundwater microbial communities from Rifle, Colorado - Rifle CSP2_plank lowO2_0.2 (SPAdes) (version 2) | ecosystem: Environmental > Aquatic > Deep subsurface > Groundwater | place: Rifle...
AGCGGCGATTTGTTGTTCACGGGTTGGTGTCGTCATGGATTCACTCCGAAGGTTGAAGAAAAACGATCCCTGGACATGTTTTCAATATCGCAGGCTGTAACCTTATTTTAGTCTTATATAAGACATGAAATCTATCTTATGTCTTATATAAGACATAAATTTTTTCTATACAAATCAACAACTTACAAACACAAATTCACTTTGCGAAAAGAAAATTTGCATTAAGAAAATTAACCCAAGGCAAACAACACACGCAATTTCACATTACAAAATCACAATACGCATTTCAAAATCATCTCCACACGCCCAGCATTGCGTTTAAAAAGCATCAGCATAGCGCCCAAGCTCCCAGGCACTGATCTGCTGGCTGTATTCGTCCCATTCGGCGCGCTTGAGCTTGACGAATTCGTGGCAAAACGCGTCCCCCAGGGCTGCCACCAAAACACGGTCTTGCTCCAGTCCCGCCACCGCCTCGTCCAGATTGCGGGGCAGACGCGGCGGCATGGCGCCACCACGGGACTGGCGTTCGTACAGATCTTCGCCACACGGGGGCGGTGCCTCCAGGGCCAGGTCCATTCCATTCAAACCGGCGGCCAGGGTGGCGGCGATGGCCGCATAGACGTTGCAAGAGGGGTCGGGCAAGCGCCATTCAATGCGGCCCGCCACCGTGCGCACCACGCAAGTGCGGTTGTTGTCGCCATAACTTTTCCACACGGGCGACCAGGTGGTGCCCGATGCGCTGCTGCTGGAGGCCAGCCGTTTGTAGCTGTTCACCGTGGGGGCGCACAGCGCGCTGAGGGCGTCGGCATGGTGCAGCAGCCCCGCCGCAAAATGGTGGCCCTGCGCGCTCAAGCCCAGCAATCCGCTGGTGTCCGAAAAAATGGCGTTTCCCTGGGCGTCGGTAATGCTCAAATGGAAATGCAGCCCACTGCCCGGCGCATGCGCCAAAGGTTTGGGCATGCAGCTAAAGGTCATACCGTGTTTTTCAGCCACGGCATGCGCGGTCATTTTGAAGAGCATGTAGCGGTCTGCCGCCGCCAGTGCGTCGTCAAAGCGGTAGTTGATCTCGTACTGGCCGCAGGCATCTTCATGGTCGATCTGCTGAAGGTCGAACCCCAAGGCAAGCAGCGCGCTGCGCATGTTCTCCAGGAAACCTGCATTGCGATGGATGGCTTTTAGGTCGTACGAGGGTTTGCCCAACTGGTCCTGCCCGTCTGCCACAGCCCACTGCCCTTGCGCGTCCTGGTTCAGAAGGAAGAATTCGGGCTCGATGCCCACCCACAGGGTCCAGCCGCGCTCCTCCAGGCGGCGCACCTGGCGCTTGAGCACCTGGCGAGAGCAGGTGTCCAGGGGTTCTCCACCGGCATACCCATCACACACGGCGTGCGCCACACCGGGCATGAAAGGCAAGGGGCGTAATGACTCGGGCTGCACCCGGCCGTAATACTCACTGCGCGCGCCATGGCGTGGCAAGCCCGTGCCCCAGATGCTGGGACCGGCAAAGCCCGCGCCCTGCTCCACCCACTCCTGCAAAAGCGCCACGGGCACCAGCTTGCCTTTGGCCACCCCATGAATGTCGGAAAACTGCGCCAGGATGGAATGGATGCCTTGGGACTGCAGCGCAACAATGTGTTCTTGGATAGTTTTCATAGTGAAATAGGCCGATAGCCCCCGTAGATATTGCGCAAGCAGCTATCAAAATAGGAGCAAAAATAAAAGCCGAGGGCTTGAAGCGACAGCACCGGTGCGCAGCCAAGCCCCTCCCATCAGGCCAGTACCGTGTCCAAAATGGCCATGGCCTCTTCGAACACGGCGTCTTCAATGGTCAGCGGGAACAAGAAACGGACCACGTTGCCGTAGACACCGCAGGTGAGCAAGAGCAGCCCTTTCTGGAGCGCGGCCTGCTGCACCTGCTTGGTGAAGTCGGCATCCGGTGCGCCCGTGGCGGGGTGGATGAAATCGCAGGCCACCATGGCGCCCAGTGCCCGAATATCTCCCATGCGGGGGTTGCTGGCTTTGGCGTGCCGCAAGTGCACCTGGAGCCTCTCGCCCAGCACGCGGGCGCGTTCACACAGATTTTCTTCCACCATCACGTCCAGCACCGCGTGGGCTGCGGCCACCGCCAAGGGGTTGCCGGCGTAGGTGCCGCCCAATCCACCGGGGTGGGGCGCATCCATCACCTCCGCACGCCCCACCACGGCAGACAGGGTGGTGCCACCGGCCATGCTTTTGGCCAGGGTCATGAGGTCGGGCGAAACACCGTAGTGCTCCATGGCGAACATCTGGCCGGTGCGGGCAAAGCCGGTCTGCACCTCATCGGCAATCAAGAGAATGCCGTGTTGGTCACACAGCGCCCGCAGCCACTGGACGGCTTCGGCGTGGATGGCGTTGAATCCGCCCTCCCCTTGCACCGGCTCGAAAATGAAGGCTGCCACGCGGCTGGGTTCGATGTCGCACTTGAAGAGTTGCTCCACGGCGGCCTTCATGGCTTCGGTGCTGGCCGCATCACTGGGGAAAGGTGCGTGGTAAATCTCCGGTGGAAACGGACCGAACCCGGCCTTGTAGGGCTGTACCTTGCCGGTGAGCGCCACTGCGAACAGGCTGCGGCCATGGAAACCGCCGCCAAAGGCAATCACACCGCTGCGTTGGGTGTGGGAGCGCGCAATTTTGATGGCGTTTTCCACCGCTTCGGCACCGGTCGAGAAAAACGCCGTCTTTTTGGCACCGGCTATCGGTGCGATGGCATTGATGCGTTCGGCCAAAGACACGTATTCGGCATAGGGAACCACCTGGTAACAACTGTGGGTGAAGCGCTGCAACTGCGCAGCAATGGCGGCTTGCACCTTGGGGTGCACATGGCCGGTGTTGAGCACCGCGATGCCGCCGGCAAAGTCAATGAAGCGGCGGCCTTCGATGTCCCAAAATTCTGCATTTTTGGCGTGGTCGATAAAAAAATCACCCATAACGGCCACGCCGCGTGGGGTGGCTGCCAGGCGGCGGGCGTGCCATTCGGCATTGGTGCCGGGCGCCGTGTCTGTGGCCTGCGCTACAGGTTTCAATAGTGCATTCATTTGTTCATTCCTAAAAGCAATGGGGTGGGTTTCAAGTCCATGCAGCCGGGCGCCATCACACTGGCGAATCGATGCGAATCCAGGTGGTTTTTGTTTCGGTGTACTTGTCAAAGGCGTGCAAAGACTTGTCACGCCCCACGCCGCTTTGCTTGAAACCGCCAAAGGGCACGGTGATGTCGTCCTCGTCGTACTGGTTGACATGCACCGTTCCGGCCCGCAGGGCGCGGGCCACGCCGTGCGCCTTGTTCAGGTCGCTGGTCCAGACCCCCGCCTGCAAGCCGTACACGCTGGCATTGGCCTGGCGCACCGCATCGGCGGCATCGGTAAAGGTCAGCACCGACAGCACCGGGCCAAAAATTTCCTCGCGCGCAATGGTCATGCCACCGGTCACGCCGTCAAAAATGGTGGGCTGCACATAACAGCCCCCGGTCTCACGCAAGGCTTGCTCACCACCGGCAATGACTTTGGCACCCTCGGCCTTGCCGATATCGATGTAGCGCAGCACCGAAGCCATCTGAATCTGGTCCACCAAGGCGCCCATCACGGTGTCAGGGAGCAGCGGGTTGGCTGGGGCATAGGCGGGCACCAGGGCCAGGGCCTTTTCCAGGAAGCGGTCTTTGATGCTGGCCTCCACATACAGGCGCGAGGGGGCATTGCAGCTCTCCCCCTGGTTGAAGAAGATGCTGCCCACCGCCGCTTCCACGGCCCGGTCCAGGTTCGGGCAGTCGGCAAACACGATGTTGGGCGACTTGCCGCCGAGTTCGGTCCAGGCCCGCTTCAGATTGCTCTGTCCGGCCATCACATGAATTTGTTTGCCCACGCGGGTGGAGCCGGTAAAGGCAATGCAGTCCACATCCATGTGCAGGGCCAGCGGCGATCCCGCTTCAGGCCCCATGCCCGTGACCACGTTGAACACGCCCTCGGGAATGCCCGCCTCCAGCGCAAGATCGGCCATACGCAAGGCGGTCAGCGGAGATTTTTCGCTGGGTTTGAGGACCACCGAATTGCCCGAGGCCAATGCCGGCGCAATCTTCCACGCCGCCATGATCATCGGGTAGTTCCAGGGCACGATCACCCCCACCACCCCCACGGGTTCACGGGTGATCAGCGCCAAGGCGGTGCTGGGGGTGGGGGCGATTTCGTCGTACACCTTGTCCACCGCTTCGCCGTACCAGCGAATGCAGTTGGAAGCGCTGTGGACGTCCACGGCGCGGGCGTACTTCACGGGCTTGCCCATGTCCAGGGTTTCCGTGAGTGCCAACTCGTCCGCATGCTCCAGCAGCAAATCGGCAAACCGGACCAGGATGCGTTTGCGCTGTGCCGGGGGCATGCCGCTCCAGCGGCGGTCTTCAAACGCCGCACGCGCCGCGGCCACGGCGGCATTGACATCCGCTTCGGCACAACGGGCGACCTGCGTCAGGACGCGGCCATCCACGGGTGAAATGCAGTCGAACACTTGGCCGTCTTGGGCGGCCACACGTTGGCCGTTGATCAAGGCCCGTCCGTCGAACGACGCAAGGCTGGGATAGGTTACTGGTTTCATACGTTATTTCTCCTTCTCTACAAAGCATGCCGGACGCCCAAATGGACCCACCCATGTGCACCCAATTGGATCTACCGGACCCCTCAAATGACAAACGGGGCGGCATTTCTGCCGACCCCGTTTCTACTCAACACAACGCGGCAGACCTTCAAACCGCGCGGTAGGCCGCCGCCATCTCCTGTGCACGCCTGCGCTCGGCGCGGGCGATGAGGACACTGGCCGCCAGCACACCGATGCTGACCACCACCACCGTCAAGGTGGCCACCGTATTCACACTGGGGCTCAAACCCAGGCGCGCTCGGCTGAAGATGACAATGGGCATGGTGGTGGAGCCCGGGCCCGACAAAAATGCGGACAGCACCACATCGTCCAGCGACAGGGTAAAGGTCAGCAGCCACGCGGACCCAATCGCCTGGGAGATGAGCGGCAAAGTCACCAAAAAGAACACCTGCAGGGGGCGGCAACCCAAGTCCTGCGCAGCCTCTTCCAGTTGGGGGCTCATTTCCTGCAGGCGCGACTGCACCACCACGGTGGCATAGGCCATGCCCAACAGGGTGTGGCCCAGCCAAATGGTGGCCAGGCCACGCTCGGGAAAGCCAAACATGCGCTGCACCGACACCAGCATCAACAGCAAGGACAAGCCGATGATCACCTCCGGCATCACCAAGGGTGAATTCACCATTCCGGTGAACAAAGTGCGACCGGGAAAGCGCTTGAAGCGGTGCAGCGACAGGGCGGCCAGCAAGCCCAGTACCACAGAGGAACACGCCGTCAGGAAGGCAATTTGAAGCGACAGAAAAAACCCGCTCAAAATTTCCGTATCCGCAGCCAGCGCTTCATACCAGCGCAAGGACCAGCCCCCCCAACTCGTCACCATGGGGCTGGCGTTGAAGCTCAGCACCACCAGGGTCAGGATAGGCAGGTACAGGAACAGGAACACGGCACCCATCCAGAACCTGGATGTCATACGGCCCAGATTGAATTTCATGCTCGCCCTCCTCCCGCAGTTTCTGCCTGGTGTTTGTTAAACAAGGCCAGTGGCACGATGATGAGCAGGACCATCACCACCGCCACGGTGGCCGCCATGGGCCAATCGTTGTTGCTGAAAAACTCATCCCACAGCACACGGCCAATCATGAGCGTCTGCGGGCCACCGAGCAGCTCGGGAATCACAAACTCGCCCACACAAGGGATGAACACCAGCATGGAACCCGCAATGATTCCGTTTTTGGACAAAGGCACCGTGATGCGCCAAAACGCCTGCCACGGGGTGGCCCCCAGATCCAGCGCAGCTTCCAGCAGCCGCAAATCCATCTTCACCAGATTGGCATACAGCGGCAAGATCATGAAAGGAACGTAGGTGTAGACCATGCCCAGGACCAATGAAAACGGGGTGTTCATCATCTTGATGGGCTCAGAAATCAAGCCCAGGGCCATGGCCATGTTGTTGAACACCCCGCTGTCGGCCAGCAGCATTTTCCAGGCGTAAACACGCAGCAAAAACGAGGTCCAGAACGGCAGCATCACCAGCATCAATAAGGCAGGCCGCTTGTCTGCCGGACTGCGTGCCATGAAATAGGCGAACGGGTAGGCAATCAAAAGGCAAATCGCCGTCGTGATGGCGGCAAACTGCAAGGAACTCAGGTAGGTCTGGATATACAGCGAATCCTGCGTCAGGCTGATGTAATTGCCCAGATTGACTTTGAGCAGGATGACCCCCTCGGCCCAGGTCAGAACCTCGGAAAAAGTCACCGTTTCCATCTCGGAAACGCTGATTTTGAAAACCACCATGAAGGGCAGCAAAAACACCGCCAGCAGAAAAACCATGGGGACGCCAATCACGGCGGACCGCCCCCATGATCCAGTCACCTTGTCGTAGAGGGACAAGCCCTTGAGCGAAGTGAAAGCCATGGCTGCCTTAACGGGTCAAAACCACAACATCACCACCGCACCACCACACGTACACCCGGTCGCCCCAGGTCAGCCGGATGGCTGCATGCCGCGCGGCATTGGTGTGGGTGACTTTGACCATGGTGCCGTTGTCGAGCTGGACGTGGTAGGTGGTCAAACTCCCCAGGTAGGCCAGGTCCTGAATCACCCCCTGCGCCATGTTGAAGCCCACCTCGGCCAGCGATTCACGCTCGTCCTCCAGCGGCGGCGTCTGTCGGATGGACATTTTTTCGGGCCGCACCGCCACATGCACCGCCATGCCGGCCGTGCCGGTGATACCGTGGTTGATGTAGTGTTTGCACTCTGGCGAGGCAATCACCACATGGTCGGGTTCGTCCACCTCCACGTTGCCTTTGAACAGATTAACGCTGCCGATGAAGTCGGCCACGAACCGGCAGTTGGGTGTTTCATAGATCTCATCGGGACGGCCGATCTGAAGAATTTTTCCTTCACTCATCACCCCAATGCGGGTGGCCATGGTCATGGCCTCCTCCTGGTCGTGTGTCACCATGACGCAGGTGACCCCCACCTGCTCAATGATGCCCACCAACTCCAGTTGGGTGCGCTCCCGCAGCTTGGCGTCCAAGGCCCCCAGCGGCTCGTCCAGCAAGAGCAACTTGGGTCGCTTGGCCAGGCTGCGCGCCAGAGCCACCCGCTGTTGCTGCCCGCCCGACAACTGGTGGGGCTTGCGCTTGGCATAGGCCTTGAGCTGGACCAGGTCCAGCATTTGCGCCACGCGCGCCTCAATCTCCTGCTTGGGCAGGCCATCGCGGCGCAAACCAAAGGCAATGTTGTCCCACACGGTCAGGTGCGGGAACAAGGCATAACTTTGGAACATCATGTTGATGGGACGCTCATAGGGGGCCAGCGTCACGATGTCCTGCCCCGCCAGCAATATTTGCCCGGAAGTGGGTGTCTCAAACCCGGCCAGCATGCGCAGCAAGGTGGACTTGCCGCAGCCGGAGGAGCCCAAGAGCGCAAAGATCTCACCTTGCTGGATGTCCAGCGTGACTTCGTCCACGGCAAATACGTCGTCGAATTTCTTGACGACACGCTTGATTTGCAGAAAGGGGGCGCCATTGGCAGTGCCTGCCTGCGGCTGTACATGGGAGTGAGTTGCCACCGATATGTCCTTTTGAGAAACGAGGAGAACCTGGGTTATTTCAGCCCGGTCTTGAAACCCGTGTAGGTGCGCGTCACCAGACGGCGTACCTCATTGGTCAAGGCTTTGGGGGCCACCATGGTAGCCATCTCCGCACTGCTCGGGAATACCGATGGATTATTGGACACCTCGGGACGGATGAACCTGCGCGATTCCTTGTTGGGGTTGGCGTAGTTCACCTTGTTGGTCAAAGAGGCGTGCACCTCCGGGCGCATGATGTAGTTGATAAAAGCATGGGCATTTTTGGGATGGGGCGCATCGGCCGGGATGGCCATCATGTCAAAGAAAAGCAAGCCGCCATTCTTGGGAACAAAAGCCACGATGTCCTGGCCCGTCTTGGTATCCATGGCGCGTCTGCGCGCGATATTGATGTCGCCGCTCCAGCCCAATGCCAGACAAATCGAGCCGCCTGCCAGGTCGTTGATGTAGCCGGACGCACTGAACAAGGTGATGTAAGGGCGCACCGACTTCAACAGCGCCCCCGCCTCCCGGTAATCGGCTGCGTTGCTGCTGTAAGGGTCTTTGCCCAGGTAGTGCAGTGCGGCAGGCAGCACTTCGGTGCCACTGTCCAGAACCGACACGCCGCAGCCCTTGAGCTTGCGCACATATTGCGGGTTGAAAAGCAGCTCCCAGACATTGGCCGGCATCGGCTCGGCACCCAGGGCCGCCTTGACCTTGGCGGTATTGACACCAATGGTGGTGAAACCCCACAGCCAGTTCACCAGGAACTGGTGACCTGGGTCGATGGTGGCAATTTGGGCCTGCACATCCGGGTCCAGGTGGGTCAGATTGGGCAATTGGGACTTGTCCAGCTTGCGCAGCAAACCCCCGTCCATCTGCAAACGGGCAAACGTGGACGTGGGAACCACGATGTCATACCCGGTCTTGCCCGCCACCAGCTTGGCGTGAACAATTTCATTGTTGTCGTAGGTGTCGTAGCGGACCTTGATGCCTGTCTCTTTTTCAAAATTTCGGATCGTATCGTCTGCAATGTAGTCCGACCAGTTGTAGATGTTGAGGACTTTTTCCTCCTGGGCGGTGGCGCTGGTGGCCACACACACCGCCAAGCCGACGGCAGCCGCACCCTTGAGCAACTTACCCATCCCACGGATATTCAATGATTGGACCAATGTGTTCTCCTGATATTTTTAAAACGATCGACCAAGCCCGTTAGCAACAAAAGCAATCCCTATGCCAACCACCCATTTTTCTGGGCATCGGCATAGGTCAAATCCAGGCATTTCAAAATCAAGCCTGTCATCTCATCGATCTGTCCATGGGTCATGGTCAGCGGTGGTGCAATGATCATGCGGTCGCCCACCGCACGCATGATCAAACCGTTGCTGAAGCAGTGCCCACGGCACACCATGCCAATGCCCTGTTCCGCGCTGAAGCGCTCAAGGGTGTGCTTGTTTTTGACCAGCACCATGCCAGCCACAAATCCACAGGTTTCAGCCACCCCAACCAAGGGGTGGGCCTGGATCTCCGCAAATTTTTGGGCCAGGTAAGGCCCGATGTCCTCCCGCACCCGCTGCGGCAACTGCTCACGTTCCATGATGGCAATATTGGCCAGGGCCACAGCGCACGCCACGGGGTGACCGCTGTAGGTATAGCCGTGGTTGAACTCACCACCCTGCTCGATGAGCACCTTGGCAACCCGGTTGCCCACCATCACACCACCCAAGGGGATATAGCCACTGGTGACCGCTTTGGCAAAGGTCACCAAGTCGGGCTTGTAACCAAACTTTTCGTAGGCAAACCAGTGCCCCAGGCGGCCGAATGCACAGATCACCTCGTCGCTGATCAACAGAATGCCGTATTTGTCCACGATGCGCTGGATTTCGGGCCAGTAGGTATCCGGTGGAATGATCACACCACCGGCCCCCTGCAAGGGCTCGGCAATAAAAGCCGCCACCTTGTCGGCGCCCAATTCCAGAATTTTGGCTTCCAGCCAGCCTGCCGCGCGCACCCCAAAATCCGCAGCACTTTCGCCGGGCAGGGCATTCTCAAAATAATAGGGCTGGTCAATGTGGGTGATGTTGGGGATGGGCAAATCGCCTTGGGCATGCATGCCACCCATGCCGCCCAGGGAGGCCCCGGCCATGGTGCTGCCATGGTAGGCATTCAGGCGGCTGATGATGACCTTGCGCTGGGGTTGGCCCAGCAGGTCCCAGTAGCGGCGCACCATGCGCACGTTGGAGTCATTGCTCTCACTCCCACTGGAGGAATAGAACACATGGTCAAAGCTGCGATCCCCCACCGTGGGCGCTAGCGATGCCAGCTTGGCCGCCAGTTGGGCGGCGGGCACATTGGTGGTCTGGAAGAAGCTGTTGTAGTAGGGCAGCGTCATCATTTGCTGGTGGGCGGCGTCGGCCAGCTCTTTGCGGCCATACCCCACATTGACACACCACAAGCCGCTCATGGCGTCGAGCACGCGTTGGCCCTCGGAATCCCACACATAAATATCCTCGGCCCGGGTCATCACCCGGGCACCCCGCGCATTGAGGTCCTTGAAGTCGGTAAAGGGATGCAAAAAGTGGGCACTGTCCATGGATTGAATCAGCTTGGTATCGACAACGGTGTTCATACGATATTTCCGGTGAGGGGCGGTAGACGGGGCTTACACATGGAGCAAAAGATGCTCACGCTCCCAGGGAGAAATGACCTTCATGAACTCGTCAAATTCGAGTTCCTTGATCTCTGAATAGACGGTGATGAACTCTTTGCCCAGGACTTCATGCAGGTCGGACTCACGCGACAGCCAGTCCAGTGACTCCCCCAAACTCCGTGGCAAAGCGTAAGGAGACAAGTAGGCATCCCCCCGCATCTCTGGCTTGGGTTTGATCTTGTTCTTCAGCCCCAGGTAACCGCAGGCCAAGGTCATGGCCATGGCAATGTACGGGTTGGCATCCGCGCCAATCACCCGGTTCTCC
>Ga0209343_10010288_pt1 | contig 10652 bp, 13 predicted proteins | sample RifCSPlowO2_02_FD_184026 | JGI IMG/M metagenome (GOLD analysis project Ga0209343, IMG submission 184026) | Groundwater microbial communities from Rifle, Colorado - Rifle CSP2_plank lowO2_0.2 (SPAdes) (version 2) | ecosystem: Environmental > Aquatic > Deep subsurface > Groundwater | place...
CCGTCCCCTAAGAACCGTACGTGATAGTTTTCCATCATACGGCTCAAGCCTTTAGTAAGGTGGGATTGCTCACACCCGACCATAATCTTATGGCCTTCGCAATACGCATCTGAAGCCGTTGAACCGTTTTCTCAGCCTGTTTCCAAGGGATTTGATCCCAGGAGAGGGTTGATATCTGGTCAGGAGAGGCACCAATAGGACTAGCTATTGTCATTTGCATTCCTCCTTAAGGGTTCTTCAAACTTTCTTGCGATAAAAGACCTGTGGTAAGTGGGCTCGCTTTCGCGCCAGAGAAAACTCTGTATCCCTCCCATTACAGGAAGGCCTTTGCTTTTTACCACTTCCTCTACCTGCAGACCCATCAATGTAACCTTGCGGTACATTTTCCTGTTGCCAGGAGATCTACAGGCTTGCCACGTTCCACTTTGTAGACTTACACAGAACTTAGGAGCTCTTTCTCCACCGGCAACTCTGTGGTTCGCGATGCAGGAGCAACCGATCCTTGCATTCCCAGTTGCAGTGCCTTTTGACGAGAGTGTGGCAGTATCTTTCACTCTTTGTCGCTGACGATAGTTATAAGAGTTCACATCCGTTCTCCATATTCTGCTTCCCTAGTTCCTCACCACCCGATACTGGTAGTTTCAGATTTATTCTCACAAACAAATCCTACAGGGTTTCCTGCGGCTACATTGTCTCCAGAGCTTTGAACCAGAACGTTGCCATTCTCGCTCATCTGGATAGGGACAACTTGCGAAAAAGTTGGTTCAAGAAAGAGCCTTGTGAGATAACTATTTTGGGTCATTTCTCAATTCTCCTTTTGAACATTCTACAAAGCGACTTCGTGTCGCACAGTTGCTTGCAACAAAGTGCGCGTCGGATTTCCCGACGTATAAGCGCGCCTCTAAAATATTCGGACTTTCCTTTATTCACTTCCGCTCGTTATTTTCTCCATAAAAAATGAAAGACTATTAATCTAACAAAGCTCATCAAGAAACAAAAACAAGGCAGTTGCGAAATTTACCGCCCACACTAAACTAGCAAACGCTCAGGTCTTAGTTGAAAAACCCAATTTCATTAATTATTCATTGAAAATTTAATATATCAGGGTTATGATATATTTTGTAATTCTATAGGAGCTCTCTCATGAAAAACTTTGTTTTACCATCTATTGGTATCCTTGCATTTAGTATTTCTGCTGTCTATGCAGGTGGTGGTTTTTCAAGATTAGCTATTGAGAACTCATACCCTATGGTAAGACATAGAATTTCAGTAAAACCTAATTGGTTTATGATATACTCTTCTAGAAAATATGGAACATTAAGGCCTACAATAGGTTCAAAACCTACCAAACCAATGCCTGAAAAACCTTTTTATGAAGAGATGCCAAAAAAGGTTAGATTTCTAGATGAGCAGCATGAAAGATATGTTCCCGGAACTGGCAGCGTAAAAGAAACTTCAAAAGATTCTCTGCCAAATGTTGAGAAAAAAGACCCTAATACGACAATCATCACTCCTCAAAAAAAAAGGTAACTCTTCCTGAAGAGTTTGGTCAGCCCCAAAAAGGCAAGCATGATCAGTTTGCTGTTCTGAGTAGTCCCTTTGTAGGTCTTAGCTATAATGTCGTAGACGCCTTGTTTGACAAACGAAAGGTTATTACAACGCCCCAAAAGTACCCATGGAGTATCCATGGGTATCTTCGTTGTGTATTTGCTAATGGTACAGTGCATCGTGGAACTGGAACAATGATAAGCAAAAATTGTCTGTTAACTGCTGGTCACTGTTTATATAACGAAGATGCTGAGGAGGAAGATTTTAGACTTCCTATAAGTCTTACGTATTTTTCTGGATTGCACGACAATAATTACTTTTTGAAGACAGAGTATCGAAAAGTTTTTATTCATACTGCTTATAAAGAGTCCAATGATGAAAGTTTTGATTTTGGAGTTGTACAGCTAGAAAGGGATATAGGAGAACAAACAGGTTGGGCCTCTTTAAAAACATTGGATGATAAAGCCTTACACTCTCTCAAAATTAACGTTACAGGGTATCCTGTACATGTGAGTCCTTATAGTGTTCTAATAAAAAAACCAGCGTACTCCATGTACACAATGGAAGGTGCTGTTGAGTTGGTAAAAAAGCATAAATTTTACTACAAGCTCGATACCTCAGGTGGACAAAGTGGATCTGGTGTTTGGACTTTAGACAAGAACGGTAATGTCTTATGTGTAGGAATTCACGTTACAGGCTCTAAATTAGAAGGAAATGGTGCTGTTAGGGTAAACGAGGAAAATTTAGAAACAATTACATATTGGTTGGATATGATGAGACAAAATCCATAAGCTCCCTTGCTTAAGAAACACAGGTTTGCTATCCTTCATCTATAAGAAGTAGAAAAGAAAGAGGCTACTAAGATTAGATTCGACCCTATTAAACTAAAGAAAAAAGTCATACACATCACACAATTTTTATGATCACATATAAAGGCTATACTGGATCTTTTATCTTCGATGAAAAAGAAAATCTCTTCAAAGGAAAGGTTGCAAACTCTAATTATCCAATCTCTTTCCAAGGAAAATCCATAAAAGAAATGAAACAAACCTTCTATGATTCCGTTGATGAGTATCTCCACTGGTGTAAAAAATACGGCAAGATCCCTGAAAAACCTTCAACAGACTCAACGGAATAAACATGCTTTTTCATCTTGAAGATAGTATCAGAAAGTGATACTATTAAGAAAGAATGAGAAGAAAACACGCCAGAACCTTGAATGCTATTTTCTCTGATCCTATTCAATCAGGAATATTATGGCGTGATATTGAGACAATGTTAGAAGCTTTGGGGGCAGAGATATATGAAAGAAGAGGCTCTCGTGTTTGTGTTTCTCTGAATGGAATTGATGCTGTCTTTCATCGTCCTCACCCTCGTAAAGAAACAGATAAAGGTGCCGTGAGTTCTATGAGACGGTTTTTAAAAGAAGCAGGAGTTGAACTATGATGGAATATAAAGGCTATGTTGGAAACGTTACTTTTGATGATGACGTAGGCATTTTTCATGGAGATGTTGTTAATACACGCGATGTCATCACCTTTCAAGGAAGGACTGTAGATGAAATTCGAAAGGCTTTTCATGAGTCTGTTGATGAGTATCTTGACTGGTGTAAAGAGAGAAATAAAACGCCAGACAAACCTTTTTCAGGAAAGCTTATTGTTCGGATTCCCCCTGCTCTTCATCGTTCTATCTTTCTTTCTGCAAAACAAGAAGGAAAAAGCTTGAACAGATGGATCGAAGATCATTTGATGAGCTCGTTCCCCCCTACATCTGAAGAATCGCTTACTCATCATCATTAAGATGATTTATAAGTCTCAGCGGCTCTTGTTATTCTTGCTTTGTCATAACTTTTAACGCCCGTGGCCATAAAGCACTACGCTCATTTTATGAGCGCATAAGTGCACCTCCTTCGGATGATAAATTCTTGAGGGTTCCCCCTAGCATAAAATACCTCTAAAACCTCCTAGGATCGTCTCACAGAAGCGAAAATGATTTTTTCGCGGAAGAATGCGTAAAAAAGAATTAAACACGCCAGAGGGCCATAAAAACGCGTTTATTTGCGTTGTGTAGGAAATCTCTGGTCAAAAGACTCTTATTGTTTTCTCTATCTCTCCCCATTCAAAGCCCTGGGTTACAGCTAGAAATTAATGAACTTGAGAATCAATCATTTCTCCGGTTCTTCTTTTTTTGGCGATTCAGTTTTTGATGATGGTATTACTAATGGTATCCCTTTTTCATTTGCGTTGTCTTGAATTGAAAATTGTATTGCATCTGCTGTTTCTTCTTCCTCATTTTCAGCACTAGAAATTTCTTGTGCCTTCTTGACGTCTTTTTCCTCTTCTCCTTCTTTAGGACAGAAAGTGGAAGAAGAGCTTGAAGAACTTGTAGTTTGCTTTCCTGGAGGAGTCTCATCAATTTCTTCTTTATTATTGGTAACTGAAGATTTTTCATCGTAGTTCTCACCTTCGCTTTCACTAGCCCCTCCAAAAAGATCTAGATATTCTTGATGAACATCTTCCTTTTTTAAGTTGTGCGCCTTCTCTCCCCCTCTTAGCTCTTTAATAATTCTCTTTGTTGCTTGCATTCGATGAGCCTCATCAGGAGCCCCTTGAAATGCATTAAGGGGACCATATGGAAAGTCGGAGCCATCTCGAGCAGTAATAGAGCCTGTGGCATGAAAAAACTCATCAAGAGGGGTTGGAGTTTCTTGTTTTGATAAAGTTAATGCCCCAACGATAGCTGACGCTACAGGTACACTATCATAGGAACGCTTGTCTCCTAACATATACTCGGCTTTCCTTTCAGCAGACACTCTCGGGCTAGAAGGCACTTTTGTTTTATATTGCTTCTGATTCTTCTCAATAGTGGTAAAAAAACTAGCAAGAGATTCTGTTGCTGTGTTATTTTTTATGGCAAACCCGGAGGTTTTCTCCTCTTCTGGAGTCCCCTGCAATCGTCGTGCGACTTCAAAATCTAGGAGAATATTTAAAATTTCCAAATCCAAAGTTGCAGCTTCTTTTGAAAGAGTAGGATAAAGAATAATAGGATGATAACCTCCCTTAGCGCTCCGAGAATTTACGAGTTTTTCCGAAATTTGTCGTTGATATTCAGGAGAATAAATATGCAATATGTCATATATAATTGTATATGCACCAATAGTAGTAATTATTCCATTCCCTGGTTGTCGGAGGTCAGGGATTAAATCAAGTTGGAATGGTTTATTATGAAATATAAAAGGTATGGATAGCTTTTGTGCTAAACTATACGTGGTTAACTCTCTGAACAACAATATTCTCGTGCGAGAAGATAATCCGTCTAAACTAATTTGCGTTGGAGGATGGTTGTTTTGGACCTCGTGTTTAAACGTGTCTATTATTCCTCTTAACACAGGCTTGCGCGTGAGTCGTCTAAAGAAACGTTCACTTACCTCTTGATGTCGTTGATACTCTGTATCACTGTCATAACCATCATCAGGAAGTGCTTCTTCTAAGCTTTTCATAGAAAACCTATTATCTTCTTCTGAATTTTTAGAAGAAGATGAGGAAGATGAAGAAGATGAAGAAGAAGAGGATGGGGATTTATTAAAGTTACCTTTCTCATCATCCTTATCCTCATTCATTGAGTTTGCTGGCGATAATGATAGAGAAACCAATGCAATTGAAAGAGCAGAAACAGTTAATAAGTTCAAATATCTTGTTTTTTTCTCCCTAATTTTAATCATAAATTCTCCTGTTTTTTGTGTCTTATTAGTTAGCTAATCTTGATTAGCTAACAAAAAAGTATTTACTCTTAATTTAAATAAGTCAAGGCCCTGATTTTTAGACACTGTGAATATTTCCACACAACGGCCACAGTTGATTTTCTCACAAGCTTTTGTGGGATTAATAGCCTTCCATTTTTACGGAGGAAGCAGGCGAGCAGGAACGAGCAAAGGAAAGTCCGAGAATTTTAGGAGGGACCCTTATGGAAATTGCATTGTAGGGAATGTTCGCGAGCCGAACCACTATGTCGTATGGTGAGGCCGATGTGTTAGAGGAAGAAACGGATAAGAGCACTCTAACAGAGCGACGGGGTATGGGTCCAGACAAGCATACAAGGAATGGAGAGATAACGTCGGGAAGGTCCATTGATCACGCAGGGACTAACAACAACCTGCAGAGACTCATCAGATTAGGTACAACGAAGCTGAGGAGAGACGATGGATTGGCGCATGAGTTCGTAAGAGCGATGAGGGGAGGGTAACTCCTTCCTAAACGATGGGAACATCATTTCCTGAAAGGCAACACCCAACAGGAGCAAAGGAACTCTCGGCGCTTAGCGGTCATAGAAACCATACACCTTTCAGAACTCAGATTCTGGGAGTAGGCAGTGGGCCTTCTATGGCGAGGTACAGAGTAAACCGATAGAGGAAGGGGTGTATGCGAGTTAGCGCTTAAGCTTCGCTTTTATCGGGAAGGCTTTGTAAGGAAAGCTAAGGTCGCCAACCGGACTCGGGAAACCCGACCGTCCGGGATGAAAAGGGGGCTTCGAGGAAACGTAAAGCGAAGGGAGCCAGATTGAGGACCTCTACGAAAGGAGAGGATACATCCACTGGACCCTAAGGTTGTTGCGCGCCTCGATTCTACCCGACACTAAAATGAGGTGAGTCAGCGCCAGGAACTTCCCCCGACGCTGCTCGCAGAACTGTACGTGAACGTCTCCGCTCATACAGCTCCCATTATCCAACCGGTGATCCAAGACCTAATCTCCAATGAACAAATAATCCTTGCGTATCCGGTTGTCACATAATTGAGGTTTCGTCGTTGATTGTGGGGTCCAAAACAGCATAGACCTCTTTGTAGGTAATGCCCGTATTAAGCGTTCCTATGCCTAGCAAAGAACGGAATGATACCGAACGATAGAAACGACGATTGAATCTAAACATGAACTCATCCAGATAGGCTTGTAAATGTTTTTTTCGAACACCATGGAATGTGCCGTCAATCCATGTTTTCAAATTGGCTGTGACTAAGCTGACCATGGGCAATGTGCTATCCATTTTGACTCTGTCTCCGCGCATTGGAACTGGTTGATGGTCAAAGCCCAAATTGCTTAGGTTTGTGAATTCAGTACCATCATCACTAATAATGGCAGCACCAGGCACGATGCAATTTCTTGTAAATTGATCAACAGAGACAGCTTTTTTATTCGGTAGTTTTTGCACCCTTAGGCGGCCAGCAATAGCGCGTTTAACTACCTTTCTGGTCTTGGGATCGCGAACTTCTCGACGACGAATTTCCACTGCAATGATTACTGGCGCTTGATTCGTTTTGCCCTGAATACCGCTTCTCGTCTTGCCTCCAATGAAAATGATGTCCAATTCTATAGGCCACTCAGTGCCGATCTTATCGCGGCATGGGCGTACCATCGCACCTCTTAATTTGTGTAAAATCTGAAATGCCGTTTCATAGCGAGCAATGCCCAATTTTTTCTGAAGCTCCATTGCCGATATTCCAGGGGTTTGCGTTGAAACAAGATAAGCAGCCCAAAACCATACAAGCATACTGGTTTTGCTGCGGTGCATAACTGTACCAGCAGTAACCGATGATTCATAATAGCAAGATCTGCATTTAAGCACTCGTGGGCGGAGGCTCACTCTAAATGGCTCGCTTAATTGAGAGCACTTCTCGCAGACAAAACCGCCTGGCCAACGCATCTGTTCCAAATATCGAAGACATGCGGCCTCATCTGGAAACATCTTCTGGAAATCTAAAAGATTTATTGGGCACTCAAGAGGCGCGCTTGTGATCGCTGATTGTTGATCTTGAGCTACATTTGGCATCGTCGCATTTCCCCTCAATGCACTTTAGCTCAACCATCATTATGTGACAACCGGATACGCAGGAAATAATCCTGGTTCGCGCTTTCTCACGCGACCCAACCACTTCTTCGCTCTTTGTTTGTGACCTTGGAATCTCTTGTATTTTCTCATGACCCACCTAATAAGATAACGCTCTATGTTTCGTAGAAAAGGATACATGGCCGATTTATAATATCTTCCATAGTAATTTACCCATCCTTGCACATAAGCATTAAACATCCTTGCTAGCCTGGATTACCACGTTAAATAATTGAGCTAACGCCATGGTGTTTTTCTATCCAAATTGGAATTTGAGGCGACGCCCATTCCACCAAGGGATGAGCCATTCTCTCTCGTGAAAGCCCGTGTTGATCAGGTAGGGGTTGTGTGCTTTTTTTTGGAATTTGACCGTGACGATCTCCTCTGAGATGGAGACAGTAGCCACTGCATCGATAAAATCCCGAAAAATATGTCTGGACTTAGCGGTTTCATAGCCCTTCCCTATTTGTGACCCGAGAAGTCGATAGAGACTTGAAGCCATGAGCGTCAGCTGCAGATCACAGTCAACTTTCATGGCAACTGAAGAAGAAAGAGCATCCATATGAAAAAAGTCAATGCTATCCGCAATGCCGTTTTCAATAATCATTCTCTGTGCGTAACGGCCAACGAGCTTTCTTGCTGATCGGTTTAACTGATTGGTTATCAGCAGAGTTGGTTTTTCATGGCCAAGATCTTGCATAGCAATTTGTCTGAGTTGTCCTTGGTAATCTTTCAGCATAATTTTTTCATCGATGATCTTGGGAGTGCGGTACTCTCGGGAAATATTTTCAAGTTGAATTCTTCTCCATGCAGAAAGGGGGTTGGCATAAATTTTTTGAAGTAAAACCTCAGAGCGCCTTCTCAAGGTAATAAATCGAATTCCCATTTCATTGAGTTTGTTCAAATTGGTGTAGGTTGTAAGTTTTGAATCAAAGACTATTTCTTCTGGGTAGCTGCCAGTTCGTTCTTTCCAATACTCAACGAAACGAAGGACTTCGTCATTCTGATTTTCCTTTCTCACGCTTCCATTGACATAGCAAAAATATTTCTTCTCAGCATTCCATGTCAGAAAAGCCAGAAGCCCTTTTTGTTTGCGACTTCGCTTTGACACGTAGTGTTTTTGAAGGAGAGCCTCTTCGCCGTGGAAAGGAATCGTATGGAAATCAATATCAAATGATGCCCCTTGTTCTAACCCAATTTTAGAAAGTTCATCAAACCAATTTTTCATGACCTCTGCATAGAGTGGGGGATTCATTCGACAACTATATTCTGTGAGGAAAGATCGCTTTGGAATGATATTAAGTCCAGCGAATAAAGCAAGCCCCTCGTCAAATACATAGCTCATGACGTGACTATGTCTGGCATTTCCAAAAAGCTTGAGGGCTAAAAGTGCCCGCATGGCATGGCCTGCAGGTATCATCTCACTCATGGGGAAGTGACTAAAAATAGTGTCGAAAGGAATTTGGGCCAAGAAGGGAAGGAATAAAAACAAACCTCCAAATTTGGTTCGAAATTGATGACCTTCAAGTTGAAAATTCCGCACGTCCGCAACGGGAGCTTTGTCGGGTTTGATTCCGGGTAATCGGTCTTCATCGTTTCTACGCGGCAGACGAGCGAATCCCTCTTCTTTAAGAATCTCAGAGATTGAGGGTCTACTCAGAGGCTTCCCAATTTCTTTAAGGACTTCTTCTATGTCATAAATGGAGAAGTTCTGTTTTCTCATTTTGATAACCTGGTCCCGAACGTCATCTTTTTTTGGAGACACCTGAGGTCCTCTTTTGGGTTCCATAAAAAAAGAACGGTTGGGATTTTTTCGAAATTCACAACAAAGAACTCTAAAGCTGCCAGGAGAATAGGCAAATTTCTTTGCTACCTCATTTGAGGGGACTTTATCAACGAAGTAAGCTCGTAAAGCTTCATATTGGCGATGGACAACGTTTTGGGGATCGAGAAAGGCTCGCTGTTCGATCGTTAAGTCATTTGGTTTACTGTTTAACATATATACACAATGTCAGATTTAAACGTGGATGTAAAGATAAAATCGCACATAAATCCAAATTCTCCTGAAAAACTTGAATTATATAGATTAATAGCCAGAGCAGTCTTTTCTGTAGATGTTTATTTAACAATGTGGGTTATAAAATTTAAGATAGGTATATGATATAATATATGAGACAATAAAATGGTGTGTTTTTAAAGGCTTAGAAAAAAGAAGCCTATCCGGTTGCGGTACAACGTTTAATTTTTGTTGAGTTTTCTCGTCGCGAAGCATCGTAAACATCTCGGTAAGTTAATCCAGCGCGGAGAGTTCCAAGCCCGAGCAAGGACTGAAAAGACTCCGCACGGATAAACCGGCGATTGAATCTGTACATGTATTCGTGCAAATAGGTTTGAAGATGCTGCTTACCAACACCATGAAATGTGCCATCTATCCATGTTTTTAGGTTGGCGGTGACCCTGCTTATCATTGGTAAATAGCTGTCCATCTTGATGCGATCGCCACGCATTGGAACCGGCCGATGATCATAGCCCAACTCAAGCAAATTTGTGAATTCCTTACCATCATCACTCGTAATGATAGCCCCAGGTGCAATGCAATCCCTTGCAAAATTATTAATAGCGATCGCCGTTTTGTTAGGTATTTTTTGCAACCTTATGCGGCCAGCTAGGGCACGTGTGATAACTTTGTTAGCGGTGTGATCGCGAATTTCTCGGCGACGAATCTCCACCGCAATGATAACTGGCACTTGATCCGTTTTTCCCTGAACCCCGTTTTTTGTCTTGCCTCCAACGAAAACGACATCCAATTCTATAGGCCAAGCGGACCCAATCTTATCTCGTCCAGGACGTACCATTGTATCTCTCAACTTATGCAAGAGTTGAAAGGCGGTTTCATAGCGCTTAATGCCCAGTTTCTTTTGAAGCTCTAAAGCTGAGATGCCGGGGGTCTGAGTTGCTACCAGGTAGGCTGCCCAAAACCAAACATGAACACTGGTCTTGCTGCGGTGCATAACGGTGTCGCCCGTAACTGACTCGACGTGATGACAGAGGCGACACTTGAGCTTCCTTGCATGGGTGGACAGTCTAAAGGGCTCGTCAACGCTAGCGCACTTTTCACAACAAAACCCATTCGGCCAGCGTATTCTTTCTAAATATCGCAGGCATGCCGCCTCATCTGGAAACATACGCTGAAAATCCAGTAGGGTGACCGGATATTCAGGAAGTG
>Ga0209343_10010293_pt1 | contig 10648 bp, 10 predicted proteins | sample RifCSPlowO2_02_FD_184026 | JGI IMG/M metagenome (GOLD analysis project Ga0209343, IMG submission 184026) | Groundwater microbial communities from Rifle, Colorado - Rifle CSP2_plank lowO2_0.2 (SPAdes) (version 2) | ecosystem: Environmental > Aquatic > Deep subsurface > Groundwater | place...
TTTTTTCCCGCCGATGACCAGCGTATGTCCGGCGTTGTGCCCCCCCTGAAAACGGACAACGCCCTGCGCGTGATCGGTCAGCCAATCAACAACCTTGCCTTTTCCTTCGTCACCCCATTGGGTGCCTATGACCACGACATTTCTTGCCATTTGCATCAATCCATTACAGGTACTGCGAAAAGGTGCGGCGCAAGGAGATCAACGCGCACGAACAATCCAGCGGCCATCGAGTCGAACCAGTTCACGCTCGCAGTCCAATCCATCACTGACCCCAGGCAGCGCCTGAACGACCACTTGACCACTCCCGCGCAAACGCGCCAGTTCGGCAGCAAGCGTTTCGTCGTCTCCGTAGGGTGCGCGTATGGGGCCGGAGCAAACCTCCATTGGCAGCACGCGCGCGAGATCGCGAAGGTCAAGACTGAAGCCGGTGGCAGGACGTGCGCGCCCGAACGCCTTGCCCACTTCATCGTAGCGCCCCCCCAAAGCCAGCGCATTCCTGCATTGCGGTGAATTGACTCCGTCCGGCCGGTTCTGGGCGCGCCCCGCATAGACAGAAAATACCACGCCGCTGTGATATTTATAACCGCGCAGATCGGCCAGATCCACGCTTACGTCGAAGCGGTTATCGCGTGCCAGGCGCTCCAGGTCGTCCAGGGACCTGAGTAGCTCCGGATAGCGCGGGAGAAGACTGCGCGCCGCATCGATTAATTGTGCCCCGCCGTAGAGGCGGGGAAGCTGCAGCAATGCATCGCGCGTCTCCCGCCCGAGAACACCGGCCAGCGTTTCGATTCTCGCGTGATCCTTTGCCTCGAGGGCTTCATGCAATTCGATTTCGAGATCTGCACCGACGTTGCCGTGTGCGCAAATTGATCTGAAAATGCCCACGTGGCCAATGTCCAGCCGCACGCCCCGCAGGCCGCAGGCATCGAGCGATTCCGACAAAAGCCGCTGGATCTCCAGGTCGCTTTCTATACCCGAGTGGCCGTATATTTCCGCGCCAATCTGAATCGGCTCCCGAGTGGAATCGAGCCCCCTGGGCCGCGTATGCAGCACGCTGCCGCAATAACACAAACGCGTGACGCTTTCCCGGTTCAACAAGTGCGAGTCAATGCGTGCCACTTGTGGCGTGATATCCGCCCTGACGCCCATCATGCGCCCCGAAAGCTGATCCACCAGCTTGAAGGTGCGCAAATCCAGATCGTGCCCGGTTCCTGTCAGCAGCGAATCGACATACTCCAGCATCGGCGGCACCACCAGCTCGTAGCCGTGCACACGAAAAAGTCCAAGCAGAATTCCTCGCAGGCGCTCGATCTGCGCCGCCTCTGGCGGCAGCACGTCCTCGATGTATTCAGGAAGTACCCAGTTACGCATGGTCATCGCCAGTCATCGCGGCAGCGTTGCGCTTCGGCCAATTGCTTGTGAGAATTTCATTTGCTGCTGCCGATCGAAACTGAATCGCCGGGCCGCTATTTCACGACCAAGAGAAGCAACAGCCCGATGATCAACGAGCTTAGACCTATGAAGCGGATCTGTCCGTCTGTCATGGCGATAATCCGCTTGAACATATCACGCCAGAGCTGCGGAACTACGAACGGGAGCAATCCTTCCACTATGAGCATCAGCGCGAATGCCATGAGCAGGGTCTTGCCCATCCCGGCTTATTTCGTGCCCTTGCCAGGATTCCTCAGATACTTGAAAAACTCCGAATTGGGCTCAAGCACGAGCACATCGCTTTTCTTCCCGAATCCGGCCCGGTAGCCCTCCAGGCTCCGGTAGAAAGCGTAGAACTCGGGATTTTCCCCGAATGCCTTGGCGTAGATTCCACTGGCCTTCTGATCGCCTTCGCCTTTGACGGTTTGCGCCTGCTTGTAGGCTTCGGCGATGATGATCTGGCGTTCGCGCTCGGCTCCGGCGCGGATTTTTTCGCCTTCGGAAAAACCCTGTGAGCGCAGCTCGCTCGCCACCGCCCTGCGTTCAGCCTCCATTCGCTTATAAACCGATTCGCTGACCTCTTGCGGCAACTCGACACGCTTTATTCGTACGTCGACGATGGAAACGCCTATGCGCTTGGCATCCTCCTCAAGCTTCTCAAGAACGATGCGCATGATATCGTCGCGCTCCCCGGATACGACGTCATGCACCATCCGCTTGCCGAATTCCTCACGCAAGGCGGAGTTCACCGTCTGGGACAGGCGGGTCTGGGCACGAACTTCATCCCCTTGCACGCTTATATAGTATTGCTTCAGATCGCCGATGCGCCATTTGACGAAAGAGTCGACCAGGACATTCTTTTTTTCCGAGGTAATGAAGCGTTCAGTGTCTGGCGTATCCAGCGTAAGGATCCGGTTGTCGAAAAACCGCACGTTTTGGATCAGCGGCCATTTGAAATGGAGTCCGGGTTCACTGACGATATCGGTGATCTCCCCGAGTTGAAATACCAGCCCCTTCTCACGCTGGTCGATGGTGAACATCGACATTAACGCAACTGTGGCCAGAGTGAGTACGCCAACGAGAACGCCGATGGTGCGATTTTCGTTCATGGCCGTCCCTCGCGATCTCTTCCACGCAGCGTGTCGCGCGAGCGCGGGCTGGTGTCCAGCGAAGGCGGCGGCGCTGTACCCGCGGCGCTACCGCCCGGCGCCGCCAGGGGCAGGTCGGGCGCGCCCGCTACGCCAGACATCTGAATCAGCTTGTCCAGCGGCAGATACAGAAGATTAGTCCCGGCGCGTGCATCGATCAAGACCTTGGTCGTGGAAGTCATGATCTGCTGCATGGTCTCGATATACATGCGATCGCGCATCACCCCGGGCGCGCGATTGTATTCGACCAGAATCTGCTTGAAACGGGATGCCTCCCCCTCGGCATTGGCGATCACGCTTTGCCTATATCCGTTTGCTTCCTCGGTCAGACGCGCCGCGGTACCACTCGCCTTGGGCACGATGTCGTTGTAATAGGCTTGACCCTCGTTTTTCTGCCGCTCCAGATCCTGCTTGGCGCGCACCGCATCGTCGAACGCGCCCTGCACCTGCTCTGGCGGCTGGGCATTTTGCATGGTCACCCGGCTGATACTTACACCAATCTGATAACGATCCAATATTTCCTGCATTAGCTTTTGCGCGGCGGCGGCAACCTGCTCGCGTCCTTCGTACAGGACGAAATCCATCTTGCTTTTGCCGACAATTTCACGCGTCGCAGCTTCCGCGGCCTGCAGCACCGACTCTTCCGGACGGCGATTATTGAACAGGAACTCCGTGGGATCCTTGAGCGTGAATTGCACGGCGAATTGGATGTCAATGATATTTTCATCGTCGGTCAACATCAGCGATTCGCGCAGCACCTTGGTTTTTATGTTATTGCGGTAGCCCACTTCGACGGTGCGCACCCCGGTGAGGTCCACGATTTCGTGCGTCTGCAACGGGAAAGGCATGCGCCAGCGCAGGCCCGAATTGGTGACTTCCGAAAATTTTCCCAGAGTCAGCACCACCCCTCTCTGCCCCTCCACCACGATGTAAAACCCGCTTGCAAGCCAAATGACAAGGATCAAGCCGGCCAGCAAGCCGATCCCGCCGCCGATCTGGCGAAAATTCGGTGGTCCCGAGACAGGACCATTGCCCCCTCCGCCGCGGCGCCGGTTGAATATTCCGTTGAGTTTCTGGTTGAAGTTGCGCCACATCTCGTCGAGATCAGGCGGGCCGTCGCCCCCGCCTTGACCGCCGCCGCGCTTACCCCATTGTGGGTCGTTCAATGACATAAGGATTCAAGCTCCCGCTATATGAGCCAAAGGTTGTCGATTATCCTGGGAGTTCTTCATGGCCGCCAATTCGGCAAGGGCACTGCGCAAATATTCCATCCCTACCCCGGTCCTGGCGCTCAGGCGTATACGGTGAATCTTACCATGCTGGTCGCGGTCCAGACCGGGCAAAACGTCTCCCAGATCGATCTTGTTCCACACCAGAATTTCGGGAATTGCCGAGGCCCCGATTTCCGCGACCACACGCGCCACCTCGCCGATCTGTGATTCCCGCATGCTGTTGGAGGCGTCCACGACATGCAATAACACGTCGGCGCGGATGGTTTCCTCAAGCGTGGCGCGGAAAGCAGCGACCAATTCATGCGGAAGATCGCGAATGAAGCCCACCGTATCCGATACCACGATGCTACCCGCCCCCGGCAGGAACACGCGTCGCGTGGTGGTGTCCAAAGTCGCGAATAACTGATCCGCGGCATAAGCACCGGAATGTGTCAGGCTATTGAATAGAGTCGACTTGCCGGCATTGGTGTAACCGACAAGCGATACGGATAGCACTTGACCCTTGGCACGGGCTCGCCGCTGATTTTCACGTGTCTGCTGGCAATGCGCCAGTTTCTCCTTGAGCACCTTGACCCGCCGTCCGATCAGTCGACGATCGGTTTCCAGCTGCGTTTCACCTGGGCCGCGAAGACCAATGCCGCCTTTTTGCCTCTCAAGGTGCGTCCAGCCGCGCACCAGCCGGCTGGCAAGATGATAGAGCTGCGCGAGTTCCACTTGCAGTTTGCCTTCGCGGCTCTTGGCGCGCTGGGCGAAAATATCCAATATCAGACTGGTTCGGTCTATGACCCTGCAGTCGAGCGCTTTCTCCAGATTACGTTCCTGCGCGGGCGACAGATCATGGTTGAAAATGACCAAGCCGGCTTGCTGCGCAATCACTGCGTCGCTGATTTCGGCAACCTTTCCTGAGCCGGCGAACAAGGATGCGTCGGGACGATCGCGCTTGCCGCGAACGATGGCCTTGGGCTGAACGCCGGCACTGCGCGCGAGCAACTCCAGCTCGTCCAGACTTTCCGCATAGCCATGTTGACCGAGATTCAGACCGACCAGGACGGCGCAGTTGTCCCGCGATGGACGCTCTAACATCGCCGCCCTGGATCAAAAATGCGAAAAATGAACGTCTACCATCTTGCTGGTTGCGTCCAATAAGGCCGGCTGACGGTGGCTGCCTGTGGCGCTGTTGCCACTATGCGGACTTTTCCCGATTGTCTGAAGCCATCGGAAGGAGCCTCAACTCTCGGAACCCAGCTGTTCCATGTTCACCGCGCGCGACGGCACCACCGTGGATATGGCGTGCTTATAGACCATCTGTGTCACGGTGTTGCGCAGCAGCACCACATATTGATCGAAGGATTCGATCTGGCCCTGTAACTTGATGCCGTTGACCAGGTAGATGGAGACCGGGATATGCTCCTTGCGCAAGGCATTGAGAAACGGATCTTGTAACAATTGTCCTTTGCCGCTCATGGGTTACCCCTGGGTGCATTATTTTCCGACTGATACTGTAGCTGATTTCTTTCGTTATTGACAATGAGATAGCGTGTTTTCCTGAACCCCCATCTACGATCCGGGCCGGTCTTGTCAGGATTCGGCATAAGGGTTGCGGCCGGTGCGGAATTCTATTCTCAGCGGGGTTCCCTGCAGTTCGAACGCCTCGCGAAATTTCGACTCGAGATAGCGGCGGTAGCTCTCCGGTACCGCCCCGAGAGCGTTCCCATGTACCACCACGATGGGTGGATTCATGCCGCCCTGGTGGGCGTAGCGCATCTTCGGGCGCACCAGCCCTTTACGCGGGGGGACCTGCTGTTCCACCGCCGCAATCAGCGTTCGCGTGAGCCTGGGCGTGGTGAGCTTGATGTTCGCCGCCCTGTAGGCTTTATCCACGGAGGCGAACAACGCCGTCAGTCCCCGGCCGTGCAAGGCGGAAATATAGTGAAATCGCGCGTAGGAGAGAAACCCGAGTTTGCGGGTAAGGGAACGCTTGGCCTGTTCGCGCGCATCCTCGCTCATGCCGTCCCACTTGTTGACCGCGACCACCAGCGCCTTGCCGCGTTCCAGAACAAAGCCCGCGAGATGCGCGTCCTGCTCGGAAAAATCCTGCTGCGCATCCAGAACCAGAATGACTACGTTGGCCGCTTCGATCGACTGAAGCGTCTTGACCACGGAAAACTTTTCGACGCTCTCGAAAACCTTTCCCCGGCGCCTCAAGCCGGCGGTATCGATCAGGGTGTAGTGCTTGTCGCGCAGGACCAGTTCAACCTGGATGCTGTCGCGAGTGGTGCCCGGCTGATCGAAGGCTATCACGCGCTCCTCGCCGACCAGCGCGTTGACAAGCGTCGATTTGCCCACATTAGGGCGGCCGACGATCGCCACTTTCGGATGTCTGGGATCAGCCTGGTTGTCCTCGTCCATGCCGAAGGGCGCCATGGCTTCCTCGACAAGTTCGCGTACGCCTTCACCATGCGCGGCCGAAATGGCGATCGGCTCGCCGATTCCCAATTCGTTGAATTCCGCGCAGGCGGCGGCCGCTTTCATGCCTTCGGCCTTGTTGACCACAAGCCATACCTTGCGTCCGGCGCGGCGCAACTGCTCGGTAATGCGCTTATCCTGGGCGGTCACGCCCTCGCGTGCATCGACCAGAAAAATGATGATATCGGCTTCGGCGATCGCGGTCAGCGTTTGACGGGCCATATGCGCCAGCAAGCCTGCCTTGGCCACCGGTTCCAACCCGCCGGTATCGACCACGATAAACGACTTCCCGGCAACTTGTCCCAGGCCGTAGTGCCGGTCGCGCGTCAACCCCGGCAGTTCCGCGACCAGCGCGTCACGCGAGCGTGTGAGGCGGTTGAATAGCGTGGACTTGCCGACGTTAGGCCGTCCTACAAGCACCAATATGGGCTTCACTTCGGTGAGCGCGTCAAGAGCATACGGCGATGCCGACTATTGCTGCAAACTCATGGCATAGAGTCCGCCATTGCGTGTCTGGACCAGAATTCCGTCGTTCAGCGCGACAATCGGCGCCGCGACGCCGCTGCCGTCGGTGGCCACACGAGCGATCAGCGTGCCGTTTTCGCGGTCCATGAAATGCACCTGGCCCTCGACATCGGCCGCGACGATCTGCCGCCCCAGCGGAAACGGCACGGTCAAATTGCGAAGGAACAGCCGGTCCTGCTTCCAGAAGCTGGTGCCGTTGCTGCGGTCCAACGCATGAACCGCGCCCCGATCATCGGTGATGAACAGATAGCGTGCGTCGGCGCTCAAACCCGTCGTGCTGGACATGTTCCGCGCCCACAATGAATGTCCGTTGGCGGCATCAAAGCATGCCACACGCCCCTGGTACGCGACGGCGCAGACCTCGCGTTCCGCCACCCAGGGCAGGCCAACCACGTCTGCGACCCGCTCAAGTTCGGTTGAGCCGCGCGGCTGAGCCACCGCGGCTTCCCAGCGCATTCCGCCATTGCCCAGCGCAATCGCAGCCAGGCGTCCTCCGGCAAACCCGACATACGCCACGTTTTCCCGAATGGCCAGGCCGGCCGAGCTGCGCACTGACAGCGCCGGCACTGCGCGCTGATATACCCAACGCCGGCGCCCATCCACGGCATCGAGTGCGAATATGCGGCTGTCAGCGGAGCGCACAACGACGATGTCACCTGCCACAACCGGGGAGGCGAGCACTTCACTGGTTACGTTCGCACGCCAGCGTACGCTCCCGTTCGCCGCATCGATGCCTATCACTTCGCCTTCGCTGGTACCAACCGCGACCAAATTCGCGCTGGCGCCCACGCCGCCGGATAATTGCGCCCCGGCGTTAATCCGCCATTTCTGCTGGCCGTTGCCTGCTTCCAGGCGCACCACCGTGCCGTCGCGCGCCGCGGCAAATATGCCCGTCCCCGCCACCACAGCCGGATTGAGAATCACCGGGCCGGAAGTCCCGACGTTGGCCTGCCAAAGGGTTTTTACGGCGATAGTCGATTTCAGCTCCGGCAACGGCGCCATTTTCGGACGCGTATCGGGACGCAGAAGATCGAGCGGATTCATGCTCGAACAGCCCGCCGCCGCGACGAGGAAACAGCCCAGCAGCCAGACCGAGCGCACGGGATCAGCCTTCACCGAGTGCGTCGATCTTGCGGCGCAACTGCTCGCTGAGCGCGGCATCGCCTTTGCCCGCTTTTTCAATGGCGGCCCGGTATGCGCCGCGCGCCTCCGCGGGTTTTTTCTGAATCAAATAAATATCGCCTCGCAAAGCCTCGAAAAGCGCCTCAAACCCTGGCGCGGGCTTGAGCGAAAGCGCCTTCAATGCATCCTCGGGCGCCGCTTCGTCCAGCAGCACATTGGCCAGACGCAGCCGTGCCACCGATTTCAATTCTTCGTTTGCGGTGTTCTCGGTGACCCATTGGAGTTGCGCTTTGGCGGTCTTCAGATCACCCGACTGAAAATGCAGCCGCGCCGATACCAGCGCGGCGAGCGGTCCATAGGTAGTTCCGGAATATTTCTCCAGTATCATCCCGGAGGCCTCGCGGGCCGCCTTCAGGTCATTCGCACGCGCGGCTTTCTGCAAGGTTTCATACAGGGAGGCCGCCTCCATTGCACGCGAATTACGGTACCCATTCCAACCGTACCAGGCCGCAATCGCCAGCAGAATCAGGCTCGCGCCCAAGGTCACCAGATTCCCGTACTGGTTCCACCACGCCTTCAGCGCGGCCAGTTGTTCCTGCTCTTCAAGATCCAGACTGCTCATTGCACGTTTCTTTCCTTTTGCCTGCCTTGCGCAAGCGCCTGACAAGACTCCATTGCGCCGTATAGCAAGCTATTGCGTACGGCCGAAAAAGGGACCTAATGGCCCCCCGCGAATTTTCTGACTGCCTCTGCCAGAGAACGTTCCGTCACGCGGAATTGATCCTGGAGGACTCGCAGCGGTTTTACGCTGGCTTCACCCGCCGCGAGCTCATCTTCCCCCAAAATAACGGCAACGCTCGCACCGCAGGCATCGGCGCGCTTCATCTGTGCTTTGAAACTGCCCCCTCCCGAATGCTGCAGGACGCTCAAACCCTGGTCGCGCAGCGCTTCGGCGACCCTGAATGCCGCGCGCTGCGCGCCAGCACCATGATTGACGAGATACACCGTCGCCTGGGGTATCGCCTGCGACTGCCGGTTCAATTCAAGTAAAGCGAGCAAGCGCTCGATTCCCAATGCCCAGCCGCAGGCTGGCTGGGGTTTGCCGCCCAATTGCTCGAACAAGCCATCGTAGCGCCCTCCGCCGCAGACCGTACCCTGCGCCCCGAGTCTGTCGGTAGTCCACTCAAAGACGGTGAGATTGTAATAGTCCAGCCCGCGGACCAGGCGAGGATTGATGCGAAACGGTATCGCGGCCTCCCTCAGTACCTGCTGGATGGCTGCAAAATGCCGCAGCGACGCGTCGCGCAGATAGGTGGCGAGCACCGGCGCCCCGTCAATCACCGGTTTCATCGCTGGGTTCTTGCTGTCCAGAACCCTCAAAGGGTTGGTATGCATGCGCCGGCGGCCGTCTTCGTCGAGGTCCGCCGCGCGCGACTGCAAATAGGCGATGAGTGCGGTCCGATGGTCTTTGCGCTCGTCGAGGCTGCCCAGAGAATTGAGTTCCAGCTGGATGTCAGCGAGCCCCAGCAGCTTCCACAGACGATGGCACATCAGCAGCATTTCAGCGTCGACATCAGGCCCCGCGTAGCCGAGCGCTTCGGCGCCGACCTGGTGAAACTGCCGGTACCTGCCTTTCTGGGGTCTTTCATGCCGGAACATCGGGCCCAGGTAATAGACCCGCTGCGGTCCTGCATAGAGCAGACTGTGCTCAAGGGCGGCACGTACCGTCGAGGCCGTAGCCTCCGGACGCAGCGTCAGGTGTTCACCGTTGAGGCTGTCCTCGAAGCTGTACATCTCTTTTTCAACGATATCGGTCGCCTCGCCGATGGCCCGGCGAAACAGCGCCGTGGCCTCAACCAGCGGGGTACGAATGTTCCGGTAACCGTAGGAGCGCAGCCAGGTTCTAAGCGTTTCTTCGAGCGCTTCCCAGCGCGCCGCCTCGTCGGGAAGGATATCGTTCATGCCGCGCACGGCGCGCAGTTCAGTGCTCATGCTTCATCACGCTAAATTCAACTCGCTGTCTTGATTACTGTCTTGATGGGAGCGGCCTGAACGGACTTTGGCTCGATCCTGCGCCCGATACCGCCTTTGCCATAGCGTTCAGCCACGTAACTCGCGACGATCTTCTGGAATTCGGCGGCTATCCCGGGTCCTTTGAGGGTCACAGTCCTTGCGCCGTCGACATAGACCGGCGCGACGGGAGTTTCCCCCGAGCCTGGGAGACTGATGCCGATGTTGGCTTGTCGGGATTCGCCAGGCCCATTGACCACGCAGCCCATCACCGCCACATGCATTTCCTCGACGCCCGGGTACTGTTTAGCCCAACTCGGCATTTGTTCGCGCAGATAAGTCTGAATCTGCGCCGCCAGCTCCTGGAAATAGGTACTGGTGGTGCGGCCGCAGCCGGGACATGCAATAACCATCGGGGTGAACGAGCGCAGGCCCATGGTTTGCAGAATTTCCTGAGCCACTGTCACTTCGCGCGTCCGATCGCCGCCGGGTTCGGGCGTCAACGACACCCGCAGGGTGTCGCCAATGCCTTCCTGCAGCAACACCGCAAGCGCCGCGCTGGAGGCGACGATCCCTTTGCTGCCCATGCCCGCTTCGGTGAGACCGAGATGGAGCGGGTAGTCGCAGCGCAGCGCCAAATCACGATAAACGGCGATGAGATCCTGTACCCCGCTCACCTTGCAGGAGAGCACGATGGCATCGCCGGGTAAGCCG
>Ga0209343_10010294_pt1 | contig 10647 bp, 8 predicted proteins | sample RifCSPlowO2_02_FD_184026 | JGI IMG/M metagenome (GOLD analysis project Ga0209343, IMG submission 184026) | Groundwater microbial communities from Rifle, Colorado - Rifle CSP2_plank lowO2_0.2 (SPAdes) (version 2) | ecosystem: Environmental > Aquatic > Deep subsurface > Groundwater | place: Rifle...
GTGAATCGCGCTGACGAGGGCTGGAATGCGCCGCTCACGGTCTTCGGGCGATGCTGGCTCAGCATCATCAAGATGCCGACGCAGCACCAGCGTAACAGCTGTGGCGTTGATAAGGACAGCGATGACGGCCTTCCAGCCGAAGTGTGTCACCATAAAGGCACTGTCCCAGTTCCAGGTGGCGGCCACCATGAGAACAGGGGGGGCCGCGAAGGATGTCAAGGTGCCGCCCACGGAGATGTTGACGAACAAGACCCCGAGTGCGGCGTACTTTAACCACTCTGGAATGCCGGCGCGGAACACCACGGAGCCGAGCATCAGCGCAGCAAGCGTCATTGCCGCCGGCTCGGTAATCAAGGAGCCGATCAGGGGCACCAGAGCCAGGCAAAGCCAGACTTGAGCAACAACGGTTCGTACCGGTGCGAACCTGGCGACAGAGGCCACCAACGCCTTGATGACTTCCACAACTGGCCGTGATGCAGCCACCACCATGATGACGAACACAAACAAAGGTTCGGTGTACTGCCGGGACTCGGCGTACTCGATGGCTTGTGAGCCTCCCACGATGAACGCCATAACGGCGATGAGTACGACCGCCCAGAAACCGAAGACGACCTCCACTTCACCTAGCAGGTGGAACAGGCCAGCATGGCGAGGGTGGCGGTGTGCCAGCCGCTCAAAGAACTTTGTCGAGAAGGTGTGGACCAGCGCAAGTGCAAAAAGAATGGCGGCGATGATTTCGATGTTTGGCATGGTGATTGACCTCGTGGTCAATCATACGATGGCGAATCAGGCTTTCAGACGCGGCTGCATCAGAAACCTTCTCAGCCAGGGAAGTCTGATCCGCCGATTTCGGCCGCGGCGATCAATAAGGTTGCGCAGTATGCTTCTGATGACGCGCAGCATCTACTTGATCAGGATAACTGGCACCTCGACCAGGTGCACGACCCGAGTGGCGACAGAGCCGATCATGACGTTGGCGATCGGTCCCATGCCGCGCGTCCCCATGACTACCCCATCACAGCCTGCTTCATGCACTTGCGTGGCGATTTCGCTGGCGGCCGCGCCTACGCGGTAGCGCGCCTGGTAGGGAATACCGGCTTGGTCGAGAATCTGTCGTGCCGGCTGAAGCACCCGATCCGCCTCGCTCGCATACAGGTCATGGATCTCTTCGTTGGTCAAGGTGGCATGGGATCTGAGTGACATGGGGTCAAGCACGTGCAGCAGTTCAAGTTCCAGGGTAGGTTTTTCTTGCACCGCTGTGGCTGCATAGCGCACGGCGCGCAATGCGTTGTGAGAGCCATCGAAAGGAACCAGGATTTTTTTCATGCTAGTTTCCCAAAATTTTCGTTGCGCCCATATGTCTGCGCGGCTTTGTAACCAGCCGCATCAGAGCCAATCTGTTCCTGCGAAGTATGCGCGACCGCACAAGTTCTCAATTTGATGCAGGTCAAATCAACTCATATTGAGGTCAAGCCTGTCTCCACGTCGACACCAGCACGTCGCCCGCAGACTCCGCCAACGCATGCCTGGTAACACTGCCCAGCAGAAGTTCTTCGATCATGTTTTGGCCGTGTTTGCCAATGACAATCAGATCGCAATCCTGTTCTTCCTCCTGTTCAACAATGTGCGATGAGGCGTCCCCATACAGGACGCAAGGTGTCCAATCGGCCGGTAGCATCCCGGCTGCTGCGGCCAAGGCATGGAGTTGTTGTGAGGCACGCTGCTGCGCCTGGGAGCGATATTTGTCGATCGCCACTCCATCAACACCTGCAACGCGCAGCTTGCCTTCAAATGGCACCTCGTAAGCATGCAGGAGCACCAGGTGTGCGCCCGGCGCGACAGAGTGCGCGAGGTCCAGCGCAGTGGCGGACCACGGCGAAAAGTCCACCGGCACCAGCACCCGACGATAAGGCTCATGCGCTCTTTGCTTGACCACGAGCAGGGGGCGCAGCGTTTTGTGCAGCAAACGTTCCGCAGTGGAGCCAAGTAACAGCCGGTGCATCAACCCCGCACCCCTCGCCCCCAGCACCACCAAGTCAGCATCAAGCTCCTCAGCTTGGCTACTGATCTCGGCCAGCACGGAACCCTGGAGCAGGCTCGCCTCGACGGCTACTTCGCGGTTGAGGGTCAATTCACTGGCAAGGGTATCCAGCGTTCTCTTTGCCTCGTCTATGAGCGCCTGTTCGACCGGACTGCCCAAGCCCAACAATTGCTGCAATTGGGCCAAGGCGTTGCCGCTGACTACATGCAGCAATTGCATCTGCGCTCCTGTCTGGCGGGCCAGTCGAGCGGCACGGTCGGCCGCATGGCGCGAGGAACTGGAGAAATCCGTCGCTGCCAACAATTTTCTTAAAGTCATCATCACGGCATCCCCTTTGTGCAACATTTTGACCCATGCGCCTGCTGCCTCCAACTACCCCGCGACTATCGAAGCTTAAGTTGCTGGAGTGCCCGCAGTGTCAACGCAATCATCGTCAACCGCTGGCCCGAAACTTTACAATTCCCGCACGCTTCGGGCCGGAATCACGGCTACCAGCAAGGGAACGGTATAGCCAAGCTGAAGCGCCAGAACCGCCCGAAGCGGCTTTCCTGCAAGTCGCAAGCAGCAAGAGCATCGCGAAGGGGCCAGATCCAGCCCGGGAACAAGGCGATCAACAGGCCGTTCAAGGGCGGCAGGATAGCCAGCAGGAAACCACTGCCCGGCCCCCATTGATCACGTTTCTTGTTTCTTATCTGGCATGGACTACACCCTTGGATACCTCAAGCCCTCACATTGCCCGTCAACGACCAGGGCAACAAACATGACGTCATCGTGCATGATTGTCGGCACACCTCCTCTGTGGAGCTTACTGGCCGTGCAGGAATTGAATCGCTGCATCGAGCAAGTACAGGGCCAGAAGCGAAATGCTGGCCCAGCTTGCGGTATGCCAGACCCGGGAGACCGGCCGGTAAGTCAGCGCCACGATGACGGCTCCACTCATCAGGCCAGCGCTGATGGCCGACACGGCATGTACCGGTCACACATGGGCGTAGATCGATCCCGGAAGGTAGGCGAAGTCATCGATGGCCAGAATCACGCTTGAACCAGCCTGGCAAACACGCGCCGCGGGAGACTGCCGCTGGGCTTGCGATGAATCTCTTGGCGCGCCTCCTTGACAGACCTATTGAACTATATTTTCACAGGCATCAATCACGAGGGGAAATGACAATGCAGGAAACAACAGGGCAGAAACTGAAGCCACGGAAAAGTTGGCATGACCTTCCCGTGGAATCCACGCTTGTCGAGCTGAACACAAGTCCCGCGGGCTTGAGCCATGAGGACGCACGGGAACGGCTCAAAAGTCACGGTCCGAACCGCCTGCCGGAGGCGCCCAGGCGAAGCCAGTTCGTGCGCTTCCTGTTGCAGTTCCACAATATCCTGATCTATGTGCTGCTCGGATCGGCCGTCATCACGGCCTGGCTGGGTCATTGGGTGGATACGTCAGTGATTCTGGCCGTAGTGATCGCCAACGCCATCATCGGCTTCATTCAGGAGGGCAAGGCTGAAAATGCGATGAACGCCATCCGCCAGATGCTGGCCCCTCAGGCTGCCGTGCTGCGCGGTGATGAACGCCATACCGTTGAAGGTGAGAAACTGGTGCCGGGTGACATCGTCCTGCTGGAGGCCGGCGACAAGGTACCTGCCGATCTGCGCCTGCTGCAAACGCATGGACTCCAGGTTCAGGAAGCGATTCTCACCGGCGAATCACTGCCCGTGGAAAAGCACACCCAACCGGTTGCTGCCGATGCGGCGCTGGGGGATCGTTCCTGCATGGCGTTCAGCGGCACACTCGTCACCAGCGGTCAGTGCAAAGGGGTGGTGGTGGCCACGGGCCAGGCGACCGAGATCGGACGCATCAGCGAGATGCTTTCCGGGGTTGAAACCCTGACCACGCCGCTGGTCAGGCAGATGGATGTGTTCGCCCGGTGGCTGACCCTCCTGATCCTGCTGGTCGCCGCGATCTTGCTGGTGTTTGGCTATTTCGTGGAGCATTTCGACTTCACGGTCATGTTCATGGCCGTGGTTGGCTTGTCGGTGGCGGCCATACCAGAAGGATTGCCAGCCGTGCTGACCATCACGCTGGCCATCGGTGTGCAGGCCATGGCGCGGCGCAACGCCATCGTGCGCCACCTGCCCGCCATTGAAACGCTGGGCTCGGTTTCGGTCATCTGCACCGACAAAACCGGAACGCTGACCCGCAACGAGATGTCGGTGGCCTTCGTGATCACCTGCGAGCATATTTTTGCCATTGAAGGAACGGGCTATCGACCGGAGGGAAACATCACGCTGACCGGCTGCACCGTCACCCCTGAGGCGCATCCATTGCTGGCAGAGTTGGGCCGTGCGGCCGCACTCTGCAATGACGCCGCGCTGCACGAACTGGACGGCGTCTGGACGGTGGAGGGCGACCCGATGGAAGGCGCGCTGCTGGCGTTTTCCGGCAAGGCCGGGATGGATGGAGGCGATGAACGCCGCGCATGGACGCGCACTGATGCCATTCCCTTCGATTCCAGGCACCGTTTCATGGCAACGCTGCATCACGATCATGAAAACCATGCGTTTATTTACGTCAAAGGCGCGCCGGAGCAGATATTGGCCATGTGCAGGGAACAGCGCACGGCATGCGGCGGCACGGAACCGCTGGACGCCGCCTGCTGGCGCGAGAAAGCCGATGGCGTCGCCGCGCAAGGCCAGCGCGTGCTGGCGTTCGCAGTCAGGCCGTTCAAGCCGGAACTGACCGTGCTTGAACATGCTGATGTGCAAGGTTCACTGGTGCTGATCGGCATGGTGGGCCTGATCGACCCGCCGCGCCCAGAAGCAATCGTGGCAGTGGCGGAGTGCCACACGGCCGGCATTCGCGTGAAGATGATTACCGGTGACCACGCGGGAACGGCGACAGCCATAGGGCGGAAAATCGGCCTGACAAACGCCAACAAGGTGTTGACCGGCGCAGACCTGGATCGCATGGACGACGCGGCGCTGGCGGCTGCGGTGCTGGAAACAGACATTTTCGCCCGCACCAGTCCCGAGCACAAACTCAGGTTGGTGATGGCTTTGCAAGCGCACGGCATGACGGTGGCCATGACGGGGGACGGCGTCAACGATGCACCGGCGCTCAAACGCGCCGACGCGGGCATCGCCATGGGCTTGAAAGGCAGCGCCGCCGCCAGGGAAGCCGCGGAACTGGTGCTGGCGGATGACAATTTCGCGTCCATCGCCGCCGCCGTGCGCGAGGGGCGCACGGTGTACGACAACATCAAGAAAGTCATCAGCTGGACGCTGCCCACGAACGCAGGCGAAGCCATGACGATTGTCGTGGCGCTGCTTTTGGGCACAACGCTGCCGGTGACGCCGATCCAGATCCTGTGGGTCAACCTGATTACCGCCGTCACGCTCGGCTTGGCGCTCGCCTTCGAGCCGACGGAGGAAAACACCATGCGCCGCCCTCCGCGTCCGCGCAACGAGCCCTTGCTGACAGGCGTATTGGCCTGGCATGTCGTGCTGGTGGCCATTCTGTTCCTGTGTGGCGTATACGGCATTCATGCCTATGCCATCGACCGGGGTTATTCGGTCGAACTGGCCCGCACCCTGGCGCTCAATACGCTGGTGGTGATGGAAATTTTCCATCTGTTCTTCATCCGCAACATCCATGGCACTTCGCTGACCTGGCAGGCGGTGCGTGGCACGAAAGTGGTGTGGTTGACCGTCGGCATCGTCACCGCCGCGCAGTTCGCCGTCACCTACCTGCCCATCCTGCAGGCCGTATTTGCCACGGAATCGGTGCCGTTGCTTGACGGCCTGATTGTCATCGGGGTGGGGGTCACGCTATTTGCCATCATCGAGATCGAAAAACAGCTTCGTCTGCGTCTGCGCACGATGCGCACGGCATGAGTCATAGCCAAGCCCGATTGGCACTCACCGCAGCGAATCCCGCAGCGGTGACCTGGGGGTGGCCATGAGTTTGTGGGCGCTATCGACCAGCCTGGCCGGTGGCCTGGGTCTGTTTTTGCTGGGCATGTCGATGATGACCGATGGCCTCAAGCTTGCCGCCGGGCCGGCACTAGAGCGCATCCTGACCTGGGCCACCCGCACACGCTTGCACGCACTGGGCTCTGGCGTCATGGTGACGGCCTTGGTGCAGTCGTCAAGCGCCGTCACCGTGGCGACGATCGGGTTCGTCAATGCCGGGTTGCTCACGCTCGGGCCGTCACTGTGGGTGCTGTTCGGGGCCAATGTCGGCACCACCATGACCGGCTGGATCGTGGCCCTGATCGGGCTCAAGTTCAAGATTGAAGCGCTCGCCATGCCCCTGATCGGCATTGGCGTCGTGCTGCGCCTGACCGGCGAGGGCCAGCGGCGCGGCGCCATTGGCACGGCGCTGGCGGGTTTTGGGTTGCTGTTTCTTGGCATTGCCATGCTGCAGCAGTCGTTCATCGGGCTGGCCGGGCAAGTGAGCCTGCCGCAGGGCGAAGGCCTGCTGGCGGTGGCCGCGCAGGTCGGCGTCGGCGCGCTGATGACCGTGCTGATGCAGTCATCGAGCGCGTCGATGGCCATCGCGCTAACCGCCGCGCAAGGCGGCTTGCTGACGCTGCAGGGCGCGGCGGCAGTGGTGATCGGCGCCAACATCGGCACCACAGTGACCGCACTGTTGGCGGCCATCGGCGCCACGCCCAACGCACGCCGGGCGGCGGCCGCGCACGTGGTCTTCAACGGCATCACGGCCATCGTGGCATTGGCGCTGCTGCCGTGGCTGATGGGCGCACTGGGTGTCGCCCGCGAAGCCCTCGGTCTGCCTTCGGACCCAGCGGCCAAGCTGGCGCTGTTCCACACCATCTTCAATGTGCTGGGCGTGCTGTTGATGTGGCCATTGGCCGACCACCTGACACGCTGGCTGCAGGCCCGCTTTCGGGCGCGCGAAGAGGACGAGGCGCAGGCGCAGTACCTCGACGACAACGTGCTGCAGGTGCCCTCGCTGGCCGTCGATGCGCTCAAACGCGAGGTGGCGCGCATCGGCCATGTATCGGTGCGAATGGCGCGCGCGGCATTGGCCGGCACGGCTGCGCCCGTGCTGGCGCGTGACCAGGCCATCGTCACGCGCCTTGACGCAACGGTCGAAACCTTCGTCGAACGCATGAATCGCAGCGCGATGTCCCAGCGCGCGAGCAAACAGCTCGCACAGGTACTTCGAGTGCAGCGCTATCACCAGACCACCGCCGAGCAGGCGTATGCCGCAGCGCCTTTGCGGCGGCTGAGCGGGGACGACAGCGGGACGACAGCGTTGCACGAAGCCTTCCTGCGGCCTGCCGATGCTCTGCTGGCGCTGTGCGATCCGCTGGCGGCGGAGCCGCAGACTGCCGCCGTGGACGCCGCCGCGTTGAACATGGAAGCGGCTTACGAAGACCTCAAGACCGGGCTGCTGGCCACGGTTGCCGCCGGCGGCGCGCGGTTTGCCGACACGGAAGAAGCGCTGCGCCGCTACAGTGCCCTGCGCCGCGCCGCGCAGCAGGCGACCAAGGCGCGGCGCCGCTGGCCGGCTGCGGCTGAGCCCCTCGAGTCGTGATCAACGATTTGAGGCTGCACTTAAACCCGTCACCAGTTCCGGCAGTGAAGTCGCCGTGACCAAAAGAATCAGGCCAATCCAGCTCCGCGAGAGTCCGGTCAGTGCGGCGATGGCGTCCCCGTAGCGGCTCAGACGCACACCGGCGACGCCTATCACGCTTACGCATGGAACGAATTGCAACCAGATCAATCCCATGGGCTTCATGGTGCTTCAGTACGCAACGATGGGCAATGATGTATGTCAGCAACCAACGTCATGATGGCCGAATTTGCGTTTGGTGAACCGGCGGGCACGCTGGAAGTGGTAGCAATCAGGACACATCAGCGGAAATATCTCCTCAACGATGCACGAGAACCGGCACCGGGCTGGTTCGCAGCAAGGTCGTGGTCGTGCTGCCCACGATGAGTTGACGAATACGCGAATGCCCGTAAGCGCCCATGACCAGCAGGTCAGCCGAATAGACCTTGAGGTAATTTGGCAAGGCGGTTTCCGGCTCTCCGGGTTCTATCGAGGCCTGCACTTCAAATCCGGCATCAAGCAGGCTGGTCCGGGCCCAGGCAAGCTGGTTCTGCACTTCGGCTGTTGTTTCTCCGGCCATCACCACGTCGCAGCGCAGGCCTTTGAGCAGCGGGCTGCTGGCTACGGTTGCGACCATCTTGCGGCCAGTCGGGCTGCCGTCGAAGGCGATGACAAAACGCTTTGGTTCCAGGTAGTTGGCGCGGGCCACCAATACTGGGCGCTGCACTGAACGGATGGCCCTTTCAACGTTGTGGTCCAGGTGAAGTTTTACACCTTGTTCGGCGTGGTGGTGTTGCCCGAGAACGAACAACCGGCTTTCGGCCTCCAGGTCGAGCAGCGCTTCGACCAGGCTGCCGTGGCGCTGGCGGCTTTCTACTGCAGCCAAACCCGCCTCCTTCGCGCGGGCGACCAGGCCGTCGAGCAATTCGCGGCCGTGGCGTTGAGCCAGCGTGCTGCGTTTCTCGTCCAGCGCACCCAGTTCCTGCAACAGGGACTCCTGGGTACCGAGGCCGATGCTTCCGCTGTAGTCGGTGACCGGCGCACGTTCCGGATGCCGATCCAGCACGTGCAAAAATTCCAGCGGCACGGCCAGCCGCTGTGCAGCCCAGGTGGCGTAGTCGCACACGTTGGCCGTGTAGGCCGCTCCATCCACACAGGCAATGACTTTGTTCATGGTTTTTGTCTCCATTTTTTAATGCCCCATCATTCGTTCAACAGCATCGGGTTTGTGGTGTACCGCGAACTTGTCGACCAAGGTCGCGCTGGCCTCGCTCATTCCAATAATTTCGACCGCCGCGCCTTCGCGACGGAACTTCATCACCACCTTGTCGAGGGCGTTCACGGCGGTGATGTCCCAGAAGTGCGCGCGACTCAGGTCAATACGCACGCTTTCGATGACCTCCTTGAAGTCGAAGCTGGCGATGAAGGTGTCGGCCGACGCAAAGAAAACCTGCCCGACCACCGTGTAGGCGCGGCCACGACCCTCGCTGGCGCTCTCGCTGTCTACCCTCAGCACACGCCCGACCTTGTGGGCGAAGAAGATGCCGCTCAGCAGCACGCCCACGAACACGCCTTTGGCCAGGTCGTGCGTGGCGACCACCACCAGCACCGTGGCCACCATGACCACGCTGGAACTCGGCGGATGTTTGCCGAGGTTTTTCAGCGACTCCCAGCTGAAGGTGCCGATGGACACCATCACCATGACGGCCACCAGGGCGGCCATGGGAATCTGCTTGACCCACTGACCGAGGAACACCACCATGATGAGCAGGAACACGCCGGCCGCCAGGGCTGACAGCCGTCCCCGGCCACCGGACTTCACGTTGATGACCGACTGGCCAATCATGGCGCAGCCCGCCATGCCGCCGAGGAAGCCGGATGCGATATTGGCGACGCCCTGGCCGACACATTCGCGGTTCTTGTTGCTCGGCGTGTCGGTCAGGTCGTCCACGATGGCCGCGGTCATCATCGACTCCAGCAGTCCCACCACGGCCAGTGTCAGCGAGTAAGGAAAAATAATCTGCAGCGTCTGAAGGTTCAGCGGCACGTCGGGCAGCAGGAAGACGGGCAGGCTGTCAGGCAGCTGTCCCATGTCACCAACGGTGCGAATGTTCAGGCCCATCGCCATGGCCACGCCGGTCAGCACCACGATACAGACCAGTGGTGACGGCACCGCCTTCGTCAGCAGCGGGAAGAGATAGATGATGCCCAGGCCAGCCGCTACCATGGCGTAAACGAGCCAGGGCGCACCTATCAGTTCGGGCAACTGCGCCATGAAGATCAGGATGGCCAGCGCGTTGACGAAGCCGGTGACGACGGATCGCGAGACGAAGCGCATCAGCACGCCAAGCCGTAGCCAGCCCGCTACGATTTGCAGCACCCCCGTGAGCAGGGTCGCCGCCAGCAGGTATTGGAGCCCGTGGTCTTTCACCAGCGTGACCATCACCAGCGCCATGGCGCCGGTCGCCGCCGAGATCATGCCGGGCCGGCCACCGGTGAAGGCGATGACAACGGCGATGCAGAACGAGGCGTAGAGCCCGATCTTGGGATCCACCCCGGCGATGATGGAAAAAGCGATGGCCTCGGGAATGAGGGCCAGCGCGACAACCAATCCAGCAAGCAGGTCGCCGCGGATGTTGGATAGCCAGTTCTGGCGTAAGGAGGTTTTAAATTGCATGAAGTGAAAAGCGAAGACGGCAGCGTCTGCGCGCAGGCAGTGCCAGGTCAGGAAAACGAGTGGCGCGAGGAGCGCCTCGGAATGCTCGCGGGGAGCAAGGCAGGCGCCCGGCTTAAGGCGGCGTGACGGAGCAGAAGTAGCCGCGCGGCAGCATGCTCACCGGAGAGGTTTCCGGTTTGCCATGGACATTGAGGCCAGCTTGCTGCATCGAACTATTGTAAGTGAGCGAGATTCAGCTCCGATCTCAAGCGCATTGAATACGAAGATGCTATGTGGGACTACTCAATCGAGAAGGGTTGAGCTAAAAAAGAGGGTTTCAAACTTCCGTTGCAAAGGAGAATTGAAATGTCT
>Ga0209343_10010297_pt1 | contig 10644 bp, 10 predicted proteins | sample RifCSPlowO2_02_FD_184026 | JGI IMG/M metagenome (GOLD analysis project Ga0209343, IMG submission 184026) | Groundwater microbial communities from Rifle, Colorado - Rifle CSP2_plank lowO2_0.2 (SPAdes) (version 2) | ecosystem: Environmental > Aquatic > Deep subsurface > Groundwater | place...
GAATATATGGAGCGCGCCAAAGAGCGAATGAAGGTCGTGATGCCGGTGACGCTGCTCCTCATCTTCATTCTGCTGTATCTCAACTTCCGGCGCCTCACCGAGACGGTAATCGTGATGCTTTCCGTGCCGTTCTCGCTGGTGGGCGGTATCTGGCTGATGTATCTGCTCGGCTACAACATGAGCGTCGCGGTTGCGGTCGGATTCATCGCGCTCGCGGGGGTCGCCGCGGAGATCGGCGTAGTCATGCTGATCTATCTCGACCAGGCGCTTGCCGCAGTGACTGAGCGGCGGCGGGCGGAAGGCAAGCCGGTTACAGTGGCCGATCTCTACGATGCGGTCATGCAAGGGGCGGCCATGCGCGTGCGCCCGATCATGATGACCGTCTTCGCCATCATCGCCGGTCTGCTGCCGATCATGTGGGGTAGCGGCACCGGTTCCGAAGTCATGCGCCGCATCGCCGCGCCGATGGTCGGGGGAATGATCTCCGCCACCATCCTCACCCTGATCGTGATCCCGGCGATCTACGCGCTGGTGAAGGAAGTCGCGATCAGCCGCGCCGCCGCGGCAGCGGGTTTGCAAACGAAGGCCGCAACCTGACTTGAAAAAGGAGATGATCATGAAACCAATTACTTCAACCGTTGCTTCCCTGGCGTTGCTGGCTCTAATAACGCTGCCGGCGCACGCGGAGATGAAAGACATGCCCGGAATGAAGCAAACGCCGGGCGTGAAAACGGACGCGGCCAAGACCGCCGAGAACCAGGCTCACAAAGGGCAAGGTACGGTCAACGGCGTGGACGTGAGGGCAGGCAAAGTCAACCTCACCCATGGCCCGATCGCGACCCTCAAATGGCCCGGGATGACGATGGAGTTTCAGGTCAAGAGCAAGGCGTTGCTGAAAGGCGTCACGCCCGGGCAGAACGTCGAATTCGACATCGCGCAGCAGGGCCCGGGCCAGTTTGTCATCACCCGAATCGCGCCCGCCGCCAAGAAAAATAACGGGAAAGCTGCTGAGGGTGCCGGCAAGTAAGCAAGAATCAGGCGCCTTGTCTGTATGCAACCAGAGGCGAGGTACTGCTCCGCACCCAGAGCTTGTCCAGGTCGCCAATGTAAGATCCGTCAATAATGGAGTAGATATATGATCTTCAAACTTTCTTGGAAATTATGGTGGGCTGGCGCCGCGGTGCTATTTTTGATGTTGGCGGCTCCGGCGCTGCCTCAGCAGGCTCCGCGTGGCTCCGATGTCATCGTGTATGAAAGCCCTACCTGAGGGTGCTGTTCCAAGTGGGTAGGTTACCTGCGAGAGAATGGTTTCAAGGTCGAGAAAAAGGACGTGTCGGAATCTCAATTGGACGCGATAAAACTGAAGCATGGCGTGCCGCCTCGACTCAGGGAATGTCACACAGCGCTCGTGGGGGGTTATGTAATCGAAGGGCATGTCCCCGTGGACGCGATTACACGGTTGTTGACAGAAAAGCCGCCAGTCATCGGGTTGGCTGTGCGGGGAATGCCGATCGGATCCCCTGGAATGGAAGGCCCCCATCCTCAGCGGTACGATGTGCTCTCTTTCGATCGGCTGGGCCGTGTGTCGGTATACGCCCGAAAATAATCGGTGGCAGCTTCTGACTGAATCGCAGGCCGGTCTGGTGCAATTTCCAGGCTTGTGCGACCTAAGTCCGACAAACTCCTAGGCGGCGCTCAAGTTCATAAGTCTCCCCACAGAGTCTGCATCGCCGCCAGCGCGGCGACGGCGGCGGTTTCGGTGCGCAGCACGCGCGGGCCGAGCCTGACGGGAGTGAAGCCAGCGGTCTCAGCGTCGCGCTGTTCTTCCAGCGAAAATCCGCCCTCAGGGCCGGCGAGCAGCGTTACCATTGCCGACGGCCGCGGCAGGTCGCGCAGGTTGACCTGCGCATGCGGCGACAGCATTACGCGCACGCCATCGTGCTCGGTCCCGCGCCCGAGCCAGGCGGAGAAGGACAGCACCGGCAGCACTTGGGGTACGCGGTTGCGCCCACATTGCTCGCACGCGGCGATCGCGATTGCCCGCCAGTGCGCGACGCGCTTTTCCGCGCGCGAGCTATCCAGCCGCACCGCGCTGCGCCCGCTGCCGAGCGGCTGAATGCGGGCAACGCCCAACTCGACGGCCTTCTGCACCGTGTAATCCATGCGCTCGCCGCTGGAGATCGCCTGCGCCAGCACGACTTGAAGCGGCGACTCGCGGTCAACTGCGCGCCGTTCTCCGACATTGAGCGTAACGCCGGGTTTGGCGATGCTCACGATGACGGCTGAATACTCCGCGCCCTCCCCATCGAACAAGGTCACCGCCTCGCCCACTGCGAGACGCAGCACGCGCGCCACGTGGTGCGCCTGGTCGGGCGGCAGCATGCACTCGCCGCGGACCGGAATTTCTCCTGGAAAATATATGCGGGTCAAAGACTTGGCATCTGGCATCGTGGTAAAATTATGCCACATGAAGCGGAATAGAATCGCGATTTTCTCCAGGAGCCCCCTTTGAAGATCGTCATCCTCGGCGCCGGCCAGGTCGGCTCTTCGGTCGCGGAGAACCTGGTCTCCGAGGCGAACGACATCACGGTCGTCGACACCAATGCCGAGCGACTCAGGAAGCTGCAGGACCGGTTCGATCTGCGCACCGTCACGGGCAACGCCGCGCATCCGGCGATCCTGGCCCAGGCCGGCGCGGCGGATGCCGACATGCTGCTCGCGGTCACCCAGAGCGATGAAACCAACATGGTGGCATGCAAGCTCGCCGCGACCATGTTCAATATTCCGACCAAGATCGCGCGCATCCGTTCCGCCGACTATCTGTCACACCAGGAAATCTTCGCGCCGCAGAATTTCGCGGTGGACCTGTCGATCTGTCCGGAGCAGGTGCTCACCGACTATATCGTCAAGCTGCTCGAGTTTCCGGAGGCCCTGCAGGTGCTCGAATTTGCCGGCGGCAAAGTAAGCCTGGTCGCCATGCGCGCGTTCCACGGCGGTCCGCTGGTCGGGCATGAGTTGCAATACCTGCGCCAGCATATGCCGCAGATCGACACGCGCGTGGCGGCGATTTTCCGCCACGACAGCCCGATCATTCCGGAAGGCAAGACGGTGATCGAAGCCGACGACGAGGTGTTCTTCATCGCCGCGACCGGGAACATCCGTGGCGTGATGCGGGAACTGAGACGCATGGACAAGCCGGTCAAGCGCGTGATGATCGGCGGCGGCGGCAATATCGGCCGCCGGCTCGCCAAGGCGATCGAGAACAAGTACGAGGTCAAGATCATCGAGTTCAACAAGGCTGGCGCCGAACGCCTCGCGGCGGAGCTCGACAAGACGCTGGTGCTGGCCGGCGACGTCACGGACGAAGAGCTGCTCGAGGCCGAGAACGTCGGCGAGATGGACGTCTACTGCGCGCTCACCAACGACGACGAAAACAACATCATGTCGTCCCTGCTGGCCAAGCGCATGGGCGCGCGCAAGGTGATCGCACTGATCAATCGCGGCTCTTACGTGAACCTGGTGCAGGCGGGGCAGATCGATATCGCGATCTCGCCGGCGCAGGCCACCATCGGCACCCTGCTCGCGCACGTGCGGCGCGGCGACTGCGTGGCGGTGCACTCGCTGCGGCGCGGCGCGGCGGAAGCGCTCGAGCTCGTCGCCCACGGCGACGCCAAATCTTCCAAGGTGGTCGGCCGGCGTGTCGAGGAGATCGACTTGCCCAAGGGCACCACCATCGGCGCCATCGTGCGCCGCCATGAACGCGGGGGCGGGCGCGAAGGCGACGGCAAAACGGCCTACGATCATGAGGTGATCATCGCACACCACGACACGATCATTGAACCTGACGACCACGTCATCGTGTTCGTCGTCAACAAGCGCATGGTGTCAAAGATCGAAAAGCTGTTCCAGGTGGACGTGAGCTTCGTCTGAGCCGCGCATGCATGCGTTGCTGACGGTCGCACGCCCGCTCGGGCTCATTGCCATGGTAATGAGCCTTTTTCACCTGCTGCCGCTCGGTGTGTCCCTGGCGTACCGCGACGGGGCGGAGTTCGCTTTCATCTTTTCGATGGCGCTCAACTGTGCGGTGGGGTACCTGGTGTGGGTGACTACCCGCCGGCATCAGCGTGAACTCACTCCGCGCGATGGTATTTTGCTGGTCGTATTGGCGTGGTGCGGCGGCGCGGCCTTCGCTACGCTGCCTCTGCTTCTCGCGATCCCGGGACTGTCATTCACCGATGCGTATTTCGAGACGATGTCCGGCCTGACCACGACGGGCGCGACCGTGCTTTCCAATCTGGATGTGATCGAACCCTCCATCAACATCTGGCGCGGACTTCTGGAATGGCTGGGAGGCATGGGGCTCATCGTCCTCGCCGTGGCGATCCTGCCGCTGCTCGGCGTCGGCGGCCGCCAGATTTTCAGGGCGGAGACGCCGGGGCCGATGAAGGATGAGAAGCTCACCCCGCGCATCACCGAAACCGCCAAAGGACTGTGGGTGGTTTATGGGATGATCTCTCTTGCCTGCGTGATCGCCTACGGACTTGCCGGCATGAGCTGGTTCGACGCGACGATGCACATGTTCTCAACCATGAGCCTGGGCGGATTCTCCAGCCACGACGCGAGTTTCGGTTTCTGGAACTCGCCGGCCATCGAGGCTGTGGCGATTGTATTCATGCTAATCGCGAGCGTGAACTTCGGCACCCACTTCCTCGTCTTCAAGGCACGCAGCGCCGCGCCCTACCGCCATGACCCCGAGGCCGGATGGTGCGTGCTCGTCATTCTCGCGAGCTGCGTCGGTATCGCCGCGTACCTGCTCGCCATGGGCGCCTACCCGGATTTCTGGACCGCGTTGCGCTTTGCGTCTTTCAACGTGGTCTCCATCGCCAGCACCACCGGCTATGCCAATACTGATTACAACTTGTGGCCGATCTTCGCGCCCATGTGGATGCTGTTCCTGGGCAGCTTCGCCTCGTGCTCGGGCTCCACGGGCGGGGGGATCAAGATGATCCGCGCCCGGCTGCTGTACATCCAGGTCTACCGGGAGTTCGTGAAGCTCGTGCATCCCAGCGCGGTCACGCCGGCCAAGCTCGGCGGACACGTCATCGAGAACAAGGTTATCTTCGCCGTGCTCGCCTTCATGTTCATCTACATCTGCTCCATCGTCACGATGACGCTCGTCCTCATGTTGAGCGGGCTCGATGTCGTCACCGCTTTCAGCGCCACGGTCGCTTCCATCAATAACACCGGGCCCGGCCTGAACCAGGTCGGTCCGTCCACCACGTACTCGGCGCTCAGCGACTTTCAGACTTGGGTTTTAACGTTCGCGATGCTGTTGGGGCGTCTCGAGCTGTTCACGCTGCTGATCGTGTTTATGCCTGTTTTCTGGCGCAAGTAGGAATCAACCGATGACTAGAACCCGACATACGACGCCCGCCGCGGCCATTCGCGCGGAGGCGGGCAAATGGAACGACCAGATCGCGATGCTCAACAAGTCGCTCGACCCCTACGGCATCGGGCAATCGTTCCAGAAAGTCGCCCAAGGCTGGCTCACGCATCCGCAGGAGTGCGCGGCCGCGCTGGCGGAACTCGCGGCGAGCCTGCAGTCGTTGCAGCTCAATGCCTGCCTGCTCGCATCCGGCGTGAAGCCCCGCCACGGCATCACCGCGGTCAGGGACGATACGCGTTTCGCCGACCCGGTGTGGAACGCCGTCCCCGCGTTCGCGCTGCTCAAGCAGTATTACCTGCTCTACACGCACTGGCTGCAGGAAACGCTCTACGAAACGCCCGGGGTGCGCGCCAAGGACAAGCGGCGCGCCACCTTCTGGGCCCGGCAGTGGCTGAACGCGATCGCCCCGACCAATTACCTGCTCACCAACCCGGTGGCGGTACGCAAGTTCTGGGAAAGCGGCGGCGCCAGCCTGGCCAACGGCATCCGCATCTGGCTCGATGATCTACGCGCGGGAGACGTGCAGATGGTCGACCGTGCGGCGTTCACCGTGGGCAGGAATCTTGCCACCACCCCGGGGGCGGTGATTTACCGCAACCCGCTGATGGAAGTCATTCACTACCGGCCCATGACCGAACGCGTGCACGCGGTGCCGATCGTGATCGTGCCGCCGTGGATCAACAAGTACTACATTCTCGATCTCGATGAGAAGAAAAGCCTGGTGCGCCACCTGGTGAACCAGGGCTTCAGCGTGTTCCTGGTGAGCTGGAAGAATCCGACTGCCGACCAGGCGGATACCACTTTCGACGATTACCTGTTGCGCGGCATGGCCCAGGCCATCGAGGTGGCGCGCGCCGTGTGCCAGGCGCCGCAAGTGCACGCTGTGGGCTATTGCATCGGGGGCACGGCGCTCGCCGCGTTGATGGCGTGGTTCAATCATGCCCACCCGGATGCGAAAGACGTGCCGGTGGCGCACTGGACGCTGCTCGCCACGCTGGTCGATTTCCTGCGCCCCGGCGCGATCGAGGTGTTCATCGATGAGGACACCATCGAAACGCTGGAGCAGATCATGGCGCACCAGGGTTATCTCGACGGGCGCGACATGGGGCGCACCTTCCGCATGCTGCGTTCGAACAGTCTGATCTGGCACTACTTCGTGCACGGCTATCTCTACGGCGAGACGCCGCCGCCGTTCGACGTGCTCTACTGGAACACCGATGTGACGCGCATGCCGCGCGCCATGCACGGCTTCTACCTGCGCGAGTTCTATCTTAAGAACAAACTGATCGAAAAAGACGCCATCACGCTCGCCGGCCACCCCATCGATCTCGCGCGCATCCGCCAGCCGCTCTACGCCGTCGGCTGCGAGGAGGACCACATCGCGCCGTGGAAAGCGACGTTCAAGATCGCCGGCAAGATCAATGCCCCCGTGCGCTATACCCTGTCGAGTTCGGGCCACATCCTCGGCATCATCAATCCCCCGATTGCCCCGCCCAAGCGCAGCTACTGGAGCGGGGAGGCGGGAGAAGAGCCGCCCGAGGCGTGGCTCAAGCAGCAGAAGGAAACCAAAGGCACCTGGTGGAAAAACTGGACCGCGTGGCTTGCCAGGCGCTGCGGGCCGCAAGTGGCGCCGCCTGCGCTCGCCACCAAGGCCTACCCCAAAGTGGACGAGGCACCCGGGCTCTACGTCCGCGAAGCCTGACACCGATCGCGGATTTCGGTGTCAAATTTGTTAAGGGCATCCGCCGTGTTTACAATACCCGGAACCGGTTATGCAACAAGTCAATCTCACCGATCACTTCCTGATCGCCATGCCCAACATGGTCGATCCCCATTTCGCCAAGACCCTGACATTCATCTGTGAACACAACGATCAGGGCGCGCTTGGCGTGGTGATCAACCGGCCGATCGATATGAACCTGCAGACGCTGCTCGAGCAGATCAGCATCCCGCTCGAGTCGGACGCCTTCAAATCGATCCCGGTGCACTTCGGCGGACCGGTGCAGACGGACCGCGGTTTCGTGCTGCACATGCCGGTCGGCCAGTGGCAATCGACGCTCGCCGTCGGTTCCGAAATCGGGCTCACGACCTCGAAAGACATCCTGCAGGCGGTGGCGCGCGGGGAAGGACCGAAGCTGATCCTGGTCACGCTGGGCTACGCGGGTTGGGCGCCCGGCCAGCTCGAACACGAACTCGCGCAAAACGCCTGGCTCACGGTGCCGGCGCGGCCGGAAGTGATTTTCGGGCTGCCGCCCGAAGAACGGGTGGCGGCCGCGATGCACCTCCTCGGCGTCGACTACGCCAGCCTGTCCGAGCAGGCGGGACACGCTTGAAGAGCGTGAGGAGTGAGGGGTAAGGAGTGAGGTGTAAGACAAAACCTTGAAGAGCAGCTCTGCGCCAAAGCGCGCCCCGCCTCACGCCTCACGCCTCACGCCTCACGCCAAAATCGGGACGGTTCTCGCGTTCGATTTCGGCGCAAAGCGCATCGGCGTGGCCGTCGGCGATCTCACGATCGGCATCGCGCACCCGCTCACCACGATCAACGCCGCGGATAACCGCAGCCGTTTTGCCGCCATCGCGGCATTGATCGCGGAATGGCGGCCGGCTGAGCTCGTCGTCGGCGTGCCGGCCCACGCCGACGGCTCCGAACACGAGGTGGGGCGGCTCACCCGCCGCTTCGCCCAGCGGCTTGAAGGCCGCTTCGGCCTTGCCACACGGCTCGTCGACGAACGGCTCACTTCCCAGGCAGCCGAGACCAAGCTGCGCGAACAGAGCATCCGGGGCAAAAAGCTCAAGGCGACGCTTGACACAGTGGCGGCGCAGGAAATCTTGCAGGCGTACTTTGAAACCGCGCGCGGAAGGACCGGCGCCGGCCTCTGAACCATGGTCTCAAGAAACAAACGACATCGCGTTCCGGCGTGCGGCCTCTGAAGCGTCATCTCAAAAAACAAACGACACCGCGTCGGCCGCTCGCGCGCCTGCACGGTCGCATCCCCGCAAGCGGGGGCGCGTCGTAGGGCGGAAGAGGGACCCTCTGGGATGCGCCCCGGACTCGGTCTCTCGCAGAGTGGTGCGGGTAGGGGCGCGCAAGGCTGCGTTCACAATCCTTGGCCGGGGCTTCTGCGGCTGCTCCCGCAAACGGGCCTGCGGCGAACGAGTCGCAGCCGCACCCCGAAGACGCGCATGGGATCGGTTTTGACACGACGCGCTGATGATCGGCTCCACGGTCGCATCCCCGCAAGCGGGGGCGGCTGACGAGGTGGAGCAGGGGCCCCGAGTCGTATTGGGGATGCGACCCGAGTCAGACGCACAAGGACCGCCGCCCACGACCGCCTGCGAGGTCAGATCCCCGAAAAACCCGGGGCCCCTCTTCCACTCTACGGCGGTCCTGCTCCACGTTGCGCCGATCCCTGCTCCACGTTCCGGCGCGCCCCTTAAGTTCGGGGTTGAGATGTGGTAGTGTACGCCCCGCGCAATGCATAAAACCATGCCGGGCAAACCGCTACCCGACGCCGAGCAGCTGCTCCAGGCGCTCACCGACCAGATGCGGCCCACAGTGGGGCCCGACAGCGGCTTGATCGGCATCCACACCGGCGGCGTCTGGATCGCCCAGCGCCTGCACCAGGCGCTGAAACTCCAGGTCCCCTGCGGCACGCTCGACGTTTCGTTCTACCGCGACGACTATCAGAAGATCGGCCTGCATCGCGACGTCAAGACCTCCACCATTCCCTTCGACGTCGAAGGCCGCCATCTGGTCCTGGTCGACGACGTGCTCTACACCGGCCGCACCATACGCGCGGCGATGAACGAGCTGTTCGACTACGGGCGCCCCGCCAGCATCAGACTCGCCGCGCTCGTCGACCGGGGCGGAAGGGAGCTTCCGATTGCCGCGCAGTTCGTCGGTGCGGCCGTGACCCTGGATCTCCATCAGAGCATCGAGCTCACGCGCGATGACAAAGGACGGCTGAGCCTCGTCCTCAGCGAAGAGCGGTCGTAGCCATGTGGCTCAATCCCGCCAACCCGCAACTCAACAAGAACGGCGAGCTGCATCACCTGTTGTCGATCGACGGGTTGCCGGCGGAGATCCTGTGGCAGATCCTCGACACCGCGAAATCGTTTGTTGGCGTCACCCAGCGCGAGGTGAAGAAAGTCCCGCTGCTGCGCGGCAAGGCGGTGTTCAATTTGTTCTTCGAGCCCAGCACGCGCACCCGCACCACGTTCGAAATCGCCGCCAAGCGGCTTTCCGCCGATGTCATCAACCTTGCCATCAACGTCTCCTCGCAGACCAAGGGCGAGACCGTGCTCGACACCGTCGCGAACCTGTCGGCCATGCAGGCTGATATGTTCGTGGTGCGCCACGCCGCGAGCGGCGCCCCGTACCTGATCGCGCGCCACGTCGCGCCCGACATCCACGTGATCAACGCCGGCGACGGGCGCCACTCGCACCCGACGCAGGGATTGCTCGACATGTTCACGATCCGCCACTATAAGAACGAATTCTCAAGACTGCGCGTGGCGATCGTCGGCGACATCCTGCACTCGCGGGTCGCGCGCTCGCAGATCCACGCGCTCACCACGCTCGGCTGCCCCGAGATCCGCGTGATCGGGCCCAAGACGCTGCTGCCGAGCCATGTCGAGAATCTCGGTGTGCACGTCTATCACGAAATGCGCAAAGGATTGAAAGACGTCGACGTAGTCATGATGCTGCGGCTGCAGAACGAGCGCATGCAGGGGGCACTGCTGCCTTCCGCGCAGGAGTTCTACAAGTATTACGGTCTGACCGAAGACAAACTCGCGGCCGCCAGGCCCGACGCGATCGTGCTGCACCCCGGGCCGATGAACCGCGGCGTCGAGATCGACTCGAGTGTGGCCGACGGCAAGCAATCGGTGATCCTGCCACAGGTCACCTTCGGCATCGCGATCCGCATGGCGGTGATGAGCATACTGGCGGGAAACTAAAAGGCAACGATGAACGATGAACGCGGAGCGATGAACGCCAACCCGACCAGTGCGGCAGCAATTCGCCTTTCCCGTTCCGCGTTCCGCGATCGTCGTTCCGCGTTATGAAGATACACATCAAAAACGGCCGGGTGATCGATCCCAAGAACCGCGTCGACGCGCAGCGGGATGTCTTCATCGCGGCCGGCAAGATCGTGGCAATCGGCGCCGAGCCGAACGGTTTCACCGCCAACCGTGCC
>Ga0209343_10010300_pt1 | contig 10643 bp, 10 predicted proteins | sample RifCSPlowO2_02_FD_184026 | JGI IMG/M metagenome (GOLD analysis project Ga0209343, IMG submission 184026) | Groundwater microbial communities from Rifle, Colorado - Rifle CSP2_plank lowO2_0.2 (SPAdes) (version 2) | ecosystem: Environmental > Aquatic > Deep subsurface > Groundwater | place...
TGCCGACTCGGACCGGCGGCCGTCCCGGCTCACCGGTTATCGCCATATGCCCGCTGATCGCCTGAACGATGATGTCCAAGGCGGGATAATTCTTATATGCACCCTTGATGCCGAACCCTGTGACCGAACACTGGACCAGACGCGGGTTCATTGAGATTAAGGTCCCGTAATCGGTTTTTAGCCGCTCCAGAACACCGGGTCGGAAGTTATCCACCACCACGTCGGACACGCGCACAAGACGGTAAAACACCTCGCGACCGGTTTCCGTCTTGAGGTCTATTACAACGCTCTTCTTGTTTCGATTGAACGTTAAAAAAAGCCCGCTCTGCCCGCGGTAGTGCGCCACTGAGGGATTGCGACCGAGGTCACCCTGTGGTGACTCGATCTTGATGACTTCGGCGCCCAGATCCGACAGCACCTGCCCACCGTACGTACCAGCAATGATTTGGCCTAGCTCGAGTACACGCACGCCGCTTAGGGGGTAGGACATGTCAATAACTCACTCGAGGCGTACCGGCCAAGGTGTCTGGGCCTACGCTTGGCGCTGCGATGACGAACGTTTTCCTGCGTCCATCCCGATTCGCTGTTCTCGAAATAGCTGCTGGGCCATTTGGGATCGGCTCAACGCAATTCGTCTTCGTAGAGAACTGGTATGGGCCGACTGCTTCAACCGTTCGCGCATTGTGTTGTGAATATTTTCTAAGCCGCCGCAGCGAGGATCTCCAGCAACTGACCGGGGTGAGAAATCTTGCGAGGATTCGCATGAAGCCAGATTTCTCGCATGGTGCGATCGGAAATTGCTGCAAACTGCTCGCGTTCAACCCCCACCTGTACCAATCGAGTGGGCAGCCCGAGATCGGCGACGAACTGCGCAATAACATCAGGGGCCTCGTCACCCGGTCGGCCCATCGCTTCGGCGATTAGCCGCTGGCGATCAGCGTTTGCGGAACGGTTGTAGCGCAACACGTGTGAAAGCATTATGCAGGAGGTATAGCCATGAGGCACACCGCATGTGCCGCCGAGTACGTGTCCGATTGCGTGGCTGGCACCCATCTTCGCCCCCGCCATGCGCCCAGCCATCGCCAACCAGATGGCAAACTGGCAGTCTAGTCGCGCATCCATATCCGTTGGATCGCTCTTGACTCGAGGTAACGCTTGGCTAAGCAATCGCAGCGCTTGTAGAAAGCTAGCATCGCTTAAGGGGTTCGAGAATTGGGAAGAGAGTCCCTCAGCAGCGTGATCCACCGCACGAACGCCGGTTGATAGCCACACCCATAAAGGAGTGTGTACGGTAGAGAGGGGATCAAGAATGATGACGCGCGGTATCAAGGCCGGATGTCGGTACGCATGTTTCACTTTGCTGCGGTGGTCCGTGCAGCCCGCCTCAGCATGAAATTCGCCCGCTGAAAGAGTAGTTGGAATTGCGATTTGGTCCACTGTCGGGCCTTCGTAGTCCGGAGCGTAGCCAGTGCCGTCCGGATTGATCACTACGCGAAACGCGTCAAAACGGTCGAGATCGGAGATATCATGCCGTAAGCAGAGCCGCACCATCTTACCGGCATCGGTAACGGAGCCACCGCCGAAGGTGACGATTAAGTCTGCATTGGCAGTCCTCGCCGCATGAGCTGCATCCAGCACGTCGTCTCTCGGAGCGTGCGAGGCTATCCGGTCATAGACGCCAGCGTATCGGCTGCCAAGCGCATTTCGCACCTGTGCCACCTCGTCGGTGGAACGGTTCATGGTGCCACTAACAATAAGAAAAACGCGGTTCTTGTTTAAGCGCTCCGCCTCTATGCGAAGCCCTTGGGCAGCTGATTGACCATAAACGATTCGATCGATGGCCGGAAAAACAAACATCCCCGATTGCACGTCCAGGTTCCTATTGAGTGTTATGAAATAGCGTCTGAACCACGATTCAGAAACTGACTACCTTAGAGCCGCACTTAGGCATCTCGCGCCCTCGCGCATTGCGCGCCTCACAGCGCTTCTGCACATCAAGCCACTCTTATTACGCTGCCTATACATCACCCGTACTTTTTCCGTATCTCTTCTTCCGGCAGATACTTCGATTCAAGTTCTTTAATATCTGACAGCCCGGAAAACTTGTGAAAGTCTTCAGTGGGATGGGCCATCAGCTGTTTTTCGAACTCTATTTCCCCTTGTTCTTCTCCTTGTATGACAGCCGCCCCATAGTCCCATACCGCCTTCATGCTGACTCGCATGGCCGCCGTGGAGATATTGATGACTTTGTATCCCATCCTAGCGATGTCCCTGAATGTCACGGGCGACTCATGCCACTTAAAGCGGGTGCAATAATTGAAGAACAACGGCAGATCGGGGTACACCTTGTGTATCTCGTCGGCAAACATGCTCGGATATCGGGTATCCGCGGAGGGGAACTCGCAAAAAAGCATATCAGCGCCGGCACCTGCGTATGCCTTTCCTCTATTCAACGCCTCTTCGTATCCGCCACCCACGGCCGAGATCGCATCAGTTCTCGCCATAATAAGAAAGTCTTTATCCTTTCTTGCATCGATGGCTGCTCGGATTTTGCCGACAGCCTCCTCGATCGGAACAATCATTTTTCCGGCGGCGTGCCCGCATCTTTTAGGTAGGACCTGGTCTTCCAGGTGAATGCCCGCCACCCCGGCGGCTTCGTAGTCCTGCACAGTTCGGATTACGTTTATTGCGTTTCCATATCCCGTGTCTGCATCAGCAAGTACCGGCACGTTGATAGCTCTGGCTATATTTCTCGCATTGGTCACCATTTCAGTTTCAGTGATCACTCCTATATCCGGAAGACCAAGCAGGGTGAGGGAAGTGTCATGACCGCCCATGTAGACAAACTTAAAGCCGAGCTTCTCCGCAATCATTGCCTGCAAAGCATTGTGTATACCGAACGTGAAGATGTAATTTTCGGTCTTAAGTAAGTGTCGCAATTTTTGTTTCGTGTTCATTTATCGTCGCAGTCCCGATGTGAGTGTGATAAAGCCCAATCGTCCTATTACTCGACTCGAATGTTCGCGGCTCTGACCACTCGCTCCCATTTCGGTTGATCCCGCTTGATAAGCGCTGTCAGCTCCTCGGGTGTACTACTTACCGGCTCTAGGCCGATCGCGGAGAATCGATCTTTCACTGCCGCCGACCTTAAGACCTTTACGACCTCGGCGTTCGTCTTAGCAAGAATATTGGGCGAAATTCCTCCCGGGAAAGCGAGGGCGTACCAAACGTTAAATTCGAATCCGGGCAAGCCCGCCTCAGCGACCGTCGGCAAGTGCGGGGCCACAGCTGATCGCTTGGCTCCGGTCACGGCGAGCACTTTGATCCTCCCGCCCTTGAGGTGAGACATCACATTTGCGAGCCCAGGCATTATCATCTCTATCTCTCCGCTCATGACTGCGATGAGCCCAGGGCCTATGCCTCGATAGGGAACGTGCCCCAGTGAAATACCAGCAGTGAGCTGCAGCAATTCTGGACCGAGATGAGCCGCTGTACCGTTACCTCCTGAGCCATATCTGATGCTCCCCGGCCGCTTCTTGGCGAGAGCAATCAATTCCTTGACCGAACTGACGGGTAATGAAGGATGCACAGCGATAACGAACGGCTGGTCCGCCACTAAGGAAATCTGCGCGAGATCTTTCTCCGGATCGTAGGGAAGTTTGCGATAAAGCACCGGCGCAAATGAGAAATGTCCTATGCTGCCAAGCAGCATGGTGTACCCATCCGGTGCCGCCCTCGTAAGCAACGCAACGGCAGGTATGCCGCCCGCTCCGCCTCGATTATCCACTACCACCGTCTGTCCCCAGCTGTCGCTGAGCCCCTGCCCTATCATGCGACCGACGAGGTCAGTGCCGCTCCCAGCTGCTGATGGCACTATCAATCTCACCGGTTTATTCGGGTAGGTGGCCGCGGAGTTATTCGCTGGCGTTTGCTGCGCCAGAGCCTGCCCTGTCAGCGCTATGGTGATTGCTATAGCAACCCCGCGGCCCGCGAGACAGATCGCGTGCTTTGCCTGGAACACAGCTGCCTTGCACGAAAAAAAACGTCCCCACAGCATAAAAACCTCCCAAAGCACTGGACTGTTTGATCTATGTGACTTGCAACGACTCCTAGCTATCCAAATAATTCAAGGTACAAAGCACTAATCTGAGGCTTCCGCTAAGCCTCAACATGTTTTAAGCCTGTACTTTTCCAGCTTTTCATCATCAAGAAAAACGCCAAGACCGGGGCCAGACGGCAGAGACAAGGCGCCGAGCGAGATATCGAGCCGAGAAGTCGTAATCGAGTCCACCATTTTGAGCGGTCCAACGCATTCGAGCCCAGTGACCACGTTATGAGAGACGGCTCCGAGCGTGATTTCGGCAAGCGTGCTAATGTCGAGCCCGAAGCCATGGCCGATTACGCAAGGTATCCCGGCTGCCTCAGCAGTCGCCAACAATTGTATTGCGCGATGAAATCCTCCCTGTTCTTTGATTCCCAGTTTCACCGTATCAGCCGCCTCAGCCTTAATGACCGCAAGCAGGCTCGCAAGGTCCGTAACTGATTCGTCGGCCATTACGGGGATGCCTCCTTCACGGCGAACGCGTGCCAAGCCGTCCAAATCGTCGCGCCGAGCTGGCTGTTCGAAATGCTGTAGGTCGAATTTCTTCACGGCCTTCGCAAGCCGGATCGAGGTCAAAGCGTCGTAGCTTTCATTTGCGTCGATGCGCAGTGCCACTTCTGAGCCAACGGCAGCACGAACCGCAGCGATACGATCACAATCTGCATCAATGCCGCTACCGACTTTTATCTTTGCCGAGCGAAATCCAAGTTTTTTCCATCGAAGAGCTTCGGCGGCCGCTGCGTCTGGAGTCAATAGCCCAATCCACGCGTTAAATTCCAGCCGGTCCTTTACGGCTCCGCCAAGATACGTGTGAACTGGCACGCCGCCTCGCCTCGCTGCCAGATCGACACAAGCCATCTCCACGGGAACCTTTGCAGCCGTGTCGCCAGGCACGCTCCGTTCAAGAACTAAACGCAGTTTGTTGATGTTTGTCGGGTCGACGCCGATCATGGCCGGGGCGATCCGCGATCGTAGAAGCTTCAGCAGATCCTCAACGGATTCAGCTGCCTGCGGACTCGGAATCGGTTCGACGCTACCAAGGCCAATTGTTCCGTCATTGGCCGTTACTCTAACGACCGCGCTTTTTTGCGCCGTCTTAGCGCCTTTACCGCTCGCAAAGTTGCCAACGAGGGGAATCTGTACACCGAACACTTCTACGCGCTCTATCTTCATATCGATCGCAACCATGTCCAGTTGTCTTGTCGCGCCCGCAGTTGAAAGGGCGGGCACATTGTTAGAAACAATTTGCGCATGAAAAGCAGCTATTCGACTCGCATGCCAGACACTCGAACTGCCCGCCGGTAGTCTTCGACCTTGCGTTCTATAAATGCCCGGAAATCCGCTGCAGTAGTTGTCATTGGTGTTGCTCCACGAGCAGACAACTGTTCCCTCGACTCCGTGGTACTAAACGCTTTTTTAAGTTCTCCATTGAGCTTGGCAATCAGGGCGCGAGGCGTTCCCGCTGGAGCGAGGACCCCATACCAGCCTATCGCCTCATAGCCGGGAACGGACTCGGCAATCGCCGGCAGATCTGGAGCTAGCGGACTACGCTCCAGGCTTGTTACACCGAATGCTTTAACCCTGCCTGCCTTAATGAGCGGAGTAACAGCCGTTGTGACGGCGAATGCCAGCTGCACTTGTCCGCCCATGACATCGGTGAGCGCTGGGCCCAATCCCTTGTACGGTATGTGCACCATGTTCGTGCCGCTCATACTCTTGAACATTTCACCCGCCAGATGGACTGCTGAACCGGTGCCGCTCGACGCGTAATTAAGCTTTCCAGGCATCGACTTCGCTAAGGCGATTAAATCAGGGACAGAAGTTGCAGGAAAGGAGTGGCTGCCCACGAGGATGAAGGGCGCCGTACCGAGAAGCGTGACAGGCGCAAAATCGTTCTGGAGGTCGTAATTGAGTTTTTTGAACAAGGCGGTCGAGATTGCGTTGCTCGATGTCACAAGCATCAGGGTATAGCCGTCAGGCGCGGCCTTTGCTGCAATCTCGCCTCCAATGTTTCCGCCGGCGCCCGGGCGGTTATCTACGACTACCTGTTGCCCTAAAGCATCACTTAACTTGAGCGCCACTAACCGCGCCACTACGTCGGAGCCGGATCCCGCCGAATTTGTAACAAGCAGGCGTATGGTTTTCGTCGGATAGCGGACGGCAGGGTGGTCTGAAACGCCACGTGAGTCAGCCGCTTCCGCCGCGAGTGCTTGCGCCAAAATGAGTGCAAAAATGGCCGCCCACCACTTGGACCCACCACGTCTGATCTCGAATGCCATACCTTCCTCCACGAGACGCGCAAGCGCTGCCGCGAATTGTTTTCAGTGCAACCGAATAACGAAGCTGTGAACGACCGTTTGCCTCCACCTCCATCGCATCTAAGCGCTTATGCACGCCCCCAACCGCTTTTCATATCTCAGCTTCGCGACAGCACGCGTCATAAAAATGGGGACAAGGAGCGTAGCGAACGGACCCCACTACCTCTTAACCGTCCGCCACACTATCGGGGCGTTCCCGTGACCGCCTTTCCAACTCGATGTAATACCGTCTACACCACCCCGAGGCCGTCCTTGTCGACTGGCTGATGCCACAGAAGCGATTTTCCGCGTGCGCCGACATCAGTGTGCTCAGCCGGTTTGTCTAACTCGTACATTTTTCGGAAAACGGGATCGTTTTCCAGCCTCAATGCTTTTAACGCATTCTTGTACAGGATTCTGTCCAGGACTTCTTTTTTCCACGAGAACTTACTGAAGAACTCTTCCACATACTCCTTGATTGGATAAAAAGGATAGGCGCTACCGAACAGAAACTGATCCGCCATTCCCATGTACTCTTCATTCACGACGCGCTCCCAAATTTCCCCGCCAAGATCGAATATGCGCTCATCCGGAGAAGGGAAGATATTGGGATACTTGCCGGCCACCATGATGAGCTCCGTGAAATAGGGATAGCAACCGTGCCCGCAGATGATATTAAGATCCGGGAAATCTTCCGCTACTTCCTCATAGTACCTGGGGTGTCCGTACTCCAATCTCTTATGGCCAGCGATAACCGACGTTTGAAAAATTACCGGCACTCCCAAGTCGACGCATCGTTGATAAATCGGATACATTTTCCGATCGTTAACAAAGCAACCTGGAGACCGTCCAGGTTCAAGATAGACCGCTTTAAGACCCAGTTCTTCGACACATCGTCTGATTTCAGACAAGGCATTATGGAATTTATTGCCTGCGTCTATCCCGGCGACGCCAATAAACTTGCCATAGTGCTCTTTTTGCACTTCGGCCATTAAATCGTTAGACGTAGTGCGATCCGGATAAACGCGCCGTCCGATCTTAATGCCGGGACTATTACCCGATACGGAAACCGCGGTCGTTATGCCCGCTTCTCCTATCTCCTTGAAAAACGCCTCGTTGGTTCCTTCGACAAGAGCCGGTATGCGATTAATGTTGACGCCCAGTCTCGTTGCGAAATATTTCCCCGCTTCTTTCGAAGTTAACCTGCACCTCATATCGATGATTTTCACTTAAGCTCCCTTGGACAAAGTAAGTTGCACTAAACGCGACCGTGCTAGCCACCTTAATTTCATACGAACCCGAAATGAGCACGCTCTTTGTTGGACATATCTTCTGAGACCGGCGGCCGATACATGAGCTTTCTGCTCAGCTTCAGGCCCAGTTTCTGTAAGTCGACAAGGCTTTCGGCCGTCTTGACGGCAACGCTGACAGGGTCCATGACAGGCACACCGTCGATGTCAAATACCCCTTCGACCGCCAGCATTGGGCCAAGCCCAGCGCATCCGGTTATCACAATCTCAGCCCCGTCCTTGATGCACTCCCTCGCCACCTTGATGTACTCATTCACAGCGACCTTGACGTCCGCGGCCTTGCCGCTGGTGCCCGCTGCACCATATATCTCTAAAGGTATATGTCTGACCGGCCTGTTCGAAATAAGCTGTTCAGTAAGACCGTACTTGTCGATTACATCGTAGGTCTTTAGAACGCCCTTTTCGGCTACTGCGATAATGGCAATGGATCGCTTCTTTTTCGCCAGCAAGGACGCATAAGCCATGGAGGCTTCCGCCAGGCCCACCACCGGGATCCGCGCTACTTCTCGGGCCGCCTCAAGTCCCGGATCGAAATAGCAGGCGATGACCGCAGCGTCATAGCCTTGCTTTTGTGCTTGCAGTACTGCCTCAACGTTATACGCGCTTTGTAACAGTTCAAAGTACAGGCCTTCTACGTATGCGCGATGACTGTGGGTATGTTTTGCCAGATTCACTATTTCAAGCTCAGTGTCCGATGAAACGATTTGCTTCTGCATAAGGACCTGCAACCACTGCTGCCGATGTACCAAGCGGGGCCCTTCTGCGGAAGTGACCAAACAAATCTTCATGCTCATAGGAAACGCTCCTCTTCGTTCTGGTGTTTGGGTTGTTGCATTTCGATAAAGAGGGACAGGAAGGTCCTGGGCTTAGTTGTTTGGGAACATCGCAGACAGATTCCTTAGCCTTTGATTCCTGCGTCCTTAATCACCTTGCCCAACTTGTTCATTTCAGATTTGACCCAGGCCGTAAGTTGATCGGGCGAACTGCCGACGATTTCTAACCCGGCCCTCGCAAGCCGATCCTTCGCGCCTGCGTCGTTAACCGCGCGCACCACCTCGTGATTGAGTCGATTGACCAGTGCTGGGGAAATACCGGCCGGCGCAAATACGCCAAAGGGTGCTACCAATTCATACCCCGGAACGCCGGACGCTGCGATCGTAGGCAAACCTGGAAAGAGCGCAGATGGCCGTCCACTCGTCACAGCCAAAGCTCTCAATTTGCCCCCCTCTATATGCGCCTTCGTGGATGCAGCACTACCGAACGTCAAGTGCATTCGGCCCGCGATCAAATCGGTGATCGCTGCACCGGGGCTCTTGTAGTTAATCCACATTATGTTGACGCCGGCCATAGCCTTAAAGAGCTCTCCCGCAAGATGACTTGCAGAACCGCTTCCAGCCGTGCCGAAATTAAGCTCTCCGGGTTTGGCTTTGGCGAGGCCGATCAACTCTTTTACCGACTTTGTTGGCAAGGACGGATGGACGGCCAGAATGTTGGTCGAGGTGACCGCCAGGGAAATGGATGTAAAGTCTTTAATAGGGTCGTACGGGACGTTGTCCCGCAAAAACGGCAAAAGCCAGAGGGCGCTACCGGAGACAAGGAGCGTGTAGCCATCCGGCGGCGCCTTGGACACTATGTCTCCGGGGATCACGCCGCTAGGACGATTCTCTACAATCACCTGTTCACCCAAACTGGTTGTCATTCCATGCGCTATCAGACGCGCGGTAAAATCGTTTCCTCCTCCGAGCCCAGATGCGACGATGCGAATCGGCTTTTTCGGATAATCCTGGCCCGGCACGGCATTCGCCCACAACACCGCCGTTGCCAGAAAAAAAGAGCGCATAACCAAGCGCGGCGTCGTCATAGAACCTCCTCGATGAAGACTTGATAGACGATTCATTGCTGTCATCCCGAAACTCTTCGAGCTATTAGATGCTCCGGCTGAGCCCTCCGTCTATATTGATTGCTGCTCCTGAAATCATTCCGGCACTCGATGATGCAAGAAACAGAACGAGCGCGGCGATGTCCTGCACTTTTACGACGCGCCCCATCGGCACTTCGCGGAGCATGTGCATTTCCGCTTCGGCTTCCGGCACACCGAGCTCACGAGCAGTCACCGATACGAGCTCGCGCCAGCGTCCGGTGTCGGTGGGGCCGGGATTTATGGCATTGACGGTAATTCCTTGCGCTCCCAGCTCGTTGGCCAGTGCTTTCGTGACACTCAAGGTGGCCATATTGATTGGCCCGCCCATTGCCTCCACCTCCATCGCATCTAAGCGCTTATGCACGCCCCCAACCGCTTTCCATATCTCGATTTCACGAAAGCGCGTTTCATAAAGCTTGGGACAAGGAGCGCAGCGAGCGGAAGCTTGCGTGCATCACCGAAGAGGGCTTACTTCTCCCGCTAAACAAGAAGAAGAAAGCCGACCCGCAGCGCTATCAACTCATCAGCTGGAGCGACGAGTTGCGGGCTGTCATCGCACGCGTGCTCGAGCTCCGTGCCAAGGTGCGCTGCGGGCAAAAGGACGTTAAGGACTTGGACACTGCACCGCTGTTCCTCAACCGCAAGGGCAAGGCCTGGACCAAGACCGGGTTCAATTCACAATGGCATCGCGCCACGCGTGCGGCCGGTTTCAAAAAGAACGAGTTTCACTTCCACGACATCAAGGCGAAGTCGGTAAGCGACAGCCCGAACGAGTCGGATGCCCAGAACCGCGGTGGCCATCTCGACCCACGCACCACGCGGCGAGTCTACCGTCGAAAACCGGTGGAAGTGATCCCGCTGCCCCAAGTCAGCAAGAAGATCAGTTAGAGAATTCGTCAGAGAATTTGTCAGCTCGACTCAGGAATTTGTCGGTCGGGCCGACGAAGCGCTTGTAAGTCCTTGAATTTTGGTCGGGGCGGTGAGATTTGAACTCACGACCACCGGCACCCCAT
>Ga0209343_10010304_pt1 | contig 10642 bp, 10 predicted proteins | sample RifCSPlowO2_02_FD_184026 | JGI IMG/M metagenome (GOLD analysis project Ga0209343, IMG submission 184026) | Groundwater microbial communities from Rifle, Colorado - Rifle CSP2_plank lowO2_0.2 (SPAdes) (version 2) | ecosystem: Environmental > Aquatic > Deep subsurface > Groundwater | place...
CACCGTCTTGCTGCGAAGCGTCAGCGTGTTGTCTTGCATCGAGCTTTTGATATCCCTGAACCCCAGTTCGATTTCCCAGCGTTCGTGATACAGCGTGGCGACCTGCTTGGCGCTAAATTGCTTGGCCGGTAGCGAGGTAAACACCGTTTTGTCTTTGCCTTGCACCTCATAGGTGACCGCGCGAACCTGCCAGTGCTCCGGCAACTGTGGGTTTTTCTTTCGCGCCTGAGGGGATACGCGCATTTGTACCAAGCAGTCGCCATCGCCGTAGCGTTCGAGCTCGGTCGATACCAGGGCCTTGCGCTCAGGAATCATCCAGTGCCGATTGGGCGCACCGTTTTGGATGCTCAAGAGTAGGTCTGCGCTGAAGAAACCTTTATCCAGCAGGGTCACCGAGTCTGCCGGAATGGCGCCGACAAATTCACTGGCCAGCGGAATTTCACCTTTGCGGTAAGGGCTGATGGCGGCACTGGCGAACACATGGGAGCGGACATTGATCAAGGCGACCAGGCGCAGCATCGGATAAGGCGTTTGCCGTGTGCTCGAGGTATTGCCCGAGCCAAAATGCTCGCGTAACTCAGCGGTTTCCTGGGTTCTAAACAACGCCCCGTCGACCGCGAAGACTTGCAGTCCATGCCACTGATCCTGCGGATAACGCTCAAACCCCCAGACATTGGCGCATTGTTGGAATAGCCATTCGACGGGCTGCTTGCCCAGACGCTGGCGAGCGTGGGAAAGTGTGCTTTTGGCCAGCAGGACATCATTGGCCAAGCCTTCGGCGCAGACATTAAGGCGACGGGCGACCTCGGTAATCGGCTCGCTGCGAAAAAGCGCCATACCGACCACCAGCCACAAAACCATATCCGCAGGTAAGCGGCGCCGGCGAATAGTCGCCTGGTCGGCCAACAGTGCGGCGACTTCAATCCATTCCTGCGGAATATGCTGGGCAAAGGTGTCCAGCCGCGCCAAAGACTGCCCGGCAGCTTCCAGTACGTCACTCAAATCCTGCGCAATAGACATAAAAAATCCGGAACCTGATGAAGGTTCCGGATTCTCCTGCTGAACAAGGATTAGTCAACAATCCTTAAGTGAACAGCATTGCGCTTCAGAGCGGGGCTTTCGAGGGGACTCAGCGGAAACGCCGCCCCGGATCGTCCTGACTGACTTCCAAGGACAGGCCCTCGGTCATGCTGCTCAGGTGATCGCCATCGGTTTCCGAGCCGAGCTTGATCATCAGGCGCAGGTCGTTGGCCGAGTCTGCGTACAGCAGGGCATCTTCGTAGGTGATTTCGCCCTGGCTGTAGAGGTTGTACAGCGCCTGGTCGAAGGTCTGCATGCCCAGCTCGGTGGAGCGCTTCATCAAGGCCTTGAGTTCATGCACCTCGCCCTTGCGGATCAGGTCGGCGGCCAGCGGGGTGTTGATCAGCACCTCGATCACCGCGCGGCGCCCCTTGCCATCCGGGGTCGGTATCAGCTGCTGGGCGACTATGGCCTTGAGGTTGAGCGACAGGTCCATCCACACCTGATTCTGCCGGTCCGCCGGGAAGAAGTTGATGATGCGGTCCAGCGCCTGGTTGGCGTTGTTGGCGTGCAGGGTGGCCAGGCACAGGTGGCCGGTTTCGGCGAAGGCCACGGCGTGATCCATGGTTTCGCGGGTGCGCACCTCACCGATCAGAATCACGTCAGGAGCCTGGCGCAGGGTGTTCTTCAGCGCCACCTCGAAGGACTCGGTATCGATACCCACTTCACGCTGGGTGACGATGCAACTCTGGTGCTGATGGATATATTCGATCGGGTCTTCGATGGAGATGATATGGCCGCTGCTGTTCTTGTTGCGGTAACCGATCATCGCCGCCAGTGAGGTGGATTTACCGGTACCGGTGGCGCCGACGAACAGCACCAGGCCACGCTTGGTCAGGGCCAGCTTCTTGAGGATCTCCGGCAACTTGAGGTCGTCGATGGTCGGGATATTGGTCTCGATGCGGCGCAGCACCATGCCCGCCAGGTTGCGCTGATAGAAGGCACTGACGCGAAAACGGCCGATGCCGCGGGCGCTGATGGCGAAGTTGCACTCATGGTTCTCGGCGAAGTCGCGGCGCTGTTGCTCGTTCATCACCGAGTGCACGGTTTCGCGGGTTTGTTCGGGGGACATGGCCGTCTTGGTGATCGGCATGATCTTGCCGTTGACCTTCATCGACGGTGGCACACCGGCAGTGATAAACAGGTCGGAGCCGCCCTTCTCGACCATCAGGCGCAGCAGTTTCTCGAATTCCATACCTTGTCTCGCCCATCTGCATCACGCGTTTTTGCCAAAACCAGCAGGTGGCGCGTGTTGTCTCGCCGCTGGCCTGCACCCGGCGGCATGGGCCGCTGGGCATACCTTGATTAGAAGTTTTCCGGCGTTTTGGCCTTCTCGCGGGCCGCATCGCGGCTGACTATACCCTTGGTCACCAGGGTCTTCAGGCAAGAATCCAGGGTCTGCATACCCAGTGAACCACCGGTCTGGATCGCCGAGTACATCTGCGCCACCTTGTCCTCGCGGATCAGGTTACGGATCGCCGGAGTCCCTATCATAATCTCATGAGCCGCCACCCGCCCGCCGCCGATCTTCTTCAGCAGGGTCTGGGAGATCACCGACTGCAGGGATTCGGACAGCATCGAACGGACCATGGATTTCTCTTCAGCGGGGAACACGTCGACCACCCGGTCGATGGTCTTGGCCGCCGAGGTAGTGTGCAGCGTGCCGAATACCAGGTGCCCGGTTTCCGCGGCGGTCAGCGCCAGGCGAATGGTTTCCAGGTCGCGCATCTCGCCCACCAGAATGATGTCCGGGTCTTCGCGCAGGGCCGAGCGCAGCGCCTCGGAGAAGCCCAGGGTATCGCGGTGCACCTCGCGCTGGTTGACCAGGCACTTCTTCGATTCGTGGACGAATTCGATGGGGTCTTCGATGGTCAGGATATGGTGGTACTTGTTGCTGTTGAGGTAGTCGAGCATGGCCGCCAATGTGGTCGACTTACCCGAACCGGTGGGGCCGGTGACCAGCACCAGGCCGCGCGGCACGTCGGTGATCTTGCGGAACACCTCGCCCATGCCGAGGTCTTCCATGCTCAGCACCTTGGACGGAATGGTGCGGAATACCGCGCCGGAGCCGCGGTTCTGGTTGAAGGCGTTGACCCGGAAACGCGCCACGCCCGGCACCTCGAAGGAGAAGTCGGTCTCGAGGAATTCTTCGAAATCCTTGCGCTGCTTGTCGTTCATGATGTCGTAGATCAGCGCATGCACCTGCTTATGATCCAGCGCCGGCAGATTGATCCGGCGCACATCGCCGTCGACCCGGATCATCGGCGGCAGACCAGCGGAGAGATGCAGGTCCGATGCACCTTGCTTGGCGCTGAAGGCAAGCAGCTCAGTGATATCCATGGGACTCCCTAATGACAAGCAAGCAGGTAGAATGCCGCAAACCCCAGGCGGCGGGCGCAGGTAATGTCCACGATAGCAGAGAATATTGCAAAGGTCGGAGCGCGCATCCGTGAGGCGGCGCAAGCCTCGGGGCGCGATTGTGCGGGCATTGGCCTGCTGGCGGTGAGCAAAACCAAACCGGCCGCCGCCATTCGCCAGGCCAATGCCTGCGGGGTGGCCGACTTTGGCGAAAACTACCTGCAGGAAGCCCTGGAAAAGCAGCGTGAGCTGAGCGACCTGGCCTTGATCTGGCACTTTATCGGCCCCATTCAATCGAACAAGACCAAGCCAATCGCGGAGCATTTTGCCTGGGTGCACTCGGTCGATCGCCTCAAGGTGGCCGAACGCCTGTCGGCCCAGCGCCCACCCCATTTACCGCCGCTGAATATCTGCCTGCAGGTCAATGTCAGCGGTGAACCCAGTAAATCCGGCTGCAGCCCGGAGCAATTGCCGGCGCTGGCACAGGCGGTTACACAACTGCCCAACATCCGGCTGCGTGGATTGATGACAATTCCCGAACCGACGGACGACCGGGCGCTGCAACATGCCGCCTTTGCCCGTTTGCGCGAACTGCAGAACAGCCTGAACCTGGGCCTCGATACCCTGTCCATGGGCATGAGCCACGACCTGGAGGCCGCCATCGCCGAAGGCGCAACCTGGGTACGGATTGGCACCGCCCTGTTCGGCGCCCGCGATTACAGCCACGGCTGATTGAATTTGCCTTCACTTTATTAAGGAAGCCCGTTATGACCACTCCCTGCATTGCCTTTATCGGCGCCGGCAATATGGCCGCCAGCCTGATCGGCGGCTTGCGCGCCCAGGGCGTCGACGCCAGCGCCATTCGCGCCAGCGACCATGGTGCCGAACAGCGCGCCAAGATCAGCGCCGGCTATGCCATCGAGACCTTTGCCAGCAACGCCGAAGCCAGCCAAGGCGCGGACCTGATAGTGCTGGCGGTGAAACCCCAGGTGATGAAAGAGGTGTGCCTGGACCTGGCCCCGCACTTGGGCGACCACCAGCTGGTGGTCTCGATTGCCGCCGGCATCGGCTGCGCCAGCCTGGAACACTGGCTCGGCCCGCGCGCCATAGTGCGCTGCATGCCCAATACCCCGGCGCTGCTGCGTCAGGGCGTCAGCGGCCTCTATGCCAACGCCAAGGTTTCCGCCACGCAGCGCCAGCAAGCCGAACAACTGCTCAGCGCGGTGGGCCTGGCGCTGTGGCTGGAGCAGGAGTCCTTGATCGATGCCGTCACCGCGGTGTCCGGCAGCGGCCCGGCCTACTTCTTCCTGCTGATGGAAGCCATGACCGCCGCCGGCGAGCGGCTCGGCCTGCCGCGCGAGATCGCCGCACAGCTGAGCACACACACCGCCCTCGGCGCCGCACGCATGGCCACCGAGAGCGATGTGGAGGCCAGTGAGCTGCGCCGCCGCGTCACCTCGCCGGGCGGCACCACCGAAGCGGCGATCAAAACCTTCCAGGCCGGCGGTTTCGACGCATTGGTACAGCAGGCGCTGGACGCCGCCGCCAACCGCTCGGCCGAACTCGCCGTGCAACTGGGTCAATAATCAGCTGGATCACTAAGGAGCCTGCATGTCCGGATTCGCGGAAGCCCTCATCTATATAGTCCAGACCCTCGGCAGCCTGTACCTGCTGATCGTGCTGCTGCGCTTTATCCTGCAACTGGTGCGCGCCGACTTCTACAACCCGCTCAGCCAGTTCATCCTGAAAGCCACCCAGCCACTGCTCAAGCCGCTGCGCCGGGTGATTCCCGGGCTCGGCGGGCTGGATCTCGCCTCGCTGGTGCTGGCGATACTGGTACAGCTGCTGCTGATGCTGGTGGTGATCCTGATCGCCGGCGCCAACCCGCTGAGTGTCGGCCTGCAACTGCTGGTGTGGACGATCATTGCCCTGACCTCGCTGTGCCTGAAGATCTTCTTCTTCGCCATGATCATCAGCGTGATCCTCTCCTGGGTCGCCCCGGGCAGCTACAACCCCGGCGCACAGCTGGTCAACCAGATCTGCGAACCGCTGCTGGCGCCCTTCCGCAAGCTGATCCCGAACCTCGGTGGCCTGGACATCTCGCCGATCTTCGCCTTTATCCTGCTGAATCTGCTGGATCGCTTCGTGATTGGCAACCTCGCGGCCATGAGCGGCATGCCGGCCATGCTCAGCCCATTTATCTGATATGAGCTGGTACCGCTGGGACGGCCAGGACCTGATCCTCGACTGCCACCTGCAGCCCAAGGCCAGTCGCGATGAGTTCGCCGGGCTGCACGGTGAGCGGCTGAAAATCCGCCTCACCGCGCCGCCGCTGGAGGGCAAGGCCAACGCCCACCTGCTGGCCTTCCTGGCCGCGGCCTTCGCCGTCAGCAAAAGCCAGGTGAGCCTGGAAAGCGGCCAGCAGAGCCGGCAGAAGCGCGTGCGGATCAGACAACCGCAACGGCTTCCGGCGGAACTCGGACTGACCGTTGAGTCACCCTGACCGACCATAAGACGGGACGATGACGACGTGCAATTGACGCCATGCGTATGAACCGCATAATGCCAAGCAGCCCACGCCACTAGATTCGCGGGTTTGGCGTGATGACCAAGGCTCTATTGCCGAACCTGCCGCGCCAGCCATAGACCACGGCAGTGCGGTAAGCGGTGCTCCAGGGTCCCGGGAACCTAGCCCGCGGACCGGCTCCATAAGGATGTGTCAACCAGAGGAAAGCCCGGATGAGCATGGAACGTCTCAGTCAACAGGTCGATGGCTACGTCGCCTGGAAGCGCGAGTTGATGCGCGAGATCACCCGCTACCGCAGCTGGCTGGTGAATAACCGGCTCAACTCTGAAACGGTGGAAGCCAAGCTCGAGCGCGCGCTGAAACTGCTGCGCACCGACCACATCACCCTGGCCTTCGTCGGCGAGTTCTCCCGCGGCAAGACCGAGCTGATCAACAGCCTGTTCTTCTCCCAGTACGGCCAGCGCATGCTGCCGTCCCAGGCCGGGCGCACCACCATGTGCCCCACCGAGCTGTTCTTCGACCCGCGCTCGGAGCGCTCCTATATCCGCCTGCTGCCCATCGAGACGCGCATCGCCGAGGCCAGCATCGCCCAATTCAAGCGCATCCCGCGGCACTGGGTGAATATCCCCCTGGACCTCAGCGACCCGGACAACATGGTCCAGGCCTTTATCCAGGTGGCCAAGACCAAGCCCATGGCGGTCGAGCAGGCCATCGCCCTGGGCTTCCACCCGGACATGCTGGAAAGCACCCACAAGCCCGGCGAAGTGCTGGTACCGGCCTGGCGCCATGCCATGGTCAACCTCGACCACCCGCTGCTGCGCCAGGGCCTGCGCATCCTCGACACCCCCGGCCTGAATGCCCTCGGCAGCGAGCCGGAACTGACCCTGTCGATGCTGCCAAACGCCCAGGCGATCATCTTCCTGCTGTCCGCCGACACCGGGGTGACCGCCAGCGACATGGCGGTCTGGCAGCAGCATATCCGCCAACTCGACGAAGACACCCAGACCTGCCTGTTCGCCGTGCTAAACAAGATCGACGTGCTGTGGGACGACCTGGCCGGCGAGGCCTTCGTGCAGAACGCCATCGCCCAGATCCAGAGCAGCACGGCCAGGCAGCTCGGCATCGATGCCTCCGAGGTGCTGCCGCTCTCGGCCAAGCAAGCGATGCTGGCCAAGGTGCGCAAGGACCCGGAACTGCTGGCCCGCAGCCAGATGAGCAACCTGGAGAACCTGCTCTGCGAACGCATCATCGCGCAGAAGGAACGCCTGCTCGAAGACCGCGTGGTCAACCAGGTGCTGGCCCTGCTGCAGAACAGCGAGCACGTGCTCAAGCTGCGCCTGGAAAAGGTCAACGAGCAGCAAGCACTGCTCAGCAACCACCAGCATGACAACGGCCAGCTGCTGTTCGAACTGACCGCCAAGACCAAGGAAGACCACAGCCAGCACCACCGTCGCCTGCTCGGCCTGAAAACCAACCAGCGCCTGCTCAAGCGCCAGGGCGATCTGCTGCGCCAAGCGGCACGCGGCGAGCGCCTGGACGAACACCTGAACAAGGTGCGCAGAAACCTCACCGGCAGCTGGACCACCCTGGGCATCAACCAGGCCATCCTGCACTTCTTCCGCTCGGTGGAGCACGACCTGCATAACCTGGCCCAGGAAGCCGAGATGGCCAACAAGATGGTCGCGGCCATCTACCGCCGACACAACGAAGAAAACCCGCTGCACGGCATCGACGCACCGCAGTTCAACACCACACGCCACCTGCGCGAGCTCGACCAGCAGCGGGCCAAGGCCGACCAGTTCCGCCTGCACCTGAAAACCCTGCTCACCGAGCAGCGCAGTCTGAGCAAACGCTTCTTCGCCACCCTGGTGCAGGAAGTCATAGGCCTGCACCAGCGCCTGCGCCAGGAGGCCGAGCAGTGGGCCAGCGACGCCCTGATGCCGCTGATGCAACACTGCCTGGAGAACAAGCAGCTGCTGGAAACCCATATGCTCCGGCTCAAGGCCCTGGCCCAGGAAACCCAACAGGCGCGCCAGCGTGGCCAGCAACTGGGACGTTACTGCAGCGAGCTGGAACAGCAGCTGACCCAGGCCAGCGAGATGTTGCGCATCCTGCGCCGCCCGGCGCCGGTGCAGCGCCAGGGCAAGGTGGTGACCCTGCCGGGTGTCGCGCGCGCCCATAGCGTCGGCGAATAGCCCGCCCACCAGCACCGCCACATCAGCCGTACCCCGCCGCCCCATGCGCTTGCCGCCTGGGGCGGCGCTCTTTAGACTGCTGCACTTTCCGCCTCACTTCCTTTTCCTTTATTGCGAGCAGGGTCGATGCCGACTGCCTTTCCCCCAGACTCTGTTGGCCTGGTGACGCCCCAGGTGATGCATTTCGCCGAACCCCTGGCGCTGGCCTGCGGGCGCAGCCTGGCCGACTACCAACTGATTTTCGAGACCTATGGCCAGCTGAATGCTGCGGCGAGCAATGCGGTACTGATCTGCCACGCCCTGTCCGGCCATCACCACGCCGCCGGCTACCACAGCTTGGATGAGCGCAAGCCCGGCTGGTGGGACAGCTGCATCGGCCCCGGCAAGCCGATCGACACCAACAAGTTCTTCGTCGTCAGCCTCAACAACCTCGGCGGCTGCAACGGTTCGACTGGTCCGTCCAGCCTTAACCCGGCCACCGGCAAGCCGTTCGGCGCGGATTTCCCGGTGATGACGGTGGAAGACTGGGTGCACAGCCAGGCACGCCTGGCCGACAACCTGGGCATCGGCCAGTGGGCGGCGGTAATAGGCGGCAGCCTGGGCGGCATGCAGGCGCTGCAATGGACCATCAGCTACCCCGAGCGGGTGCGCCACTGCCTGGCCATCGCCTCGGCGCCCAAGCTGTCGGCGCAGAACATCGCCTTCAATGAGGTGGCGCGCCAGGCCATCCTCACCGACCCGGAATTCCATGGCGGGCACTTCCAGGAACAGGGCGTGATTCCCAAGCGCGGCCTGATGCTGGCGCGCATGGTCGGCCATATCACCTACCTGTCGGATGACGCCATGGGCGAGAAATTCGGTCGCGGCCTGAAGAGCGAGAAGCTCAACTACGACTTCCACAGCGTCGAGTTCCAGGTCGAGAGCTACCTGCGCTACCAGGGCGAGGAGTTCTCCGGACGTTTCGACGCCAACACCTACCTGCTGATGACTAAGGCCCTGGACTACTTCGACCCGGCGGCCAAGCATGACGGCGACCTGGCCAAGACCCTGGCGCATGTCACGGCCGACTTCTGCCTGATGTCCTTCACCACCGACTGGCGCTTCTCGCCTGCGCGCTCGCGGGAAATAGTCGACGCCCTGACCGCCGCGCGGAAGAACGTCTGCTACCTGGAAATCGATGCGCCCCAGGGTCACGACGCCTTCCTGATGCCGATCCCGCGCTACGTACAGGCCTTCGACAGCTATATGAAACGGATCGAGGTGTAGCCATGCGAGCGGATCTAGACATCATCCAGGAGTGGATTCCGGCCGGCAGCCGGGTACTCGACCTGGGCTGCGGCAATGGCGAATTGCTGGCCTGGTTGAGCGAACACAAGGGGGTCAGCGGCTACGGCCTGGAAATCGACCCGGACAACATCGCCCAATGCCTGCGCAAGGGCGTCAACGTGCTCGAGCAGAACCTCGACCAGGGCCTGGGCAACTTCGCCAGCGCCAGCTTCGACGTGGTGGTGATGACCCAGTCGCTGCAAGCCCTGCACTACCCCGACAAGGTGCTGGCGGAAATGCTGCGGATCGGCAAGACCTGCATCATCACCTTCCCCAACTTCGCCCACTGGCGCTGCCGCTGGTACCTGTGCAGCAAGGGGCGCATGCCGGTGTCGGACTTCCTGCCCTACACCTGGTACAACACGCCGAATATCCACTTCTGCACCTTCGCCGACTTCGAACGCCTGTGCCATGCGCAAAACGCCAAGGTGATGAATCACCTGGCCGTGGATCGCGAGCATCGCCACGGTTGGGCCAGCCGGATTTGGCCTAATCTGTTAGGTGAGATCGGTATCTACCGAATCAGCGGCCCCAGCGCTGTCGAGGCCTAGTTCGCCAACTGACGCCTCGATGTCACATTAAGGAGAACCACTATGCGTCGCCTTGCCCTTGTCCTAATCGCCCTGTGCCTGAGCCTGCCCGCGCTTGCCGAACGCAAGCAGAGCTTCGGCGATCTGGACGTGCACTACAGCGCCTTCAACTCCAGCTTCCTGCAGCCGGAAGTCGCCGCCGCCAGCGGCCTGGTGCGCAGCAAAAACCAGGGCGTGGTGAATATCGCCGTGCTCAAGACGGGTAAAGCCAGCACCGCCACCGTCAGCGGCGAGGTCAAGGATCTGGTCGGGCGCAGCCACCCGCTGAGCTTCAAGCAGATCAGCGAAGGCGCGGCCATCTATTACCTGGCGCAGTTCCCCTTCGACCAACGGGAAATGTTGCGCTTCACCATCAACCTCACCGCCGCCGATGGCGTGGCGCGCAGCTTCGAATTCAACCAGGAATTTTTCCCCGACGAATGATGCCTTTTAAAGAGCTCGTACTGGCCAGCCATAACGCCGGCAAACTCAAAGAACTGCAGGCCATGCTCGGCATTGCGGTGCGCGTGCGTTCGCTAGCCGAGTTTTCCGAGGTGGAACCGGAAGAGACCGGCCTGTCCTTTGTC